>Ga0307379_10000195_pt1 | contig 106872 bp, 99 predicted proteins | sample UN2MG_FD_202237 | JGI IMG/M metagenome (GOLD analysis project Ga0307379, IMG submission 202237) | Soil microbial communities from Risofladan, Vaasa, Finland - UN-2 | ecosystem: Environmental > Terrestrial > Soil > Coastal area > Acid sulfate soil | place: Finland: Risofladan, Vaasa | collected... | reverse complement strand
TCCGCGCGCAAGCGAACGGCGGCCCGTCATGAGACGGACCGCCGCTGTTTTTCGTCGTTCTGCGTGGCTTGGGCTTAGTAGCCGTAGCGGTAGCCGCAGTGGCGGACATACTTGAAGCGGGCCCAGGCATAGCCCAGCACGTAGCCCTTGTAGTGGAGCTGCTTGCAGTAGAAGCGGCCGTAGCCATAACCGTGGTGGCGATACCCGTAACCGTAAGAGCGGTAGCCATAGCGGTAGCCGACTTCCTGGGTCGAGACACCGGTCTTGACGGTCATGTCGAGGCTGGCGGTCGGGGCGGCGGAAGCGGCGCCGATGGCGCCGAGGGAAACGGTGGCGGCGGCGGCGAGAGCGATAAGGGTCTTCTTCATGGGATCGTTCCTTTCGAGAGCGGGTGATGGGGGCCTTGGTGTTCGTCCCCCGTTGTTGACCCCAATGTGACGCAACCCCGCGCGAGCCTCAGTGACCGTCGTCACTAAGGTTAAAATAAATCTGGAAATAATTTCCGGTGATCAAAACCCGGCCTGCGGCCGCCGTATTTGCCGATCGCGGCCTTCCGATCGGCGGGTCAGAGCCCTTCGGTCGTTTCCTCGATCAGCTGATCGACCACGCCCTTGAGCGCCTCGAGCTTGTCGACACCCTGTTCTCGCAAAGAATTGTAGAGCGCAAGCTGGCGATGGGCACTGGTGCCGCGCTTCAGGATCACGCGGCCGTGCTCGACCTCGGCGACGCAGCCGAAAAACTCGGCGTCCTCGCGGGTCAGTTCGATCAGCTCGTCCAGGAGATCGGCATACGGCACGATCTCGCCTTTACCGAGATCGATCATGCCCTCGTCGAAGCCGTAGCGCTGGGCGCGCCAACGGTTCTCGCTGATCAGCATATTGGCGTAGCGCCGCCAGCGCTGGTTCTCACGGCGCAGCCGGTAGAGCATGCGCAGCAGGCACCTGTATAAAGCCGCGAGGCATACCGAATCTTCCACCCGCGTCGGGACATCGGCGATCCGCATTTCCAGTGTCGGAAAGCGCGCGCTCGGCCTTATGTCCCACCACAGCTTGCTGGCATCCTCGATCAGCCCGGCATTGGTGAGCACGTGAATGTGGCGGTTGTATTCGCCCCAACTGTCGAATTGCGGCGGCAGGCCGGTACGCGGCAGCTCGTCGAACACGGCCAGGCGGTAGGACTTCAGGCCCGTATCCTTGCCGCGCCAGAAGGGCGATGAGGTCGAGAGCGCCAGGATGTGCGGCAGGAAATAGCTGATCTGGTTGAGCAGATCGATGCGCAATTCCTCGTCTTCGATGCCGACATGGACATGCATGCCCGATATCAAAAGACGCCGCGCCACCGCCTGCATGTCGCGGGCGAGGATGTTGTAGCGCTCCTTGTCGGTGTGCTGCTGGGTCGCCCAACTCGCGAAGGGATGCGTGGAGGCGGCGATGATCGCCATGCCTTCGTCGGCGGCTGCGTCGGAGACCGTCTTGCGCAGCCATTTCAGGTCCGCGGCCGCATCGGCGATCGACCCACAAACTTTTGTGCCGATTTCGATCTGCGAGTTCATGAACTCCGGGGTGACCTGCGTCTTCAGGCTCTTTTCCAGCTTGGCCATCATCGCGTCGGGACGCGCCTCGACCAGATCGCGCGTTTCCCGGTCGACGAGGTGATATTCCTCCTCGATGCCGACGGTGAATTTCGGTTCCTTGATCATCGGCGCGCGCGCTCCTTGGCCCCCGAAACATGGCTTTTCATCGCCTCAAAACTCCCTGGCCTCGTAGATTTCGAGATCATCGAACAGGGCGGGACCGAGGGTGCGGGCGATACGCTCCGACCAGGCCGCGGCCCCATGATGGGTGTCGATCAAGTCCTGACGGATCTCGACCAGTACGTGGGGAAATCCATGCGCCTCGGCGTGGTTGCTGATCGAGTAGCCGTACTCGTCCTGGCCCGAATAGGGTTCGTTGTCGCCGACCACGATGTCGGGATCGGTGGCGAGATTGGCAATGAAGGGCCGGGGAATGCGCGGGTCCTTGTTCCACAGCACGCCGATATGCCAGGGCCGCTCGTCGCCGCGGAATACCGGGGTGAAGCTGTGCATCGAGATGATGCCGGGCGCGTGGCCCCGATCCGCGAAGCGCTTGAGCGCCGCCCGCACCGCATTGTGGTAGGGCTGGAAAAGCTGGGCCTGGCGCGCCTCGATCGCGCGCGGATGGAGCGCCCGGTTGCCGGGAATGATGACACCGTCGCTGATCTCGGCGATCGAGGTCGGATCATCAAGCTCGCGGTTGCAGTCGATGACAAGGCGCGAATAGCCCGACAGCACCAGCGGCGCATCGAAGCGATGCGACAGCCGCCGCGCGACCTCGGCGGCGCCGATATCCCAGCCGATATGGCGCTGGATCACCGCCTCGTCGAGCCCGAGATGTTCGAGCGCGCTGGGCACCCGCACGCTGGCATGGTCGCACAGCAGCAGGAACGGCGCCGCCCCTTCGGGGTTGACCGCCTCGAAGGGTGCGGGCTCGTCCGCGGACAGCAAGGCCGGCCGCCCCGCCGTCATTCTGACCGCGCGTTCCGTCATGCGCTTCAATATAAGCCAAGAAACCGGGCGCGTAAGATAACCGTGACATTCCGTCCTTGCATCGGACCCGGCCGCTCCGCGACACTTCGGGCATCTGATATCTGGCCAGGGGTAGCCGGTTTGACCCGCCATACCTTCACCTGCATCGACGCGCATACCTGCGGCAATCCGGTTCGCCTGGTGACCTCGGGCGCGCCGCCGCCGGAGGGAGCGAGCGCAAGCGAGCGGCGGGCCAATTTCGTCGCGCATCATGACTGGATCCGCCGGGGCCTCATGTTCGAGCCGCGCGGCCACGACATGATGTCGGGCGCCATCCTTTATCCTTCGAGCCGCGAGGATTGCGACACCGGCATCCTCTTCATCGAGACCAGCGGCTGCCTGCCGATGTGCGGCCACGGCACCATCGGCGCCGTCACGGTGGCGATCGAGCATGATCTGGTGACGCCGGCGGCGGCGGGGATCGTGCGCCTTGACGCGCCGGCGGGTCCGGTCGAGGCGCGCTACGAGATGAAGGACGGCTTCGTGGGGTCCGTGCGCATCCGCAACGTTGCCTCTTACCTCGCGGCCGAGGGCGTGACGGTCGACTGCGAGGGCCTCGGCGCGGTCACCGTCGACATCGCCTATGGCGGCAATTTCTACGCCATCGTCGAGCCGCAGAAATCCTTTGCCGACATGGCCGATCTCTCCGCCCTCGACATCATGCGGCTTTCGCCCATTTTAAGACGTGCTCTCAACGACGCCGTGGAGATTGCTCATCCGGAAGACGAAACCATCCGCTGTATCTCGCACATAATGTGGACCGGCAAGCCAAAGGATCCCGCCGCGCACGCCCGCAACGCGGTCTTCTACGGCGAGAGGGCGATCGACCGCAGCCCCTGCGGCACCGGCACTTCGGCGCGCATGGCCCAGCTCGCCGCCAAGGGCAGGCTCGCCGTCGGCGACGACTTCGTCCATGAGAGCATCATCGGCAGCCTCTTTCACGGCCGGGTCGAGGCGGCGACGACGGTCGGCAACGCCCCGGCCATCCTGCCCTCGGTCGAGGGCTGGGCGCGGGTGACCGGCCTCAACACGATCACGATCGACGACCGCGATCCTTACGCGCACGGCTTTCAGGTGCTGTGAGGCTTTCTCAAGGAAGGAAAATGTCCTCATGAGCCAACAAGAGCGCTGGCAGCTCAGCGGCAGCGGCGCGGCGAGCTATGAGCGGTTTCAGGTGCCGAGCGTCTTCGAGCCGCTGGCGCGGATCTTTCTCGATCGTGTTCCGCTCGAGCCGGGTTCGCGCCTGCTCGACGTTGCCTGCGGCACCGGCATCGTGGCGCGCCTTGCTGCGCCCATGATCGGTGCGGCCGGCCGGGTGGTCGGGGTCGATCTGAATGCGGACATGATCGCGATCGCCGAGCAGCAAGCACCGTCCGATGCCGCGGCGATCGAATGGCGGCAGGGTGATGCGGCATCGCTGCCCTTCGGCGATGGGGAATTCGACCTTGTGCTTTGTCAGCAGGGCCTGCAATTCATTCCCGATAAGGAACAAGCGCTCGATGAAATGCATCGCGTGCTTGCCCCCGGCGGCCGGCTCGGAATTTGCGTCTGGCGCGCCATCGAGCACAGCCCCTATATGAAGGCGTCTGCCGACGCACTGGTGCCGCATGTGGGCGCAAAGTCGGCGTCGCGGCTACACGCGCCGTTTGCCTTGGGCGACGCCGAAATGCTGCGCGGATTGATCGCCGGGGCCGGGTTCGCGGAGATCACTTTTCACGAGGTCGACATCACGCGGCGCATGCTGCCGCCCGAAGAGGCGATCCCCGGACATCTTGCCAGCACCCCGGTGGGCGCGGATTTCGAGGCGCTCGACGATGCGGCGCGCGCGGCCGTGATTGCTGATATTACGGTCGCCGTGGCGCCTTACCGGGTGCCGGAAGGCCTGGCCATCCCGCAAGGCGCCTATATCGTCCTGGCGGTTCGGTAGCCCGTTCCTTTTAGCTACCGGCGCGTCGGTCGCGCTCGAAGCGCTGGAGATTGTGGGTCACCGACAGGATTTCGCTGCGGTGCAGCCCGATATCCCGAAGCGTGTAGTCGCTCATCAAGGCAAGCTCGCGCGCTGCCTTGCGTTGGCGGTCGCGTTTGCGTGCATGTACGCCGATGCGTACCAGGAACGCATCGAGCGTCTCGAAGAGCTCGCTCAAGCCGGTGGTCGCTCTCGCGCCCGGCCGGGTCGTGGCCTGCGCCACCATATGTCCGCGGCGGTTTTCCCGCTCCGTCATCGCTCGATACTCCGATGGGGCGTTGCCGCCCGCTCTCGATGTTGTCTCTTTATCCGACGGCCGCGTGACCACACTTGGACGTCCTTGCGGAAACTTCATGAAAATTGCCGGGAATCGAAATTCCCGTCAGGTTTGGTTCATCGCCGGCAGCTCCGTTGCTAGGAACGTCGCGGACAACGCGGCCAATCTGCCGATCTGGCCGCGCAATTGCAGTGATCGCGGTCACTCTTCGATGGCATTTATTTCAGAGCCTGCGGTGGGGCCGGGGCAATACGCGCGGCACCTTTCAAACCGATATATCGGGCAATGGCCGCGATGACTTATGCTGAGGACGTGGCGAGGCTTTGAGTGGAAGACGTGAATGACCCCGCGTTTGAAAGCAGGGATCTGGGCGCGCGCGCTGATCCGCCGGGCCGAGGTGGCGGGGGCGGCGGCCTTCGTGGCGCGCAAGGGCGATGAGACCGCCGGTATTGTGCTGATCAAGCTGAGTACGCTTGACGGCCAGGCCAGCGTGCTCTCGCCCTCGACCGCGCTCGATGGCGGGCGGCTATGGGTGCGCGCGACAGGCGCGGCGCCGGTCGAGGACGCCGACGCGGAAGCCTATATCACGCGCCAGCTCAGCTATGATCCCGATCTCTGGGTGATCGAGATCGAGGATCGTGACGGCCGGCATTTTCTCGATGAACCAATCGAATAGCGCCGATAGGTAAGTGATTGGATCAAACATGAAGTGTCGCGCGACTATTCCGCCGCCGCCTTGGCCGCCAATTCCGGTCGGGTTTCGATCGCGCGCGCGATCAACGCCTCGATCTCGGCGCGTTCGGCGCCCTCGAGCTTCAGCCGCGGCGCCCGCACGGTCTCCGAGCCCAGACCGGTCATTGCATTGGCGAGCTTGATCAACTGCACCAGCTTGGCGTCGGTGTCGAGATGCAGCAGCGGCATGAACCAGCGATAGAGCGCGCGTGCCTCGGCAAAATTGCCGGCGCGCGCCAGCTCGAACAGCCGCACCGATTCCGCCGGGAAGGCGTTGACCAGCCCCGCGACCCAGCCCACCGCACCGACGGCAACGCTCTCGACGATGATGTCGTCGACGCCGCAGAACAGTGTGTACCGCTGCCCGCAGGCATTGACGATATCGGTGAGCCGGCGCGGATCGTCGGAGGATTCCTTGATCGCAATAATATTCTCCGCGTCGGCCAGCTCGGCGAACATCGCCGGGCTGACATCGGTGCCGTACGAGACCGGGTTGTTGTAGATCATGACCGGCAAGGATGACGCGGCGGCAACACCCCGGAAATGCATGAGCGTCTCGCGCGGGTCGGTCTTGTAGACCATCGGCGGCAGCACCATCGCCCCGTTGGCGCCGAGCGCTTCGATGTCGCGGACGAAGGCGCAGGCGAGCGCGCTCGTGTATTCCGCCACCCCGGAGATCACCGGAACGCGGCCGGCCACGGCCGAAACCGCCATCTCGATCACCGCGCGCTTTTCGTTCGCCGACAATGAAGTGTTCTCACCCAGCGTGCCCAGCATCACCAATCCGCTGCACCCGGCCGCCAGCATCGCCTCGATGTGCCGTGCTGTTGCCTCCAGATCGAGGCTTTCATCGGGTTTGAATTCGGTCATCAGCGCCGGAAAGACGCCCTGCCAGTCGATGGTCATGGACTTTGCTTCCTTGCCCGCGGGGGGCCGCAGGGGCCGAGCCTGTCACCGCGCGGGTATCGGCGTCAATCCCGGGCATTGCGCGGATGCGCTGGAGGGCGCGCGCGGTTTGCGCTTGCGCGGGCTTGCCGGCCCCTGTAGGCCGCCGGTCATGGACCAGCCAGCCCAATCCGCCGACCCGGCAGGACCCGCCGCCGTCCCGCGCGCGGCGCTGATTGCGCTGTTCACCGGCGCGGTGGCAATCGGCGGCTCGGGCATCCTGGTGCGCCTGGCCGAAACCGGGCCGGTCGCGACCGGCTTCTACCGCGTCGCGCTGGCCGTGCCGATCTTCGTCCTCTGGGCCCAGCTCGGCCGACATCCTTCAGGCAAGCCGGCCAAAGGGTTTGCGGGGCTGCGCGCCAACATGGCGCTGATCTTTCTGAGCGGCGTTCTGTTCGCCGTCGATCTCGGCGCTTTTCATTGGTCGATCGCCTACACCACCGTTGCCAACGCCACGCTGCTGTCCAATCTGACGCCGATATGGGTCACGCTGGGCGCCTGGCTGATCCTGCGCGAGCGCATCGGCGGGCGCTTTCTCACAGGCCTTGCCATCGCGATCGCAGGCTGCGCCATCCTGATGGGCCGCTCCTTCGAACTCAGCAGCGAGCGTCTTTTCGGTGACGCCTTGGCGACCTCCGCTTCGTTGTTCTACGGCGGCTATCTGCTCGCCGTGACGCGTCTGCGGGCGCGGCTGTCCACCCCGGCATTGATGGCGGCGAGCGGCATCGTGACGGCGGCGGTGCTGCTGCCCGCCGCGCTCATCATTGGTGAGCGCATCGTGCCCATCACCCTTGCGGGCTGGCTGGTGCTCGTCGGGGTGGCGCTGATCAGCCAGGCCAGCGGGCAGGGGCTGATCGCCTTCGCGCTGGCCCATCTGCCGGCCTCGTTCAGCTCGGTCAGCCTGCTGGTCCAGCCCGTCTCCGCCGCGCTGCTCGCCTGGGCGATCCTCGGCGAGACGCTGGGTCCGATCGAAGCGGTAGGCGGCGCCGTCGTGCTTGCGGGCATCTGGATCGCCGCGCGGGCCAGCCTTGCCCGCCAGCCCGGGCGTTGACGCCGCTCACCGTGCTGCGGCCCGGTCGCCGGTGGCGCGTTGCGGAAAAATTGGTGGACCATTGGATGGCTGTACGGCAACGCGCGCATCATGCGCATGCGACAGGGCCGCCATGCGGTATCCGGTCCCGGGCTTTCAAACCGCCCGGTGCACCGCTATGTGACCTTTATGAACGATGCGCCGCACCCGACCCTCGCCGCCGCTACCGGTCACGGCTCTTCGGGTCATGGCTCCCCGGTTAATAGCTCAGTGGGCCCGGGCTTCTTTGGCTATGCCGGCTATGCCTTGGGGGCGGTGTTCTTTTTCTATGCCTGGATCCTGCGGGTGAGCCCGAGCGTCATGGTCGACGCGCTGATGCGCGATTTCGCGGTTTCCGGCGCCGTGCTTGGCAATCTTTCGGCGTTCTATTTCTACGCGTATGCGGCGCTGCAAATGCCGGTCGGGATGGCGCTCGACCGCTGGGGACCGCGCAAGGTGATGTCGTTGGGGGTCTTGGCTGCGGGCGGCGGCTGCCTCATATTCGCCAGCGCGCCGAGCGTGGAGGTCGCCTATCTCGGGCGCATGCTGATCGGCGCGGGGGCGGCGTTCGGGCTGCTCGGCGGCATGCTGCTCGCCGGCGCCTGGTTCAGCCCGCGCCGCTTTGCCATGCTCTCCGGCCTTTTAATGACCATGGGCCTGCTTGGCGGCATCGTCGGCCAGGCGCCGATGGCGTTGCTGGTCGAGGCCGAGGGCTGGCGCCGCAGCATCGTCTATCTGGGCCTCTTTGCGCTGCTGCTCGGTCTCTGCATGTGGCTGATGATCCGCGACCGGCCGCCGCACATATCCCGCGGCAAGACGGCCAGCGGCAAGGCGGCCGTGGATCATCCGGTCGAGCCATCGCCCGGCCGGCTGAGTGCCGCGGCGGAAACGGACGGCGTGCTCGCGGCGCTGTGGCGGGTCGCCCGGCATCCTCAGACCATCGCCATCGCACTCTTCAGCGGCCTTGTCGCCTCGCCCATGCTTGCCTTCGGCGCGCTCTGGGGCGTGCCGTATGCGCAGACCCGGTTCGGCGTCGACCGGCCGGCGGCCGCCTTCGCCACCTCGACCTTGCTGCTGGGCTTTGTCGTTGGCGGGCCGCTCTGCGGCTGGCTGTCCGATCGCATCGGGCGGCGCAAACTGCCGCTCGTGCTGGGCGCGTCCTTGGGTGGGATAGCGATGACCGCGGCGCTCTATCTGCCCGGCGTGTCCTTTGCGGTCTATCAAGTTCTTCTCTTCGTTACCGGCTTTGCCAGCACCGGCATGGTGGTCGCCTACGCGTTGACGCGCGAGCACAATGCCGGCGGCGGTACCGGCGCCGCGCTCGGTCTGGTCAACATGGCCGCCGTGATGGGCGGTGCCGTGTTTCAGCCGGTGGTCGGGCTGCTGCTCGACCTGCAATGGGCCGGGACGCTGAAGGGCGGGGCGCGGGTCTATGACCTAGCGGCCTACGACAATGCGTTCCTGACCCTGCCGGCGCTCTATCTGGCCGCGCTGTTCTTTGCGCTCATTATCCGCGAGACCTGGTGCCGGCCCGTCGCAACCCCGCCTGGCCCGGCGCCCGCCACCGCCTGAGCGGTTGGCCGGCCGGAGCCTGCGGCCAAATCACCGACCCATGGGCATTGAACTCAATTATGTATCGACTATCACGGCGCCCGCCACAAAAGACGCCGACCATAAATAGACGAAGGGGCGGATCGGAAGATCCGCCCCTTCTGGGATTGACGGCCGTGGATGACCGTCTTTCAGCCCCGCGTTTGGGAAGGATCGGCAGTCCTCCGCGAGAGCTGAAACTGATATAGGATGGTTGTGCGCTTGGCGCTGTTCCCCTTGCCCGAGCGTTTGTCCTGGTGGGACGCGGCCTTGCCCCGTCGCCATGCTGTGATGAGTATCACTCGCATGCGGGGCCGGCTGTGACGGCTGTCACAGGTGGGAAATTATTTTGGGGATCAGTCCTCGACCCAGGCGATGCGCAGCAAATTGGTCGCACCCGGCGTGCCGAAGGGCATGCCCGCGGTGATGACCAGCCGGTCGCCGGGGACTGCGAACCGTTCGGACAATGCTGCCTTGGCGGCGCGCTCCACCATCTGGGCGGAATTCTTGACGTCCTTGGTCTTCAGGCAATGCACTCCCCAGGCCAACGCCAGGCGTCGCGCGGTGGTGATTTCCGGGGTCAGGCAGAGGATTGGAACCTCCGGCCGCTCGCGTGCCGCGCGCAGCGTGGTCGATCCGGTCGATGTATAGGTCACGATGGCGGCGGCGTGGATGGTCGAGGCGACTTGCCGGGCGGCGGCGGTGATCGCATCGGCGGCGGTTGCATCGGTACTGGTGCGCACCGCATCGATGATGGCGCGGTAGTTGGGATCGCGCTCCACGCGGGCGATGATGCGGCTCATGATCGCCACCGCCTCGCTCGGATAGTCGCCGACTGCCGTCTCCGCCGACAGCATGACCGCATCGGCGCCTTCATAGACCGCGCCGGCAACGTCGGAGGCCTCGGCGCGCGTCGGTGTCGGTGAATTGACCATCGATTCGAGCATCTGCGTGGCCACCACGACCGGCTTGCCGACCTGGCGGCAGACCCGGACCATGCGCTTCTGCAGGCTCGGCACTTCCTCGGGCGGCACCTCGACGCCGAGATCGCCCCGCGCGACCATGACCGCATCGGAGAGGTCGACGATCTCGCCCAGCCGGTCCACGGCGGCGGGTTTCTCCAGCTTTGCCATCAGCCCGGCGCGGCCGGCGATCAGCTTCTTGGCCTCGGCCACGTCGTCCGGCCGCTGCACGAACGAAAGCGCGATCCAGTCGGCGCCGATTTCGAGCGCGAAGGCAAGATCGCGCCGGTCCTTTTCGGTCATGGCCGCGATCGGCAGGATGGCGCTCGGCAGGTTGACGCCCTTGCGGTCGCCGATGGGCCCGCCGGTTACAACGCTGGTTTGGGCGAAGTCGGCGCCTGCCTCTTCCACGCGCAGGCGCACGCGCCCATCGTTGATCAGCACATCCTGGCCCGGCGCGAGGGTCGCGAAGATCTCCGGATGGGGCAGCGGCGCGCGGGTGGCATCGCCGGGGCTCGCATCCATGTCGAGCCGGAAGCTTGCGCCCGTTTCCAGCTCGATCTCGCCGTCTTTGAAGGTGCCAACCCTGAGCTTGGGGCCTTGCAGATCGGCGATCACCCCGATCGGCCGCCCGAACTTTACCTCGGCGGCGCGGATCAGATCGTAGCGCGCCTTGTGCTCGGCGTGCTGGCCATGGCTGAAGTTGAGCCGAAACAGATCGGCGCCAGCCTCAAACAAAGCCTCAATGGCCCTCGCATCGGAGCTCGCGGGCCCCAATGTGGCGATAATCTTTGCGTTGCGGTGCCGTCGCATGGGGCCCGAACATAACCGGCTTCAATGACCGGCGCGAGACCGAACCTATTCGCTTTTTGAATTTCGCCCCAAGGCGCGTGTTACCAGCTTACATCGGCGAGATCGACGCCGTGCTCGCGGACCTGGTCGGGCCCCGGCAGCGAAATGCCGGCATTCTCGAAGGGCGGCTTGATCTCACCGATCCATTTGGCCATCTCCTCGTCGCTGTCGTGCAGCTTGAGGCCATAGTGGTGCGCGATGCGGTTGCCCTCGCTGCCCGGTTTGCCCAGAAGCTGCATACCGCGCGGGAACCAGTAGTCGACCCGCTCCTGCACGGCCTCGCGGTGGCCGGATTCGCACAGGCGGACCACCTCCTCGGCGCCGTCCTGGCCGTGGCGCGCCTCGTCACGCAGGATCGGCCCGATCACGTCGGCGTAAGGCCCAAAGCTGGAGTTGCGCATCGACCACAGCCAGACCCGGCCGCAGCGGTCGATCATGTGTTTGAAGACCGAGACCTCGATCCAGTCCTTGACGTCGTCCTCGCTGCCGAGGAAGTGGGTGCCGCCCGGCCGGCGGCGCGCCAGCCAGGCATCGACATCGAGGCCGACCTTGCGGGCCAGCTCGTCCATCATCTCGACGTGCTCGGCTTCCTCGTTTGCGGTGTGGACCAGGGCGGCCTTGCGGCCCGGGTCCGGCAGGTAATAGGCGGCGCGGGCGAACATCTCGCAAGCCGCGATCTCACCGACATACTGCTTGCCGATCAGCGTCCGCAGCATCCTGCGATAGTCCTCGGGCGTGTCGTCGAGCCCGTCGAAGTCGATCTCTCCGGGCTGATAGACCGGTTTTTCGGCCTTTGTCATATCTGGTCCTCCGTTGCGCCCGATTGTTGCGATTTTTATACTCATGTAAATAAAATTGACTGCCCGCGCGCGGCACGCGCCGCATAGGCGGCTTGCCTGGGGCGCCGATGGGTTGCGTTCCCTTGCCGGAACTACCGTGACAGGCTATGGCATCGGGCCGATGCGAGCCCGGCCCAGCGGGCCCGGCAGTGGACAGGGGATAGGTGGCATGGATTTCGGGGTATTCGACCAGCTCGACCGGCGCGCGCCGGCCGACCAGGAGCCGCTCGGCGACTATTACGAAAGCCGCCTCAAGCTCATCGAGCGCTACGACCGGCTCGGCTTCTCGCATTATTTCGTCTCCGAGCATCATTCGACCCCGCTCGGCATGGCTGCATCGCCGGGTATTTTCTTCTCGTCCGTCGCCCAGCGCACCAAGCGCCTGCGCTTCGGCCCGCTGGTCTACACGCTGCCGCTCTACGATCCCTATCGGCTGATCGAGGAAATCTGCATGCTCGATCACCTCAGCCGCGGCCGCTACCAGCTCGGCGTCGGCAAGGGGATCTCGCCGTTCGAGGTGGGCTATTTCGGCATCGATCACGCTGAGGCCCAGCCGCGCTATATCGAAGCGATGGAGGTCATCCTGAAGGGCCTGCGCGAGCCGGTGCTGAACCACGACGGGGCCTTCTACCATTATGACGACGTGCCGATGGAGTTCGCGCCGGCGCAGCGCCCGCACCCGCCGCTCTGGTACGGCATGGTCAACCCCGCGACCGTCGCCTGGGCCGCGCCCAACAACATCAACATCGTCAGCCACGTCCCGGCGTCGGTGATGGGAACCATCGTGCGCGACTACAACGAAGTGTGGGACAGGACGCATGGCGGTAGCGGGGCAGCCAAGCCCTACACCGCCTTCGGCCGCCACGTCGTCGTCGCCGAGAGCGATGACGAGGCCTTCGCGATCGCCAAGCCGGCCTATCAGCACTGGCATGCCAGCCTGCTGTATCTCTGGATCCGCCACGGCACGACCAGCAGCGCCTATCCCGATACTTTCGAGGAGGCGCATGCGCGCGGCCTCATCATCGTCGGCGGGCCCGAGCGGGTCTATGCCGAGGTGGCCGCGCAGATCGAGGAGAGCGGCACCGATCTCTTCATCTCGCGCCCCATGTTCGGAACGATCACCGACGAGCAGGCCGAACGCTCGATCGATCTTTATGCCGAGGCGGTGATGGCAAGGTTCAGCGGCGCGGCGGCGCGCGAACCAGCAGCGCTCGGAAGTCGTTGACGTTGGTGCCCGTAGGCCCCGTTACGACAAGATCGCCCAGCGCCTCGAAGAACCCGTAAGCATCGTTGTTGTCGAGGAATGCACGCGGGTCGAGCCCGGCCGCCGCCGCGCGCTCGAGTGTATCGGGCGTGACGACGGCGCCGGCATTGTCTTCGGAGCCGTCGATCCCGTCGGTGTCGCAGGCCAGCGCGTGGATCGCCCAAGGACCGCCGGGCGTTCCCTGAAAGGCCAGCGCCAGCGCCAGCAGGTATTCGGTGTTCGGTCCGCCGCGGCCCGAGCCCGTCAGCGTCACCGTCAGCTCGCCGCCGGAGAGAAACACCAGCGGCCAGCCGGGGTTCTCCGTCGCCGCGCTTGTCGCAATGGTGGCGTGTTCCCGCGCCACGTCGCGCGCCTCGCCGGTTGCAGCGTCGTCGAGGATGACGGGCTCGATCGCCAGGTTGCGCGCGGCCTCGGCGGCGGCGGCGATGGCGGCGGGGCCGCGCGCGACGATGCGGTAGTCCGCAGCGGCAAGGCGCGGATCGCCCGGCTTGGGTGATTCGCTTTCCGGCGAGGCCAAGTGCTCGCGCACCGCGCGCGGAGGCGCGATACCATATCGGTCCAACACTGCCGCCGCGTCCGCCCGCGTGGTCGGATCGGCCACAGTGGGCCCCGAGGCAATGGTCGCAGGATCATCGCCGACCACGTCGGAGACCGCCAGTGTCACCAGCTGCGCCGGATAGGCCGCTTCGGCCAGCCGCCCGGCCTTGATCGCCGAGAGGTGCTTGCGCACCGTGTTAATCTCGTCGATCGCTGCGCCCGAGCGTAGCAGCGCGTCGGTCACTGCTGCCTTGTCGGCCAGGGTGATGCCGGGCGCCGGCAGCGTCAGCAGCGCCGAGCCGCCGCCCGACATGAGCGCGATCACGAGATCGTCCTCGCCGAGACCGGAAACAGCGTCGAGTATGCGTGCCGCGGCCCGGACTCCCGCCGCATCGGGGACCGGATGCGCGGCCTCGACGACCTCAATCTGCGCGGTCGGTCGGGCAAAGCCGTAACGCGTCACCACCAGGCCGGAGAGTTTTTCGGCCGGTCCCATCCAGGCGTTTTCGAGCGCCCGCGCCATCGCCGCCGCGGCCTTGCCCGCGCCCACCACCACCGTGCGGCCGGCCGGTGGCTCGGGCAGGGCAGGCGGCAGGCAGACGGCCGGATCGCTCGCGGCGATGGCAGCGTCGAAGAGGTGTCGCAGCAGCTCGACATCGTTTGCGGCCATGGTCCCATTGTGGGTCGTGGAGGGCGCGTCATAGGGTCCGCGCCCTTGAGGAAGGCCGTCATAGTCTAGACAGGAATGCGCGGTGACTGAAATCACCGCCCGCCTGCATCGGCCGGGCTATGCGCCGAACCTTATTCCGCCCGCCGGTCCGGTGGTGCACATTGGCCGGCGATGACCGGGACAGATGCGGAAACCACGAAGGCAGGCAGATATGATCGATCTCTATTACTGGCCGACGCCCAACGGCTGGAAAATCTCCATCGCGCTGGAGGAGATGGAACTCGAATACCGCGTGATCCCGGTCAACATCGGTCGCGGCGGCCAGTTCGAGCCTGATTTCCTGGCGATCAGCCCCAACAACCGCATGCCGGCGATCGTCGACAACGACCCGCCCGGTGGCGGCGACCCGATCTCGGTGTTCGAAAGCGGCGCCATCCTGATCTACCTGGCGGAAAAATCGGGCCGCTTCCTGCCCACCGATCTGCGCCGCCGCATCGAGGTGCTGGAATGGCTGATGTGGCAGATGGGTGGGCAGGGGCCGATGTTCGGCCAGGCAGGCCATTTCCGTTTCTACGCGACCGAGCAGATCCCTTACGCCAAGGAGCGCTACGACAACGAAATGCACCGGCTCTACGGCGTACTCGACCGGCGGCTGGCGGGGCGCGATTTCATCGCCGGCGATTATTCCATCGCCGATATGGCCTGCTGGCCGTGGGTCATTACCTACAAGCGCCAGGAGGTGGACCCGGACGCCTATCCCAACGTCAAACGCTGGTACAAGGCGCTGCAGACGCGTCCGGCCTTGCGCCGCGGCTATGACGTCGGCCGCGAGCTCGGCCGGCCCACGGGGACATGGGACGAGGAAACCCGCAAGAATCTAACGGCTCACCCAAATCCGGCCGGCCGGTAACGGCCCCTGCGGGATATCGGGCGGCAAGCGTATCGGCGCCGCGGCATAGAAGGAGAACGCTTGCATGATCGACGTCAACGGAGCCGCCCATGTCATTCTGACGGTCAGCCAGTTCGACAAGGCGCGGGCGTTCTACTGCGAGCTGTTGCCGTTCCTGGGCCTGAAAAAAGTCTATGACGGCAACAACTTCGTCTATCACGTTGGCGGCCGCACCGCGCTCGGCATCCAGCGCTGCGCCGAGGAATACGCAAACGAGCGCTTCGTGCAGAACCGGGTCGGCCTGCACCATGTCTGCCTGCGCGCGCGCACCCGCGAGGATATCGACGCGGTCGCCGAAAAGCTGCGCGAGATGGGCGCCGTCATCGACCGCGGTCCCGTCGAGGGGGATTGGGCGCCCGGCTACTACTATGTCGTCTTCGAGGATCCCGACGGCATCCGGCTCGAGGTCAATCACGTCCCCGGAAAGGGCGTGCTCGCGGGCGAAACGCCGCTGACCCTCAGCGACGATCCCGACTGGGACCAGAACGCGTAAGCGTTCGGGACGAAACTAAACGCGGTCCCGGTAGGCGGCGAGAAAGGCCCGGCGCGATTCGGCCTGGGTGATTTCGTGATCGAGCCAGTCGGCGAGATAGCTCTGATTGGCGCAGTCTTGCGCACGCAGATCCTGCAACCGGCCAAGCTCCTGATCGCAGAGTTCGATCAGCGCCTCGATCTCGGCCAGACGTTCGGCCTGGTCGAGCATGTGCAGGAAACGCATCTTGAGCGCGATCACCAGCTTGTTCACGTCGTCGACCGGCGCGCGCACATTGGAGCGCAAAAGCTCGTGCAGGGCCGCGAGCCCCGCCTTGGTGATGCGCAGCTTGGGGTTGCCGCGCTCGGCCGACACAGGATCGGCCTTGACCAGCCCCTCGAGCGTCAGAAGCTCAAGCGACGGGCCCAGCACGTCGAGCGACGGCCCCATGATGCGGCTGGCGAAATTGCGCACCTCGCTTGCCAGATCGGCATAGAGCGTCGGCCGCCCAGCCAACAGGCCAAGCGCGCAGAGCCGGATCGCTTCGGTCGGTATGAGTGTCTTGTCGCGGTACATATGTCTGTTATCGGGCCTTTCCTGTTAATCGGGTCTTTATTTTCTGGCGTTCATTTGCCCGGTCTTCCTTCCGGCTGCATTCGTCTTTCTACGCGACTTGCGCAGAATTGGATGACAAATCGAGCGGCAGATCGAGTTTTTGCCAAACCTCGATCAGCGCCGCCAGCAGGCGGTCCATCTCCGCGTCGTCATGCAGCGGCGAAGGGGTGAAGCGCAGGCGCTCGGTGCCACGCGGCACGGTCGGATAGTTGATCGGCTGGACGTAGATCTGGTGCTCGTCGAGCAGCATGTCGGAAGCCGCCTTGCATTTGACCGGGTCGCCGACCACGACCGGCACGATGTGTGTGACCGACGGCAGTACCGGGAAGCCGGCCTCGCGCAGCAGCGCTTTCAAGCGCGCCGCGCGATCCTGTTGTCCGGCCCGTTCGACGTCGCTGGTTTTCAGGTGCCGCACGCTGGCCAGCGCGCCCGCGGCCACGGCCGGCGGCAGCGCGGTGGTGAAGATGAAGCCCGAGCCATAGCTGCGCACGGTGTCGCAGAGCGCGGCCGAGCCGGCGATATAGCCGCCCATCACGCCGAAGGCCTTGGCGAGCGTGCCGTTGATCACGTCGACACGGTCCATCACTCCGTCGCGCTCGGCGATGCCGCCGCCGCGAGGCCCGTACATGCCGACGGCGTGGACCTCATCGAGATAGGTCATCGCGCTGTACTTCTCCGCAAGGTCGCAGATGGCGCCGATCGGACCGATATCGCCGTCCATCGAGTACACAGACTCAAAGGCGATCAGCTTCGGGCGGTCGGGCGGGGCGTCCTTCAGCAGCGCCTCCAGATGTTCCATGTCGTTGTGGCGCCAGATGCGCTTTTCCGAGCGCGAGGACTTCATGCCGTGGATCATCGAGGCGTGGTTGAGCTCGTCGGAGAAGATGATGCAGCCGGGAAGCTGGCTGGCGATGACCGACAGGCTGGCCTCGTTGGCGTTGTAGCCGGAGGTGAACAGCAACGCGGCGTCCTTGCCGTGCAGCTCGGCGAGCTCGCGCTCGAGCAGCACATGGTAGTGGTTGGTGCCCGAGATGTTGCGGGTGCCGCCGGCGCCGGCGCCGCATTTCTCGATTGCCGCGTGCATGGCGGCGATCACTGCTTCGTGCTGGCCCATGCCGAGATAATCGTTCGAGCACCAGACGGTGACGTCATGGGCATCGTCGCCGGCATGGCGCGCGGCGCGCGGGAAGTCGCCCGCATGGCGCTCCAGATCGGCAAAGACCCGGTAGCGTCCTTCTTCGCGCAAGCGCTCGATGGCTTGCTCGAATACCTGCTCGTAATCCATTGCGCTGCTCATCGCGCCGGCCTCCCTCCAAACCACGCGGTCGCATCCCGTTGCATTGGCGACCCTGCCGCGCGGAAATCCCAATATAGCGCAATAAATCTGGGCGATGGCCAAGAACCGCGCATTAATCTATGTCAAATTGTCGCGAGGTGCGGCACATGTCCATAGGCCGCGAGACGGCCGCAGGGGTCATCAGGGGTCATATGGACCGCGCCGAAGCCAAAGCCTGGAGCGGACGCGCCCGGTTCGCGCCTAAGCCGGGCTCACTCAAAAGAAGGTCGGCGTCAGCTCCGGCCCCCATTGGGCGAGATTTTCCTGCGTCGCCGGATAGAGGCCGGGCTTGGACTGGGCGTTCAGCAGGTCGCCATCGGCATAGTGCTCGACCATATGCCCCCAGGGATCGCGCCAGTAGTCGAAGACCTGGCTGCCTAGAAGATGGCGCCCGACCCCCCACTCATGGTGCCACTTGTCCTTGTCGATGAGCCATTGATGGCCGATGAAGACGGCGTCGGGGTCTTGCGTTTCGAAGGACAGATGGTGGACCGTGTTCTGGGTCTCGTCAGACAAAGACAAAATTGTGTGGTGGTCCGCCCAGGCGTCCCCGCGATCGCAGCGCAGGAAGGTGCCCAGCCGCTTTGTCTCGTCGTCGGGCAGATGAAGTGCGTCCGATTCGAGCATGCCGAGCGTGTCCTTCAGCCAGGCCCGGTTGCGCGCCTCGTCGGTGAACTTGAAGACGCAGTGTCCGACCCGCAGAACCTGCGCCGGCTCGATTTTCGGGCGTTGCAGTACGCCGGTGCGGTTCTTCAGCCTGGCGAAGTTGATGGCGAGCGGATCGCGGACCGGCACCTCGTCCGCCGGCTCCATGCCGTGCACCACACGGATCGTGAGCCCGCCCGGCATGCGCAGGCTGACGCAGCGCCCGCCGCCCGGCCCGGCGAGATCCTCCACCCCCGAGATCGCATCGCCGTGCCCGGCAAGTTTGTCGAGGTCTTCGGCCGCGCCGGCGATCAACGCGAACGCGACGAAGCCCGGATCGCCCTTGTGGCTGACATGGAGATAGGGCTTGGCCCCCGCGCCGCGCATGTAAAGGCGGTCCTCGGTCCGCTCGGCCCTGAACAGGCCGAAATCGGTCAAAAACGCCTCCATCTTGTCGAGATCGGGAACGCTGTATTCGGCGAACGCCGTATCCTGAACCTTGATCACGCTCTCTCTCCCTGGGCCTCCGCGGGCTTCCCTGGCGGGCCAGGTTGTCGATCCTGCCCCTTGCTGCAATTTCGCCACGACCGGCCCCGAACATCAACAGTGAGATATCGCCTGGTCCAGCGGGGGGAGGCCACAATGCGGACATTGCCGGATTTTGGCTCTAAGATTCGCCCGCAGCATAGAGATTAAGGCAGGTGACCCCATGACCATACTTGGCGGCCAGCGCGTGATTGCGATCGAGGAGCACTATTACGATCCCGATCTGGTGGCCCATTTCCAGGGCCTTGACGCGAAATCAGGCGGCTATGTCCTGGAGCGGCTGCTCGAGGTGGGCGCCGGACGCATCGCCTCGATGGATGCGGCGGGGATCGACGTTCAGGTGCTCTCGCACGGCGCCCCGTCGACCCAGAAGCTCGATGCAGCGAGTGCGGCGGAATTCACCCGCGGCGTCAACGACCGGCTGCACGCGATCTGCCAGGCCAATCCGGGCCGTCTCGCCGGCTTCGCGGCCTTGCCTACGGCCGACCCCAAGGCGGCGGCCGACGAGCTTGAGCGCTGTGTTGAAAAGCTCGGTTTCGTCGGCGCCATGATCCACGGGCTGACGGGCGGCGAGCTGTTCTTCGACGACAAGCGGTTCTGGCCCATTTACGAGCGCGCCGAGGCGCTCGGGGTCCCGCTCTACATCCATCCGGGCGTCCCGCATCCGGCGGTGATCGATGCCTATCTCAAGGACTATGTCGCCCAGTATCCGGGGTTCCTGACCGCCGGCTGGGGCTTCACCATGGAGACCGCGACCGCCGGTATCCGCATCGTTCTGTCGGGCGTGCTCGACAAATATCCGGGCACGCAGATCATCCTCGGCCATCTGGGTGAGACGCTGCCGTTCCTGATGTGGCGCATCGATCTCGCGCTCAACCGGCCGGGCAATCAGGGGGTGGCCTTCCGTGACGTCTTCACGGCGCATTTCCATGTCACGACATCGGGGTTCTTCTCTGATCCGGCGCTCGGTCTGTGCATCCAGGAGATGGGCGCCGACCGCATCCTCTTCGCCGTCGACTATCCCTTCGTGCCCAACGAGCCGGGCCCGAAATGGATGGAGCGGCTGATGCTGAACGCCGCCGACAAGGCAAAGATCCTGCACGGCAATGCCGAGCGCATGCTGGGGATCTAGCCGAATTTGCGGCGTGGCTGTTCGGGCTTTAGACGTATGGCGCTCTTTTCGTCTCCCCTCGGCGCGCGCAAGAATGACCGGCTAGAGGAGGCGCCCCATGAAGCAAGCAGACATTCTTGCCGCCGCGCCCAAGGTGCTGACGCAGGACCAGCGCGCATTCTACTTCGAGACCGGCTATCTCATGCTGCCATCCTTCGTCTCCGATGAATGGCTGGCGCGGTTGGCGGCGGTTACCGACCGGTTTATCGAGCAAAGCTGCGGTCTTTCCGCCTCGGATAGCATCATCGACAACGTGCCGCTCTCCAACACCATCGTGCGCGGCGAGCCGGCGCGCTGGATCGAGTTCGATCCGCGGCCCTGCCTCATCCCGCCCGATTGGTCGAAAGGCTACACCTCGATCTTCGCACCCCAGCAGGAGGAGCGCGCCGGCGAAGCGGCGGAATGACGGCAGGCCGCCGGCCATTACAGTGTCATCGCATTGAAAATGGAGCGGCGATTTCCGCAATCTATTGCCTAAGAATATAGAAATAGCGCGTTGGTAAAAGGTAGTTTTTCGGCTTTCTCGCGCGCAGACTTGCGCCCATGCCGCACGCCTATTCGATCGTTGCGCGGTTCGGGGCGAAACTATGCATGATGCGGATGCGCCTATTATCTCGTATTCGCTTTTGATATAAATGTTATGGCATCGATTGTCTGGCCAATGCGTCGTTCATTGCGACGTCATCGGACGGCGGGTCTGTGGGCGCCCTTGGGTGCCGTTACGCTACCAGGGCAGCCAGCCGCTCGATGAGCAGCAACGCGTCCTGTGCGCCGCCATGCGCGCCTTTCTCGAAGTCGCCTTCGCTTACGGCCATGGTGTTGGTGACGTGGGCGAGGCAGATAACGGGCCGCTCGCGTGCTTGCGCGAAGGCATAGAGCGCGGCGCATTCCATCTCGATCGCGGCAAGGCCCATCTCGCGGCCGCGTTGCAGCACCGTCTCGGTCTCGCGGAACGGCGCATCGGTGGTCCAGGTGGCGCCGCGCCGGATCGGCGGCCCGGCCCCTGCGAGCGCCGCCTCCGCCGCATCGATCAGTTTGCCGTCGGCCTCGGCGAATTCCGCTGGGGGCAGATAGTGGTAGCTCGTCCCCTCGTCACGCAGCGCGCGTTCGACCAGCACGAAATAGGGTGTCGGCCCCAGGGGTGCGAGTTGGCCTGACGAGGTGATGCTGACCAGCAGCTCGCAGCCGCTGGCGAACGCCTGCTCGGCGATCAGCACGGCATAGGGCGCACCGACGGCGCAGCCGACAATGCCGATTTCCTGTCCGGCAAGCGCGAACAGGTCCATTTCGGAATGATAGCAAGCCCATTGCTCGGCGGGTTTTGCCGCGCCGCTCCGGCGGAGGTGGCGCACGATGTCGCCGTCGGGGTCAAGCACGCAGAGCGGCGGCACCTTCGCCGGCGCGATGCCCTTTTGCGCGCGCGCCTCGCGGATCAAATTCTCGGGCTGGAAGACCGACGCTGCTGTGTACTGCTTGTCGTTCAGGATCGGTGGCTTCTGCGTCTTCATGCGCCGGCACCTGCGCTCGCTCATGGACCCACGCCGGCCAGTTTACACCAGCCCCGGTCAGTTCCCGACACGGCCTTGCGGACAGCCGGACAGCCGATAGCGGGCGCGGACCTCCTGGCGCTCGCGGCGGATGCGCGCGAGCTTGGCCGACGGGGTGGCGCTGGCGACAGGCCGGCTGCGGGCTCGCTGTTCGGCCATGCGCAGCCGGCTCTTGAGATCGAAACAGCGCCGCGCGCGTGGGTCGCTCGGGCTCATCGGCAGATCGCAGCCCGCCTGGCTCACCATGTTGCGGCGTAAGCGCAACTCGGCCTGGTCACGTTGATAGCCGCCGCGGTCGCGCGCCGCGGTATCGCGCGCATTGCTTTCCAGGATCGCAAGATTGCGCAAGCGCGCCGCAAGCCCCCGGCAGAGCGCGCTGTTTGAACGCTGGGCAATCGGCGCCACGGGAAGCACAGCCGGCAAGCCGGTAACGCAGATTGATCCGGCGGCGGCAAACACACTCCCGGCGCTCGTTGTCACGCCGACAATGACCGCCGCCGCCAGCCTGCCGCTCGTCACCCGGCCCACATCAACCAGCCCACATCAACCAGCCCCATCAACCAGTAAGCCCCTCGCGGGCGACCCAGTCGGCCGTGTCCTTGAGCGCCAGCGCGAAGCGGTCGAACATCTCGTCGATCTCGTTGACGGTGATGACCAGCGGCGGCGAGAAGGCGAGCGCATCGCCGATCGCGCGGGTGATGAGCCCGTGGCTCTGGGCGAATTTCGCGCATTGGGCGCCGACCTTGCCCGGCGGCGAGAAGCTCGCCTTGGTCTTCTTGTCCTGCACCAGCTCGATCGCGCCGATAAGCCCGGTGCCGCGCGCCTCGCCGACGAGGTCCTGCTCGGCAAAGCCTTTCAACCGCTCCTGGAAGCGGCCCATCACGCCGCGCACCTGGGCGACAATGTCGCGCTCTTCGTAGATTTTCAGCGTCTCCAGCGCGACCGCCGACGGCACCGGATGCCCCGAATAGGTAAAGCCGTGCGCGAATACGCCGACCTTTTCGCTCTCCTTCACCAGCGTGCGGTAGACCGGATCGCAGATCATCACCGCCGACATCGGCAGATAGGCGGAAGTCAGCGCCTTGGCGATGGTGATGATGTCGGGCTTGAGATCGAAGGTCTGGCTGCCCCACATATTGCCGGTGCGCCCGAAGCCGGTGATGACCTCGTCGACGATGAAGAGGATCTCGTACTCCTTCAGCACCGCCTGGATCTTCTGGAAGTAGCTCTTCGGCGGCACCATCACGCCGCCCGCGCCCATGACCGGCTCGGCGATGAAGGCGGCGACCGTCTCCGGGCCCTCATCCTCGATCATCGTGCGTAGGTTTTCGGCGCAGCGGGTCGCGAAGTCCTCCTCGCTCTCGCCGGCTTCGGCGAAGCGGTAATAATGCGGGCAGTCGGTATGGAGGATGCCGGCGATCGGCAGGTCGAAATCCTCGTGGTTTTTGGGCAGCCCGGTGAGGCTGGCCGAGGCCACGGTGACGCCGTGATAGGCCTTGATCCGGCTGATGATCTTCTTGCGCTCTGGGCGGCCCTCGGCGTTGCTCAGATACCAGACCAGCTTGACCGCGGTGTCGTTCGCCTCCGATCCCGAATTGGCGAAGAACACCTTCGACATCGGCACCGGCGCCATGCCGAGCAGGCGCTCGGCGAGGTCGATGCCGACATCGTGCGATTTGTGGGTGAAGTGGTGATAGAAGGGCAGCTTGCGCATTTCGGCCGCGGCGGCCTCGACCAGCCGCTCCTCGCCGAAGCCGAGCGCGGTGCACCACAAGCCCGCCATACCCTCGATATATTCCTTGTCCTCGTGGTCCCAGACCCGCACGCCCTCGCCGCGCGTCACCACCAGGGGGCCCTCGCTCTCATGGACCTTAAGATTGGTGTAGGGATGCAGGATGGTCGCGATGTCGCGGGCCTCAATCGAGTTGGGCCTGATCGGCTGTTCGTTCATTTGAGCGATACCTTGGGTCTGGGGAAACGTCTGGGCCGACTATAGCGCGCCGGCCGCAGAGGCGCACCGGCCAAGTCGCCGCGGACCTCGCCGCATAACCCAGGGCAGGGCGGTGCGAAGTCCGCGGACAGGCTCGCTCCTCGCGTCGATCTCGGTTCAAAGAAAAGGCCCGGATGCATTTCAGCGTCCGGGCCTTTGATATGAGCGGCTATTCAAGCTCGGTCAGGGTTTAGGCTGCCATTGGCGCAGCCAGGCTTCGGCGCTGGCGCGTTGGTCGGGCGACAGGCTCGGGCCTCGTCGGACCGAGGCAAGGGCATACGGTTGCCCCGCATTGCGGCGGCGTTCGGCCAGGCGGCCCCAGACATAGGCCTGCACGGCGTTGCGCTCCACGCCCGCAGCGCCAACCCGGTAAAGTTTAGCCAGCTGCGCTTGCGCCGTGACATGGCCGCGCTGGGCGGCCTTGCGGGTCAGGCGCAGTGCTGCGCGTTGGCCAAGTGCGCCGAAGATTTTCTTCGAATACCAGCCGGCAATCGCCCACTGGTCGTCGGGCGAGCCGTCGCGGGCCGCCCATTCGAGATACTCGATCGCCTGGCTCTCGTCGCGCCGCTCGCCGGTGCCGGTCATATGCCGGGCCGCCAGCATGATGCGCGCCTTGACCGAACCCTTGTCGGCGGCTTTCCGGTAAAGCGTGCGTGCGGCGGTTTCTGCGCGAGGCATGTCGACGCCCCACTCGTTATAGATCGCGAGCTGATAGAGCGCATGGGGGTGGCCATAATCCGCTGCCGCCCGCAGCATCCGCAGCGCCTGCACCCGATCGCGCTTCACGCCGAGACCCTTGCGGTAGAGGTCCGAAAGAATGAACTGCGCATCGGCGTGGCCGTTTCCGGCCGCCGGGATCAGTCCCACCGTGGCGCGGCGGTATAACAACAGCGCGCGGGCGCGGTCCTTGCGCACGCCCTTGCCGGCATCGAAAAGCCGCGCAAGCTCATATTGAGCGCGAGCATCGCCGCGTGCGGCCGCCGCTGAGAAAGAAATCGCCGCGCCGCGATAGTCGGCGCGATCAAGGTACTTTTTGCCCGCTTCGTAGCTGGCTGCGGCCGGCCCCGAGACGAGCAGCCCCGAGACGATCAAAAGCGCGACTAAAGACGCAGTAACTGTACGCATTGTGCGTGTTGGCATTGTTCAGACCCCATTGTGTTCTTGGCCCATTCGTTTCTGGCACTAGTTCCGTAAGTTCCCAGCTACGAATTTGTTAATCTTTTGGTTAACAAATGGTTAATACGGGCCAATCGAGCCGGCCGTGCCCAAGAAAATTCGCGGGACGAATTTCCGGGGCAGGACGCTAGTTCGCTGTGGCAACGCCGGCCAACGCCTGGTCGGATTTGGCGCCGAATGCCTTGGCGGCGGGTGTCCCCGCCGGCCGGCCTTCGAGACGGGCAATCAGCTTGTCCAGCTTGCCGCCGTTGCGGCGCAGCTCACCGATGAACGCTTCCCGCTGAAGCACGGCGACGCTCAACCCCTCGACGATGACGTCGACCAGCTTGGGCCCGGCCTTGGTCGGCCGCACGCGCCAGTCGACCCGCAGCGGCAAGCCGGTCTTGCCTGCGATCCGGCTCAACACCAGCACATCGCCCTGGGCCCCGCCGGGCGCGACGACCTCATTGATGGTGAGCGTGCGATCGGCGAAGGCGCCAAGCTCGCCGGCCAGCAGTCGGGCTAGGTAGTGGGGCAGCGCCTTTTCAAAGCGCACGCGTTCGGCTTCGCTGGCTTGCCGCATGTAAGGGCCCAGCACGAAGCGCGAGAGCGAGTGCGTCTCAACCCGCCGTGCGACCAGAGCGCTGACGCGTTCGCGGCGGCGCGCCGAGGCGCGTTTGTCCGGCTTGCCGGTTGTTTTCGCCGCGAGCTGGCTGGCGGTGCGAACCGTGCCCTTGACGAAGCGCGTGGCCTGGGCCTCGAAGCCAATGGCGACGAGCGGGCTGTCGCTGGCCTGCAGCGAAAACGCCGCGACCAGCGCTCCTGCGCAGACGACACAGAGACCGGCAGCGTGGCGGCCTTTCATGGCCTCACCCACGCCATGCACCCGGTTGCTTTGCCGCAGCCGTAATGCGCCGTCCCTGTTCCGTCGATCAACCCTATCATCAAGACACTCCTAGACGAAATCTTGTCGCTGGAATTTTTATGTATCTGCATCTGAGATACACAATATTCGTTGATCGAAAATGAATGTAATAAAAATAGTTACTCAAATTTTATTGTTTCTTAAAAACAATTAATGGTGAATATTTACTTACGATTGGTGCAAGCCGCGTGATTGGCCGCAGGCGACCGTTGAGACGACCGTTGGCGGGCGGCGTCGCGGGACGGTATGGTCGGCGGAAACGGAGCCAAGGGATACCTTTGATGATCGTGGTTAACGGCCTCAAATCCTGCGATACCTGCCGCAAGGCGCGAGCCTGGCTGACGGGCAAGGGGATCGCTCACCGTTTTCACGACCTGCGTGCCGATGGGCTTGCGGCCGATCAAGCGCGCCGATGGCTGAAGGCAGCCGGCGCCGAGCGCTTGGTGAACCGGCGCGGCACGACCTGGCGCGGGTTGGGCGAGGCCGAGCGCATCGGCAGCGGCGATGAGGAGATTGTGGTGCTGCTGGTCGCACATCCCGCCCTCATCAAGCGCCCGGTCTTCGAGCGTGGCGATGCGGTGTTTGTGGGCTTTGACGATGCTGCGCGCGCCGCGCTCACCGCAGCCAGCAACCGCTAGACCTTCGTCAAGGCCCGACGCCCAAGCCGTTCGACCCGGAATCAGGCCCGCCAAGGAGTGACCCATGCACACCAGATCCGCCGTCATCGCCGCCGCCCTTGCCCTGGGGCTCGCCGCCGGACCCGCCGGGGCGCAGTCGAACGCGGCTCTGTTGGCTAAATACCCGGTCAAGCAGGTCTATACGGGCAAACCCGCGCCCGTGAACCTGAAGAGCCACAAGAACGCGCGAAACTTCAGAACGCTCCTGCGTGCAGCGGCGCTCCGGGGCCCGAAATTCGCCGGCCGGTACGCCGTCGCCCAGTGGGGCTGCGGCACCTCGTGCCAGCAGCTCGCGCTGATCGACGCGCGGACCGGACGCGTCACCTTCGGGCCAAGCGCCTCGCACGGCGCGCGCTACCGGCTTCGCAGCCGTCTCCTGATCGTCAATGCCGAGGAGGACATCCGCGACGCCTGGGAGGCCCGCGGCCAGAAGCGGCCCGACTGGGCCAAGACCGAATACTATCTCTGGCGCGGCGGCAAGCTGGTGAAGATCGCCCGGCCGTAAGCGTCAGATCAAGATCGTCTCAGATCGCAGCGTCACACCAGATCACTGTGACCCGGTCGTACTCTAGCGCGTGCCGCCGAGCAGACGCGGCACATAAGCGGCGGCGGCATCCGACAGAAAGTCGCGCTCGAGCCGCGCCGGATCGCCGAAGAAAGACTTAGAGGCCGCGCGGTCGAGGATGATGGTGCCGAGCAGGCGCAGCGCGCCTTTCTCGTCGAAGATATTCTCGCCGGTGATCAGCCGCTGGCCGTCCGCCTTCGCACCAAGGAGGCGGCGCAGGTATGTATGCTGGAGATTACCGGGGCGCGCCTGGCGCGGCGCCAGGTTGACGACCCAGAGGCGGGCCCAGTCCGGCCCCAGGTCCCGCCGCCAGCGCGTCATCAGCGCGTGCAGGCCGTTGAGCTGGGCCTCGGCGGCGATGCGCCCGCCTTCCAGCAGGTAAGGCTGCATGGTGCGGGCAAATCCGGTGAGGGCCGGGCCGCTGACGCGCCCGGCTTTCAGTGCCCGCTCGACAAATTCCCGCGTGGCGCCAAGCATGGCGCGGTGCGTCGCGGTCACGCCGGCCGGCCAGCCGCGCCCGCCAAGGCTCGCTTGCGCCGGCCCGATCAAGCCGCGCAGCTCGGCAAGGCGCTGCCGCGTCGCGGGAGCGAGTGGCTGGCCGGTCTTGCCCGTCAGCGCCGCCACCGCGGCGAGCACCGTGTGCGAGACGGATTTGACCTCGTGATAGAGCTTGGGCGTGAAGTTCACCTCGCGCCGCGCGCCGCGATGGAAGAGCACGGCGGCATCGAACTTGACGACGATGATCGGCTCGGCGCGTTTCAGGATCTCCGCCCGGCGCGCCGCGTAGATCGTGCGGAAGGCTTTGTTGATGGCGACAAGGGGATCCTGCACGGGCGGTTTCTCGGCCGCGCCTGCCCGCGGCGCGTCGATCGCGGTTGCGATCGTGATGGCGATACAAATCCCGAGACAAGCGATCGTGTGAGGACGGCGGATTGACATTTGCGGGATCTCCTTGAATTGGCGCCTGCCGCCATAGTGGTTTTGGCCGGATGTGAGCGTCGCGCGGTCCGCACAACTTGTCCCCGGTTTGGTGGATAACGGTTATCCACAGCGTAAGTTGTTGCCGTCAGGAATATATTTTTCTGAATGCCACCGCTTTATCCACTGCGGCGCGGGTCATTTTCCACCGCTTTTTCCCCGCCGCCGGCACTACCGCGATCCGCGTTCAGGCGCGGCCGTATTCGTCGTCGAGCCGCACGATGTCGTCTTCGCCCAGATAGCCGCCCGACTGGACCTCGATCAGGTGGAGCGGCTCCGGGCCGATATTCTCAAGGCGGTGAACCGCGCCGAGGGGAATATACGCCGATTGGTCGACGGTAAGGTCGAACACCTCGTCGTCGCGCGTCACCCGTGCCTGCCCGCGTACCACGACCCAATGCTCGGCGCGCTGGGCGTGCTTTTGCAGCGAGAGCCGGGCGCCCGGCCTGACGATGATGCGCTTGACCTGAAAGCCCTCGCCCGCGTCGACGGTCTGGTAGCTGCCCCAGGGCCGCTCCACGGCCGGATGGCTTTCATGCTCGCTGCGCCCGGCTGCGGCCAGTCTGTCGGTCACCAGCTTGACGTCCTGGACCCGGTCGCGCGGGGCGACCAGCACCGCATCGCCCGCCGCCACGATGACAATGTCCTCGACGCCGATGGCCGCCACCAGCGGGCCGTCGCTGCGCAGGTAGGAGCGCTTGGCCTCCACCGCGATCACGTCGCCCACGATCACGTTGGAGGCTTTGTCCTTGTCGCCGATCTCCCACAAGGTCGACCAGGCGCCGACATCGCTCCAGCCGAGATCGGCGGGCACGACCGCTGTATCCGCCGTCTTTTCCATCACCGCATAGTCGATCGAATCGCTGGGCGAGGCTTCATAGGCGGCCGCATCGAGGCGATAGAAGTCTTGCTCCTGGCGGCCCTTGGCGACGGCCGCCTCGACGGCGGCGAGCATGGCCGGCGCATGGGCAGCCAGCTCGTCGAGATAGCGGCGGGCGCGGAACAGAAACATGCCGCTGTTCCAGAAGTACCCGCCTTGGGCGATCATTGCGGCGGCCGTCTTCGCGTTGGGTTTCTCCACGAAACGTGCCACCGAATAGGCGCCGTCGACGCCGTCCAGCGCGGCGCCGCGTTCGATATAGCCATACCCGGTCTGCGGCCCGTCGGGCGCGATCCCGAAGGTGACGAGCGCGCCGGCTTCTGCGGCGTCGGCGGCGGACACGACCGCGCTTTGGAAGGCTTGGGCGTCGCCGATGACATGATCGGACGGCAGCACCAGCATCAGGGCATCCGGTTCGACCGCCGCCAGGATAAGCGCGCCCGCGGCGACGGCCGGCGCTGTGTTGCGCGGCGCCGGCTCCAGCACGATCGCCGCGGCCTCGACGCCGGCTTCGCGGAGCTGTTCGGCGATCTGAAATCGATGGCGCTCATTGCACAACAGATGCGGCGGCGTGAAGTGGGCGGGGTCGGCGACCCGCGCGAGCGTTTCCTGCAGCAGGCTGCGTGTCCCCGTCAGCGCCAGCAACTGCTTGGGATGGAGCGCGCGCGAAAGCGGCCACAGCCGGGTGCCCGAGCCGCCGCACAGGATGACCGGATGGATCGTGCTCGTCATGCTCCGCCACCTAAACGCTCGACAACCAAGCCTTGCTAGTGTGATGGTTCCGAACTTCGTCGCATTAAGCGACGAAGTTCGGGGGCTGAATCACACTAGACTCAGATATTTAGCGGCCTGCTTGTCCCGGAAATTCGTAGGACGAATTTCCAGGGCAGAACGCTAGCGGAATTCGCCGCGAGCGCCAAGGGCGCTGGCGTCCGCCCGGGACAATAACCGCGGCACTGGTGATACGCCGCGCGCAGCCGCATGCGGGTCATGCGCCGCAATCTGGTGATCATTTGGCGGCCGTTGCTTTATGCTTGACCCAACGACGGGCGGACCCGCGCGGATGGCGGGGCGGGGCGATGAACAGGACCAGGGCGATGGGGCGCACGCGAGCTGTGAGCCGGGCCACGAGCGAGGCCACCGGCGTGGCAATGTATGAGGCCATTGGCGAGATGAGACGGTGACCGCACCTTCGCTCAGAATGGGCGGGGACGCGCGTGTGGTCGGGCTGGTCGGCGGCGCGCATTTCTTCAGCCATTTTTATCTTCTGGTGCTGCCGCCGCTGTTTCCGATCCTGAAGGCCGAGCTGGGGATCAGTTACATTGCGCTCGGCGGCATCATCACCGCCTTCAACATCGCTTCCGGGTCGACGCAATACCCCTTGGGCATGGCGGTTGACCGCTTCGGCGCGCGCTACATTCTGGTCGGCGGGCTCGCGCTGCTCTCGGTCTCGGTCGCCTCGATGAGCCTTGCATCGAGCTATTTGGCTTTCCTCGCGCTGGCCTTCGTCGCCGGCCTTGGCAACGGCGTTTTCCACCCCGCCAACTATTCGATCCTCGGGGCCTCGGTGAGCGAGCATCGCCTCGGTCGCGCCTATTCGATCCATACGTTCAGCGGTCATGTCGGCTGGTCGCTGGCGCCGCCGGTCATGATCTTCCTGACCGCGCTGTGGAACTGGCGCATGGCGCTTGCCGTGGTCGGCTGCTTCGGCCTGGCCGCCGCCGTCGTGCTGCTCCATCAAGGCCGGTTCCTGAAGAGCGATCACCGGCCGCACCTGTCGGACGAGGCGGCGGGCGAGGCGGCGGGCAAGGCGCCAGCACCGCAGCAGAGCGCAATCGCCATGCTGACGGCGCTGCCGATCCTGATGATGTTTCTGTTCTACACGGCAACCGCGGCGATTACCGTCGGCATGGGGAGTTTCACCCCCTCGGCCCTGGGCGCGTTGTTCGGCACGCCGCTGGTTTCCGCCAATGTGGCCCTGACCGCGCTGCTGGTCGGCGGCGCCGTGGGCGTGCTCTCGGGCGGCTATGTCGCCGACCGCCTGCGCCGGTTCGATCTCATCGCGGCGATCGGTTTCATCGCCGGGGCATTGGCGATGTGTCTTGTGGCGTTCGTCGCGCTGCCGGTGGTGGCGCTGGTCGCAGTGTTCGGCTTGGCCGGCTTCATGGTCGGCATCGTCTCGCCGTCACGCGATTTGATGGTGCGCGCGGTGACCCCGCCCGGCGCCAGCGGCAAGGTGTTCGGTTTCGTCTCGGTGGGGCTCGATATCGGCGGCGCCGGCGCTCCGCTGCTGTATGGCTGGATCCTCGATCAGGGCGCGCCGGCCGGCGTCTTCCTGGTCGCCGCCGCGATGATGCTGCTCTCGCTTCTGGCCGCGCTCGCCGCCGCCCGCAGCCGCGCCCGCGTGCCCCAGGCGAGCCCGGCGGAGTAAAGACACCCCGGACCAAGGCACGCGCTTGCCCCGGCCCCGCCGATCCGGCAAACAAGGCTGCTGATCGTCGGAGCGGGAAGGGTAGCGCGTGGCGGCAACCTCATCGAAAACTGTCATCTTTGCGGCGCTCGCCGGCAACTCGGCGATTGCTGTCACCAAGTTCGTGGCGGCGTCCTTCACCGGCAGTTCGGCAATGCTGGCCGAAGGCATCCACTCGCTCGTCGATACCGGCAACCAGGCGCTGATGCTGATCGGCCTCGCGCGCGCCAAGAAGCCGGCCGATGCCCGCCATCCGTTCGGCTACGGTGCCGAGGTTTATTTCTGGGCCTTCATCGTGGCGGTGCTGATCTTCGCCGTCGGCGCCGGCGTTTCGCTCTATGAGGGCGTGGTCAAGATCCGCAACCCGCATCCGATCGAACGGGCCTGGATCAACTACATCGTGCTCGTCGTTGCTTTCGTCTTCGAAGCCGGCGCCTGGTTGCTCGCATGGCGGGCCTTCGCCGAGCGCAAGGGAAAGCGTGGGCTGTTCCAGGCGATGCGTGTCTCCAAGGACCCAACGGTCTTCACCGTTCTTTTGGAGGACACGGCGGCCATGGCGGGCATCATCGTCGCCTTCGCCGGCATCCTGGCAGCCGATCTCACGGGCGCGCTATGGCTCGACGGCTTGGCGACGCTGCTGATCGGGGTGATCCTGGCACTGGTTGCAGTGTTCCTCGCCTATGAGACCAAGGGCCTGCTGATCGGCGAGGCGGCATCGCCCGCTACCGTTCAGGGCCTACGCAAGCTCATCAAGGAGAGCGACGGCGTACTCAAGCTGCACGAACTGCGCACGGTCCATTTCGGGCCCGACGACATCCTGGTCGCGGTCTCGGTCGACTTCGAGGACCGCCTCGACAGCCGCGCAGTGGAGATTGCCGTCACCCAAATGGAAGCGGCGATCCTGGAGAAGTATCCGCGCGTCGAGCGCGTCTTCATCGAGGCCCAATCGCCGCGCGACCGGGCGGCATTGAGAAAAGCGATGAAGGAGCAGGCAGAGTCGGAAAAGCTCGAGGGGAAAGGCTAGGCTGTAGCGTCATTCCCGCGGAAGCGGGAATCCATGGCGCCACTCGCACACTCCATCCCTGGACCCCCGCTTTCGCGAGGGTGACGAATGGGAGTGGGGCACGTTCAACGAGCAATTACCCAAATTCCTTGAGCCATCCGAGCCCGTCCGCCGTCTTGCCCGCCGGCACATACTCCGCGCCGACCCAGCCGTCATAGCCGCTGGCGTCGATGGCGGCGAAGATCGCCTTGAAGTCGGTCTTGCCCGTGCCGGGCTCGTGGCGGCCGGGATGGTCGGCGAACTGGATGTGGCCGAGTTTGGCGCCGACTTTCGCCAGCGCCGGCACGATATCCTCTCCCATCGTCGCCATGTGGAAGAGGTCGGCCTGGAGATAAAGGTTGGGATGCGCGGCCGCCTCGACCGCCTCCATCGCTTGGTCGGTCCGGTGGACGATATAGTCGGGCACCGCCTGGTCGTTGATCGGCTCGACCGTGACCCGGATATCATGCTCGCCCATCGCCTTTGCCGCGTAGGACAAGCTGTTGGCGAGCGAATACATCGCGTCCTTGCGGTCGGCGCCCTTGGGCAGCATTCCCGCCAACACATTCACTTGGCGGCAATCCAGCGCCTCGGCGTATTCGGCGGCCCAGACCACGCCCTTGCGGAATTCGGCCTCGCGCTCGGGCAGACAGGCGACGCCGCGCTCGCCTTCCTCGAGATTGCCCGCCGGCAGGTTGAACATCACCGCCGTGATCTTCGCCCGCGCCCGCGCTTCGCCGATCGCCTTGGGCGCGAAGGCATAAGGGAACTGCATCTCCACCGCCTCAAAGCCGGCATCGGCGGCGGCCTGAAAGCGGTCGAGGAAATCGCGCTCAGTGAACAGCGTCGAGATGTTGGCGGAAAACCGGGGCATGGGTGGCCTTGGATTTTGGTGCGGGGGGATTGGCGGAGTGACAATCAAGGTCGGGCGGCAGGTCGATGGTTGCAAGGGGTTTGCCGCGTCGCCAGCCGACCGAGTGGCCAGGGACTTGCGGGATGCGGTCAAAGACCCGATCATCGGCGCCGGCATGATCGGACCTGACCCCGCAATCGAAACCCTTGGCGCGCTCATCGAGGCGAGCAAGCGCATTGTTGTGTTCACCGGCGCCGGCATCTCCACCGAGTCGGGTATTCCCGATTTCCGCAGCCCCGGCGGCATCTGGACACAATACAAGCCGATCGACTTCCGCGATTTCATGGGCTCCGAAGAGGTGCGGCGGGAATCCTGGCGCCGCAAATTCGCCACCGAGCCGACCCTCGCCGCGGCCGAGCCCAATCGCGGCCACCGCGCGGTGGCGACCCTGGTCAATCGCGGCCCGGCAAGCGCCGTCGTCACCCAGAACATCGATGGGCTGCACCAGGCCGCCGGCGTGCCCGACACCCGGGTCATCGAGCTGCACGGCAACACCACCTATGCGGCCTGCCTCGACTGCCACGAGCGCCACGAGCTGGCGCCGATCCGCGAGGCTTTTCAGGCCGACGAGACGCTGCCCGTCTGCGCGGCCTGCGAGGGTATCGTCAAGACCGCGACGATTTCCTTCGGCCAGGCCATGCCCGAGGACAAGATGGCGCTCGCCAGGGCCGAGACGCTGGAGTGCGATCTCTTCATCACGGTGGGCTCCTCGCTGGTTGTCTATCCGGCCGCAGGATTTCCCGTGCTGGCCAAGGAGCACGGCGCCAAGCTGGTCATCCTGAACCGCGAGCCGACGGGGATCGACGCGATTGCCGACCTCGTCCTTCACCGCGAGATCGGCGACACGCTGGGCGCCGCGGTGGGGGTGAATTGAGGGGGATTGCCAATAGCAGGGCCGCCATCCATCTTTCGAGGCGCGCGAGCGCGCCCCTCAAGATGAGCATTCGGAATTGGATTAAGCAATACAGCGGCTCATCCTGAGGCGCCCGCGCGAGCGGGCCTCGAAGGGTGGGCCGCGGGCCACCACGAAGGACCACGCAAATGACCGCCACCAATACCACCGTCGACGAGATCGCCGACGGCATCTATCGGATCAGCACGCCGGTGCCGCCAAGCGAGTTTCCCGGCGGCTTCAGCTACAACCAGTATCTGATCGTCGACGAGGAGCCGCTGCTCTTCCACACCGGCCACCGCAAGCTCTTCGAGGTGACGTCGGAGGCGATCGGCCGCGTCCTGCCGGTGGACAGCCTGCGCTGGCTCTCCTTCTCGCATCTGGAAGCCGACGAGTGCGGCGCGCTCAACCAATATCTAGCGGCCTCGCCGAATGCCGAGCCGGTCTGCGGCCGGGTCGCCGCCCAGGTCTCGATCAGCGACTATGCCGACCGCGCGCCGCGGGCGCTCGCCGACGGCGAGGCGCTGCCGCTCGGGCGGCACACGGTGCGCTGGTTCGATGCGCCGCACCTGCCGCACAACTGGGAGTGCGGCTACATGATGGAGGACGCGACCGGCACGTTGCTCTGCGGTGATCTGTTCACCCAGCCGGGCGACCGGACCCCGGCCTTGACCGAAGACGACATTCTCGGGCCGGCCGAGGCGATGCGCCAGGCGCTCGACTACTACGCCCATGCGGCCAATAGCGGCGAAACGCTGGAGCGGCTTGCCGCGCTTGAGCCGAAGGTGCTCGCCTGCATGCATGGCAGTGCCTATGCCGGCGATGGCGGTGCGGTGTTGCGCGCGCTAGCCAAGACCATCGAGGCCTCGAATACGTCGATCGCCAACCAGGTGATGGGCGGCTAGGGTAGGGCCCCGGTCCAAGGTCGTCATTTTCTCCACAGCTCAATAAATTGATTTCCTTGACATATCGGGGATAGCCCCTATGTGTTCGCTATCCATTGTCTCGCGATTGCGCGAAGCGCCGCCCTTGGGGCGGCACAATATCCCGGGAACAATAATCAAGAATTTTGCCGTTCCGGCCGCGCCCGGAGCCGAGCAAAACGCCGGGGTACGGCCGCGTACAGGACGCGGATCCGCGCCGACAGGCGCATAAAGGAAACTACGTGACCATAAGTAAATTCTCGGAACTCGGCCTCGCCGAGCCGATCGAGCGTGCCTTGCACGACCGCAACCATACCATCCCCACACCCATTCAGGCGCAGGCCATCCCCAAGCTTCTGGAAGGCCGCGACATGCTGGGCATCGCCCAGACCGGCACCGGAAAGACGGCGGCCTTCGCGCTGCCCATTCTCCACCAGCTTTCGACAAAGCGCGCGAATACCGGCCCGCGCCGCCCGCGCGCGCTGATTCTGGCGCCAACCCGCGAGCTGGCGATCCAGATCGGCGAGGAATTCCGCGCCTACGCAAAACATCTGGGTTTGCGCCACACGGTGATCTTCGGCGGCGTCGGCCAGAGCCCGCAAGTCAAGGCGCTCGCGCGCGGCCTCGAGATTCTCGTCGCCACGCCCGGCCGCCTGCTCGACCTCATGAACCAGCGGCATCTGAAGCTCGACGCGGTCGAGTTCTTCGTCCTCGACGAGGCCGACCGGATGCTCGATATGGGCTTCGTGCGCGATGTTCGAAAGATCATCGCGGCCCTGCCGAATAGCCGCCAATCGCTGATGTTCTCGGCCACGATGCCGGGAGAGATTTCAAAGCTTTCAGGCGAAATCCTGAACGATCCCATCCGTGTCGAGGTGACGCCCCAGGCAACCCCGATCGAACGCGTCGAGCAAAGCATCTATCACGTCGACCAGACCGGCAAGCTGGACCTGCTCACCGATATTCTGGGCGACCCGGCGCTGTCGCGCGTCATCGTCTTTGCGCGCACCAAGCACCGCGCCAACCGCGTCGCCGAACGATTGGACCGGTGCGGTATTAAGTCCGATGCGATCCACGGCAACAAGTCGCAAGGCGCCCGCCAGACCGCGCTCAAGCGGTTCCGCGACGGCCAGGTGCGCGTGTTGGTGGCGACCGATATCGCGGCGCGCGGCATCGACGTCGACAGCATCAGCCATGTCATCAATTTCGAGCTTCCCAACGAGCCGGAGAGCTATGTCCACCGCATCGGGCGGACGGCGCGGGCCGGCAATGGCGGCGCCGCGATCTCGTTTTGCGATTCGAGCGAACGCGCCTTCCTGCGCGACATCGAACGCCTGATCAAACGCCGCCTCACCGTGATCGGAGCGGAACCGGCGGCCATGACGGCGCAAGAGGAGCGCAGCCGGGCCCACAAGCCCCAAGCCGGGCGGCCGCATGGCGGCCAGTCTCATGGAAAGCCGCATGCCAAACCATCCCAGGGCAAGCCCTGGCACAAGCGTGGCCGGCCCCAATCCAACGGCGCGCATGCCGGAGCCAGCAATGACGCTGGCAAAGGCGGCAACAACGGTGGCGCTCGCAACGCCTCACGGCGGCGTCGGCGCGCGGCCTGACCGACGCGGCGCGCGCCACGCTCGTCCTCACTTGATAGACGGGTAGGGACCCCTCACCCTCCCACCGCCCACTTTAATGTGGGCGGCGGGCTCCTCCCTTTCCCCCAAGGGGAGAGAGGTAGTCTCGACGCGTCTTACCCTCACCCCGCCATCGTCAGTCCACCCGACACGCTGATCGTCTGTCCGGTGATGTAGCTGGCATCGTCGGAGGCAAGGAAGGCGACCGCGCCCGGCATGTCCTCGGGCTGGCCGAGGCGCTTCAGGGGGATCGAGCGCTTGAGCGCCTCGTGGATTTTTTCTCCCTGCGGTCCCTCGCCGAGAAAGGACTGGAAGAGTGCCGTCTCGGTCGGCCCCGGGCAGACCGCATTGGCGCGCACGCCCGATCGCGCCATCTCGCGCGCGATGGTCTTGGTGAAGGCGATGAGCCCGCCCTTGCAGGCCGAGTAGACCGCCTCGCCCGACGAGCCGACACGCCCCGCATCGGAGGCCACGTTGACCACCGCGCCGGACCGGCGCTCGGCCATGCCCGGCAGCACCGCGTGATGCATGTGGATGGGACCTTTCAGGTTGATCGCTATCACCTGATCCCAGAAGCCGGGCTCGGTCTCCAGGAAATTGATGAAGCGGTCCCAGCCGGCATTGTTGACCAGAATGTCGAGCGGCCCGGCATCGGCCTCGAAGGCGGCGACCGCCGCTTTGACCGCATCATAATCGGTGACGTCGCAGGCGACGCCGCGCGCGCCGCCGCCGGCTGTCTCGGCGGTCTTGGCCGCCGCCGCTTCGTCGATGTCGAAGACGCCGACCGTGCAGCCTTCTTCCGCCAGGCGCGTCGAGATCGCGGTGCCGATACCGCCCCCGCCGCCCGTCACCAGCGCCACCTTGCCCTTGAGACCACGCATCAACTCGCTCCTCGATCACCGTTTCGCCGCGTGTCCCGTTTCCGGAATTCGCGCTATCGAATTTCGGATTGGGGATGCCAACTGTTTGAAACACGTTAGGGGCTGACGATAGCCGCGTGCCCGCGCCCTGTCATCCTTGCCCCCCAATCTCCAGGACCATCTTGCCGAACTGCTCGCCGCGGTCGAGCCGCGCCAGCGCGTCCAGCGCGCCGTCCATCGCATAGCTTTCTTCGATCACCGGTGCGAACAGCCCGCGATCCAGCGCGCTCAGCATGTCGGCGAACTCCTGCTGGTTGCCGATCGACACGCCGACTACGTGGATCTGGCGGAAGAAAAGGTGCTGCAGATGCGCCCCCGGCATCGGCCCCGTCGTTGCCCCGCAGCAGACGATGCGGCCGCCCCGGATGACGCAGCGCATCGATGTGGCCCAGGTGGCCTCGCCGACATTGTCGATCACGACGTCGCAGCCGCGCCGGTCGGTCAGCGCCATGACGCGCTTATAGACGTCCTCGTGGCGGTAGTTGATCCCAGCCTCCGCCCCCATCTCGATGGCCTTCTCAAGCTTCGCATCGCTTGAGGAGGTGACGATGACGCGCGCGCCGTGGATGCGCGCAAACTGCAACGCGGCGAGCGAAGCGCCGCCGCCGACGCCGTGGATCAGCACGGTGTCGCTTGAGCGCACCGAGCCCGCGGTCATCACCATCGCCCAGGCGGTGATATAGGCGGTGCCCATGACGCAGCCGTCCCGCAGCGGGACATGGTCCGGCAGCCTGTGCGCCTGATTGGCCTTCACGGTGATGGCCTCGGCCATGGTGCCGTCGATATTCTCGCCGATACATTTGAAATCGAGACACAGCATCTGGTCGCCGCGCAGACAGAACTCGCAAACCTCGCAGTAGCGCGCCGGATAGAGCGCTACCCGGTCGCCCGCCGCGACGGTTTCCACCCCATCGCCGACCGCCTCCACGATGCCCGCCCCATCGACGCCCAGAACCATCGGTAGCTCGTGTGGGAAGCCGCGCCCGTCGGCGCGCATGTAAAGGTCGACATGGTTGAAACCTGCATAGGCGATCCGGACCCGCATCTCGCCGGGCCCGGGCGCCGGCGCGTCCGGGCGCTCGCCCAGGATAGCGGAATCGCTTTCACCATGACTTTGGATATAGACCGCGCGCACGCCTCGCCCCCCGCTCGTTGTCTTGCCCCACTGGGGCTCAGAATGAACAACCGAACAATTGTTCGGTCAAGCTTTTACACAGATAACGGCCTGCAGCCGCATAGGTTTCCGTCACGCGCCCAGAAAGGCCGCCGTCAGGGACGAGTCGCCGCGCAAGTCGCCGCTCATGCCCTCCTTGACGATCGCGCCGGTGCGCATGACGTAGGCGCGTTCGGCAAAGCCGAGCCCGAAGGCGATCGACTGTTCGGCGAGCAGCACGGCGGTTCCCGCCTCGGCGATGCTCGCCAGCCGCACCCCCAACTCGGCGCGCAGTCCGGCAGCCAGCCCCAGGGTCGGCTCATCGAGCAATAGCAGCTTGGGTGCGCCCATCAGCGCGCGGGCGATCGCCAGCATCTGTTGCTCGCCGCCGGACAGCCGCCAAGCATTGGCCCGGGCGCGCGTGGCAAGGCGCGGGAAGAGCGCGAAGGCCTCGTCGATCCGCCGCCGCCGCTCGGGCGCGCCGGCCGGGCAGGCGACCTCCAGATTTTCGCGCACGCTCATGCCGGCGAAAACGCGCCGCCCCTCCGGCGCATAGCCGATGCCGAGCGCCGCCCGCCGCTCCACGGACAGACCCGACATCGGCGCGCCCGCGAATTCGATGCACCCGTCCGCCGCCGGCAGCAATCCCATGATGGCTTTCAGCAGCGTCGACTTGCCGGCGCCGTTCGCGCCGATCAGCGCAACCCGCTCGCCGGCATCGATCTGCATGGAGACCTCGCGCAGCGCGCTGATCGCACCGTACCGGACGCCGAGATCGGACACCGCAAGGAGCGTCATCGACCCGCCTCGCTGGTCATTCCAAAGTCCGGCCCGAGATAGGCCTCGATCACCGCCGGGTCGGCGCGCACGTCCCCGGCGGGGCCGGAGGCGATGAGGCGGCCTTCGTGCAAGCAGGCGAGGCGGCCGGCGAGCGGCAGCAAGAAATCCATGTCGTGGTCGATGACCAGAAAGCCGATGCCGGTCCCGGCTAGGTCACGCAAGGTTGCGGCGAGGCTTGCGACGTCTTCGGCCGTGAGACCCGCCGCCGGCTCGTCGAGGATGATGAAACTCGGCGCCAGCGCCAGCGCGCGCGCAAGCTCGACCCGCCGCCGCAGTGCATGGGGCAGGGCGCCGACCGCCGCCGTCTCGTATTCGGCGGCGCCCACACGCGCCAAACAGGCGGCGGCGATGTCATGCGCCCGCCGGAGCCGGGCGTCCGGACCGCCGCCGTCGCGGTCGGTGCCGGCGGCCGCCACGTTGTCGAGCGCGGAAAGCCCAGCCGCGAGCGCGGGGGTCTGAAAGGTTCGCGTCACGCCGACCCGCGCGATCCGGAAAGCCGGCAGGCCGGTGAGCGGTTGCCCGTTCAGCAAGACCTGTCCGCTATCGGCGGCGTATTGTCCGGTGATGATGTTGGCCAGCGTCGTCTTGCCGGCGCCGTTCGGCCCGATCAGGCCGACGATCTCGCCGGCCTCGATCCGCAGCGAGAACCCGTCCAGCGCGGTGAGCCCGCCGAAGCGTTTGGTGACGCCGCGCATTTCCAGCTCCGCGCCGTTGGGCGGCCGGGCGGATATCGCGCCGAAATCGCCGGCCGGGATTTGTCTCGAACTGGGAGTGGGCGATCCCGGAGTGGGCGATGGGGCTGTCGGCGATCGGGGCGCAGGCAGGACGCGCGCGGCCAGCCCGGCAATCCCATCGGGCGCCAGCAACACCGCCGCGAGCAGCACCCCGCCATAGGCGATGAGGTAGTGATCCTCCAGGAAGCGGAACCATTCGGGCATCGGATAGAGCACGAGCGCGCCCACGAATGCACCGGCGATGATTGTGCGCCCGCCCACCACGGTCATGGCAAGGCAGGCGACCATGACCTTGAACTCGGCGACTTCCGGCGAGATCACGCGGACGACGGGCACCGCGAGCGCGCCGGCAATCGCACCGTAGCCAGCGCTCCAAAGAAACGCGTTGAAGCGCAGCCGGCCGGTGTCGATCCCCGCCGCTGCCGCCGCGATCGGATCTTCGCGGGCCAGCGCATGGAGCCGCGCCGGCAGGCCGCGCTGCAGCCGCCAGGCCAACAAGGCCAACAGGACGGCGGCGCTCCATACAACGGCGAATTCGCCCCAGCCGCGCGGTATGGCAATTCCGAAGAGCGCCATGCCGGGCACCTGCGCATAGCCGTCGCCGCCGCCGGTGAGCGTTTGCCAGTTGCGCACACCGATCAGCACGACTTCGGCGACGCCCAGCGTGGCGAGCGCGAAATAGTGCGATTGCAGCCGCCGCACCGGGACCGCGATCAGCGCGGCAAGCGTCACGGCGACGATAACCGCTGCCGCGACATTCAACAGGTACGGGGTGCCGAGCTTGAGCCCGAGCAGGGCGGCGGTGTAGGCGCCGATCCCGAAGAACGCTCCCTGCGCCAGCGACAGCACGCCCAGCTGTCCAAAGACGAACTGATAACCCATCACCAGGATCGCGTAGGTCCCGGCCAGCGTCAGCACGCGCAGCACGTAACTGTCCGCGAAAACGAAGGCGTAGGTGGCCAAAGCGGCTGCCGCACAGATCCAGGCCAGGGATCGGGCCAATCGGGGTTGGGCTTTGGTGGGAAGAGCGCGGGCGGCCATCACGCGCTCACACGCGCCGGCCGGCGGGCTCGCCGAACAGCCCCTGCGGGCGCAACACCAATGTCAGCAGCAACGCGCCGTAGAGCGCCGCCTCGGCGACCGGGTTGGAGAGCCAGGCGGCGACGCCGACCTCGAAGAAAGCAATCATCAGCGCGCCCGCGAGCGCGCCCGGCACGCTGCCCCAGCCGCCGATGGTGACGGCGATATAGGCCTTGATCATCAAGTTCCCGCCCGATCCGGGCGACACGAAATAGCTGTTGGCGAAGAGCAGCCCGGCGGCGCCCGCGAGCGCCGTGCCGAGGGCGAAGCTTGCCGCGATCATCACCGGCACGCGCACGCCGATCGCGCGCGCCATCTCCGGGTCCTGCGCGCTGGCGCGCAAGCGCCGGCCGAATTGGGTGCGCGCAAGCAGCAGCGCCGTGCCGCCGATCAGCAGCGCGGCCACGACCAGCGTCGCCAGCGCCTGGCGGCTGGCCACCAGGCCGGCGAATTCAAGGCGCGGTCCGGCAAGCAGCGGCGGGGCGACCCGCTCGGCCGGGCCCATCAGCGCCTTGATGCCGTGCTGCAGGATGATCCCGACCGCAATGGTCGAGATGAAAACGGATACCGGCGGGCCGCGCCGCAGCGGAAAATAGGCCGCCAGCGAGAAGAGCAGCCCCGCGCCCGCCATTGCCAAGAGAACCAGCGGCAGCAACACCAATCCCGGCAAGCCCGTATTCAGCGGCAGCACGGCGCTCAGCGCCACGGCCAGCATGCCGCCCGCCATCACCAGCTCGCCATGGGCGAAGTTGACCGCCGCCGTGGCGTTCAGCACCAGGACGAAGCCCAGCGCCACCAGCGCATAGGACGCCCCCAGCACCAGCGCGTTCAAGAAGAGCTGGCCGATCTCCATCGGATCAATGGTCCGGCGCGCCGCTCATCTGCGTGTCCGCGCCCTAGAGCGCCCCATCGACATTGTGGTAGCGCTTGACGATGGCGGGCAGGCGCGTCTTGCCGTCATAGCAAACGATCACCGCGTCATGGGCCATGTTGCCCTTGCCGTCCGATTTGTAAGTCATGGCGATGCCGTCGTGGCGGCCGCCGGCCAGCGCCTTGCGCACCGCCGCCGGCGTCCGCGCGCCGTTCGCGACGGCCTGCAGCACCATCGTGACGCCGTCATACTGGGCGGCGGCGAAGGCGTCGGGTGCGCGCCCGAACTGCGTGCGGAAGGCTTTGGCGAACCCGCGCATGCGCGCGCCTCCCCCGGAGACCGGCGAGGAGCCGCTTTCGGCGCAGACGCCCTTGAGCGCGGCCGGCTCGAGCAGGGCGGCGGTCGAGGGCTGGTGCATCGCCGAGCCCGCGACGATGGGAAGGCCGAGCTTCAATCCTGCCGCCTGCTTGACGATCAGCGCGGTCGGCCCCGAATGAAGCTGCAGCACCAGAACGTCGGCGCCCGCGCGGCGCAGCTTCAACAGCACCGATGTCATGTCCTTCACGCGCGGCGAAAGCCCTTCGTCAAGCACGATTTTGGCACCGAGCTTGGCGAAGTTCGCGCGCAGATGCCGGCGCCCGCTCTGGCCGTATGCGGTGGTCTGGTAGACCAGCGCTACCCTGCGGCGCTTCAGCTCCTCGACCGTGTAGCGTGCCTGCGCGGTCTTGACGACGGCGTCTCCGGGAAAGAAGCGAAAGACGTAGGGATTGCCGAGCTCGGTGATCTTGGCGGTGCCCGATATCGTGACCAGCGGCACCTTGCGCTCCTTGGCCAGCGGCATGATCGCCAGCATCTCAGGCCCGAAGATCGGCGCGGAGATCGCCACCGGCAGCGATCCGCGCATCGCCTTCTCGAAGGCCTGCACCGCGCGTTGGGGCGAGGAGCCGGTGTCGAGCACCAGACGTTCCACGGCGATGCCATTCGGTGCATGCTTGAGCGCCAGCAGCGCGCCGTCGCGCTGGCTCGCCCCTTCGAGCGCCAGAATGCCCGAGGTCGGCGCCAGGATCGGCAGGCGCACCGCCTCGGCGCGCGTGCCGGCGGGCCAGACAGCCATGGCAGCGACCGTTGCGATCAACGCAATGCAAATGCGGCCGGCACGGGTTTGGCAAAAGATAGTCCTGGCTCCGGGATCGGCGGCGTGGCCTTCGGCAGGCTTGGCGGCGGACACCATGATCGTTTGCTCCCTGTTTCCAGGAGCGGTTCCCGCGCGATCGCCGATTGCTCTTGCGGCGTATCCCGCATGATGCTCCCTACGCTGGTATGAACCAGGTCAGGTTCTATGGGTTTACTCTCAGTCTCCTTATCGGAGACACCCCAGCCTCACGCTGTGGGCGCGAGCATCGCCCGCGCGCTTGCAGAATGTCAAGTCGGGCGCGATTGCATTGCGCGTCGCATACGCGATTGCTCAATAATGCCGCGTCCCATTCTTGAACGAGACGCGCTCAGTTCAAGCGCCGGCGTGGCACGTAGAGACCATCCGTCATGCCTTCGAAATAGCTGTCGACCAGCGCGTGTTGGATGGGCGCGCCGCTCGCGTCGGGCGCCAGGTTCCGCTCTGCGACATAGGTCGTAATCGGGGTGGTATGCGCCGCGCCGTGAACCAGCACATGATACCAGGGCGCGTCCTTTGGCGGCCGCGAACGCGCCATTGTGTCGTACCAGTCATCGGACCCGCGAAAAGCGCCGTCAACGTCGAACACCACACCGCGATAGTCGAACAGGCGATGATGCACGAGCGCGCCGACCTGGAACTTCGCTTCCGCGGGCATTGTCCCTCCTTTACCCAGATGTTGCCGCAATTACCCAGAAATTGCCGCAATGTGACACTTGATTTTGTTACTTAGATTTGCGATCAAATTCATTAACAAGGCAGATCGTTTTAATGCGGTCCAAAAGAGTTTTCGTGGCGCGCGCCCGTAGTCAAAGAAAAAAGTGATACGAAATGGACCGTGAATACTTCGACCCCGAACTCGATGAAGCCGGCGCGGCGTCCCCTGACGGACTTCCCGAAGCCGGGACGAGCGGACCGAAGGCAGAGGCGATCCTGAAGCGGGGGCGTCTCGAACACAAGGACCAGATGGAGCTGTTCGGCGGCATTGCCCCCATCGAGCATGGCGGGGCCGCAACCATCCGTCCGGTGGCCGGTGGCCCGCATCAGGGCGAGCTGCGCCTCGTGCGCGTGGTACAGCCGGGCCATGGCATGGTCTCGCGCAACGCCGACCAGACGCTGACCTACCGGCCGGAGCCGGGTTTTGCCGGGACCGATCAGTTTGACTACACGCTGACCGACAGTGCCGGCGCGCTTTTTTCGGCAACGGTGACGGTTTCGGTCACGATCGAATCGCGCCGTCCGCGCTCGGTGCTTCCCGCCAGCTTCGAGAGCGAGCCGCCCGAGGCGCCGATGGCCAGTGCCGGCGTGCAGGGCGACACCGCAAATCCGTTCGATCGGCCCTTTGCCCGGCCCATGCCCGACCGCGCCGTCGCGCAAATTATGGGCAAATAGCCCCCCCCCCGAGTGTTTCACGGCGCCTAACCGTCATCAAAGATCATCTCGTTCGCTGTTCTGCGGCTTTGCGCTCGCTGGATGCCAGAGCGCCGTCTCATCCGCTTATACCAAGTCTCAGTGATATTGCCCCATTTGATGGCGGCGGATTGGCCCTCCGGTTAGGCACGCGGCGCGGCGCGATGCAGCGCATCGGGCAAGCCGCGTGCCTAACCGGAGGGCCAATCCGCCCCACCGAAGGCCGCCAAGATTTTGTCCGCCGGCGTCGTTGCGTGCCGCTTGTGGTGCGCCGCACCACGGCGCAACCCGCGCCTAGCCGGCGGACAAAATCTTGGCGGTCAAATGGCTCAATATCACTGAGATTTGGTATTAGAAGGATGCGGGACCGCCCTCGGCTGGGGGTTGGTTGCCGCGCCGGCCATGTGAATGGTTGCCAAGCACCCTGCGTCCATGAGATTTGGGCGTCTATGACAATTGGGCGTCTGTGAGATCGGGCGTTCCCCAGTGGGCAAGAACCCCCGCAGGAGCGACCAGGCACTATTCCAGCCATGAGCGATAGCAAGAAAACCGACCGGCCGAACGACCCCTGGCTTCTTACGCCCGGACCGCTCACCACCTCGGCGGGCGTGAAGCAGGCGATGCTGCGCGATTGGGGCTCGCGCGATCCGGCCTTTATCGCCATGACCGCGCGGGTGCGCGAGCGCCTGGTGGCGCTTGCGGGCGGGCAGGGGAGCCATGTCTGCGTGCCGCTCCAGGGCAGCGGCACCTTCGTCGTCGAAGCCGGTCTCGGCACGCTGATACCGCGGGGCGGCAAGGCTCTGGTTCTCGTGAACGGCGCGTATGGCGCGCGGATTGCCAAGATCCTCACGGTGATCGGCCGCGCTCACGAGGTCTACGAGACGCCGGAGGACACACCGCCCGATCCCGACGAGGTGGCGCGCCGGCTCGGCGCCGACCCGGCGATCGGCCATGTCGTGCTCGTCCATTGCGAGACCACCAGCGGTATCCTGAACCCGGTCGAGGCGATCGCGGGCGTGGTGGCGGCGGCCGGCCGGGCGCTGATCCTCGATGCGATGAGCGCCTTCGGCGCGCTGCCGCTTGATCTTGCACAAACGCCCGTCCAGGCCGTCCTCGCCTCGGCCAACAAGTGCCTTGAGGGCGTGCCCGGCATCGGCTTTGCGCTCATCCGAGCCGCGGCGCTGGACGCCGCCGCCGGCAACGCACCCTCGCTCAGCCTCGATCTCCACGACCAGTGGCGGGGGCTGGAGGCGAACGGCCAGTGGCGCTTCACCCCGCCGACCCATGTCCTCGCCGCGCTCGACCAGGCGCTGAATGAGCACGCAGCGGAAGGCGGCGTGGCGGGCCGCGGCGCGCGCTATGCGCAGAACTGTAAGATCCTGGTCGAGGGTTTGCAGGCACTTGGCCTGGAACTCTATCTGCCGCAAGCGTTGCAGGCCCCCATCATCGTCACGGCGCACGCCCCCGCCGATCCGGCCTTCGACTTCAAGGCCTTCTACGAGGCGGTCGCCGAGGCGGGCTATCTCATCTATCCCGGCAAGCTGACCCGGGCCGAGACTTTCAGGGTCGGCTGTATCGGCCGGCTGGGCGAGGCTGAGATGCGCGGCGCCACTGCCGCCATCGGCGCGGCACTGGATGGCCTCGGCGTCAAGGATCGCGGGCCCCGAAGCTAAGGCGCACCGCCCCGTCGATGACCCTCTAGGCCGGGCTTGCCGGGCGGGGCGTTCAGGCGAGCCGCAGACGCTCGATGGGCATCTCGGCCGCTTCGCGCGCTGGCCGCGAGAGATAAAATTCGGCGTGGAAATGGCCCTCGGCCTCCTTGCCGGCGGGGTCGATGCCGAGTTCGGCGAGTTGTTCGAGCACCTTCTCCTGTTCCTCCGCCGAGGCGAAGCGCCGTTGAACAAAGGTTTGGCCTTCGAGTTTTTCGGTCACGTAACCCTGCTCGCTCAGGGAGTCCTCGATAGCGTCGAACGGAAACATGCGCGGCACGAAATTGGCCAGCCAAGCCGGGGCGTCGCGATTGATCGCCGGCAACAGGCGGTCGAAGCTTTTGTCGGTGACGTAGCCGACGCATCCGGTCGACATGACCAGGTCGACCGCCGCCAGGTCGTCCCGCGCCGGCGCGGACAGCTCTTCGGTTTCGAGGTTGACGGCAAGACCCTCGTCCAACAGGCCCGTCTCCTCGGCGAAGGCGACGGCGTTCTCGGCCTGGTCGAGGCCGATCACTTGGATATTTTGGTCCGGATCGAGATCGGCAAAAAAGCTGCGGTCATGCGCGACGACTTCCTGGTGCGTGGCGTCTGCCAACTCTTCCTGCCCCCAATGCTCATAAAGCTCGGGCATGGTCAGGTCGTGCTTCAGCAGTGCGGCGTTGACGCCGTAGGAGCAGCCGAGGTCGAGAACGTGGACCGTGCCGCTCCGGCGCCGCTGCAGATGGGAGATTACCTTCTTGAAGATCGGTTGCGCGGCGCCGGGGATCGTATAGCCAAGCTTTTTCAGTTCGCGGAAATAAGCCCTCGGGTCGTGCTGGTTATAGATGTGATCCATGTCGGCTTTGACTTCGTTGATTTCTTCAAAATCGGCTTTGACTTCATTGATTTCTTCAAACACCGCAGCGCCGGTCATCAATATACCTCCATGTTGTGAGCGATGTCCGCCGTTGGCTGCCTAGGGGCAATCGAACGACGCAAACCGGCCCCGCCCCCACGATTGGCTCGGACCTGCAATCGAGTGCATTGCCGGCGGGGCGGCCCAGGACACCAGGATTTGCGCTTATCCAAGTAGTATAACACAAGAAGCGCCGCTTCGTAACCGGGAGCTCCGACCCCCACCCTTGACCGGCTTAGTGCACTCGCTCACCCTCGCGCGATAGCGTGGAGCTTGGGGGGGGGGATCGGCCATGGCGGACGATGCGAGCGACCTTGGCAGCTTCGACTACGTGATCGTCGGCGCCGGCTCGGCGGGCTGCGTGCTGGCCAACCGGCTCTCGGCCGACCCCGACGTTTCGGTGCTGCTGCTCGAGGCCGGCGGCAAGGACGATTACTTCTGGATCAAGATCCCCGTCGGCTATCTTTTCACCATCGACAATCCGCGCACCGCCTGGCGCTACCGCACCGAGGCGGAGGCGGGGCTGAACGGCCGTACGCTCGGCTATCCGCGCGGGCGCACGCTCGGCGGCTGCTCGTCGATCAACGCCATGATCTACATGCGCGGGCAGGCGCGCGACTACGACACCTGGCGCCAGATGGGCAACGAGGGCTGGGGCTGGGACGACGTGTTGCCCTATTTCAAGAAATCGGAGGATTACGCACCGGGGGCCGACGACCTGCACGGGGCGGGGGGCGAATGGCGTGTGGAGGAGGCGCGACTGTCCTGGGAAATCCTCGATGCCTTCCGGCAGGCGGCAGCCGAATGTGGCATCGCGCCCACAAACGATTTCAACCGCGGCGACAACGAAGGCTGCGGCTATTTCAAGGTCAACCAGCGCCGCGGCGTGCGCGTCAGCACCGCACGGGCCTTCCTGCATCCGGTGGCTAGCCGCCCCAACCTCACCGTCGTCACCGATGCCCAGGCCGAGCGCCTGATCTTCGACGGCAAACGCGCGACCGGTGTGCGGCTGAAGCGGACCGGCGCACCGGCGAGGGCGCAGGCCCACGGCGAGGTGATCCTTTCGACGGGCTCGATCGGCTCGCCGCAGATCCTGCAGCTCTCGGGCATCGGCGCGCCGGACCTGCTGAAAACCCACGGCATCGACGTCGTGCATCCGCTGCCCGGCGTGGGGGAGAACCTGCAGGATCACCTACAGCTTCGCATGATCTATAAGGTATCGAACGCAATCACCTTGAACCAACAGGCAAATTCGCTCATCGGCAAGGCGCGAATGGGGCTTGAGTATTTTCTCTTCAAGCGCGGGCCGCTGACCATGGCGCCCTCGCAGCTCGGCGCCTTCGCGCGCTCCGATGCGAGCTTTGCGACCGCCAATCTCGAATACCACATCCAGCCATTGTCGCTCGACAAGTTCGGCGATCCGCTGCACGACTTCCCGGCCTTCACCGCCTCGGTAAGCAATCTGCGGCCGGACTCGCGGGGGCATGTGCGGATCAAGAGCGCCGATCCCGCCGATCATCCCGCGATCGCACCCAATTACCTTTCGGCCGAGAGCGATCGCCGCGTCGCGGTTGACGCCATCAAGCTGACGCGGCGGATCGCGGCCGCCGAGGCGCTCAAACGCTATGCCCCGGAGGAGTACCTTCCGGGCGCGCAGGCGCAATCCGATGACGATCTGGCGCGCGCGGCGGGCGATATCGGCACCACCATCTTCCACCCCGTCGGCACCTGCAGGATGGGCGGCGACAACGAGGCGGTCGTCGATGCGCGCCTGCGGGTGCGAGGGATCAAGGGACTGCGCGTGGTCGATGCCTCGATCATGCCGACCATCACCTCGGGCAACACCAACTCACCCACGGTGATGATCGCCGAAAAGGCCGCGGAGATGATCCGCGAAGACCGGCGTGGAGGGCTGCAAATTGAAATACTTGATTAGCCACACGATATATTAAACGTAATTGCTTGTAATGGTTGTAGAAACATCTGCTTCAAGATGGGCGGTTTCCCTATGGCGGGTTCTACCGATATCGACGCAACGGCGCATGAATTGTTCGAGCACGGGCATTATCAAGAAGCACACGAGCATTATCTGAGAGCCGCCGAAAATGGCTCCGTCGGCGCAATGTTACGGCTTGGTTGGATGTTGCTCTATGGGAAAGGCGTATCGGTCGACGCCTCGGCTGGCGAGGGATGGTATCAGAGGGCTGCCGATACTGGGTTATCAATTGCGCAGTTCTATTTGGGGGACCATTACTGGCGGCAGGATAAGCTCAATCTCGCTTTTCTATACATGGAGAGAGCCGCTGAACAACTCGATCCTCCCGCCGTGCACCGATTGGGCGCGTTTTATGAGTGGGGAATAGGGACACCACAGAATTTTTCGAAAGCCAAAGAACTCTACGGACGGGCAGCTGAGCTAGGACACCTATTTGCGCGACGAAAACTCGTCGGGCTGATGCTGAAAGGCGAGTTTGGTCTTGCCGCGATACCTGCCGGATTTGCCGAATTTGTCCGTGTCCTGTGTGATGTGGTCAGAGAACATGCCAGAGACCCAGAAAGCGATCTGTTGCGCCGGTAGTTTGCGCCTGCATGGATCAGCATGGGTTAGCGGGCCGTAACGAGCTAGCGCCCGGCGCATCCGACCCATTCGGAACTAGGGCCGGCGGCACCGGGCGCTGGGACGCTCTCGGGAATTCGTTGGTCGGCCTAGTTCTGCTTGCCGCTATCAGAGCCCATGGCGCGGCCGAGCGAGGAGACGTCCTTGCCGAGGCCTTCGACGGTGTTGCAGGCCGAGGCGCCGAGGCCAAGGCCGATCGCAACGGCGATCGCGAAGACGGTCCTGAACTTGCGGGGTTTGCTCATAGCACCCTCCTTACCCGTATCACCCTGAAGTCTTGTTACCCAAGATCAGTACGGGCGGACACGGGAAACCATCCCCTTGCAACAGCTCGCAAGGGGATGGATTTCCATGTCAGGGTCGGGTCAGCTTTTGTTCTCGTCGTCGCTCACCAGGCCAATGGCCTTGCCCGCGCTATTGAGATCCTTGCCCAGCCCATCAAAGGTGTTGCACGCCGAAACGCCAAGCCCGAAGGCGACGGCGAAGGCAAGGGCAAGCGTGCGACGGATCGTGTGGGAAACGCTCATGGCTCACTCCTAGACAATGTCCGTATACCGGTAGGGTCACGGGATGTGAGGCCAGAATTCACGTTTCTCCCTAATTTTCTGCGACGATACGCCGCAAATAGTCTGATCTTTTAGGCAAATTGCGGGGCAGCACACAGCCACGTACACGCAACGACATCGCCCCGGGCGCGGCCCGCGGCCCTTGTGATCAAAGCTGCGCTACTGCGCGGCCTTGTTGAGCGCGCGACCAGTTGCCGTGATGTCCTTGCCGATCCCCTCAATGGTGTTGCAGGCGCCAACCGCCCCCGCAAATCCCAGAATCAGAATCGCCACGATGAGCTGACGAAGCATTGGGCTCAACCCTCGATATTGGCCTACGGTGGCGCGAACCTACTAGGTCTTGTGGGTCGTTGTCCATCAAGAAGTGACGTTTCCCATTTAAATTCGTCGCGCCACGTCTGCCCACGGAGCTGAACAGGCAGTTATGCGGACACGAAAAAACCGCCGGGCCCGCATAACTGTGCATTGGGCCCGGCGGCGTCTGGACGGTGTGTTTCGAGCCGATCCCTATACGGGCATATCTCGGCTCTATCTGCGATCCGGGGTCAGGCGAACATGCCCTTGCCGGCCTTGATGACATGGCACTGCGCGGTCTGGTCGTGGATGCAGCGTCCCAGCGGATCCATGAAGAAGGTGACGAAGATCACGATCACCGCGACCAGCACAAGCAGCGACAGGATGGTGCCGAGCGCCGGCGCCACCGCGCTCAACAGCGTCAGCAGATTGAGCCACCAGGGCCAGGTCCGCATGATGGCTTGCTGCTGGCTGACGCGGGCGCCCTGGTCGTTCACCAGCTTGATGCCGAAGCACATCTTGCCGGGCGTTGCCTGCAGCGGCCCGCCCTCGAAGATCACCTTGTAGGCGACGAACAGCACAGTGTTGATGAGCGCCGCGACGATGAGCAGATAGATCCCGCCGACCGCCACGAAGATCGCGTTGACGATCAGCGCGACGAAAATAAAGATCACGCCGTCGATCAGCGCCGCGAGGAACCTCTGCCACCATTCGGGATACGTCATCGCCTTCTCCCCTGCTGCACAAAAACTTGTGCGCGTTTCTTTCCGCCCCCGCCGACGGGCCCATCTCGTTAATCATATTAGCAGGCAAAGGCCACGGCGGGGGAGAGGTGGGCGTCAAAGAAATCGCGCCGGTGTGTCATTAAGGTCGCGCGCCGGCGGCCTCCAGCAGCTTGGCGATGCCCATGTAGCCGCGTCCGCGGGCGAGCTTGAGCGGCCGCGCGCCGTCGCGGTCGGCGATGTTGACGTTGGCGCCCGCCGCGATCAGCGCCTTGACGATCGCGGTGTGCCGCTTGCCGCCGTCGCCCAGCACGATCGCCTCGATCAGCGCCGTCCAACCCAGATTGTTGATGTGGTCGAGCGGCGCCTTGGCCGCGATCAGCGCGCCCACCACCTCGACATGGCCGAGATGCGCGGAGGCGATCAGCGCCGTGCCGTCATAGGGGCTGGTGACCGCGCGCGCATTGGCGCCCGAGGCGAGCGCCAGCTTCAGCATCGCCAGATCGTTGGCCACCGCGGCGATGGTCAGCATGTCGTAGCGGGCGTTGTCGAACGCATTCACATCCGCGCCCGCCTTTATCAGCGCCTGCGCGGCCGCGATGTGCCGGCTATAGACCGCGACCATCAGCGGCGTGCGCCGGCTGGCATCGCGTCCATTGGGGTCGGCGCCGGCCTTGATCCAGCGCTCGATCACCGGCACGTCGCCTTTCGCCGCGCCCGCGTGCAACCCTTGATAGGCGGCGATCTCCTCCGGGCTGGGTGCGGTCTGCGCGAAGGCGGCGCTGGCGCCAGCGAGCCATCCGGCGAGGGTGAGGACAAGAAGCGCGACAAGCCGCGCCGGGAGGATCGTGCGTGACGTTTCCATTGTTCAGTTTCCCGCGAGAAAGGATTTAAAGCGCGCCGCCACTTCCGGCGGCTTCACCGTTGGCCGCCCGAGTTCCTTCATCGAGCCGGGGGCGATGCGCAAATGGATCAGCGCCGGGCCGTCATGGGCGAAACCCGATTGAAGCGCATGCTCGAAGCCGACCAGATCGTCGCACGACCAGGCCGTCCGGTAGCCGCAGGCAAGCGCCGCCTCGGCGAAGCGCACCACCGGCGAGACGGTCGCCTGGCCGCCGGTCGAATCGTGGACGCCGTTGTCGAGCAGGATGTGCACGAGGGTCTTGGGCCCCTGGGCGCCGATGGTGGCGAGGTTGCCCATATGCATGAGCGCCGCGCCGTCGCCGTCGAGCACGGCGACGGGCCGGGTGCTGTTGAGCGCCACGCCGAGCCCCATGGCGCTGGCGCAGCCCATCGAGCCGACCTGGTAGAGATGTGCTGCCCGGTCGTCGAGGGTGAAGAGCTCGCGCCCGCATTTCCCCGTGCTGGCGACGACGCCGGCCTGCGCCGGTACGAACGCAAGAAACCGCTCAAGCGCCGCCGCGCGCGTCGGCCGTTGTCCGCCGGTGCTGAGATCGTGATGCGTTCCGGCCGGCCGCGGCGTGACCGGGATCTGGTCGAGCCCGTCATCGCGCACGGCGCCTTTTTCCATGATGAACGCGAAGGGCAGCCCATCTGCGGCCATGCGCGCCTCGGCTTCGTCGAGCGCGCCCGCCACCGCGTCCTCGGTATCGGGGAAGATGCCGTGCGGGATGCGCATCGTCTCCAGAAGCGCGCCCGTGATCTGGCCCATCAGCTCGTGCTGCGGCTCGTCCTTGAGGCCCGGCTGGCCGCGCCAGGTCACCACCATCAGCGTCGGAATGCGGAACGAAAAATTGAGCGAGGTCAACGGATTGACCGTGTTGCCAAGGCCCGAGTTCTGACACATCACCACGGTCTTGCGGCCGGCCAGCCAGGCGCCCGCGGCGATCGCCACGGCCTCGCCCTCATTGGCGGCGCCCACATACGTGATTATGCGGTCGGAAATGACGGCGTTGATCACCGGCGTCAGGAATGAGCACGGCACGCCGGTGTAGAAGTCGAAGCCGCGCGCCGCGGCGGGGCCGAGAAAGGCTTGGGCAGCGATCATGGATTTCTGTGTAGCGTGGCCGGCCTTCAAATGCGAGAGGGAGACATACGGAGGTATTCGAGAATTTGCGCCTCCATCGCTAATCGCGATTAACCTGTTTGGCCTTATCTTCCGGCTGCCCGACCCGGGCTATTTCCCGCCACCTTTTTTCTTCCTCCTGTGCCTCGCTGACGGCAGACTAGGCGTCTTCCGACGCACCTGCGGTGCGCGCTCACGAACATGCCGCCCCCATGCCGCCCATGCCGCCCATGCCGCTTATGCCGCCGCGTCAGAATCCGCTCAAACTCAACAAGCTGCAGCTGCGTACCCTGGCGCTGGCCCAGCTTCTGGCGGCCACGTCAGATGATGGCGCGCGCGACGCGGCGACGGGCGCGGTCACGCTCACCAACGTGCCCCGGCCGCATGCCGATCACGTGCATATCGCCGACATCGTCGTTTCCAGGCGCGAGGCGAGCGGCCTCAGCAACCCGGCGGTTTGGACCGCGCTGCAACGCAAGGGCCTGGCCCGCGCCGACGATCCCTTCGCGCTTGTCCTGACCAAGGAGGGCATCGACTACGATACCGGGCTGGCGGACCGTTTGCGCCCAACCTGAGCGAACTGCATCCGTTATGAGCCGCGCATGCGCTGGTCCCGAGCGTCTGTCCGGCGCAATACCCACGACACCCCACGATCATCTGGAAAAGGAGAGCTTTATGGCCGACACCGAACGCGCCAAGCGGGGCAACGAGATGCGGGAGCGCCTCTTCGGCAGCGCGCCGCCGCCGAGCGAGACCTTCGAGCGCCTCATGGACGTCACCGCCGAGCACCTGTTTGGCGACATCTGGACGCGGCCGGGCCTTGCGGTACGCGACCGCTCGCTGATCACCTGTGCCGTGCTCACCGCGCTCGGCAAGGAGGCTCAGCTCCGCGTCCACTTGAAGGGCGCGCTCAATATGGGGATCAGCCGCGAGGAGATCCTCGAGATGATGATCCACCTTGCCCATTACTCGGGCTGGCCGACCGCGGTCAACGGCACCCGCGTCGCCGAAGAGGTCTTCAAGGACGCCGACGAGGCCGGCGGGTAGGGGGCGCGCCCGCTACTTCGACGGGCGCGCGATCTTTACGACCTCCAACGTGGTCCGCCGGCTCTTCGGATTGCCGATTTCATAGATCACGACCTGCTTGACGACATAGCCGAGCGACGGCGCGAACCAGGCGATGCGCCGGTGTGCGTCGACGTTCTTATCCTTGAGCTTCGTGAATTTGCGGTCGCGCTGGATCACGAAGGCATCGAAGCTCCCCGCGGGGGTCGTCACTTTCTCACGTCGCAGGACGCGGTAGTGAATGGTGCCGGTCTCGGTATGGGCCCATTTTCTCCGGGCGGCTTCCTCGGTCTTGGCGAGGCCAAAGCCGAACTGCATCTTCACGACTGCTTCATTGCCTGCTTTGAGCGGCCAGAGGCCACGGATCGCCGCTTTGTCGAACTTGTACTCGGCCCATCCCGTGTCGGGCCGCCAGTAGGCATAGGAGAAGATGCCGCGCAGCAGTCGCACGACGTCCCCGCCGGGCTCGATCACCTTGTAGATGACTTCGTCATCCTTGGATGACGTCACCCTGTGGACCAGTGTGCCGCTCTTGACCTTGTCGCCCTCACGGATCTCGCGCTTCCAGGTGATCTGAAAGCCCTTGGGCGGAGCGGCATAGGTCCCGTCTTCGGCGCGCAGCATCGACACAGGGCCGAGACCGAGGACAACTGCCGTCAGCGCGAGACCGGCGATCTGGCCACGCCAGCCATTCTTGTTCTTCATATATTGCCTTTCATGCGTTCGTGATCTGCCGCTCGCGGGGCGCCAACTTAGTCGCGTATTCGCCCTGATTGAATAGGTGATCAAAGCGATGCGTCGACCGGGGGCGGTTAAAGCCCCCGCCTCACATCAAATTGCGTGCCTTTGCCAGATCGAAGGCGTCGTCGACATCGAACCAGTGGCCGGTGACATAGGCCACGGTGATGGTCTCGCCAGCGTCGAGCAGGCGCTGGAAGAGATCGAGCAGGCTCGCCGTCTTGAGCGTTCCGTCCGCCCGCATCGCCTCAAGCTCGGCCTTCACACGCGCGGAGCCTTTGTCCGACAGCCGCGCCAGCCCGACCCATTCGGCATCGACCTGGGCCGGCGGCAGATCGTTGCCGATGCGCGTCAACGTCACGGGCTCGTCGTCGAGGAATTCGCCGGTAAAGGGCCGCGAACAGCCGACGAGATCGACTAGACGCCCGGCCTCGGCGGCGTCGCGGCCGCGCGACAGCGCGTCGGCGGCAAGCACGATGTCGCCGCCCGTATCGTTCAACGCATCGAGCAAGAAGCGCCGGAACAAAATATCGCCGTAGCCGATCACCACGTCGCCGGCGAGCTTGTCGGCGGCGCAGGCCAGCGAGGCGACCTCGCCGGTATCGGCGAACTCGTCATTGTCGGCGGTGGCGATCGAGGGCAGGTCGATCGCCTCCTTCTTCCAGCCGCGCACCACCGTCACCTCGCCGATGCCAGCCTCGCGCAGCGTGCCGACAAGGCGCTTGAGCAAGGGCTCGCCGCGCACGTCGACCATGCATTTGGGCTTGTCCTCGGTGAGCTTGCCGAGCTTGGAGCCGCGCGAGGCGGCGAGCACGACGGCGCTGGTCTTGCGCTCGGCAGCTTCCAGATAGCGGCGCTCGGCCTCGGCCAGCTCCTTGTTGCCGGCGATGTCGAAGACCGCGCGCACGGAGGCGATCTCCTCCTCGACGCCGACCAGGCTTTCGTCGTCCTTGATCCGCTGGGTGACCGCACGCATGGCCGACAGCGCCGCGCGCAGATTGTGATTGGCCCAGATGGCGAGCGAGATTTTGTGGTCGCGATACTCGTCGGTCGGCGTGCGGTAATACATCGTCGGCACGATGACCAGCGGCGCGCGGTTACCCCATTCGCGTGCGAAGGTGAGGATCTCGTCGGCCGTCGCCATCTTGGAATGGATGAGGATGCCGTCGGCGCCGGCTTCGTGATAGGCCTCGGCGCGTTTGAGGGCCTCGTCCATGCCCCAGCCCGAAATCAGTGCCTCGACCCGGGCGATGATCGAGAAATCGTCGTCGAGCTGGCTGTCCTTGCCGGCCTTGATCTTGCCGCAGAACTCGGCGATGTCGGCCAGCGGCTGGGCCTGGCCTATGAAGGAGTTGGTCTTCGGGAAGAGCTTGTCCTCGATGCAGACGGCCGCGATATCGCGTTGACCTAATTTACGAACCAGCCGGCGCATGTTGTTGAAATTGCCGTATCCTGTATCGCCATCGACCAGGATCGGAATGCCGGTCGCATCCGACATGAACTCCAGCACCTCCAGGACTTGCGTCCACGATGCCTCGTTCGAATCGCGCACGCCCATGGCCGACGAGATCGAAAGCCCCGAGGCCCAGATGCCTTTGAAGCCGGCCTCCTCGACGATCTTCGCCGACAGGCCGTTATGCGCCTCCATCAGGAAGTCGAGCTCGGGCGCGTTGAGCATCGCGCGGAACTGCGCGGCCTTTGAAGCAGCCTCCGCGCGCGCATCGGCCGCCCGGTGCATCATCTTTAGATTGCGACTCATCGCTCACAGACCCCATCCCGCCAGCGTCGCGCGGCCAATTGAGATTTGGCCCGCCGTGTGACGGTTCAATGTCGAAATTACCGTGGATATGTTGCAATTCGGTATCCGAAATGCAACAGCGCGGAGCATAAGTCGGCAAGAGCGCGCCAATCGGTCGCGGCACGGGAAGTATCGATCCTGCTTCAATTCAACCACAGAGGCACAGAGGCACAGAGGCACAGAGGCACAGAGGCACAGAGGCACAGAGGCACAGAGGCACAGAGGCACAGAGGCACAGAGGCACAGAGGAAGGGGGAGCGGAAGCTCCTACCACTTCGTCATCCCCGCGAACCACTTCGTCATCCCCGCGAAAGCGGGGATCCAGGCAAGTATCGATTGGATTCCCGCTTTCGCGGGAATGACAGGCGATAGGGAAGGTAAGCGCGTCTTCCTCTGTGCCTCTGTGTCTCTGTGGTTATTCATCCTTTTTACGCCCCGCCCCTCAGCCGCCCGATCTTTGTCTCGATGGCGCTGACCAGCCCGTCATAGCCCTTGCGGCGCAGCACCGAAGAGAACTCCGCGCGCCATTTGGCAAGCTCGGAGATCGTGCCCTTGAGGTGCACGTCGATGATGCGCCAATCCGGCCCGCGCATGCGCAGCAGGTAGTTGATGCGCACCTTCTCGCCGCTGCGCTTGACGATCTGGGTTTCCACGATCGTATCGCCGCGCTCGGTCTTCTTCGCGCCCAGCACCGTGAATTGCTCGCCGGCGTAAGACGTGAAGCGCGCGGCGTAGGTTGCGGTGGACAGGCGCAGCATCAGGCCGGCGAGCTTTTTCTTTTGGCCAGCGTCGAACTTGCGCCAGTAAAAGCCGGTCGCCACCGCCATGATGAAGCCGTTGTCGAAGGTCTCGTGGATCGCCGGCTCCAGGCGCTTGTAGCGGCCGTCGAAGCCGAGCGTCTTGGCCTCCTTCAGCGTGCTCACCAGCACCGCGTAGTAGGCCTTGACCACCGCCTCGGGCGGACCTTTGCGCGCGCTCGCTGGTGACGGTATAACGCCCGCAATCATGATCGCCGCGAGCGCCGCTAGTATTCCGCGCCGCCACCGTCCGTAAAGGGTCTTCATCATGGGTGCTCCCGTGAAGGGTGGTGCCGCTTCCAACCGATTGAATACGCCCGGCCACTTATGTCCCGGCTCCTTATGTGATGTGACCCGCGCATGCCTGCAAGCGATGCGCCAGAGAGGATTGTGCAGTTTGATGGCAAAAAGCAGGCGCGCCGCGTGAGCGAGCCCCGACCCGGTATTGCCGGCCGTCTGCTCGCTGGCACCGCACGATTTGCTCGGCGGTTTTCATGGCTCGTGGTCATCGCGGCGCTGGCGCTCACCGGCCTGTTCGGCTGGTTTACCGTCACCAATCTGGGCATGAACTCCGACACCGCCGGGTTGCTGTCGCCGGATCTTCCGTTCCGCAAGCGCTCGCGCGATTTCAAGGCCGCGTTCCCGCACGACAGCGGCCGGCTCGCCATCGTGCTCGACGGGGCGAACGAGGATACCGTCGCCGACGGCGCGGCCCGGCTTGCCGCGGCGCTGACGCGTGAGCCCAAGGTATTCGCCACCGTCTTCTATCCCGACGCCCATCCCTTCTTCCGCCGCAACGGGATGCTCTTTCTGGAGGTCGAGGAGCTGGCGGCGTTGGCCGAACGGCTCGCCGAAGCCCAGCCGCTCCTCGGCACCCTGGCCGAGGACCCTTCGCTGCGCGGGCTATTCGCCGTGCTCGGCCTTGCCGCCGAGACGCTGCGCGAGGGCAAGGAGGATGCCAATGCGGCCAGCCTTGCGCTGGCGCTCGACAAGATCAGCGCGGTCATCGAGGGCCGCGCGGCGGGCAGGCCCACATCGCTCTCCTGGCTCGACCTCATGCGTGCGCGGCCGCCCAAGCCGTCGGACAAGCGCCGCATCATCGTCGTCCAGCCGAGCCAGGATTTCAACACTCTCCAGCCCGGCAAGCGGGCGATGAAGCGTATTCGCGCCATTGCACAATCGCTCAGCCTGACCCCGCAGCAGGGCGTGCGGGTGCGCCTCACCGGCAGTGTCGCCCTCAACACCGAAGAGCTGAAGAGCGTGGAGGCGGGGGCGGGGACCGCCGGGTTCATCTCGCTCGCCCTGGTCGCGCTCTTTTTGATCGTGGGATTGCGCAGCCTCCGCCTGGTCGCCGCGGTCTTGATCACGCTTATCGTGGGTCTGGTCTGGACCGGCGCCTTTGCGGCGCTCGCGATCGGCGAGCTCAACCTCATCTCGGTTGCCTTCGCGGTGCTCTTCATCGGGCTCGGGGTCGATTTCGGCATTCACGTTGCGTTGCGTTTCCGCGAGGCCGATGCGCAGGGCGCGGGCGAGCCCCTGGGCGTTGCCGCGCGCGGCGTCGGCCCACCGATCGCCCTGGCTACCGCGACGACCTCGGTTGCCTTCCTGGCCTTCGTGCCCACCGACTATCGCGGCATCTCCGAGCTTGGCGTCATCGCGGCCGCCGGCATGGTGATCGCCTTCGTGCTCAATCTGGTACTTTTGCCGGCGTTGATCGCGCTGTTCCGTGTGCGCGCCAAGCCGGCGCCCGCCGAGCGTTCGGCTTTGGCGGCCACGCCAGACCGGCTGATCGGCGCCAATGCACGCACGATCTGCCTTGCCGCAATCCTGCTTGCGCTTGTTGCCGCGCCGGTCGCGGCCTTCATGCGCTTCGACCACAACCCGCTCAACCTCAAGGACTTCAGCACCGAGTCGGTGCAGACGGTGCTGGAGCTGACCCGCGAGACCAACGCCTCGCCGTTTACCGCATCGGTGCTCGCGCCAAACCTCAAAGCCGCCGATGCGCTGGCCGCACGGTTCGAGAAACTGCCCACGGTCGACAAGGCGATCACCCTCAGCGACTACGTGCCGGCAAAGCAGACCGAGAAGCTGGAAATCGTCGACCAGGCGGCGTTGTTCCTGACGGCGACGCTGCAGAACCCGACCGTCAAGCCGGCCCCGGACGCAGCCCAGCGCCGCGCCGGCTACACCAAATTCCAGGGCGAGCTTGCGGGCCTTCTGAGATCAGGCAAGGCCGGCGTGCTTGCGCCCAGGATCAGCCGGCTCGCCCGGGCGCTGACGGCCTATGCAGCCAAGACCAAGCTCAGCGATGCGGCGCTGCTTGATCTCGACCGCGCGCTTGCCGGGAGTTTTCCCGCGCGCCTTGGCGAGCTCAAGGATGCCATGCGGGCGCGGCGTGTGGCGCTCGCCGATCTGCCGAAGCTGCTGACGGATCAGCGCATTGCGGCCGACGGGCGGGTCCGGGTCGAGATCTTCCCCAAGACCGATCTGACCCGAGGCCGCGACCTGCGCGAATTCGTCGCCCAGATCCGCGGCATAGCCCCGGCGGTGACCGACGGGCCGGTCGATATCCTGGAGGGCGGGCGCGTGGTCGTGTCGGCATTCTACCAGGCGACCGGAACCGCGCTCATCGCCATCGTGTTGTTGCTGTTTTTGCTTTTGCGCCGGTTTTGGGACGTGGCGCTGGTGATGGCGCCGCTTACGCTGGCGGCGCTTCTCGCCGTGGCGGTGGCGCGGCTTGCCGGGCTCGACCTCAACCTCGCCAACATCATCGTGCTGCCGCTGTTGCTCGGCTTGGGGGTTGATAGCGGCATCCATCTGGTTATGCGCGCGCGGGACGAGGCCAAGGAAGCGACTGCCGCCAAGAGTGATGGCGGGGCCGCCTTGCTGCATACCAGCACACCGCGCGCGGTGCTGTTCAGCGCGCTGACGACCGTGGGCTCGTTCGGGGCGCTGGCGACATCCGGCCACCGCGGCACGGCGAGCATGGGGCTCTTCCTCACCATCGCGATCGGCATGACCTTGCTCTGCATGCTGGTGGTGCTGCCGGCGATGATGGCTTGGCGGGAGGATGGGCGCGAGGGTCGGCGTGGCGGATAGTCGCGTCTGCTCCAGTGGACGCTTTGCGGCGCTCCGCCTAAATACAACAGTAATGTCCAACCTCTTGATTTCTTTCGGCCGGCGCACGCGATGAGATTTTCTTCGATCGGCGCCAGGCACCAATATCGGGAGTTTGTCCGATGCATGCAGTGATGCTCGCGGCAGGAGTGGGCGCGCGGCTGGGTGAGGGCGATGATGCGCCGCCCAAGGCACTGCTGCGTTTCGGTGGCCGGAGCCTGCTTGCGCGCCACATCGCGCTGCTGCGGCACGCCGGTATCGAGGGTTTGACGCTCTGCGTCGGCTACCGCGCCGAGGTGATCGCGGCAGAGATCGCGGCCTGCGGCGCGGACGACTTCGTGCATACCGTCACCAACCCCGACTTCCGCGAGGGCAGCCTGGTCAGCCTGTGGGCCGTGCGCGAGGCGCTCCAGCGCGGCGGCGATGTGCTGCTGATGGATGCCGACGTACTTTATGACCAGCGCCTGCTCGCGCGCCTGATCGGCGGCGCGCACGCCAACGCCTTTCTCATGGACCGCGACATCGAGCCGGGCGAGGAGCCAGTGAAGCTCTGCGTGCGCGCGGGCCGTATCGTCGACTTCGAAAAGCGCGTCGAGCACGCACACGACTATCATGGCGAGTCGGTCGGGTTTTTCCGTTTCGACGCGGCGATGGCGGCAAAGCTCGCGGCGCGCGCGGATGCGCTGGTATCGGCGGGTCTGCGCGATGTCTGGTACGAGCGCGCCATCCGCGATCTTGTGCTCGCCGAGCCTGACGCCTTCGGCTGGGAGGAGGTGACGGGCCTGCCCTGGCTGGAGATCGATTTTCCCGCCGACATCGCCCGCGTAACGGCCGATATCCTGCCGCGCCTTGAGCCGCTACCGTGATGGTCCACCGTACCGCATGGGGCCGCCGGCCCTTCGAGACGCGCGCTCGGCGCGCTCCTCAGGGTGAAGCTAGGATTGTTGGATGCGATACGAAAGCCTTCATCCTGAGGAGGTCTGAAAGCCGGTCTCGATGGACGAAGGCGCTCGTGCCCGTTAGCCACGGCGGTGCGCCATGAAGTTCGCCTTCGACGAAGCGATCGCCCGGATCATCGTGCGCCGGCTCGCGCCGACCGGCCTCTCGCCCAATCTCGTCACCACGGCTGTGCTGCTGTTCGGCATCGCGGCGGGGTTGCTGCTGGCCAGCGGCGAGCGCTGGATGGCGAACCTCGGCGCCGGGCTTTTCATGGCTGCCATGCTGGGCGATCACATCGACGGCAATCTCGCCCGTGCGACCGGCAAGACCAGCAAGTTCGGCCACTATTACGATCACGTCGCCATGGCGACTACCTATGCCGCCATGTTCATCGGCGTCGGCGTCGGCCATTCGCACGGCTTTCTGGGTGTTTACGCGCTCCCGCTGGGGGTGCTCGCGGGGCTTTCGGTGGCGGCGATCTTCTCCACGCGGATCGGCGTCGAGGTCAAGGCCGGCAAGGATTATGTCGCACAACCGCGCTTCCTCGGCTTCGAGCCGGAGGACACGCTTTACGTTGTCGGGCCGATCATCTGGCTGGGCTGGATGCCGTACTTCCTGATCGCCGCCGGCATCGGCACGCCGCTTTTCCTGCTCTATGTGATCTGGCAATCGCGCAAGCAGGTTGCCGACGCCGCGCGCAAGCGAGATCCTAAATGACCACGCTGGTCACCGGGGCCACCGGCTTCGTCGGCGCGGCGGTCGCGCGCAAGCTCCTCGCGCGCGGCGAGGCGGTGCGGGTGCTGGTGCGTCCCACCAGCGACCGGCGCAACCTCGAGGGTCTGGCGGTCGAGACGGTGGAGGGCGATCTGCGCGACCGCGCCTCGCTTGAACGCGCCATGAAGGGCGTCGACACGCTCTACCACGTTGCGGCCGATTACCGCCTGTGGACCCGCAATCCGGACGAGCTTTACGCCAGCAATGTCGAGGGCTCGAAGCTGATCGTCGAGGCCGCGGCGGAGGCCGGGGTTGCGCGCACCGTTTATACGTCGAGCGTCGCCGTGCTCGGCATCAACAAGGACGCCACGCCCGCCGACGAGGAAACGCCTGTCAGCCTCGACGACATGATCGGCCATTACAAGCGCACGAAGTTCCTGGCCGAGGAGGCGGTGCGCGCGCTCATCGCCGCGCACGATCTCGACGTCGTCATCGTCAATCCCTCGACGCCGATCGGGCCGCGCGACGTCAAGCCGACGCCGACCGGCCGCATGGTGCTCGACGCCGCACGTGGCAGGCTGCCGGCCTTCGTCGATACCGGCCTCAATGTCGTCCATGTCGACGACGTGGCGCAGGGCCATCTCCTGGCCTACGACAAGGGACTAAAAGGCGAGCGTTACATTCTGGGAGGACACGATATGAGCCTCCAGGCCATCCTCACCGAGGTCGCGCGCCTAGCCGGCCGCAAGCCGCCGCGGGTGAAGCTGCCACATGGTGCCGTCATGCCGGTTGCGGCGATCGCCGAAAGCTGGGCGCGGCTGTTCGGCGGCGAGCCCCTCGCCACCCGCGACGCCATCCGGATGGCGCGAAAGAAGATGTACTTCTCCTCCGCCAAAGCGAAAGCCGCGCTTGGCTACGCCCCGCGCCCGGCGGCGGAGGCACTCAAGGATGCGGTCGCGTGGTTTCGCGAGGCGGGGTATCTCTGAAGAGCAGCTGCGTCAAACGACGCGGCGCTCGGCCTTTACAGCCGTGGACATATCCACATATTACAGTGCTGTTACAGCGGCTCGGGCCACGACGCTCGAAATCCGCATAAAGCGCAATCGCGGCGGACCGGACCGAATGACCACGGCGCAGCAAATCATGCACGACCGCAGCGGCGGGCCCTATGACCAGCGGCTGGCACGTCTCATCGCGCGCCCGCTCGCCCATCTGCCGGTGACGCCCAACCAGCTGACATTCGTCAGCCTGGCGTTCGGCGTCGCGGCCGGCGTGCTGTTCGCGCTTGGCGATCCCGCGCTTATTCACTGGGCGGCGGCGATGAGCGTGCTGGCGATCTTCAGTGACCATATCGATGGCGAGCTCGCGCGGCTGACCGGGCGCACCTCCGCGCTCGGCCATAAGCTCGACTACATCGTCGGCTCGGCCAATTACACGATGCTGTTCACCGGCATCGGCATCGGTCTCGGCGGCGGGCTTGCGAATGCGCTGGGCGGCGGCCTCGGCATCGGCGTGCCGGCGCATTGGTATTACGCGCTCGGCATCGCGGCCGGCTTTGCGAACCCGGTGATCGTCACCCTGCGCATGTCGATGGACAAGCGCTTCGGGGCGCAAGCCGTTGAGCATCCCGCCGCGGGCGGTTTCGAGATCGAGGATTTCATGTATCTGATCGGGCCGGCGACCTGGCTCGGCGGTCTGGTTTATTTCTTCGTCGCCTATGGGCTCGGCACGCTCGGCTATCTGGGCTGGACCGTGTTCGAATATCGCCGCAACGCCGCCCGCGCGCGGCCGCCGGCCACGTCCCACCGATAGACGCGACCGCCGCCGCCGGAACTATGCCTTGTCAGCTCGATGAAGCCCGTTGCGCGTCACCGTACCGCAAAGCAATAAAATAGACCGTTTCCGCCTGTGCCACGCAGATCATCCTGGCCGCAGCCGCGCGAGGGATGCGAGGCATTCCACGATTTCGACGGCGCATCGTCACGCAGGCCCACACGGTCGTGATGGCCGACGAAGCCGCTGCCGCCGGCGGCGCTGGAGGTCCAGTTGCCGCAGGTCTTGCCGGCCACCAGGGTTCCTTGCGCGTTGGTGCCGGTCAGGATGTCATGCATGTTTGGGCTGTCGCCGCGGCCGTTGACGGGCATGCCTTTCTCGCTGAGGCCGGTTTGCTTGTTTATCTTGTTGGCGGCGGTGCTGTGCAGATCGGCGAGGTTGCGTGCGATCAGCACGGCTTTGGCGTTGTACCAGGGCCCGCGGCCGATGCGGTCGCGCGCGTTGATGGCCGTGCCGCCGCCCGAAGCATCGGTGCTGAGATAGGCGCGCCAGGTCTTGCCGCCGGTGCCGGCCGCCGCCGCAAGGGCCTGGCAATGCCGGTCCGCGCCGGCAAGGCCGCCCAGATCGGCGCCCTTGCCGGGGCCCGCGCTGGTGATGAAGAAGCTCATGCTCGTATCCTGGGCGAGGGCGCCTTGCGTGCCTGCTGTCAGGAGCGCGAGTGTCACAATTACGAGGGTCGTCTGTTTCATAAGGTCTGACCTTTCCGCCTTGATCGGGTGAGGGGACGAAGCGGATACCCGAGCCGACGGATTCTTTGCCTCGCCGACCCTGCCATCAAGCACGCCGTCGTGGTGCGCGATCACATTGTTGTGTGGTTCGGCGGGCGTGTCGTTCGGGTCACTTGATCGCGTGCACATCGCCTTGTGCGCCCCCCCATGCTTGACGCACCGCACCCCGCACCTTAAGTGCTGCCAGTACCGGCGTGCCCGGGCGCCGGTTGGCGCCTGGACCAGCGCCTTGGCTATTTGTTCAAGCGGGAGTGGTTTGCCATGCGGGTGATACTGGCCCAGCCGCGCGGTTTCTGCGCCGGGGTCGAGCGCGCCATCGAGATCGTGGTGAGCGCGCTCGAGGTCTATGGACCGCCTGTTTATGTCCGCCACGAGATCGTCCACAACAAGCGCGTGGTCGAGGATCTCAAGGCCAAGGGCGCGGTCTTCGTCGATGAGGTCGACGAGGTGCCTGCCGGCGCGATTACCATTTTCAGCGCGCACGGCGTCTCGCAGCGCGTCGAGGACGACGCGCACGAACGCAAACTGCCGGTGATCGATGCGACCTGCCCGCTGGTCGCCAAGGTCCACAAGGAAGGCGAGCGCTACGCCAAGAACGGCTACGAGGTCATCTTGATCGGCCACGAGGGCCACCCCGAAGTCGAGGGCACGATGGGCCGGATCCCGGGCAAGGTCTATCTCGTGGAAACGCGCGAGGACGTAGCCAACCTGGAGGTCGGCGAGCCGGACAAGCTGGCCTACGTGACACAAACAACGTTGTCGGTCGACGATACGCGTGAGGTGATCGAGGCTCTGAAGAAGCGCTTCCCCAAGATCGTCGGACCCGACGTCAAGGACATCTGTTACGCGACCCAGAACCGCCAGGCGGCGATCCGCGAGCTTGCCAAGCAGGTCGATTTGATCCTTGTCGTCGGCGCGCGCAACTCGTCGAACTCCAACCGCTTGCGCGAGATCGGCGCCGAATGCGGCGTGCCGAGCCATCTGATCGAGGATGCCGGAACGCTCGACCCGGCCTGGCTGGACGGTGTCGGCTCGGTTGGGGTTTCTGCCGGCGCCTCGACGCCGGAGGAACTGGTGCATGAGCTGATCGACCGCATGCGCGGCTTCGGCGCCATCGACCTCCAGGTGCTCGACGGCATCGAGGAGCATATTCAGTTCAAGCTGCCCGAGCAGCTCCGCCAGACCGCGGCCGAATAGCGGTGAGTGCGAGGCGGTGAAAATGAGTTCGCGACGATCGAATGATCGTCTGCGATCATTCGTGAGGAAGTAAGCGCGACCGCGCTTCGCGTCCTTATGGCGCGGAAGCCAAGCGGGCGGACGCCCGCGCCCGGCGCCTGAGGGAACAACGACACGGCGCGTGAGCGGCGTCTCGGTATAGATACTAAAGAAGGGTAGATCACTTGGCCGTACCCGTTATCCAGCAGCTCCGCGTCGGCGGCTACCTGCTCAAGCAGAAGATCAAGCGCAATAGCCGCTATCCGCTGGTGCTGATGCTCGAGCCGCTCTACCGGTGCAATCTCGCTTGCGTCGGCTGCGGTAAGATCGACTATCCCGACCACATTCTGAACCAGCGCATGAGCGTGGAGCAGTGTGTCGCGGCGGCCGAGGAATGCGGCGCGCCGATGGTCTCGATCCCGGGCGGCGAGCCGTTACTGCACAAGGAGATCGACCAGATCGTCGAGGCGTTGGTGAAGCGTAAGAAGTTCATCTATCTCTGCACCAACGCGCTTCTCCTGGAGAAGAACCTCGAGCGTTTCACGCCCTCGAAATATCTCACCTTCTCGATCCATCTCGACGGCTTGCGCGCGCATCACGACCACGCGGTCGACCAGAAGGGCACCTTCGACATCGCGGTCTCCGCGATCCGCAAGGCCAAGGCGATGGGCTTCCGGGTCAACGTCAACTGCACCCTGTTCGACCAGATGACGGCGGCAGAGGCGGCCGAGTTCTTCGAGTTCGCCACCCACGATCTCGGCGTGGAGGGGATCACCGTCTCGCCCGGCTACGCCTACGAGCGCGCGCCCGACCAGGCGCATTTCCTCAACCGCAAGAAGACGAAGGAGCTGTTTCGCGACATCTTCCGGCACGGCAAGGGCCGCAAATGGCGCTTCAGCCAGTCCTCGCTCTTTCTCGACTTCCTTGCCGGCAACCGCGAGTACCGCTGCACCCCGTGGTCGAACCCGACCTTCAGCGTCTTCGGCTGGCAAAAGCCCTGCTACCTGGTCGGCGAAGGCTATGCCAAGTCCTTCCGCGCGTTGATGGATGAGACGAAGTGGGAGGACTACGGCACTGGCAACTATGAGAAATGCGCCGACTGCATGGTGCATTGCGGATATGAAGGCACGGCCGTGGAAGACACGGTGCGCCACCCCATAAAAGCGCTGATCGCCGGCTTGCGTGGACCCAGGACCGAGGGCGCCATGGCGCCGGAAATCGATTTGACGCAAGCCCGCCGCACCGAGAGCATGCACGAGAAGCACGTGCTCGACTTCATGGGCGAGGTGGCGCTGACCAAACGCGATCTGCGCTGGTTCGATGATAAAGGCGTGCCCGTCCCCGACAGCCATCAGCGCGCCGGCAATGACAGCAGCGGCAAGGCGGGCGCGGCGGCGGAGTAGTCGTAAGTCCTTTCAAACGATCGGGCTATTTGTAGGGGCGGGTTTCAAACCCGCCCTACGACGGGTCGATCGAAAACCGATAGTTATTCAGTGGCGCCGCGCAGCATGCCTGCGGGATCGAGCCCCGTCTCAATGCCTCCCAATGCGCGTCCTCACGCCGGCAACCCGGCCCCGTGCAGCTCGTCATCGAAACCCGACAGCATGAAACCGCGCTTGCCGATGCGGTAGCTGGGCGACACCTCCAGAAAGCGTTGCGCCGCGGCGCGCGCCTCCTGGACCTGGCCGCTGCGCATCAGGCTCACGATAGTGATGAGATGCGAGGGCGCATGGGTCGGATAAACCTGCAGCGCCCGCCGCGCTGTTTGGATCGCCAGATCGTACTCGCCGCGCCCCAGCCGAGCCCCTGCCATTGCGGCCAGTGGCATGACCGCGAGCGGATCGAATGGCGACAGGCGCAGGGCCCGTTCCGCCAACGCGATCGCCGTGTCGTAGCGTCCGGCCCAGGTGTCGATGACGGCGCCATGGCCGTGTGCGTGCACCGAGCTCGGGTTGAGCGCGATGGCGCGGTCGATCAGGGCGAGCGCCCCATCAAGGTCGCGCGTCGCCATCCCCAGCGCAATCGCCGCATGGGCCAGGGTCGTTGCGTCCTCGCATTGCAGCGCCTGTACCGCGCGCGCGTGTTTGAGCGCCGTCTCGCGGTAGGAGTCGACCATCTCTCCCTCCCACATCGTGCGAGCGAAACTGCACCAAGCCGCGACCCCGTGCACCTCGGCGTAGTTCGGATCGATGGCCAGCGCCTTTTCGACATACGTCATCGCTTCCGCTCGGGCCTGCGGAGTGACCCCGTACATATGCGCCACGGCGCGAAGGTAGAGATCGTAGGCGTCGAGGTCGTCCGGGCGCTTGCGCTTGGCGCGCTCGATCTCGGCCTTGCGCACCGAGGGCTCGATTGCGCCGACCACGCCGGCGGTGATCTGGTCCTGCAGGTCGAACACGTCGGCGAGCGTGCCGTCGAAGTGATCGGCCCACAGATGCCCGCCGCCCTCGGCCTCGATCAGCTGTGCCGAGATGCGTACGCGCTCGCCGCCCTGCCGCACGCTGCCCTCTAGCACGTAGCGCACCGCAAGCCTTTGTGCGATCTCGCGCACCGTGAGTGGCTGGCCCCGGAAGGTGAAGGAGGAGTTGCGCGCGATCACCGTGAGCCAGCGGATGCGCGACAGTCCGGTGATGATCTCCTCGACCATGCCGTCGGCGAAATACTGTTGGTCGGCATCCCCGCTCAGATTGTCGAACGGCAGCACGGCGATCGAAGGCCGCTCGGTCGCCCGCGCCGCTTCCGATACCGGTCCGCCGCCGGCGCGCGCGCGGTAGACGCGAACTGGCCGGGTGATGTTTTTCAACGATTGCTCGCCGAGGTCGTCGAACGCGGCCTCGAGTTTGCCCGCAACCTGTTCGGCGACGCTCTCCGACACGGTGACCTCTCCTGGCGCGCACAGCGCCTCGAGGCGTGCCGCCACGTTGACCCCATCGCCATGGATATCGTCGCCTTCCACGATCACGTCGCCGAGATTGATGCCGATGCGCAAAGACAGGCGCTCGTCCTGCGGGCGCGCGGCCTCGCGCTGCGCGAGTTGCGTTTGGATCTCCAGCGCGCTTCGTACGGCGTCCACGGCGGAGGCGAACTCGATCAGCATGCCGTCGCCGGTGGTCTTGACCAGGCGGCCGCTGTCGGCGGCGATCTGTGGGCCGATCAGCTCGGCCTGCAGCGCGCGTAGCCGCGCCCGCGTGCCCGCCTCGTCGCGCTCGATCAGTCGGGAATAGCCGACGACATCCGCGGCAAGGATGGCGGCAAGACGGCGCTGAACACGGAGGTCTGCCATGCTGAAGGTACCGCCGGAGGGGTTGCTTGTGGGATGGCTGGTGCCGAGGCGATTGTATGCGCCGCGCCGTGCCGGTGTCCATCGGCCCCGGTCGGGTCGCGCACCGCGGGGGGCGTGCTTGTTCCCGGCAGCCGCCAGCGCGCTGGCGCAACGGCCGCCCGCCATATATTTCAGCCGGATTAGCCGTAGGGGCGGGTTTCAAACCCGCCCTTTCTGATTTGGGCACCGTGAATATGAGACGGCCGGGTCGGGTGAGGCGGTTGAGACATCCAAACGATACGCATGAGACGCGTCGAATGGAACGTATGAGACAGGCGAAGCATCTTCGTACGGAGGTGGCCGGGGTTACCCTTCCGCCAGCATTCCGATCAGCCCCATCGCCGCAACCCGGCGCAGGCTTGCCAGCGCCGTGCTGGTGTCGCGGGCGAGGCGGATCAATGCCGCGGCATCTTTCGGCCGCTGCATCAGCGCCGCCAGCACCGGCAGTGCGCGGGTGCGGCCGTCGGGGGAGAGGCCGGCCAGTGCCGCGGGCGGGATCGCCCGGCCGGCGGGATCGCCCACGGCGCGGAGCGCGATGAAGGGCACGCCCGCCTTGCGCGCCACCGCGGCGACCGCATGGCTTTCCATATCGACCGTGAGGCAGCCGAAGTTGCGGTAGAGCACGGCTTTGCGCGCCGTCGTCATCACCGCATCGTCGCTGCCGAGGATGGGCCCCGAATCGAAGCCGGCCCCCGCCTCAAGCAGCCGCGCGATCCAGGGCTCGTGGCAGTCTATGGCCTTGCCGTCGGGCCGCACGACCTGCGTTGCCACGACAACGACGCCCGGTCCGAGCGATGGGTCGAGCCCGCCGGCGATACCGAAGCTCACGAGCCCTGACGCGCCTTCGCCGAGCATGCGTCTGGCAGCCTCGGCCGCGATCGTGGCCTGGCCGGCGGCGGCGAAGACCATGGGCGCCTTCGCCCGGCCGCCGCGCGCGTGTCTTCCGCCAGCGCGCAGACAAGCCGCCTCTTTTTGGAGGCCGGTGATGATGCCGAGTTGGATCGCTTCGGTGAGCGCCGTCATCGGTTCCGTTCTGAAAACCCGAGCGAGCTGATGGCCCTGACTATATGCCGTAGGCCGTCGTCCGGTCGTTGCCGAGCTTGAGATTGCGGTATCGCGCGAGCGCCCACAAGGGGAAAAACGCCGCATAGCCGTGGTAACGGAGGTAAAAGACGCGCGGGAAACCGACCGCGGTATACGCGTCCTCTTTCCAGCGCGCGCCCTCGCGCTCGGCCGTTATCAGATAGGCGATACCGCGTTTGACTGCATCGCTCTCGACCTCGCCCGCCGCCATCAGCGCCAGCAGGGCCCAGGCGGTTTGCGAGGGGGTGCTTTCCTTGGCCTCGGCGCGGCGCCCCTCCCAGTAGGTGGCGCCGTCTTCGCCCCAGCCGCCATCGCCGCGCTGGCATGTCTTCAGCCAGGCGGCGGCGCGGGCGACGGCCGCATCTTCCATGCCAATCCCGGCGGCATTGAAGGCGCAAAGGACCGACCAGGTGCCATAGATATAGTTGGTGCCCCAGCGGCCGAACCATGAGCCGTCGGGCTGCTGCGTCCGGCGGAGATAGGCGAACCCGCGCGACACCACCGGATCGTCGGCCTTGCGGCCGATTTGCAGCAGAAAGCTGACGCAGCGCGCACTCACATCCTCGGTTGGCGGGTCGAGCAGCGCGCCATGATCGGCGAAGGGGATGGCGTTCAGATAGTCGTGGTTGTTGTCGATATCGAAGGCGCCCCAGCCGCCATTCCTCGACTGCATGCCGTCGATCCATGCCGCCGCGCGGTCGATCGCGCGCCGATGCGCGGGATCGCCGGCGCGGTCGAGCGCCATGCCGACCACGGCGGTGTCGTCGACGTCGGGGTAATAGTCGTTGGCATACTGGAAGGCCCAGCCGCCGGGCGCCAGACCCGGACGCTGCCAAGCCCAATCGCCCACGACCTCGGTGATCTGACGCTCGGCCATCCAGGCATTCGCCATGCGTACGGTCGTGCTGGTGCGTTCTGCGCCTGCCTCCATCACCGCATGGACCGCGAGCGACGTGTCCCAGATCGGCGAGACGCAAGGCTGGCAGTAGCCTTCGTCCTCCTTGAGGATCAGCAACTTCTCGATCGATTTCTTGGCGATGACGAGATCGGGATGATCCTTGGCATAGCCGAGCGCGGCGAATGCCATCACCGTATTTGCCATCGCCGGGAAAATCGCGCCGAGCCCTTCTTCGCCATTCAAGCGCTCGGTGATGAATTTGACCGCGGCCGCGATGGCGCGCTCGCGGCGGCTTTTCGAAAAACGCGGCTCGATCCGGCGTAGCACCTTGTCGATGTAGAGAAAAAACCCGCCCGTCTTGGTGTCGATTGCTTTGGAGAGGTAGTTCTTTTCGTCCTCTGGCGGCGTCAGGAAAAGCTCGCGGATATGGACGCCGCGTGGATTGACCGCGCGTGGTTTCAGCGCCATGAGGATCAGCAAGGGCACGATCACCGTGCGCGACCAGTAGGAAACCTTGCTCAGATGAAAAGGAAACCAGCGCGGCAGCAGCATGATTTCCACCAGCATGACCGGGCAGGCGCGCCACGGCACCTGGCCGAAGAGCGCAAGAGCAAAGCGGGTGAAGACGTTCGCCGTGGCGGCGCCCCCGTGGGCGCGGATGGCGCCGCGCGCTTTGGCCATATGCGGCGCGTCGGGATCGTCCCCCGCAAGCTTGAGCGCGTAGTAACCCTTAACCGAAGCGCTGATATCAAAATCGCCGTCATGAAACAGCGGCCAGCCACCATGGGCGCCCTGAATGCGGCGAATATAGGCGGCGAGCTTGGCGTCGACGCCTTGGTCGATCTCGTCGAGGAAGTGGCCGAGCATGATGTATTCGGCCGGGATGGTGACGTCGGCTTCGAGCTCGAAGACCCAGTGGCCGTCCTCGTTCTGGATGGCCTCCAGTTCGGCCCGCGCATCCTCGATCAGCGGATCGAGTTCGGCGGGCAGCTCTGGCGCTAGGTTCGGTGCGAGGGCGCTGCTGGCCACGGCCTCGTCCGGCATCATTTGAGTTTGCAGTTCAGACATCCCCGTTTTGCAACACTTCGTTCAATGCCGGCGCCGAGGCCCGCGGCGTCATTGGTCCATTATCTCGCCATTCGCCATCTCAGGCGGCAAGCACCGCCTCCGCAGCGCGGAGACCGGAGCGGACGGCGCCCTCGATAGTCGCGGGCAGGCCGGTATCCGTCCAATCGCCGGCGAGAAAGAGATTTCGGTAAGATGTAGTGGTTCCCGGCCGCAAGTCCAGCGCTTCCGGCGTTTGGGCAAAAGTCGCCCGCTTTTCCTTGACGATCCGTACCGGCGGCATGGGCGCGGCCGGCAGGTTGAGCGCAGCCGCGACGTCGGCCCAGATCAAAGGCGCAAGCTCCTCGGCGGCCATGTCGACATGAGCTTCGGCGGCGCTGATGGTGACCGAGGCAATCTCGCCGCGCAGAAACAGCCACTGGGCAACGCCGCCGATCAGGCCAAGCAAGGCGGTATCCGCCATATAGGCCGGCGTCTTGATCGGTGCCTCAAGGCGGAAATGCGCGTTCACGATCGAACGTGAGGCGTGCGGCGCTGGGCAATCCGGGACCAGGCTCTGCGCGGCTGCCGGTGGAACGGCGACGATGACGCTGTCATCCGGGGCCAGCGTGATGGTGTCCGGTCCGAAATCAATGGCTGTCGCGTGGCTGCCATCGAACGCAATTGCGCGGGCGCGGGCGCCGAAGCGTATTTGGGTGCCCTTCGCTTCCAGGAATGCGAGCGCCGGGGTCACGAGGCTGTCGGAGAGCCCGTCGCGGGCGATGCACGGGCGCATATAGGCCTCGCCCTTGAGCAGCGTTTCGCGCACCACGGGCCAGAGCAGGCGGGCGGCGCCTTCGCTCGCATCGGTATTGAGGGCGGCGACCGCGAGCGGCTCCCACAGCCGGCGGTAGAGCGGGCGTTCTGTATCGAAGCAGTCGGCGACGGTAGCGGTCGGCGCCGCACGGGCAAGACGCAGCGCCTGGAGATAGTCACCCGCCTTGCTGCCCGGCACGCGCCGCCAGGCTGCGAAGATCCACCAGCCGAGCGGCCCGGCATTGGGGCGCAGCGTCCAGCGCTCGCCGGTCTGCAAATCGAGGAAGGGAATGCGCGCGCGCGGCGGTGATAGCAGCGTCTCGCGCGCGCCGATGGTATCCAGATAGCCCATGACGGCCCAGTTGCCGCTCAGCATCAGGTGGTTGCCGTTGTCGATCATCCGGTCAAGCGTCTCGTCGTGAAACGAGCGGCAGCGACCGCCGGCCTGGCGCGCCGCCTCGTGGAGCACGGATCTGCGCCCGCGCTTTGCCAGCTCCACGGCGCAGGCAAGGCCGGCCAGTCCGGCGCCGATTATGTGGATGTCAGGCATCGGGGCGGCCGGATCGTTTCTCCCTCCCCCTCTTCAGAGGGGGTGGGATGGGGCGGGGGTGCCGTCTCAGAAATTCAGTTGCGCAATTCAGAAATTTGCTCGTTGTGTCGCGATCCCCCCTCCCTGACCCTCCCCCCTTGAAAGGGGAGAGGGAAATCTTTGCGCAAGCGGGCTGCGCAAGTGACTGAGGCGCCAACCTATCCGGCTGGAGAGGTAAATGAATCTGATGGCGCGGCACTGATATCAATCGCTTAGTGGACACGCTTCACGCGCACTCTCAAATCAGCCCGTAGCGCAGCACGATCCACAGCTTGGACAGCTTGGAGATGCTGACCGGCTCGGCATGGCGGGACCAGCCGCGGCGCTTCAGGGCATCGAGCACACGCTGATAGGCGTGCATCATGACATTTGCCGGGCGCATCGGCCGGCGCGCGCATTGGGCGAGCGCGGCGGCGGCTTGGCGGTAGTGCTCGCGCGCGACCTCGGCGAGGCTGTCGCAGGCAGCGCCCAGATTGGCATGGGCGAGCACTGCCATGGGATCGCGGGTCTCGATGCTGGCCGCATCGAGAAACTCGGAGGGCAGGTAGAGGCGGCCGCGTTCGGCGTCCTCGTTCAGATCGCGCAGGATGTTGGTGAGCTGCAGCGCGCGGCCGAGGTGTCGCGCGACGTCGGCGGATTGGGGCTCGGTCGACCCGAATGCCCGGACGGACAGCCGCCCCACCGCCGAGGCCACGCGGTCGCAATAGCAGTCGAGCTCGGCCATGGCCGGTCCGCAGATCGCCTCGTAGGCATCCATCTCCATGCCCTCGACAACCGCGAGGAAATCGGCACGATCGAGCCCGTATTCGGCAACCGGCCGCGCCAGCGCCACGGTGATCGGCCGGTCGGGCTGGCCGGCGTAGAGCGCCTCTATCGCCGCGCGCCAGGCGGCCAGCCCGCGTCGCTTCTCGGCATCGGGCGCCGGCTCGTCGGCGATGTCGTCGACCTCGCGGCAGAAAGCGTAGATCGCGTACATTGCCTCGCGCCGCGGTGCCGGCAGGATGCGCATGCCGGCCTGGAACGAGGTCCGCGAGTTCGCAACGATCCGCTGAACCTCGGCGCGCGCATCGGCCAGCGCTATCGGATTTGCGGGTTGTGTGCCCCGATCGACATGCACGATCTCGTGCGCACCGCTGCTGGTCTCGGCGGCGAGGGTGGTTGAAACCGCGGGTTTGGAGGCCATGCCTCCGCTTTTAGCGGGACGGCGGGCGAAATACCACTGCGAAGGGCGCGTAACAGGAATGCTGGCGTGCGCTGTGCGCCGGTGGGCGGCCCGGCGAACGGCCGCGCTAGCTCGTCTGCTCGGCGCTGCGCTCTCGTCCGCGCTGTCTTTTGCGTTGGCGCGCATAGGTACGGTTCTTCCAGTCGCCGCCGCGACCGCGCAGATGGCGCCAGGCGCTGTCGAGGGTCATCAGCGTGTAGAGAAACGCCGCCGCCGGCAGCGCAAAAAAGCCCCAGCCAATGCGCCGGTAGAGCCGCCAGGTGGGGTAGTAGGCGATCCACATGAGCAGCAGCGCCGCCAATCCAAGCGCCGCCAATACCGGCGCCACGATGACAAGTCCACCAATGAGCGTCGCGATCGGCGCGAGATAGAGCACGCTCATGCCGAGTACGGTGGCGACCAACATGAGCGGCGAGTAGTCGAGCTGCGAGAAGGCGGTGCGCGTGACCATCGACCAGATGTCCCTCAAGCCCTCGTAAGGCCGGATGCTGCGCGTGGTGTCGGTGGCAAGGCCAATCCAGATCGGTCCGCGCTGCTTCAGGAGGGCGGCCAGCGCACAGTCGTCGATCAACTCGCCGGCGATGCGGTCGAGACCGCCCGCGCGTTGCAATGCGCGGCGGCGCACCAGCATGCAGCCACCCGCGGCGGCGGCAACATGGCTGCGCCGGCTGTTGGCGGCGGGAAAGGGACAGAGCTTTTGAAAAAAGAAGACGAAGGCTGGGATCAGCAACCGCTCGATCGGGCGCTCGCAATGCAGGCGCACTATCAGCGAAACCAGATCGAGCTTCTTGGTTTCGGCCTTGGCGACAAGGCGTTTCAAGTTGTGCGGGCCGTGCACGATGTCGGCATCGGTGAAGAGGACGTAGCGGGCATGGACGCCGTTCTGCTCGCTGGACTGCAGCAGTGCCTCAAAACCGGTCGCCATGGCGGAGAGCTTGCCGGTCCAGCCCGCCGGCAGCGCCCGGGCGGGGATGACGTGGAAGGCTTCGGGTCGGCTGCTGTCGCGCGCCACGCGCCGTGCCGCGGCGGCGGTGCCATCGGTGCTGTAGTCGTCGACCAGTATTACCGCGAGCTGGCCCGGATAATCCTGCTCGAGCAGGCTGCGGATGGCGCGGTCGACGACGGCCACTTCGTCCCGCGCCGGCACGATCGCGGCCACCGCCGGCCAGTTTGGAAGCTCGCGGACTTTGCGGCGCAAGCGCTGGTTTGCCAGCCAGAAGCCGCGGCGGAACAGCAGCAGATAAACCCAGCCGACAACCGACAGCGCCGCCAAGGCGGCAAGGATGATGGAGAGCATCGTCATGTTGCGATCTTAGCGCGGGGCAGTCGGGAATGCCTTAACAGTTGGCGATGGAGGTGGTCCGTACTCCGTGCTGATTGGACCGTATTTGTAGGGGCGGGTTTGAAACCCGCCCTCCGGTGTTGCGCGCGGGTTTGAAACCCGACCCTACTAACATTGGCTGTCGGCCGGCCTACAGATCGTCGTCCTCGCGCAGGCGGGGATCCATGGTCGTTGTGAGAGGTCGTATCCTTCGATCCCTGGATTCCCGCTTTCGCGGGAATGACGACCGCGAATGTTGGCAGTGCCGACCGACCGCCGCTCACACCCGGAAGACATACTCCTTGTCCGGGTCGCGCTCGATGTCGGGTGGGTAGCTCTTGCGCTTGTCGGCGTAGTACTGCGTCAGGTGATCGCCGGCAGAGGCGCGGTTGTAGGTGATGTAGAGGATGCGGCGCTTCTCGTCGGTCATGTTCGCGGCCGAACCGTGTGGTGCGAAACTGTCGAAGAAGACGGCATCGCCAGGCTCTGTCTCGCAAGTGACGAACTCCATGCCGCCCAAGTCGTTATCGTTGAGCGGCTCCCATTCCTGATGGACGAGGCCCTTGTCGTGGTGGCCCGCGGCGAGCTCGAGCGCGCCGTTCTGCGCCGTCGCGCGATCGATGCTGACCATCGCGGTGATGAAGAAGTCGGCATAGGTGCCCCAGCCGGCCTGCTGGTCCTGATGCGGCTTGAAACCATCGCCGCCGGGCATCTTGAAGTTGATCTTGTCCTTGAACAACACGGCCGGCTCGCCGAGCAGTTGGGAGACCGCGCCGATCATACGGCCATCGCGCAGTAGATCATTGAAACCGGCATGATAGGGAATGAAGTTCTCAAGCCGGTTGAGCATGCGGGCACCGTCCTTGAGGCTTTGCTCGAAATACATCATGTGCCTGCCCGGCGTTTCCGGCCAGGCCTCGACCTCGTCGGCCCGGGCGGCGATGCCGGCCATCTCCGGCGCCGAATAGAGCGCGCGCACGACGAGGAAGCCTTCGTCGTTGAAGCGCGCGATATCGGCGGGTGCGAGCGGGCCTTCGACGTCAGTTTGGATTTCGGCTTGGGTGGCGGTCATTGCATTCGTCTTTCGATCGCGTTCGCTTCGTCGCCAGCAATCATAATTGGCGTGCGCGCCGTTCGGCCGCAGCAAAAATCCCACTCATGCGGCATTCCGCCGCGCGCGGCCGAGCCAGGTATCGAAAACGCCGCGCAGGAGGCACCAAAGGAAGCGCGGCTTGGACAGCTCAACGCGTTCGGCGACCGGATCGCGGCGACGCAAGGCGGCGGCCAGGTCTTCTGCGATGCGGACGATCGCGGCCGCTTCCATCGCCAGCCGGCGCGAGCGTAGGCGGCCGGGCAGGGCGCGCGCGGCCACGAGCAATTCGTCGACCCCGTCGAGGCATTGCTCGAAGACGACGCGCAAACCGGGTGTGGCGGCGGCGGCATCGAGATCCTCGATGCGCGCGCCGGCGGCCGCCAGCCAGTCGCCCGGCAGGTAGACGCGGTCAAGGGTCCGATAGTCGTCCCGGCAGTCCTGCAGGTGGTTGATTACTTGGAGCGCATCGCAGAGAGCATCCGAATTGGCATAGCCGGCCTTGTCCTCGCCATGCAGGTCGAGCAGGTAGCGGCCGACCGGCGAGGCTGAGTAGCGGCAGTAGCCGGCAATCAGCTCGTCCCAGTCGGTGTAGCGGAGCTTGGTCGCATCGCCCTTGAAGGCCGTTATGAGATCGCGGCAATGCTGGACCGTGATGCGGCAGGCTTCGAGGCTCCGCCTGCAGGCATGGGCGGTGGCCAGCGCGATATCGTCGTCCTTGCCAAGCAGCGCCTGGTCCATGCGCTCCAGCCGGGCGAGCTTTTCTTCGGACGCCAGCGAGGCGTTGTCGGCGATATCGTCAATCGCCCGCGCGAAGGCATAGAAGGCCGCCACATGGCCCCGCAGCTTTTTCGCGATGAGCCAGGAGCCGACCGGAAAATTCTCATCGCCCGCGCCCTTGCCCGACGGCGCCTCGACCGGCGGCGCGGGGTGCGCTGCCGCCTGATGCGGGGTCTCTTCGACTGCCTGGGCTCTGGTCATCGCCTGTGCCGGGCTCCTCGTGCGTCAGCCTTGACGCCAGCTTAGCCTGATACCGCGGTCACGGCGCGGCTGGTGGCGTGCGGGCGCGTGCATTATCTAAGGGCCCATGGACGGGGATGCGAGAGCGCAAATGCGCGTCGACGACTTCGATTTCGAGCTGCCGCGCGATCTGATCGCCGCGCGTCCGGCCGAGCCGCGTGACGCGGCTCGGCTGCTGGAGGTGCGCGGCGAGGCGCTGGGGGACCACGTCTTCGGTGAGCTGCCCGGGCTGCTGTGCGCCGGAGACCTCTTGGTCTTCAACGACACCAAGGTGATCCCCGCGCGGCTCACGGGCCGGCGGGGCGAGGCGAAGATCGAGGCAACGCTTCACAAACGCGAGGGACCGGGGCGCTGGCGCGCCTTTGCCCGCCCAGCCAAGCGGCTCAAACCGGGCGACCGGATCGTCTTTGCGGTCGGCTTCGAGGCCGAGGTTGCGGCCAAGGGCGAGGCGGGCGAAGTGACGCTTGATTTCGCGCTCGATGACGCGGCAATGAGGGAGGCGCTCGGCCAGCATGGCGCGATGCCGTTGCCGCCCTATATCCCGCGCCCGGCCGGGCCGGATGCGCGCGATGTGGCCGATTATCAGACGGTCTATGCGGCGCGCGAGGGCGCCGTTGCGGCGCCAACGGCGGGGCTCCATTTCACGCAAGGCCTGCTCGGGGCGCTCGATGCGGCGGGGATCGGCGCGACTTTCGTTACCCTGACCGTGGGCGCGGGAACCTTCCTGCCGGTCAAGGCCGAGCGGGTCGCCGACCATGTCATGCATGCCGAATGGGGCCATGTGAGCGACGAAGCCGCGCGCGCCGTCGCCAAGACCAAGGCGGCCGGCGGGCGCGTCGTCGCGGTTGGAACGACGAGCCTGCGGTTGCTCGAAAGCGCGGCCGGCACCGACGCTACTGACGGTGCCGTGGCGTCTTTCGAAGGCGAGACCGACATCTTCATCACGCCGGGCTTTGGTTTTCGCGCCGCCGATCTCCTGATCACCAATTTTCACCTGCCGCGCTCGACGCTCTTCATGCTGGTGGCGGCCTTTTCGGGCCTCGCGTGCATGAAGGCCGCCTACGACCATGCAATATCGGGCGGCTACCGCTTTTATTCCTACGGCGATGCCTGTCTCCTTCATAGGAATGTAAAAGGGTGAAGGCGCGCTCCTTCATTTTCCCTCCCCCCTTGTGGGGGAGGGCCGGGGTGGGGGGTATGCGCGAAGCGCGCACGTTCTTGCTTGTGGCGAAGACCCAAATGCGCGCGGACGCGCGCCGACCCCCCACCCTAACCCTCCCCCACAAGGGGGGAGGGGGTGATTGCTGGGAGCGTATATGAGCGCCTTCGGCTTTGAGCTTCTGGCCAGCGACGGCGCGGCGCGGCGCGGACGGCTCACCACTGCGCATGGGCCGGTCGAAACGCCGGCCTTCATGCCGGTCGGCACGGCGGCGACGGTGAAGGGCATGACGGCCGACATGGTCGCGGCGACCGGGGCGCAGATGGTGCTTGCCAATACCTACCATCTGATGCTGCGCCCAGGCGCCGACCGCATCGCCAGGCTTGGCGGGTTGCACGCTTTCATGGACTGGAAGGGGCCGATCCTTACCGATTCGGGCGGCTTCCAGGTGATGTCGCTGGCTGATCTCCGTAAGATCACCGAGGAGGGGGTCACTTTCCGTTCGCATATTAACGGCGCCAAGGTGACGCTGACGCCGGAGCGTTCGGTGGAGATCCAGCACCAGCTGGACGCGACGGTGACGATGGTTTTCGACGAATGCACGCCGTGGCCGGTCAGCGAGGCCGACGCCGCAGCGTCCATGCGGCTTTCGATGCGGTGGGCCGAGCGTTCGCGCGCGGCGTTCGTCGGGCGGCCGGGTTATGCATTGTTCGGCATTGTCCAGGGCAGCGCGTTCCGTGATCTCCGAGAAGAATCTTCTAAAGCACTGACAAATATTGGCTTTGACGGATATGCCGTGGGCGGTCTCGCGGTGGGCGAGGGCCAGGCCATGATGTTCGAAATGCTGGAAGCAACCGCGCCGCATCTGCCCGCCGGCGCCCCGCGTTATCTGATGGGGGTGGGCAAGCCGGCCGATATCGTCGGCGCGGTCGCGCGCGGCATCGATCTCTTCGACTGCGTGCTGCCGACGCGCTCTGGTCGCACCGGCCAGGCCTTCACGCGTGCGGGCACGCTCAACCTGCGCAATGCCCGTCACGCCGAGGATGGCGGCCCACTCGATCCTGAATGCGGCTGCCCGGCCTGCCGCGGCCATTCGCGCGCCTATCTGCATCACCTCTTCAAGGCGCAGGAGATGTTGGGGCCGATCCTGCTGACGGCGCACAATCTCACCTACTACCAGGATCTGATGCGCGATATCCGGGCGGCGATCGAGGCGGGGACATTCGCCGACTTCGCGCGAACGGTCCCAGTGCCGAAAAAGGGCACGCCGGCTATCTGACGGGGAGGGCGCCAGAATGCAAAAGACGCAAGCAGGCTACGAATTTCTGAAGGTCACGACGGCCGACGGGATCGGCTGGATCGAATACAACCGGCCGCCGATCAACACCTTCAATCATGCGATGCTGCACGAAATGCGCGCGGCGCTCGATGCGCTGGTCGCCGATGATGCGACGCGCGTGGTGGTGATCGCGAGCGCGCTGGAAAAGCACTTCAGTGCTGGCGCGGAGCTGCAGCTCTTCGACGGGATCGGCAGCGACGGCATGCGCGACTGGGCGGAATACTGTCACGGCATTGTCGGCGTGTTGCGCGCCTCGCCCAAGCCGTTCCTGGCGGCGATCCATGGGGCGGCGGTGGGCGGCGGTTTGGAGATGACGTTTCATTGCGATCTGCGTTTCGCGGCCGCGACCGCCCGGATCGGCTCGCCGGAGATCAACATCAACTACCTGCCGCCGATCGCGGGCACGCAAGCGCTGGCGCGGCTGATGGGCCGCTCAAAGGCGCTCGACTATCTCTTTCGCGGCGAGCTGATCAGCGCTGGCGAGGCGCACAAGGCGGGACTGGTCGATTTCGTCTGTCCGCCGGAGACCCTGCGCGCGGAGGTGGCCGAGTATGCGGCCATGCTGGCGACCAAGCCGCCCGAGGCGCTCGCCGCAATCCGGCGCTGCGTGATCGATGGCGGGTCGCGGAGCTTCGAGGAAGGGCTGGCGATCGAACTCGACTGCGTAAGCGTGCTTGCGGCCACGCCCAATTTCGAGGAGGGTGTGCGCGCATTTCTGGGCCGGCGGCCGCCGGTCTGGAGGTGAACCGGCGGACAACGAGGTCCAATTGGCAAAGAGAAAGAGGAGACGGTGAGGATGGCGGTTTATCTGATCGCGCAGGTCGATATCAGCGACATGGACGTATTCATGGACTATCAGGATAAGGCGAAGGTCACGATCGAGAATGCCGGCGGCAAGATGCTGGTGCGCAACGCCGTGCCCGAGGCGGTCGAGGGTTCTACCGACGACCGTAAGATCGTGATGATCGAGTTCCCCTCGGCACAGGTCGCGGGCACGTGGTTCAAATCGCCCGAATACCAAGAGGTTGCCAAGATCCGCGAAGGCAAGGCGGTGGTCGAGGCGGTGATGGTTCAGGGCCTTTAGGCCATTTCTGGCGAACAGCAAGAAACGCCGAATGGCAAGAAACAGAGGGAGCAAGAAAATGGCGGGATACATCATCACGCGGATCGACGTGACCAACCCAGAGGGTATGAAGGCCTACCAGGAGGCGGTGCCGGCCAGCCTTGAAGCGGCCGGCGGCAAGTACCTCGTGCGCGGCGGCGAGGTCTATGGCCCCGACCCCGACGGCCGGCGCCTGGTCGTCATCGAGTTTCCGAGCGCCGCGGCCGCAAAGGCATGGTGGACGTCGCCCGAGTACCAGGCCATCGCCAAGCTGCGCGAAGGCCATGCGACCATGGACGCCGTCCTCGTCGAAGGCGTTTAGGGCGCCGAGACCGCGACGCGCGTTGAGGCGCCTGATCGGTCGTAGAGCGCGCGGATGACGAGGACGTCGATGAAAGAGGCACCGGTCATCCGCCGCGCTCAGCTCCCCGAGATCGCCGATTGCGCGCGGCTTTATGTCGAGACAGGCCGCCGGACCTTCACCTGGCACCCGCGCAGCCATTTTCGCCGCGATGAGATCGCGCGTTGCGCAGAGGACGAGGACGTTTGGGTCGCGTTTCGAGACGATGTGATCGCAGGGCTTCTGACTTATTTTGAGCCCGAGCATTTTGTGCATTTTCTCATGGTCGATTGGCGCTGGCGGGGCGAGGGGCTCGGATCGGCGCTGATCGCCCATGTCCGGGCGCACTATGGCGCACGGCACAAGTTGAAGGTGGACCGCCCGAACACGGATGCGCTGGGGTTCTATGCGGGCCATGGGTATAAGGAAATCGGCGAGGGCAAGAGCGACGGCGTGGCCTGGGTGTTGATGCGCTCGCCGTAGCCGCCGGGGCCCGGCGTGTCCATGGGCGCAAGTCCCATGCGCGCAAATCCCAGGGGCGTTTCGGCGCTTGGCCGGCCAGCGATTCGGGCCTAGTTTCAAGGCCATGACCGATATCGATCAAGATCGTCTGACGGTTTTGGGGCAGCCGGCCGACCAGCCGGCCTCGCCCGACGAGGCCGTGCTCGATACCGTCGCGAACCCGCGCGAGGGGACCGATTATCTGGTGCGCTTCACCGCGCCGGAATTCACCTCGCTGTGTCCGGTTACCGGCCAGCCCGATTTCGCCCATCTCGTTATCGACTATGTGCCCGACCGGCTGATCGTGGAGAGCAAGTCGCTGAAACTCTTTCTCGGCTCCTACCGCAACCACGGCGCCTTCCACGAGGACTGCACCGTGGAGATCGCCCAACGCCTGATCGACGCGATGACGCCCAAATGGCTGCGCATCGGCGGCTACTGGTATCCGCGCGGCGGCATCCCGATCGACGTTTTCTATCAGACCGGCGCGCCGCCGGCGGATCTGTGGATCCCCGATCAGGGCGTGGCGCCCTATCGGGGGCGGGGGTAGGGGGCTCCCCGGCAATCACCGTGCAAGTTTCAGGCAACTCCCCCCTCCCTAGCCCTCCCCCTCAAGGGGGGAGGGAATTAGAGCGAGGCGCTTGCAACTTCGCCCCCTCCCCCCTTGAGGGGGAGGGTCGGGGTGGGGGGTGATGGTGCGACCCACCTCAGTCTCGCCGGGCAACGCAGCGGATCTCAAACACGCAATCGTCGATGAGGCCCGAGCGATCGGCTTCGATGCCGTGGGCTTCTCCGCCGCATCCTTGCCCGACACGACCGGTGCGGCGCTCATTGATTGGCTCGATCTCGGCAGCTACGGCGATATGGGTTGGATGGCGGCGAAAGCCGAGCGGCGACGCCATCCGCAGGCGTTATGGCCTGAAGCACGCAGCGTCATCGTCTGCGCGGCGAGCTATGCACCCGCCGTTGATCCTCTTGCCGTGCTGGAGCGCCGCGATGAGGCCGCCGTTTCGGTTTACGCGCAAGGGCGCGACTATCACGACGTGCTGAAAAAGCGCCTGAAGCGGCTGGCGCGCTGGCTGCAGGAGACCCATGGCGGCGATGTGAAGGTCTTCGTTGACACCGCCCCGGTGATGGAAAAGCCGCTCGCGGCGGCGGCGGGCCTCGGCTGGCAGGGCAAGCACACCAATCTGGTCTCACGCACCCACGGCTCCTGGCTTTTCCTGGGCGAGGTCTTCACGACGCTCGCGATTGCATCTGATGAGCCCCATGCCGATCGTTGCGGGACGTGCCGGTCGTGCCTCGATGTCTGTCCGACCGATGCCTTTCCCGCGCCCTACCGGATCGATGCGCGGCGCTGCATCTCCTACCTCACCATCGAGCATAAGGGCCATATCGCGCGCGAGTTCCGAGCGGCGATGGGCAACCGCATCTATGGCTGCGACGATTGCCTTGCCGTCTGTCCGTGGAACAAGTTCGCGGTACAGACCAAGGAGCTGGCCTTCACGCCGCGCGAGGCGTTGACCGCGCCGAAGCTTGCCGCGCTGGCCGCGCTCGACGACGCGGCCTTCCGGGCGATGTTCGCCGGCTCGCCGATCAAGCGCACCGGGCGCGACCGCTTCATCCGCAATGTGCTGATCGCGATCGGCAATTCGGGCACCCCGTATCTGGCGCCGGTGGCCGAGGCGCGATTGGGCGATGCATCGCCGCTGGTGCGGGCGATGGCGGTTTGGGCGCTGGCACGGCTCCTGGATGGGCCGCGCTTCACGCGTCTTCGCAACCGGCACATGCCGTCGGAGCGCGACACCGACGTGCGCGCGGAATGGTCGGAGGCGGCGTCCGGCTAATGTTCACGAAGCGTGCGTCATCAGCCAGTCGTGGACGGGGATAAGCGGGCGGAAGAGCGCCAACGCCAGATCGACCGCGCCGAGCCCGAACAGCGCATCGGGGATCGCCCCATCGCCCCGCACGACAATGCCTTTGTGCTTCAGGAGATCGGCATGGGGAGCCTCGGCATCGAAGCCAGCCGGCACGCGTTTCAGCGCCGGCGGATCGAGGATCATGCCCGGCCCGGCCATGCCGATTTTTATCGCCTCGGCAAGCACCGCGCCTTTGGCCGGATCGGCGACCGCGGCCCGGAATCGGGTAAGCTGGTCGGGGCCGAAGGCCCAGTTGCCGACCCCCGCGCCGACATCGGTAGGGCTGATCACGAAATGAAATCCCGACGAGCCCGCCGGCTTGGCGCCGCGCCAGAAGACGAAATGCAGATGCGTGTTGTACGGCGTCTTGTCCTTGGAAAAGCGCGTGTCGCGGTTGATGCGGTGGATGGAGCCGCCGATTTTGGGCTCGGCCGTCAGACCCTCGGCGATCTCGCCCAGCCGCCCGGACATGGCCGCCACGAAATCGCGCGCGGGTTCCTTGAACAGGGTTTCGTAATCGCCTTTGCGCGCTTCGAACCAGGCACGCTCGTTGTTGGCTTTGAGGCCGGCGAGAAATGCGATCAGATTGTGGGAGAAACCGGCGAATTCGGACCCTGACATTACATATGATCCTGTTTTGTTCTTTCCATCATGTGCCGACATTGATAGGAATCCAGGCTAAATGCAAGCCCGATTGGCGCGCAATCATTGGGAGTGGGCGGATGAGCGGTGATGCGGGGCATAGCGCGGGGCTGGGCGCGGGACGCGGCGTCTTCGAAGGCATCGTCGGGCGCATGACGGCCGAGCATGACGGCGTCGCGCCGGGGCGGATGATGTCTCGCGCCGCCGTTGCGTATAAAGGCAAGGTCTTCTCCTTTCTCGGCGACAAGGACGAGATGGTCTTCCGGCTCGGCAAGGGCTATGACCCCGACGCGGCCGGGCTGGTCGATTGGAGCTATCTTTCGCCCTTCAAGAACAAGCCGCCGATGCGCGGTTGGATCGGCGTGCGCGCCGCGCAGGCCGACCGTTGGTCGGATCTGGCCGAGAAAGCGCTGGCGGTGATGCGGGCGGAGCGGGGGTAGGGGGCGCCGCTGCCCGTCGTGACCGCAATCACTGCGGTTTGTGTGGGTTCGCGGCAGGTTGGGGTGAACTTTGGCGGGGCCTTGTGTCCCCGTTGCCTGAACCTGATCGGAGTGCACAATGCCCCAAACAACAAACGATAAGCCACGGCACAAGACAGGACCGAGCTTTTGGTCCGACGCCGGGTCGCCAAGCGCGACCAACGATTTCGGGAAATATGAGATGGTCTTCGACCGCTCTTTGCGGAGCATGGTCTATCTGACCGCGCTTAGCCTGAGCGTGTTGCTTGTCTTCATCCTCGATTGGTCGGCCTTCTCGACGCCGTCACTCACCAGTATCGTCATGGGCGTGGCGGTCCCGTTGGGACTGGCGATCACTGGCTGGTTTTCCGCGCCGCGTCCGACGGCGACCACGAATGGTTCGCCCAGCTGGGGCGGGCGGGCCCTGGGCGTGCTGCCGGGCGCATTCATCGCGGTGATCGCAACGGCGGCCATGGTGAAGGGTTGATTGCAATCCGGTTGGCAAAGCGGGTGTAGCGCCTCCACCCGGCGCCTCACATCCGTTTCGCCACTTCCTCCAGCATCACCTCGGTGGCGCCGCCGCCGATGGCGAGGATGCGGGCATCGCGGGTCATGCGCTCGATCGGGCATTCGCGCATATAGCCCATGCCGCCGTGGAACTGCTGGCACGAATACATCACCTCGTTGACCAACTCGCCGCAATAGGACTTGGCCATCGAGACTTCTTTGGTTGCGTCCTGGCCCTGGGCGTCGCACCAGGCGGCATGATGGGTGAGCCGGCGCCCGGCCTCGACCTTGGCTGCCAGCATGGCGAGTTTCTGGCGGATCACCTGCTTGTCCCACAGCGTGCCGCCGAAGGCTTTGCGCGTGCGCACGTAGTCGAGCGTGATCTCGATGGCGCGCGCAGCCTCAGACATCGCCATGGCGGCGATGACGATGCGCTCGTTCTGGAAATTGTCCATCACTGCGTAAAAGCCCTTGTTCTCCTCGCCGATGAGCGCGTCGGCGGGCAGCTTGGCGTCCTCGAAGACAAGTTCGGCCGTATCGGAGGCGAGCCAGCCCATCTTGTCGAGCTTGCGCGCGACCGAGAAGCCGGGCGTGTCGCGCTCGACGGCGAACATCGACAAACCCTTCGAGCCCTTGGCCTCGGGGTCGGTGCGCGCGGCGACGAACAAAAGATCGGCATTGGCGCCATTGGTGATGAAGGTCTTGGCGCCGTTCAAGACCCAGCCATTGCCCGAGCGCTGGGCACGGGTGCGCAGGTTTGCTACGTCGGAGCCGGCATCGGGCTCGGTGACTGCGACCGCGGTCAGGACATCGCCTCTGATGATGGCGGGGAGGTATTTGGCCTTCTGTTCCTCGGTGCCGTAGCGCGCCAGATGCGGCGAGGCCATGTCGGTATGCACCATCACCATCGCCGTGAAGCCGCCATAGGTCGAGCGGCCAAGCTCCTCGGCCAGTACCACCGTGCCCATCGTGTCCATGCCGGCGCCGCCATATTTCTCCGGATGGCGGATGCCGAGCAGGCCGAGCTCGCCCATGCGTTTCAGCGGCTCGCGGGGGATGTTGCCCGCCGCTTCCCAGGCGTCGCCATTGGGCACGACTTCTTCCTCGACGAAGCGGCGGACAGTGTTGCGCAAAAGCGCGTGCTCTTCGCTGAAATGAACGGATTCCATTTGCGTTTCCGCCTTTCGGGCTCGCCGTGGACTGCTGCGCTGCCGCACCGTGGATTGCTGTGCAGCGGCACTATGCGTGCGCCGACGGCCGCCTTCAAGCGTGGCCTCCGGCCTTAAAATTATGCGGGGGTGTGACAGCCGTCATAGCCCGCGGCAACGGCTTCGCTCACAGTGCGCGCATTGAACGGCCCGCATGACCAGCGGCCCCGGATACGGAGGCACACCAGACCCATGAAACGCGAGATCCTCGTTCCCGTCACCATTCTCGCCCTTGCCCTCCTTGCCGCCGCCGGCGCGCCCGCCATGGGCGTGCTCGCCAGCAACGCCGCCTTCGGCGCCGAAACGACGGTTGTAACCGCATCACTCGGCGCCGATGGCAGAGGTCTTGCCGCGCAGTTCTCGTCGGCCGGACATTGGAATACCAGCGGCCAGGCGTGCCGCTAGCGGCGCTCTCGCAGCGCTCTAGCAGCGCTCTAGCAGCGCTCTAGCAGCTAGGCGGGATTCTCCGATAAAATGATACCGGGCGGCAGCAATGCCGCCCGGTTTTCAATTGGGGCGCGCCATCGCCGCGTCGGAAAGGGGCTTGGTTGCATGACGCGCATACTCATCGCGAGTGATCTGCATCTGGAATTCTCCGACATCACGCTCGACGCGAGCACGGCAGACATCGTGGTGCTGGCGGGCGATATCCACGAAGGCGCCGCGGGCATTGAATGGGCGAAATCTCGATTTGCCCAACCGGTGATTTATGTCGCCGGCAATCACGAATTCTACAATGGCGAGATCGGCGCGGTGACGGCGGCGATGAAGGCCGCGGCTGTTGGCTCGAACGTGCATGTCCTCGACGACGAGGCGGTGACCATTTCCGGCGTACGAATTCTCGGCGCGGTGCTTTGGACCGACTTCGCGCTCTATGGCGAACAGGTCAAATCCGAGGCGTTCGGACAGTGTTTGAAGTTCATGCCGGACTTCAAGATTGTTTCCTATGGATCTGAAATACTTGCACCGGAAGATACGATAGCCATGCATGCGCGCAGCCGCGACTGGCTCGCGGGCAATCTGGCGCTATCGCATGATGGGCCGACGGTCGTCGTCACGCATCACGCCCCGCATCGCGGCTCGCTCGCCGCACGCTTCGCAGAGGATCCCGTGAGCGCGGCCTTCGTGAGCGACTTGGAGGCGATGATCCTGGAGGCCGGGCCGGCGCTCTGGATCCACGGCCACACGCATACCAGCTTCGACTATCAGGTCGGGCCGACGCGGGTGGTGTGCAATCCGCGCGGCTATACACGGAAACCCAACGCCCACCGCGAAAACCCTGGGTTTGCGAGGGACTTCAGCATCGAGGTCTGATCAGGCGTCTTTGGTCACGTTGACGTGTTGGGGCCGTGTCTTGAAACGGCCGCAAATGGGTCATTAGTGTTTGGGCATGGGTGTTCGGGCATGACGATAAGACCAGTCGCCGCGGCCGTGATAGCTGGACTTGTCGGATTGACCGGTCTGGCAAACGCGGATTCGTTCGACCGCCGTGCGCTCTGGCTGCCGCGCGGCGATGCGCTTGCCGGTGCGTTGAAGACCCGGCCGAAGCGCTATCTCGATATCGCATCGCTTCCGGCCGCCGCGCGCCGGCGGGTCTATCTGGGTGCGGTGCTCTTCCGCACGCCGGAGCTGCTGGGCCTCGAAGCACGCCGCATCGGCATGAGCTGCGAGACCTGCCACAGCGGTGGACACGTCAATGCGGGCTTTTTCCTGCCCGGCCTGTCGGCCCGCAACGGCACCGTCGATCTGACCAGCAGCGTGTTCCACCGTCCGGCCGATGACGGGCGCTTCAATCCGATCCGCATCCCGAGCCTTCGCGGGGTTGCGCGTACGGCGCCCTATGGTCATCGGGGACGTTTTCCGACCCTTGCGGCCTTCGCGGCCCATGTCATTGTCGATGAGTTCGGTGGCGCCATGCCCTCCAAGCCGGTCCTGCAGGCGCTGGCGGCCTATATGGCGGCGCTCAAGCCTCCACCGAACCCGATGCTCGCGCGCGATGGGACGCTGACGGCAGGCGCGCCCGCGGCGGTGCGGCGTGGCGAGCGGCTGTTTTTCGCGCCGGGTACCGCAAGCGGCAAGCAAGCCTGCGCCGCCTGCCACGTTCCCGCGCGCGGCTTTAGCGATGGGCGGCGCCATGATGTCGGTACGGGCGGGGCGATCGACACGCCGGGCCTGTTGGGTGCGGGGGTCGGGCCCTACCTGCATGATGGCCGCTACGATCTTCTGGGCCGGGCGGTCGGTCACTTCACGCGGCGGTTCGGCGTCGGCAGGGAGCCGCGCGGTCTCTCGGATCTGGTTGCCTATCTGCGTGTCGTGGGCGCGGCCAAGAACGACCGCGAGCGCGTGACCTTGCAAAGCGATGTTGCCAGTATCACGCAGGGTGAGGCGGTGCTCGAGGCTCTCGTAAATCGGCGCGACAATGCATTGCTTGGGCTGGTTGCGGCGACGCTGCGCCGCGATTTGGGACGGGTTCACGACCGCTTTCCAGATCGGGAGCACGCAGATGCCCGCAGCATGCTCGTGGCGTGGTCGCGCGGGCTGCAAGCGGTGCGCAACGCGGCGGAGGCGGGCGATCATGCCCGTGCGCGCAGGGCTCTGATGAGCCTGCGGGCGGCGCGACCTGGCTGGCTCAGCAAGTTGCGCCGGGCGGAAGGGACGTCGCTCTACGATCCCGTACGGCTCGACGGATTTCTGGCGGCCCGGAAGAAAACGCGTTAGCCCTCGACCGCCGCTACATCCGCGCGCGTGAGAACCAGGCCGTGATCAGGCCGATACTGACGGTGAGAAGGGCAAAGCCCATGAGATGGGAGTTGCCGGCCGATATCCAGGTCATGGGCTGGCCCATGACGGGCAGGAGGCCGAGCGAGTTGCCCCAGGCAATGGTCCAATGCGTCGCCTGCATCGCCGCGAGCCCATAGACCGTGTAGCTCATCACCGTGCCGGCGTTCTGCTCGTCGAAATCGCCTTCCCTGGTGCGTTCGGCCACCTGCCGGCTCAATCGGTAGAGGATGATGAGATAGAGGAGCTGGAAGCCCATCAGGACCAGCCCCGCAATACCGCCGAACTTGTGGAGATAAAAGGCGGTGATGAAGTCGTCTTGCACGGCGGGCACGGTGAGTACCGAGCCGTTCGTGCCGAACCAGTTGGCGCCGGCCCCGCGCCAGCCGCCGGTCGAGATGTTCTCAAGGCCACCCAGTACCTGGCTGCCGGAATGCTGGTGTTTGGCGGGCTGGGCCCAGACGAGGATACGGTCGCGCTGAGGGAAGCTGGTCGGCAGCTGATCGGGATTCTTGTAGAGCCAATAGCCAGTGGCGACGAAGCCAATCACGAAAAGCAGGACGAGCGGCCGGAACCAGCGCCAGAAGAAGGCCGAGCCGCGTTCGGTTTTCTCGATCTTTCCCAGGCGCCAGAACCAGGCCACGATGAGAATGCCGAGGATCACGATCGGCGAGAAGTCGCGCACGCCAACGACGATGATCAGCACGACGATAAGCATCAGGCCGACGAAGCGCAGATAGGGCAAAATGAACAAAAGCGGCGAATGCCGGTAGGCGCGCGCGCCGCGCCGCCGCGTCTCGGTGATGTGGAGGCCGGCAAAGCCGAGCAGGACAACCAGCACCGATTTCATCAGCTCCACCGGCTGGATACCGCCGATGCCCTCCTCGCCGCCGGCGATGAGCTGCATGACCATCAGCCCCACCATCACGATGGCGGCTCCCGCGATCACCGATTCGCGGCTGAAGATCCACATCCAGATCCGCTCGAAAACAGTGATCGGGATGGCGCATAGAATGCAGATGCCCCAGCCATAGGCGGCGAGCAGCACGGCGTGCTTGCGCACGAAGCCAAGCCACCAGGAGTTATCGGCGCCGGCAGCAAGTTGTAAGAGCGTCGTCGTGCCGGCCATGGCCAGGAACAGCGCCGCCACCCATAAAAGGCCGCTGAGACCAAACAGACGCCGCGACCAGACCAACATGACGGTCGCCCAGAACCAGGCCAGCCAGACCGTCCCGAGAAGCAACAAATCGTCGGGGCTGCCAGCCCCGGTGCGCAGCAGATTGGTCAGCCAGACGCCGAAGATCGCCGGGCCGACGGCGGCAATCGTATAGATAAGCGTTGAAAGCTCGCGTTCGCGCCGGCGCTGCCAGAACCACCACAAGAGGGCAGCCGCGATCAGCACCAGCACAAGGCCAGCCGGCAGGCGCCAACCCACGGCGATCGCCCAGGCGAAGACGCCGCGGCCGTCGCCGATCCAGTTGACGCGGGTGAAGTTCGAAGGCGGCTTGTCCTCATCGGTCCAGTAATCGAGGTTGAGCGACGGCCGCAAGGTGAGATCGGCGCCGGCCTCGCGGATGCGGTACTTGGTGCGGCCGAGGATGATGTTCTCCACCCGGCCGTCGCGGCCGTTTAGGGGCAGGGTCATTTCGGCGAATGCGAAACGCTTGCCGCCTTGGCGCGACATCAGTGTGTCGAAACGCCGGCCGCCGGGGACGAGCCAAAAGCCGCCGCGCTGCCAGGAAACGCCGATGGCGCCCGGCGGCAGCGTCTCCAGTTTCCAGCGGTCGGTGCAGTTGACGCCGCCGCCGATAGTGAAGAGCACGAGTTCCTTGTCGCCGCCGATCGTGTCGTAGAGCGACCAGCGGGCATGATAGGCGCGGCGCTGGATCCAGCCCTTGCAGACCTTGGTTACCGGCTCGCCATTCGGCGCCAACGTGCTGGCCCGCCAGGTAACCTCGCGGTTCTTTTCGACATGGCGGAACGTGATGTGATCCTTGCCGATATCGGTGACGCGCAAGGTCGGGCCGTCGAAAGAAACCGTATCGCCGCGGGCAAGGCGCCAGCGCTGGACGAAGACCGAATCGAAGAGCGCAGTCTGGGCGTCGATGCGGCGATTGTAGGCGCGGTTGCCAATACGCCAACCATTGGCCCCGCGCGTCAGGCGCAGATGCCGGTTGGCGGCCGAGCGGGGTCCGCGATGCTGACCAAGCTCGCGCCAGCCGACAACAATCGGTGCGCTGCCGGCGCGCACGGTCATGGTGGGCGGGAAGGCGCCGTCGGGCGCGGCGCGGGCAACCTGCCAGATCAATGCCGCCCATAAAGCCAGCAACAGATAGGCCAGTACCGGCGGCATGAACGTGCCGAGATATTCGCCAATGACGTAGGTAATGCGCCGGAGCGACATGGGCGTGCTGGTCAGCCTGATCGGGTGGGGTCGGGGTTCACGCTCAGTTGCTGCGCGCCCTGCGCCCGGGCCGCGCCTTCTTTTTCTTCGGTTCGGGCTTCTTTTCCATTGCCACCAGCGTATCGGCCACGATCGGCGCGCAACTGCTGCCGCCGGTCCGGAAGCCGCCAAAGCCGTGGGTGGTCATGCAGGCATAGACGAGGCGCCGCTCGCGCGGGTGTATGTCGGTGCTGTTGAGGCGACGCTGACGCCGCTCTTCGGCCGTGAGCGGCTTGCCCTTGGGCTCGCGCCAGCCGATGAACCAAGCCGAGTGCTGGCCGGTCGTCTTGATTATTTCCGCGGTGCCGGTCTTGCCGTTGGCACGGCACTTGATGTCGCCGGTGGGCGCGAATGCGGCGCGGGCGGTGCTTGTTTCGGGCACCAGCTTCATGCCCTGGCGGATCGCATCCAGCATTTCCGTGCGCTGTTGATAGGCAGGGTCTGACCGGGCGAAAAGCGGCTTGGCGGGCGGCGGGTAGAGGATCTCGCCGCCCCAGGCGTGGAAGATATACGGTTTGATCATCTTGCCCGAGGCGATCGCCATGGCGCCGCGCGCCATGTGCAGCGGGTGGACCGCAACCGACTGGCCGATGCCGTTGAGCGCAGAGATATGGCGCAGAGTGGCGATCGCGGCCGGGCGCGCATCGATGGGCACGCGCAAGATGGCCTGGCTGGAGAGCTGGGGATAGAGCACATCGGCCGCGGTGCCCGTATTGAAGCGCCGCAGCACGACGCCTTGCGGCAGGTTGGTCGCCAGATCCATCCGGGTTTTGTCGCTGATGCCGAGTTGGCGCAGCGACTCGATGAGGCGCGTCACGCCGGCCTCGCCCAGCGGTGTTTGCGGGTTGTGCTTTGCCTTGTTCCTGACCAGCGTGGCGACGATGCGTTTCAGGCGGAGCTGGTCGAGCATGTTGGAAAGGCGCGCGAAATAGACGTTGACCGAATGCTGGATCCCCTGGCGGACGCCGAAACTGCCCGGCGGCTGGCCGGTCCGGGTATCGGGGCCGGCATTGCGGACGCATTCGGCGTTGCGGTTCGGCATGCCGTTGAACGGCCCCAGTGTCTGGGTGCCGAAGTTCTTGATGCTCTGCTTGGTGCCGTCGCCGTTGGGGTGATAGACCTGCTGTCCCGCGTGAAGCCGCATCACGGACGGCATCTCGCCCGGGGTGAGGCCCTCCAACACTCGGTGGAAGCGCCCGATCTCCTCGCCTTTCACCATCCGCGTCACGGACAAGGCAACGAGCGGCTTGAAGGTCGAGCCGGGAGCGTTGTTGATGTCGGTGATGCCCCAGGCGATGATCGTGGCCGGATCGCGCAAGGGGTAGGCCGCGCTGAAGGCCGCATAGTCCCAGGCCCGCGCGCCGCTAGGCATCAGCGGAAAATTCGCCGCCGCCAGGATGGCGCCAGTGTCGCCGTCGAGCAGCACGATGGCCGATTTGCGGTCCTTGGTGCCGCGCGAGTTGCGCATCCGCTCCATCTGCTTGAGCACCGCGGCCTGGGCGGCCCGCTGCAGCCGGCTGTCGATGGTGATCGCGGCGGTGACGCCGCGCGGCGGCAGCTTGGCGCCGGCCATGATGCCGCTGATCGCCAGAGTGGCGCCCGGCCCGAAACCGACCAGCGGCACCAGGCCGAGATCGTAGGCTGCCTGGGTCGGGCGGCCGGAGCCGTCGGGCTCGGTGAGCAGCACGCCATCGGAGGTGGTGATGACGAACTTGCTGGTGGCCGAGCTCGCGCGCTTGATCGGGCGCCATTCGTAGGCGGTGTACTTGCCCACCGCATCCTTGGTCATGCGGATCGCCAGGCCGTTGATCGTGCGCTCGCAGGAAACCGACGGCTCGACGGTGACGCTGATCGACAGCGATTTCGCGCCGCGCGGCACGGGAAAGCGCAGCGCCGCCCCCGTAGGCTCGCCGCAGCCAAACTGGGGTTTGCCGGTGAGCTGCTTGACCTTGCCCGAGCGCGGCGACCAGGAGACCGGCTTGCCGACGACCTGGACCATGACCTCGCCGGCGCTGGCGGCGTTGACCCGGGTTCGGAAGGTCACGGCGCCGCCGCGCCGGGACACCGCGGCCCAATCGGAGAAACCGGGGCGCAATTGGTTGTCGAGCACGAAGCCAAAGGATTCCGGCACCAGATCGCCAGTGCGCAAGGGATGGCCTTTCTTGGAAAAGACCTCCCAATCATTGGTGAAATCGTCGCCCTTGCGCGGGCGGTTGTCGCGGATCGCGGCGAGATAGCGCGTATCGTTCCATAAACGCACCTGTTCGCGGATCAACCCGCCGACCGGCGCGAAGTAGAGGATGCCGTGCAGGCGGACCTGCTGCTTTCGGACCTCCTCCTGCGCCTCGCTCAATGAAACCGTACTGGGCTTTGCGCGCTCGATCAGAAATTGGTCCGGCGCCATCAGCTCCAGCCCCGAATCGGGAAGCGGCTTCACGACCTGGTATTTGATCAGATTGAGAAAAAGCGAGCGGTCCTCGGTCTCCTTGGTCTCCTTGCCCTCGCTGCGACCTGCATAGACGTTCTCCAGTCTGAAGCCGGCGCCGTAGACCACGCCGCCCGTAATCGCCGCGACGACGACGAGGCGAAGAAGGGACAAGATGATTGCCATGGCTAAGTCCTCAAAGGCGCCGCATGCCCGAGCAGCGCCAAGCTAACTCATTTTCCACGTCCGTGGAATCTGTTCCAGCCCACTATCCCGCGCGCCCGTTCAACAACTACGCGCAACAACAATGCGCAAGGACAACACGCCCATGATCGGTCGGTCAGTCGAGGAGTGGGCCGCGCCGCGACAAACTGTCTAGCACGGAGCGGTGGATCGGGTGAACCCGAACCGTGCGGAGCGGCAATTACGCCCCAAGCTGCTCGGGCGAGCGGCGGCGCAGGCGCGAGGCGTCGCGCGAGAGCATGGTCTTCGGCGTTTCCTCATGGAAGCGCATGAAGTAGTTGCCGATCAGGAACTGCTGACCGGGCTTCAGCGAGACCGGCCGCCGCGCGCCGGGTTCCAGCGTCTTGCGCGATTTGCCGTCGGCATCGACGATGAAAACCGGCATCTTGCCGTCGGCCATGCTCATCTTGAGTTCGTTCTTGTCGAGTTGGACCGTGACGTGGCGGCGCGAGAGATTGAGCGAGTTGAGCTTGGCGCCTTCATAGCCCGCGCCGGGCTCCCAGTTGAGCCCGTCGGGATGGTTGAGGAGCTCAAGCGGGAGATCGGGCTGCTCGGCATCGGGCGTGATGTTCGAACGGCCAAGGATCAGAGGCTTGGGGCTCAGCGGGAAGGAGACGCCTGGGTTCAGCATGAGGATGCCATGATAGACCGTCGGCACCGGCGCCGGCGCCAGCTCCAGATAGCCGCCGGCCTCGGTGGCGAGCACGCATGGCACGGCCTGGACCTGCTTGAACTTGTCGCTGCGCGGCAGCCGGTAGTAGAGCATCGGCTCCGAGGAGGTCGCGGCCAGCGCCAGCCCCTTGGTGGTATCGAATTTCCGCGCCATCTCGAAATCGACGGGCTGACCGTCCTTGTCGAACCAGATCGTCCAGTCGCGCAAGCCATCGACATAGCGTTCGCCGTCGATGCGCAGAAGCGCGATGCCCGCCAGCTTGAGCATGTAGCGGGTCGAGATCGGGGTGCTGTCCTCATCCTCGCTCTTGCGGTCGCTGATCCTGGTGACGTCGCTGCCAGCCAGGAGGTCGGCTTCGTCCATCTTGACGATTTCGGTCGCGCGGGCCTCAACCTGTGGCGGGGGCTGCTTCTTGTCTGGCGGCTTGGGCCGCGCAATATGGCTTGCCGGGATGTTCTCGTCGGGCCAGGCGTTGACCTTGGGCTCCTTCAGCCGCTTCATGGTCAGCGTCATCGCCTCGCTGCCGCCGCCCTTGGGCTGCAGCGTGCATTGGAAAGTCGCGGCGACCTTGGTCGGCTCCTTGGCCTTGGCGACGACGATGTGCTCTTGGTCGGTGAAGACGCGCTCGCTGTCGGCGGTGTTGAGATTGATCGAGATGTAGCCCTCGCCGTGGCCGAACCAGATCGACGAGCGCACCGGCGCGGACTGGTTGGCGGAGATCAGCAGCGAGTCCTGACCGCGATAGACGCCGACCGGGCGGCGAAGTTGAGCGCCGTCGCGCCAGAACGACCATTGCGGAAGGTCCGCCGTCTGCCCGTCCTGGCCGGCCTGTTGCAATGAGACGGTGCCTTCCAGGACATCCCAGCTCGATGGAACGAAGACGCCGAAGCCGAACTGGAACGCCACCGTGTCCTCGCCGAGCGCATCGTCGGGCATCACGGTGTAAATCGGCTTGCGGTCCTTGGGCAGCGAACGCGCGAACTTGCGACGATGGAGATCGGCGAGGTTGGTCGCCAATGCCTCGATGCGGCGGCCGCCATGCATGGCGTCGGCCTGCCAGCGCTTGCCGTTGATCCAGACCACGACATCGGTGAAGACCGGCGACTGCTCGCGGAAACGCCCGGCGCCGTCCCGGGCGAACTTGACGCCGCGGCAGCCGTCGAGCGCCGCCTGCAACCGGAACTCGTTGTCGCCGGACATCTTTTCAGCGATGCCGGCCTGGCCGCCATATTTGCGGTCCCACAATGGATCGGGGTCGAACGGATCTTCCACGCCACTCAAAGACAGCGTGAAGACGCCAAGATCCTCGCCGGAGTCCTGGTAACGCTCAGCGGTATCGCTCTTGCGGAATAGGCCCTTGAACATCAGCGCATCGACACCCCTGCACAACCCGCAATCGACCTGCGTATCCTAGTCGGAACCCATCGAGGTGGCATCAGGAAAGATAGGCGCGCCATCGGCTGCGGCAATCGGCGAAAACAAAGTGGCGGTCTGGACTGCGCTGCATCGAGGCTCACGAGCCCCAATTGCGCACCGGGCCAATATCGACATGCACGAATTTGGAGCGGGTGTAGAGCCCGACCCCGCCGCGCTGCATGCCGCGCGCCGCGCCCCAAACCTGACGTGTGCTGCGTCCCGGCACGCGGATGTCGCACGCCAGGCCGCGCATATGCAGGCTGCGCTTGGCCACGCCCCGGCCGATGCTGCGCAGCCACGCATTAGTGTCGGGAGAGCGGTAGCCGGAGATCAGATGGAAAGGCTCGTTCGTCCGCATGCGTGAATGCAGATCGAACAAAAGGTCATAGAGATCGCGGTTCATGCGGAACTTCCGGCCGTCGCGGACATCGCGCATGAAGTGGTCGAGTTCCCGCACGCCATCGGAGATATAGCGACCATCGGCGAAATACTCGACGTCGACCTTCTCATGGGTGTGCAGGTTAAAAAAGGCAAGGCGGCGCACGCCAACCGGCCGGCTCCGCGCGATCGCGGGAGCAGCGAGCGATGATCCTACAATCAATGCGCTGCCGCCGACCAAAGCCCGGCGGCGGGTCCAATTCTGGTTTGATCCAGACTGATCCGTCATGGTCTCTCCTGATCTTATTGCCGACCCTGGTTTTTCCGGGTCAACTTATTGCATCCCCGGTCCGTTGTGACCCTTATACGTAAACAGATGGTTAATCGACACCTCCAATCGCACACAATCCAAAATTTGTTTCGAAAAGACTGGGCCAGCAAGGGATTTCGAGGGTTTTGTCGATAATTTTCGCTACCGCCGATCGGGTCGAAATGCCGAACCTGCAGCCGAATGGTGCTTGCGCTCGGCCGCCGGGAGGCTGAATTTGAGCGGCGACGACAGCCGCCCTCAAGGCGAGCAAGGGCACCGATGAGCGATCCGAGCGAGTCCGGTCAGGCCGCGGCACGGCCCGAGACCGGCACCGTGCGCTACGCCGAATGGCTGGTGCGCCGCCGCTGGCTGATCGCGATCGCGTCGATCGCTGCGGTCGTCGCGCTGACCATGGGCGCCCAGCGCCTCTCGTTCAATGTCGAATACAGCGTGTGGTTCAGCAAACAGAACCCAGAATTGCTCGCGTTCGAGCGGGTCCAGCGGATCTACACGCGCAACGATTCGATCCTCATAGTGCTGGCGCCCAAGGATGGAAAGGCCTTCTCGCGCCGAAGCCTCGACGCGGTGGAGGCCTTGACCAAGGCATCCTGGAAGATACCCTTCTCGCGCCGCGTCGACTCGGTTGCCAATTTTCAGCACACCCGCGCCAAGGGCGACGATCTGGTGGTCGCCGATCTGGTGAAGGGCGCGAAGACCAAAGGCCCGGCGGACCTGGCGGCGATCCGCAAGATCGCGCTTGCCGAGCCTGCCTTGGCGCGGCGCCTGATTTCCGCCAAGGGCCATGTCACCGCCGTCAATATCGTCTTCGCCTTCCCGGGCAAGGAGGGCGATGAGCGCCCGCGGGCCGCACGGGCGGTGCGCGATCTGCGCGACCGGATTGCCAAGAGCTATCCCGATATCGACTTCCGGCTCTCGGGCCTGGTCATGATGGACCTGGCGTTTTTCGAGGCCAGCGAACGCGATCTCAAGATCCTGACGCCGGCGATGTTCATCGTCGTGACGGTAGTGCTTGCGTTGCTTTTGCGCTCGCTGACCGGGACGCTGGTCACGCTTCTGCTGGTGCTTCTGTCCTCGGCAGCGGCGATGGGGGTCGCGGGCTGGATGCGCCTTGAAGTCACGCCGCCGCTGGCCACCGCGCCCACCATCATCCTGACCCTCGCAGTCGCGGATTCGGTCCATATGCTGGTGACGATGTTGAACGAGATGCGCGGCGGCCGGACCAAGCATGCCGCGATCGTGGAGAGCCTGCGGGTCAACGCCCAGCCGGTCTTCCTCACCAGTCTGACGACAGCGATCGGCTTCCTCAGCATGAATTTTTCCGATGCGCCGCCGTTCCGCGACATGGGCAACGTTGCGGCCGCGGGCGTCGCCATCGCCTTCGTGCTGAGCGTCACCCTGCTGCCGGCCTTGCTGGCGATCCTGCCGGTGCGCGCGCGGGCGCGGCCGGACGGGCGTTTCGGGGTGTTCGAGCGGCTGGCGGAGTTCGTAATCGGGCGGCGGCGCGCGCTGTTGATCGGTTCGGGCGCGCTTATCGTATTCCTCGTCGTCTTCATTCCGCGCATCGAGCTCAACGACGATTTCGTCAAATATTTCGACGAGAGCCTGTCGTTCCGGGCCGATACCGATTTCATGACCAGGAACCTGTCGGGCATTTACACGCTGGAATACTCGCTTCGAGCCGCAGAGCAGGGCGCGGTGGCGGAACCCGAATACCTCAAGGGGCTGGAGCGCTTCGCCAAGTGGCTGAATGACCAGACCATCGTCACCCATGTGAGCACGCTGTCGGATACCATGCGGCGCATCAACAAGAGCATGCATGGCGACGAGCAGGCTTGGTACAAGTTGCCGGAGTCGCGCACGCTCGCGGCGCAGTATCTGTTTCTCTACGAGCTCTCACTGCCTTTCGGGCTCGATCTCAACGACCAGATCGATGTCGGCAAGTCGGCGACGCGCCTGATCGTCACCATCAAAGACATCAAGGCGCGCGAATTCCGCGAGGCGGCGCTGCGCATCGATGCCTGGACCAAGGCGAACCTGCCCGCATCCATGGCGGCGCAGGCGACCGGCCCCTCGCTCATGTTCGCGCGCATCTCCGACCGCAATATCCGCAGCATGCTGACCGGGACCGCGATCGCATTGGTGCTGATCTCGCTGCTGCTGGTCTTCGCTTTCCGCAGCGTCAAGATCGGTCTGATCAGTCTGATCCCGAATTTGGTGCCGGCGGCGATGGCTTTCGGGTTCTGGGCGCTCACGGTGCGCCAAGTCGATGTGAGCGTATCGGTGATCGCAGCCATCTCGCTCGGCATCGTCGTGGACGACACGATCCATTTCCTCAGCAAATATCTGCGTGGCCGCAGCGAGCGGGGTCTCAATGCGGAGGATTCGGTGCGGCACGCCTTCCGCACCGTCGGTATGGCGCTCAGCGTCACCACGCTGGTGCTGGTGGCGGGCTTTGCCGTGCTGGCGTTCTCGCTCTTTGGCGTGAACGCCAAAATGGGCCTGCTGACCGCGATGGCGATCGCCTTTGCCCTGCTGATCGATTTCTTCTTCCTGCCACCACTGCTCATGCTGCTGGAAAAGCGGCGCGAAGCTCCTGCCGCTACGGGCGCTGCCTGAGGGGCCGAACGGCCCACTGAATATTTTCTTGATTATTTAGTATTCAGGGATTATCGTCCACCGCATGGAGATCGACCCGCAAGTCCGCGAGCAGATCCTTGACGCCGCCGAGGGGCGCTTCCGCCACTACGGCTTCGCCAAGACGACGATGGCCGAGCTCGCCTCGGACTGTGCGATGTCGGCCGGAAATCTCTATCGCTATTTCGACAGCAAGGAGGAGATCGGCGTTTCGATCGCGCGGCGCTGCATGATGACGCTCGATGGGATATGCCGCGATGTCATTGCCCGTACCGATATCGGGCCGCTGCGGAAGCTGGAGGTGATGATCCGCGCCATGGCCGATGAGAACCGGCGGCGATTCGAATGCGACACCAAGCTCGATGAGCTGTTGAGTTACATGCATGCCAAGCGGCCGGAAACGGTAAAAATGTTCATGGATGGCCTCAGCCATCGCATTGCCGAGATCCTCGTGGAGGGCGTCAGCACCGGCGAAATCACCTCTGAGGATCCGCGCGAAACCGCGATTGACATTTTTCATGCCGGCAAGGGCGTGGTCGATCCCGCGATCATCATGCACATGTCCGAGGACGAGTTTGAGCGCCGTATCCGGGGGGTGACCAGGTTGATCATCGAGGGGGTGCGCTCGCGATGACGGTGCCCAGAGCGACCGCGATGCGGGCCTCGAGCGCCGCGAGGGCATCGGCAGGGCTATTTTTTTGTCCGACCTCTGAACGTTTTTTGATTCATTCAGTGATCAAGATTCACCCTTCAATGCTGGGTGCGTCACGCATGCGCTTCCAGACAACTCCGGACAGCATTGTCACAAACCCGTCTCGGCGAGGGGACCAAACAGTATGACGAGCATCAAGAATGCGCCGAAGGGCCGCTCATTTGCGCAGAGATGGGGCGAGTGGATGATCCGCTACCGCTGGCCCGCGCTGGTGTTCTGCGTCCTGGTGGCTATGGCGGCGGCGACCGGCGGTCAGCGCCTGACATTCGCCAATAACTACCGGGTCTTCTTCAGTGGTGAAAATCCCGAACTGGTCGCCTATGAGGCGGTTCAGCGCATCTTTTCCAAGAACGACAACATCCTGTTCGTCGTCACGCCAAAGTCGGGCAAGGTCTTCACGCCCGAGGCGCTGACCGCGGTCGAAGCGCTGACCAAGCGCGCCTGGAAGATCCCTTTTTCGCGGCGGGTCGATTCGGTGAGCAATTTCCAGTTCAGCCGCGCCCAGGGCGACGAGCTGATCGTCGGCGACTTGATCAGGAATGCGAGCGCCCGAGCGCCGGCCTATCTCGCCGCGCGCCGGGCCGAAGCGCTGCGCGAGCCGTTGTTGAAGAACCGGCTGATTTCGGCCACGACCCATGTGACCGGGATCAATGTGACGCTGCAGCTGCCGGACAACTCCAACGACGCGCCGACCGTGGCCGTGGCTTATGCCCGCGCCCTTGCCAAGCAGATCGAAGCCGCCCATCCGGCCATCTCGATCCGCATGACCGGCGTGACCCTGCTCAGCAATGCCTTCACCGAAAGCAGCCTCCAGGACGGCATGACACTGGTGCCGATCATGTTCGCCGTCCTGGTCCTGATCATGTGGCTGTTGCTGCGCTCGGTAGTCGGGGTCATTGGCACCGTTGTGGTGATTTTTCTTTCAGTTGGCACCGCGATGGGAGCGGCAGGCTATATGGGCGTGGCGCTGACCCCGCCCTCGGCGAGTGCGCCGATCATCATCATGACGCTCGCGGTTGCCGATTCGATCCATTTCCTTGTGACCATGTTCTCCGAGATGCGGGCCGGCCGCGATCGCCGCGCGGCGATCGTGGAAAGCATGCGCATCAATATGCAACCGATCGTGCTGACCAGTATCACCACCGCCATCGGCTTTCTCAGCATGAATGCGAGCGACGCGCCGCCGTTCCACGACCTTGGCAACATCACCGCGATCGGCGTGATGGCGGCCCTTGCCTATTCCCTCATATTCCTGCCAGCCCTTGTCGCGATCGTGCCGGTGAAAGTGCGCGCCAGGGCAGGCAGCAAGGCCGCGCCGATGGATCGGCTTGCCGAGTTCGTCATAGCCAAGCGGCGGCCGCTGTTGTGGGGTATGACGACAGTGGTGGTGGTGCTGTGCGCTTTCATCCCGCGGATCGAGCTCGACGATCAGTTCGTGCGCTACTTCGACAAGAGCATCCAGTTCCGCGCCGATACCGACTACACCGAGGCAAACCTGACCGGGCTTTATCAGTTTGAATTTTCCGTCAAGGCCGGACCCAAGGGCGTCAGCGACCCGGTCTATCTGCGACGCCTCGACGCATTCGTGGCCTGGTTGCGCAGCCAACCCAAGATCGTTCATGTCAGCGGCTTGACCGACACCATGAAGCGGCTCAATCGGAACATGCATGCCGATGAGGCAGGGTGGTACAAACTGCCCGGCGAGCAGACGCTTGCGGCGCAATACTTGCTACTTTACGAAATGTCGTTGCCCTTCGGCCTCGACCTGACCGACACCATCGATATCGGCAAGACCGCAACCCGTGTCGTCGTCACCTTGAAGGATGTGAGCGCGGGCGAAATGCGCGAGATGGCCAAGACGTCCAACGCATGGATTGCCAAGAATTTTCCTGCCGAGATCAAAGCATCGGCGACCGGGGCCTCGCTCATGTTCGCCAATATCTCCGAGCGCAATATCAAAGGCATGTTGACCGGGACGATCCTTGCGCTGGTACTGATATCGGTCCTGCTGATCGTGGCCTTCCGTAGCCTGCGCTTCGGCCTGATCAGCCTGATCCCGAACCTGGTGCCCGCCGGCATGGCGTTCGGCGCCTGGGGGCTTCTGGTCGGTCAGGTCAACATGGCGGTCGCCGTTGTCGCGGCGCTGTCGCTCGGTATCGTGGTCGACGACACGATCCACTTTCTCAGCAAGTACCTGCGGGCGCGCCGCGAGCGCGGGGCCGATGCGCAGGACGCCGTGCGCTACGCGTTCTCGACCGTCGGAGTAGCCTTATCCGTGACGACGCTGATCCTGACCGCCGGCTTTATGATCCTCGCCCAATCGAGCTTCGCGCTGAATGCTGAGATGGGGCTCTTGACCGCGATCACAATCGTCATTGCACTTGCGGTCGATTTCCTGTTGCTGCCACCGATCCTGATCAAGATGGAAGGAAAAACCGATGACGCGACCGTTGCCGATCCGGCCTAAACGCCGGGCCACCATTGCCGCGATCACGCTCAGTCTGGGAGTTCTAGGCGCTGCGGTGCCCGGCTCGGTTCTCGCCGAGTCGGCCGCCGCGAAGGGCCTCGCCATCGCTGTCGAAGCCGACAAACGCGATCTTGGCTGGGGCGACTCGCAGGCCAAGCTGGTGATGCTGCTGAAGAACTCGCAAGGCCAGTCCGCCAAACGGCAGATGCGGATGAGCCAGCTCGAAGGTTCCGCTGACGGCGATAAGAGCATGATCGTCTTCGACTGGCCTAAGGACATTGACGGCACCGCGCTGCTCACCTGGAGCCACAAGACCGGCGACGACGACCAATGGCTGTTCTTGCCGGCGCTTCGCCGGGTAAAGCGCATCAGCTCGTCCAACAAGTCGGGCTCGTTCGTCGGCAGCGAGTTCTCTTACGAGGACCTGAGCAGCCAGGAGGTCGAGAAGTACAAGTATAAATACCTGCGTGACGAAGCCTGCGGAACGCTCCAGTGTTTTGTGATCGACCGGTATCCCGTCGATCCGCGTTCGGGCTACACGCGCCAGGTGGCCTGGATCGACAAGACGGAATACCGCATCCAGAAAATCGACTACTACGACCGCAAGAGCTCCAAGCTGAAGACCCTGACGATGTCGGGGTACCGCAAATATCAGGGCAAATACTGGCGGGCGCATTTGCTGGTGATGGTCAATCACCAATCGGGCAAGAGCACCCAGCTTCAGTGGCAGGCGTACAAATTCCGCACCGGCCTCAAGGCTGGCGATTTCCGCCGTAACGCGCTGCGGCGCTCGCGCTAGGGGCAGGACCGGGGAAAGGTCATGGTTCGGGGGCTGGCCAAGGTTGCAATGACGGCGGTGCTGATGGCCGGGCTGCTGGTGCAGCCGGTTGCCGGCGCGATGGCCGAGGCGCGCAAGGATGCGCCCAAGGACCCCTTCGACGGGCGGCTCAAGGTCTCCGGCAATGTCGGGCTGGAAGGGCGGTTGTTCACGCAATCGCCGCTTCATGCCAGCCAGAAGCGTGCGACCGTCTCGCTCGATGGCGAGGTCGAGTTCGTCTACCGCTTCGAATCGGGCGACCGGTTTACCTTCAAGCCTTTCCTGCGCCTCGATTCGGCCGATGAGCGGCGCACCCATTGGGATATTCGCGAGGCGGCATTCCTGCTCCGGCTGCCCGGCGACGTCGAGCTGCGGGCCGGCGTCTCCAAGGTCTTTTGGGGGGTGGCGGAATCGAACCATCTGATCGATATCATCAACCAGACCGATAGCGTCGAAGGCCCCGACGGCGAGGAAAAGCTGGGCCAGCCGATGGTCATGCTGACGCTGGCAAGGGACTGGGGCACGCTCGACCTCTTCGTGCTGCCCTGGTTTCGCGAGCGGACGTTTCCGGGGCGCAGCGGGCGGCTGCGGCCAACGCTGTACATCGATACGCGTAAGACCCGCTACGAAAGCAGCCTGGAAGAGCGTCACCCCGATGTCGCGGTGCGGTTCAACAAGACGATCGGCAAGCTCGATTTCGATGTCGCTTATTTTTATGGAACCAGCCGGGATCCGGCGTTGCTTCCGACCTTGCGGCCGAGCACCGGCGAGATCGTCCTGGTGCCGTTCTATCCGCTCATTCACCAGGCCAGCGTCGCCGCGCAGTACACGACCGGTCCCTGGCTGCTCAAATTCGAAGGGCTTTACCGGAACGGCCAGCCCGACGCCCGCGGCATTCGCGACGACTACGTGGCGGCGGTGGCGGGCTTTGAGTACACCTTCTATTCGATCTTCAAGACCAAGTCCGATCTCGGCGTGCTGGCCGAGTTTCTCTACGACCAGCGCGGCCGTAATGCGGCGACGCCTTTCCAGAAGGATATCTTCGTGGGCCTGCGCTGGACCGCCAACGACGCGGAGGATACGACCGTGCTGGCTGGTGTGGTCCAGGACCTCGATGAGGGCGGTACGCGCGGGATCTTCGTGGAGGCGAGCCGGCGGCTCTCCGGCCAGCTGAAGCTCGAGCTCGAGGCGCGCTTCTTCAACAGCCGCACACCGCGGAATATCTTCTTCGGCCTGCGCCGCGACGACTACGTTCAGGCAAAGCTGGTCTACAGTTTTTAGTTCCCCGTGAACAACGCCCAACCGACTGATCTGTCATGGTTTTCCGGTGTGGTGAAGTAATCGAGATTGCAAGGTTTCGGGTTTCTGGCTTCGGAACCTTGCAATAGTTTGC
>Ga0307379_10000193_pt1 | contig 107426 bp, 80 predicted proteins | sample UN2MG_FD_202237 | JGI IMG/M metagenome (GOLD analysis project Ga0307379, IMG submission 202237) | Soil microbial communities from Risofladan, Vaasa, Finland - UN-2 | ecosystem: Environmental > Terrestrial > Soil > Coastal area > Acid sulfate soil | place: Finland: Risofladan, Vaasa | collected... | reverse complement strand
ACGCCGGCCCAGTTTGCGGCCGGGTGTATTGCCTCGGCTTCGGCTACGCCTTCGCCTCGGCAATACACGACAGAAAACGTGGATAACTCTCTAATTCGCTGTGGTACATAAACTGGGGTCAGGTCAGAAGGGGAGCGTTTTTACTGAATTTCCAACAATGGACGGTCTAGATGAAAAGGTAACTCTCTTTCTAACAAAAGCAAAGCAATCAATTCAAAGAATCATAGACATTTTCAACATCTTTTATGAGAGCGGAATAACTGGCCCAAAAATTGACGAACTTATCAAGTGGTCGAAGAAAGAGGGTATACCTACCTATGTCATTGATACTTTAAATCATTTTGAGCCTATTGCGAAATATATCGTCGATCTTAGAAACAGACAGGAACATCCAGGAGAAAATTACAGGCTTGAATTTTCAGATTTTAGTATGCTTGCAACCGGTGAAGTGTCTGCGCCCCTATGGGGCATAAATGAGGCAAAGCACTCCATGCATAAAGAAATGGATGTTCTTGTGAAAGAGCTTGTGATATTCGTGGAGTGGTTAGTGATCAAGCTGGTTCTGAGCAAAGAAAGAAAGAACACGCTATTTGAATTACGTGTATTTCAGATTCCAGAGAAGCAAATGGATTTAGATTGCCCAATTAAATATAGAGTTGAAGCCTGTTTTAAGCAAGATATCTAACATCGAGTTGCCAGACGGGACGAAACGATGTAATTGGTTTAAAGCCAAGAGATTGGGGCTTCGTTTATCCCTTAGAGGCTACTTGGCTTGGGAGGAAGATACAGGGGACAGGCGAGTTAGTATAAAGCGGGACGGTATTACGCATTTCAGAACGAACGGTATAAGGGAGGACTTATGAGAGTGGATGATATTCTGGTGTCTTGGGTGATTCCAACATTTGACCGTCAGATGAGAGGGCCGTTTCCTCTTCCACGGCGTTACTATGAACTCGACTGGACAAAAGCCTCAGAAAATGAGCAGGCTGAAATCATAGAGATACTTGCGATTTCTGACAACTCCCGCGAAGAAGAGCTTGTAGGCATCGGCGCGGTGAGTGAAACCTTTATTGTTGGTGCTGCCAGAGCGGATGAAAGAATGCTCCGATTTCGCCACATGTTTGTGGAAAAGCCTATTGAGCAACTGAAACGGTTGACAAACAGTGGCGAGAAATCTTACAGGGTGTTCACGGGCGTTAATCTCAATCGTGAATACTTTGAAGATGAAAGAGGCCAGGAGATATCCATGGGAGAGATGATGCAGATTGCGACAGGCGACAAGAATGCAGTACCTTTCAATGCTGAGGGTATTGTGAAGATCGGGCCAACTGATATGTACTCGCGTGAAACATGGACTATTAACAAGGCAAACACTCTTTTCAACTTTATACAGGCGGTGAGGCTTATTTGGGGCAGCAGTTGGGCTCGAAAGAGGTCTACAATGACAATCTATCCGGGCTCGGTAGTTAAGTGCGACCTCCCCACGGTGGAGAGCATGTGTGCGGTCTTAACTCTTTTCCGACAGTTGTATAGTAAAGATGCCCTAATGCGGAATACTTGTGAGATATATAATGAGCACTGTGGGAATGGCACCAAGAAGAAGTGGGTGGATTTCTGTTTGCAAGCATTTAAGGAAAGGCTGGGGGGAAATACGAGTTTCATTCACTTGGAGACGTGCAGTGTGAGGGAGTTATTTGAAGCCTTTCTTTACGGAACAGGAATAGTCCATTCACCAAGCGATAGAAACGCCGAAAACAGAAAGAGACTGTCTATGCTTGTGGGACAATATGGTCGAGAAAAAGTGATAATGGCAGTGAACGAGTCATTTTGGATGGTTCTGAAGTACGCCATTGATGTTTTCCATGTTGTAAAGCAGGACTACGAACACTGGACCAAATCCGAGGGGTGCGCAAAGTCAGATGTGTTTGACATCTATTCTCTGTTGCAAAGCCATAGTTCTTAGCTGTGTGGTGGACACAACTCGTTTGCGCGCCGCGAAAATCAAGGCTATTGTGTCAGATTTCCGTTTTTCAGGGGCAGGTTGGGAGATGGAGGTGATTTTCAGGCGAAGAGTAGAAGAGTAGATTGTTGAGTATTGGCAGGATTTGTATGGTCGGAAGATTGCTTCGCTGCGCTGGCAATGACAAAAGAAGTGAAATGAAGTTTGAGTTAGGATTGAGATTGCTTCCCTTCGATTACACTCAGGGTAAACTTGCCTGGGTGGTCGCGATGACGGAAGGGATATCGAGCGGCTTTTATAAAGTGTCTTCGTTGAATTAAGTGACAAGCCTATGAAACTTTTACAATCGTGGGGTTTGGGGGTCGCGTTGTGTGTGTTTTTCATTGTTGAGGCCCGGGGTGATGAATATCTCTGGGAGAAACAAGATACTGCATGGGTGCTGAGCCGGAACGGGCAGGATGTCGGTCGGCTGCTTCCTGAAAGCCAGCCGAGTCTCGCGACGGAAGATCGCATCGAAAAACTCGGGCCGGGCGTGTTTCGCATGACCCGTGTCGTACGGAATAATCAAGAGACAGTGCTGAAGTCTGCGCGTCTGACGCTGGATTTTGTTCATGCCGAAACAGCAGCCTTTCTGATGATTCCTTCGGTCAGTTACAACGGGAACCATTGGGGCCGGGGCAAAGAGCCGAAGGGGTTCCAACATGAAGGAACGTGGTGGTCGTTTTCCAGTCGTCGAACTCCCATTCCGGGTGCGACCTATTCGGAAGGTACGCGTTGGGCCGTGGCCCTGTGGGGTGAAGTCACTGCGGAGATGCCCGTTCTTTCCTGCTCGCTGATGCCGGAGAACGGACGGGTGACACATCGGCTGATCTGGCCCGAAGAAGAGATGCCGCTGGTCTATAGCGGCCGGGATGATTACCAGCCTGGAACGCGGGAGAATCTGGATCTGGGGCCGGGACAAGCTCTGACGTGCAGTGCGATCCTGGTGGTTGATGAGGTGAAACCCGGCCACCGGGCTATGGCGACCTTTTTGTCCCGGGACTGGGAGATGCTCGCAAAAAAGAAAGAGGCGTCACGTTCTGGCGAGGACATGTGGGATTTGGCCGTGCGATAGGATTCAACCAGCGCCCAGTGTATGTGCCGCTTGCCGTTTTTTTGGCGTTTGCATCGCCGTAAGAACATATACCATCCTTGACTGTTTCTATCATGGACAAAGGAAAGAGTCGCATATTCCTACAGCCATGCAAGAGCGTAGGTCTTCACTACATCAGGTTTTGGACTTATATGCCTAAGTGACAAACGGCAATCACTGATTTGGTGCCGAAAACATTTTCTATTTCCCCACAACTGCGTAACTTGGGCTAATGCTGCCACGGCCGTTTCACCCCGGAATCCGACATGCCAAAAACAACCCTATGGCAGCCATTTCTCAGGAAAATCGTCCGTCAGACCCCAATTCATATCAAAATTCCTGAACCCCAGCTTCAGCGCCGGCGATTCCTCTCGTACCCTGTAGTCGTCATTCTCGGAGTCCACAAAGAGCGGGTCCTTGACCGCCGAGTCCTTGTCATACCCAAGCTGACGCCACTCTCCCAGCGTGTACTTTTCCAAACCCTTGCCTCTCGGCCTGACGGTAATGACCGTCCGATCTCCCCAGCCGGGACTCGGATGGTAAAACAGATTGTTATTAACCTCGCTCAGGTATGGATGCTGCGGCGGCGCATCGTTCATATAGTATATGTCACCGTCGGTGACGATTATATTGCGTCTTATCACGTCGTGGTTGTCGGTATATCCCACGTGAATGCCGAAAGGCACCACCGGCTTGATAATTATGTTGTTCTCAACCGTGCGGTAGTCACCCTCCCGAATGCTTATGGCCATATTCTTGCAGACGTTGCTGTAAATGTGGTAGTTCGACGTGCCGTCATCGAAATCCAGCCCCTGCCTGTAGCCGCCTTCGTAACCGCTTATGCCGTGCAGAAAATTATTCCTCACAACCGTTGGTTCCTGCGCCCATATCTTTACATCGCCGGCCGGATGCGGCCACGTAAAACTCCGCTCGCTGTGCGATTGCGTCAAACACCAGTACCCCTCTCTCCCCCAGGAATTGAATGGACCATGGTCCTGAGTCTCGCGAACGCAGTCATATATGTGATTAAACTCGATGACGTGGCCGCCCCACGTGCCGTCGCCGATGCATATCCCAGCGCGAGGCATATTGTAAATGAGATTGTGAGATGCCGTGATGCGCTTGGCACGCGAGATATACACCCCTGCAATCTGCTTGCCGAAAACGCCGCAGTCGTGAATAAGATTATTAACGGCCCGGCACTCGTACGGAAAACTGCGGAAAGTGCCGTTGGTAAACTCCAGCGTGCCCACAAAGCAAATAGCGCTGTCGCCGGTTTCGGTAAACTTGCAGCCGGTTACCACATTGTCGCGATTGAAGTTGTTCATAAAGACGCCGTTGCCCCCTACGGCATCGAACCAGCAGTCCTTGATAGTGCAGTTGCGTGCCCCCTCGAGAAAAATCGCTCCTCCACGGTGTATGGACCAGTCGCTACCCGAAGGAATGGAGTATTCCTCCAAAAACGTTGATGCCGTGTGCGCAATGCGAAATCCCTCAAGTGTGATATTGCGCACCGGCTCGTACTGGTCGCCGACGAACCGTATCACTTGCTCCAGCACCGCCGCCTCCACCAGCGCCGAGTCTAAATCCACATCTTCCGCCGGCCAGTAATACAGCACACCTCGCTCAGCATCCAGGTACCATTCCCCCGGTGCATCAAGCTCTTCGAAAACATTCTCGACGTAAAACTGCGAAGTGCCATCGACCCTGGTCGGGTTGCGGGCAAACGTGGCGCCGATTTGCTGCCCGCCTTTGCCGAACCACAGGTAGTGTTCGTCATAGTCAATGCCCTTGACCGTCCACTGCAGGTTGCCCCAATGCGGCGCCTGAAAGATGTGGATGACAGCTTCCTCAGGCCTCGCCCACTGCCGTTTCGTAAACGTCGCCGGGTCAAAAACAATCCCCCTCGGCGGAACATTATTATGCGTCATGTCCTCGTTCTCGTCCGGATTGGGATCACGAACATTCTCCGGGATTTTGCCCTCCGGCCGGATATACCCGCTTTGGCCCGGCCGCGAATCATCATAATTCGGAAAGCGGGCACGGTGCTGCCGCCTGCCGTTGACGAAGAGCTGTCCAAAACCCCGCCTGCCCTGCTTCACATCCGGCAGCTCACATTTCATAATTCGTCCCTTGTGCCGCGTCCATTTGCAGTCCAGCCTTCGGCCCCCGCTCAACGTCACAACTTCATTCTCGTAAGCCGCATACCTGACCGGTCGCTCCACCGTGTCCCCATCCCCCGGACCGAAGGTAAGCGGCCCCTTCAGATAATACGTACCCTCGCGAACAAAAACACTCACGCGTCCCGCCGACTTCTTGTCCAGCTCGCGTACCGCCTGCTGCGCCCTCGCCAGAGTTGCGAACGGTTTTTCCCTCGTGCCCGGATTTGTGTCACGGCCGTTAGTCGCCACGTAGAACTCGGCGCCACACGCCGCTGTTGCAATCAGCAGCCCCAGCGCAAAAATCCTTGTCCGCAAAAGACCTTCTCGCCCTATCTGCATTTCCATATCTCCTTAAACATCCTGCCCCTGACCGCCCTTCAACCATGCGAGATTGAAGGCATAGACCAACCTGCCATCCGTCAGATATACAACACCGTCGGGTGTATGGGTTGCCGCCCAATAGGATTTGTTCTGACCATGTGTCGCGTCCAGCGTGAAAGCCCTGTTCCAGGGCGCACCCACGTAGTCTTTGCTGCCGCTCCTGACGTCGCTCATCACCCGCCTGACAGGCCAGGTCTTGCCCTCATCCCACGAAACGGCCGCGTAGGTTCCAAATATCGTCGTTTCGTTTCCGTTCGCATCCTTGCCTTTCATGCCGTCGGACGCCATGCTTATCAGCAGGATGGGCTTGCGCCCCAATCCATCGGGGTCCAGTGCCGGATTGGAATACTCCAGCCGCAACAGGGCCAGTCGCTGGACCGTTGAAATCCCCGGAAACTCTGTCTTACTGAAGCTCCACGTCTTGCCCTGGTCGCTCGACAGGCTCTTGGGCAGACTGCCGAACATTCTGCCCTTATCCCTCGAAAAGGTCATAATCCGGCCATCCTTCAGCTCCACGCCGCCCACATGATTTCCGGGAGGCCCATCTTCGATGGTACGCATCGACCAGGTCTTTCCCCCGTCACCACTCCAGTTCACCGATGAGCCGCGGCCGCCAATCGCCGCCCCATCCGAAAACGAAATTAAGGCGCCGTCGGAAGCGGTAAGGGCATTGCCCTGCGGCTGGTTGCGGTCGGAGTCCAGATGGAAGGCATCGGTATCGCCCTTCATGATGACCGGTTCGGTCCAGGTGACGCCATTGTCGGTGCTCTTGCGGAACGACATCGCCAGCTTGGACCACTTGCCGTCCGTACAAATGCCGTTTACCAGATATAGGGTGAACGGCTCCTTGAAACCATTCGCAATCCTCACGGCGTTGTTCCACAGTTGGGTGCCGTGCATGTTCCTATCGGCCTCTTTGTAGAATTCCGCCACCTCGGTATCCCAGATGAGTTCTCCGGACGGCTGACGACGGCCTCGAAGGGCAGGAATCGTCAAGGCCTGGTCTTTTTCACTTTCGCCGGTGAACCACGCAAGCAGCACATCGCCGTTCTCTGACCACGTAATGGCAGGAGAATGGTTATGGTTGTAAATCGGGATTCTTAATTGCTCGGCCATTTCAGCGCTACCGTACTCGTTTTTCACGTCGTAAAGAGAAACGAGTTTGAAATGGGGTTTGGTGCCATCAGATTTCCATTTGTGTGGCTTCTGTGAAACATTCTTGGCCCATTGCATTACGGGTTGCTTGAGCTGCGGCTTCGGCAGGGCTTGCCCCTTCGGAACGCGCACAACTCGGAAGCCCATCAGGAAATGTTTGTCGGTTCTGTTGGAGGAGGACCGGTTCGCCGAACGCAGTGTTTGTATATGAACGCTATGGCAGCCGCCTCGCACGACCTTTGACGAGCCCTCGGCATAACCAACGGGGTCAACCGTGTCGGACGCCACATACGGGCCGTACCAGTCGAGCGTCCACTCCTGCACGCCGCCGTGCATGTCATACAAACCCCAGGCATTCGGTCCGTCCTGCCCGACCGTCAGGTCCACGTCCTCCGGAGACGACCAGGCGATGTCCGCGGTCGGACGATTGCCGCGTGTGACAAACCACTCGGTGATAATCCGCTGCCGCTTCGCCAAAGGTCCAAGAGGATTCAACGAGTAGATATCTCCGCTCACACCGTCGTTGTAGGGCGTCCTCGTTCCCGCGCGACAGGCGTATTCCCACTCGGCCTCGGTCGGCAGCCGGTAATCGTATTGAGCATCACGCGACGAAAGCCACCGGCAATACCCCATAGCATCGTGCCAGGTGACATAAACCACGGCTTCATTGTCATCGGCGGAGATGCCGTCGGCTTTTCCGCGCAATGCCGAGTGACCCGCGTCGTACTTTTCGTACTGGGCGTTGGTGATTTCGTACTTCGACATCTCGAAACCATAAGTGACGGTCACCTGCCGCGTCGGGAATTCATCCTGGATGAAGATACCCTTCTCCGCCGTGATATAGTCGGCAGACAGATCCGCCCCCATAGTGAATGTCCCCGGCCTGATCTTAACCATATCCGGCACCGTTGAGCTTGCATCGCCTTGCGCCTGCAACGGCCGGGCCGACAGCAAGCCCGCACCCAATAAACAAACCATAATCAACATTGCTTTTCTCGTTTGCATCTGGTTACTCCTAATACATTTGAATATCGTGTGGCGTCCTTGACAAGTATTTCCTGAAGCAGCTACGCCCAGAATTTCCGGTTTCACATTCCCGGGTGTGCGGACTTACGTCTATGACGTATTTAGAAGGGTTCTTTATGCAACCGGAAGCCTTTATGTGGACCGTTCGAGAATGTGCGGGATATCGGCCAATGTCCCAACCTGCATTTTCTTGCGTGCCCGGAGCCTTTATCGCTGTGGACTGCTCGTCAAAGCGGCGGCGTCCGGCAGCCTGGTCAGCCGGATGTTTTTGATGGCCGCCGCGGTCCGCCACGACGCGATGCCTAAAGGCTTGGAATCCGTGACTTCTATGCGGACATCAAGGTTCTTGCCGGCGGTTTCCAGATCAACATATTGCTCGTCATCGATCCAGCACTGAATCCTGCCGTCGGTGACGCGGACCCGGACGTGATACCAGCGCTTATTATCAAAATACCTTTTTGTCGTGGTTTCATTATCGGAGGCGTCATAGTAATCGACGCTCGAAATTCCGCAGACGGACCCGCCCCAGCCGCCGACAACGAACGTTACGCAGGAATTGCCGACCGGGAAAGTCAGGCCGCAGAAAAAGTCGTCCCCATCCACCCGCATCGCATCCAGATTGATTTCATAATTCATACGCACCACCGGACCGGCCCACGTCACACCGGTCAGGTTGTTGCCGGACTCCAGCATAATGCTTTCGTCTTTGACATAGACTTTTCCCTGGCCGCCGAAATCCGTAATCTTCCACTGTCCGAGATTCCTGCCGTCGAACAGGCTGACCTCGCCCGCCGGCATCTCTTGGCAAATCTGCGCTTGTTCCGACTTCGCCTGCCGCCCACCCTTCCTGGCTTCCCTTGCCATATTCTCTGATGAATTGCGGCAAGACGCCAAACAAACACCAAAACACAAAATCAACGCTCGAATAACCACTCACAGTACCTCCAAATTGTTCGTATCGTCATTTCCGATAGAATATCAAGTCTGTCATTTCATCACAAGCACTTATGAGCCAGCTCGCCCTATACGTTCCTGCCCAAAAACTTTTCCAGGAACGCCTTGTTTATCGGACATCCGACCGAAAACCTCCTGTCCATCGGCTGAAAATTGCCGGGAGCAAAAATCCGATGACTTGCCTGTTTCCCAAATCTGAGAACCGAAGCTTAACCGTGCGCCCAAAACAGCCGAGATATACAAGGCACCCGATGGATTGCGGCGACCGATGATAGCTATTTGAACAAGTGGCGTTGGTTGTGCGTGAGAGGTTCTCTTGAGAAAGACTTTATATACAACCGGCGATTCCTCTATGAACACCCCTCATGCAATACGTCGCACGGGTAATTCGCCCGCGCAGACGCCAATTGCATGATAACAGTAGAGTGAAAGGTTGGAAAAAAATGACTTCCGAAGACAAATTCTTCAAGACCGTGGCCGCAAAGACCCTGCCTGAGCATTTTGTCACCAGCTCCCATCCGTGGGCAGAGGTGCACCATATAATGAGCAGAGATGTCGCTACGGTGAGCGCGGATGAAGATGTGGCTTCCGCGGCACGTATCATGGCCGCCAGAAATATCTCCTGTATCATCGTCCTGGAGAATGAGTCCGTGGTTGGTATTCTGACCGAAACGGACCTCGTCAAAAGGGTCGTCGTCCACCAGCGGCAGCGCGCCGAATTAAAGGTGGCCGATGTTATGTCGGCGCCGGTCGAGAGTATCGCATCCAACATATCTGCCTTCCACGCCTCCCTGACAATGCAGGCCAGCGGCTTCAAACACCTGCCCGTCCTGGATGACGGGCGACTGGTCGGCATTGTAACCCAGACCGACCTGACCGAAGCCCTCGGATCCAGTCACGTGGACACGACTATCGCCGGGATAATGAGCACAGACATTGCGACAGTAGAGTGTAAAGCCACCGTTGCTGAGGTGGCCGAGAGGATGTCCAGTCGTAACATTTCCTGTGTCGTCGTAGTGGAAGGCCCTGAGATAAAAGGCATCATCACCGAAAGAGACATCCTGAAGCGAGTTCTTGCGGCGCAGCGAAACTCGGAGCAGACCGCGGTTGAGCAGGTAATGTCCTGCCCGGTAATAACCACACCGGCCTTTAGCTCGGTCTTCAGTACCAGCAAAATTATGGAAAGAATGCACGTCCGAAGACTGGTTGTGACGGATAACGACAGATTATGCGGAATTGTCACCCAGACGGACGTATTCAGGGAAATTAAGGAGAAATGCCAGCGGCAAGAGGAGCAAAACCTCAAGCTGCTCGAGGAATCCGAATACGGCATCTACACGACAAACCTGGAGGGAAAGACCACCTACGTAAACCCCGCTTTCATGAGACTGTTAGGTGTCAACCATGCCGAGGAATTGGTCGAGCAGCCGCTTCTGCCTGAGCGATTCTGGATCGATCCGCAGGAAAGGGTCCGGTTTATGTGTGAGCTGAAGGAAGCGGCCTTTGTCGAAGGCAAGGAATTGGCCCTTGTAAACTCGCAGGGCCAGAGGGTGTATGTCGCCCTTATGTCCACATTCACCAAAAGCAGCACAGGCCGAGTCAACGGAAGCCAGGGCGTCCTTCGTGACATTACCGAAAGAAAGCTTGCCGCTCAGGAGCTTCGCAAGGCCCACGAAATACTCAAGGAGCATGACCGCCTCAAGACCGAATTCACCTCAACCATATCGCACGAGCTCAGGACCCCGCTGGGCATTCTCAAGAATATCATTTCCAACGCCACGGCAGGCTGTTTCGGGATATTGCGGCCCGAACTTGGTAAGAATCTGCAAGTGGTGGAGAGCCATATCGACAGACTTGCAAGACTCATGACCGACTTTCTCGACATCTCGAGGATTGAGGCCGGCAGGATGGAGCTGAATCTTCTTCCGGTCGCCATGCAGTCCATTATTTCCGAAGTTGTGGGCTCGTTCATGGCGGCTGCGGCCGCTCAGAATATCGAGCTGAAATCCGATATGCCGGATGCCACCCTCCTCGTAAAAGCCGACCATCAAAAGATCGTTCAGGTATTGATGAATCTGGTCGGCAACGCAATAAAGTTCGTGCCGCCAAACGGCCGCGTTGTCGTATCTGCAAGAGAAAGCCGGGGCGAGGTCTGTGTTGAAGTAGCTGATGACGGGCCCGGCATCGACAAGAAGGACATAGACAAGATTTTCGATCGCTTTGTTCAGATCGAAAAAATCGTCGGTCCCGGTAAACACGGCACCGGCATGGGGCTGTCCATAGCCAAAAAGCTCGTCGAGCTGCACGGCGGACACATCCGGGTCGAAAGCACGCCCGGCGCCGGTACAACCTTCTGCTTCGTATTGCCCAGGTGCCCCTACGAATCGCAGTACCACGACCAAAGTAAAGCCGTGGCAGGCCAACTGTTTTCTCTGGCAGGCAAACAAAAGAATCTCGAATAAACGAGCCCGCTACAATCAATCACATTAAGAGCATATCCGAATAGCCCGTGTAAACCAGAGAGTCGTTGTCATTCTGAGCGCAGCGAAGAATCTCAAGCCCACAGATGGGCCCTCTTCCCATTCGGCGGCCAGATGTTTCGCTTCGCTCAACATGACAATTCCATATAGGTTATCAGGATAGGCTCTAAAGGATGCTTTCGGTCATCCTGAAAAGCCCCTGCCGCCGGTATAGACAAATATGATAACATTGCTATTATGTCGGGGGTATGTATGCAGTTTCGTTCCATCGTTTAAGGGAAGTATTTGATGAATAACGACAAGATAGAGTTTGCCCTGCTGGGTACGGGAAATATCGCAGGCAAATATGTAGCCGCCGTCAGCAATGTTCCACACGCGTCAATTACCGCGGTTGTTTCAAGAACAATTTCAAAAGCGGAGCAGTTTGCGCAAAAGCATGGCATCGAAGATTTTTCGGACAGCCTGGAATCCTTGGCGCAGAAAGTTGATTTTGACGCGGTCATAATCGCCACGCCCAGCGGACTGCACGCCGACGGCGCCATTGCCGCCGCGAAATTGAAAAAACACGTCCTTTGCGAAAAACCGCTCGACATCACGCTTGAGAAGATAGACGCAATGACGGCAGCATGTGAATCTGCAGGCGTCAAGCTCGGCTGCGCATTTCAGCATCGCACGGCCGACCATAACCGGGCGGCATACGAAGCCGTCCACTCAGGCAGGCTCGGAAAGATTTACATCGCAAACAGCTTCCTGAAAAAATACAGGGGCCAGGATTACTACGACAGCGCAGCCTGGCGGGGCACGTGGGAGCTGGACGGCGGCGGGCCCTTTATTCAACAGGCCGCACATACGCTTGACTTGATGGTTTGGATGATGGGACGCGCCAAATCCGTTTTCGCCCGGACCGCGACCGTGGCCCACGACATAGAAGTCGAAGATATGGGCCACGCCATAGTGGAGTATGAAAACGGCGCCAGCGGAGTGCTGGAAGCCTCGACCGTTATCAGGCCGGGGTACCCCAACAGAATCGAGATTCACGGCGAAAAAGGCAGCATTATTCTGACCGACAGCGAGATTGTCGACTGGAGCGTCCAAGGCCTGGAGGCCCCGCAGCTCGGACGCCTATCAAATGTCAGCGGCGTCACAGACCCCATGGCCATCGGAACACAGGGCCACGAAAGAATAATTGCCGATTTCGTAGACGCGGTAAAACAGGACCGCGAGCCCTTGATTCCCCCGGCCAGCGCGAGGCTTTCCGTGGAGCTGATCCTCGCGCTCTATGAATCCGCCAGAAAAGGCAGGGTTGTTCGAATATGACGCGTACCCGGATTGTCCTGAGTGCACCGATCTTCCTGATGCGTCAACTTTCTGTTACTCTTCCCAATCAGGTATAATCCGGGAGAAAGCTACTTGTCATCGTCCCGTGTGCTGCCCGTCTTTGTCTGACTTAATGCGGCCAATCCACCCATCGCGCCAAGATTCATGGTATCGAGCGCCGAACTGGGCACGATTATCATTGACCCCTTTTCCTTGAGGCCCTCGAACAGCATGTTCATGCCCCTCAGGTGCATGGCGGTGGGATTCGACTCATACTGCTTGGCTGCCTGAGCGAATTTCTCGGCGATCTCCGTCTCGGCCGTCCCGAGAATAATCCGCGCCTGTCGTTCCCGCTCGGCCTGGGCCTGTTTCGACATCGCATCCTCCAGCGCCTTTGGTATGATGATGTCGCGAATCTCGACAGACTGGACCGTGATTCCCCAGGGATTTGTCTTTTCGTCGAGTATCTCGCGCAGCTTGTTGCCCAGCGCGCCGCGGTGTGTGAGCATCTCTGCAAGCTCGTGCGTGCCGATAATGTCCCTCAGGGCCGTTTGCGCCGATAGCACAATGGCCAGATAGTAACTCTGAACCTCGAGGATTGCTTTCTTTGCGTCCCACACCATCCAGAAACAGATCGCATCCACGTTCACGGGGACGGTGTCCTTGGTCAGAGTGGACTCGGAGCTAAAATCCGTGGAACGGATACGCATGTCCACCACGCGTGCTATGCTTTCGATTACCGGTATTATCAGAAACAGACCGGGACCTCTCAGCCGACTGAACTTACCAAGCCTCAGAACAACGACGCGATCCCACTGTTTGGCGATCTTTACCGAAAGCAGAACATACAGACTCAGAAAAATCGACACGGCCGCTATGGGCTTGTTTAGGTGTTCGAGGCCGGGCCGTATTATGGTGCTCGCTAACACACCCAGCGCCAGAACCGCTAATGCCGCAAGCCCCGCCACCCAGTTGAGAAAGAACGGGTTACTGCTTTTTGCGGCGGTTCGTACTCTTCCTTTTAGCAGATTCGAAAGTTCTTCCAATTCATTAGCCATCTCTTAACCTCCCATGCAAATGTCCAACGATATCCTCAAGTGTGAGATTGTATTGGTGTCCTCTTGCGACAAGCTCGTCGCAAATCTGTTTGAGCATCCTTTCTCTTTCCACCTCGCCGATCTCGACTCCCTTGTCACTAACGAACGTCCCCGTGCCCTGCTGGGTGTCGAGTATGTCGAGGATTTCCAGCTCAGAATAGGCCTTCCTAACTGTGTTTGGGTTTATCTCCAACTGGACGGCCAATTCACGGACTGTCGGCAACTGCTCCCCTGGTAGCAGCCGCCCGGAAGCAATTCCATACCTTATCTGATCCACAATCTGGCGATGAAACGGCACGCCACTCTTAACATCGAGCTTGAAATGAATCATCCTCAGTTTTCCATCCTTATAACGTTATCAAACTGTCGTATATATAGTGTAATAGTAGTATAGTACTATAAATGACTGTGTCAACAGAAAAATTGTGTTTCGACAACTTTTTTTTTCGGCTCGAGCACCACCTATGGGCCGGACCCAAGCTTGGCAGTATGCACCGAGACCGTGCATCTTGCTGCTCGGCGAGCAGTCGGAGTGTCATAACAACTGTATTGACAAGAGCTTACGAAGATATGTGAGGCCAGCCACTCATCCGGATGGCCCGGTTTCGAATCGGCTTTTCTCAAACTATGGAAAACCGACTTCGAAATGAGACTGTGACCGATCCAATCAATTCTTTTTGCCGAACTTTTCTTTCGCATTGCGTGCAAATAATTTGCCCGCCCTGTCGAAACCTTCGAGAATCTCTTCCATTGTCTTACCTACTGTGTTGCGGGCGGTCAGGATTAGGCTCCTACATTCGTTCGAATCCATAAACCTTGCTGCGTCGAGCAGGTCCTTTTCCTCGCCGAATGGTATCGCAAGAAAACCGTGCTTGTCCCCGTGAATGAGCTGGCCCGGCTGGACCTTCCTACCGAACACCTCAACCTCACAGCCCCACCGTATCGGAGTCGAATACGCGTGTCCGACGCACATCCGACGAGCGAGGGCCTTGAATCCCGCGTTGTTCATCTCGTCGACGTCACGAACCGCCCCATCGGTGATTGTACCGACACAGCCGAGCGCCCGATGTCGATTGCTGTTGACCTCGCCCCAGTATGAGCCGTAAGTTGCGGGCTTATCGAGGTCCTGCACGACGACAATCTTAGGTCCCGGCACCGATGCGATATAACGATAGCATTCACTGGCCGCGTTCGGATTGTTCTTTTGGTGCTCCGCCTTGCCCGGCTGACAAATAACAGTCACCGCATAGCCCACCATAGGCCCCATCTGAGGCATGAAATCAACGACCGGTTCGAGATTGAACCCGTCTTTGCCCGAATCTTGATTGGTTATCTGCTCCCAGCCGTTGTAAATTGTGGGAGTATTCCAGCGCTTCAGCTCCAGTATTTGTTCATGACCCAAAAGTTCTTTGTGTTGCCCGTTGTGCTCATTGCTCATAACTGCTTCCCTTCAAAATCGTCAACATTAGGTGGTCATTATAGCAGGCAAAACAGAAATTGCCAGCACATCAACTCGAAACGGCATGTGGGTTCTGCGTCGGGAAAGGCTTGGCGTCTCCGCGCGATCCCCTATAACCATCTTGCTCAGTCTCTCCAATCGCTTCTTCAAAATGTTCCTGCGAATCCCGTGCCGAATTGCCGTTCTTGCTATCCTGGGGCAACTTTGGTAATCTGGGCCCATGAATCTGAAAGACGTTGCAAGACCCGGCTTGATGATATCGAATGTCGAGCCCGAATCACGGAAGGAACAAGGGCGGACCCTTGAGGTCCTCGAAGAGGCAATGGAGCTGGATTTCTTTGAGGCCTATCAGACGGTTGAGGTCCCATACCCGGCTGAGAGGCTTCAAATCGCAAGACACGCCAAAGCGAAGAATTTCGGAATGACTTACTGCCTGGCCAGAGTGCTCAATGACAACAAGCTCGATTTGTCCGCTCTCGATGAGCAGTTGCGCAAGACAAGCGTCGAGAAGCTCATCCCCCATCTTGAGGATGCGGTGCAGCAGGGCAGTGACGTCGTGCAGGTCATAAGCGGCCCCGCTGATGCCGACCCGAATAAAAGGCTGCAACAATTGCGTCGGTTCGAGAAGTCCTGGCTGGAACTTTGTGAGGCCGCCCGTAAATACGACCTGAAGGTGATTGTCGAACCGCTCGATACTCAGGCTGACAAGAAAAAGGCGGTCGGCTCGACCGCCGAGGCTGTGGAAATGGTCAGGAATCTGGCGGATGAAGTTGACAACGCCTTTCTTTGTCTGGACACCTCGCACATGATATTGAACGGCGAAGATGTTGTCTCGTCGGTGAAGACGGCTATGGACTACATAAACGAGTTCCATATCTGCAACCCGGTCCTCGCAATTGAAAGTCCGCTGTTCGGTGACAAACATATCAAGTTCGGCGCGCCCGGGGTGCTTGATGTTCAGGCCGTGGGCAGCCTCATTGCCGAATGCCGCCGCATCGGTTTTTTCTCAGTGTCGAGGCGGCCGAAATTGTTCCTCGAGGTGCGGAACACAGGTGAAAGCGTACCGGATTTGATACGGTATTGCCGGCAAACCCTGCTGGACGCCTGGGACATCGCCCGGGGCCAATTACAGGAGTGAGCAAAATGAAAGTTACAAAACGAACCTTGACGAACCTCGAGAGGGTTTACAGTATAGCTGCGATTCCAACTCTGAAGGTTGACGGCTGGCCCGCTTTCCTGGCCGGCAGCGAAGGTGATGGCCCTCTGTTGTACTTTGGGCCGCCAGAATACGAGCCGATTGAGATAGCGAACGAGCCGGGCGGTTTTATCAGCCTCTGGACATTTGAGCGAGGCGCAACCAATTACGTGGTTGCCGCCACCGATTTCAAGCCCGGCTTTAAGGCCGAGAATTGTCGAATCATTGTCTATCCACTGGATGGGCCCACCCGGGGCGCCGCCTTCGAGGTTGGCACGCTCCCTTACACGCACCGGGTCGCCGTCTCGGCGGTGGGTGGGCGGCAGTGTTTTCTCGGCTCCACCCTCTGCGCCGCAAAGGCCTTCAAATATGATTGGACACAGCCCGGCGGCGTACACCTCGCCGTGATACCCGATATAATTGACAGCCAATGGGAATTCAGCCAGATAGTGACCGGACTGAACAAGAACCACGGCATGGATTTCGCACAGCTCGACAAGGCAGGCCGCGGCGGATTCCTGCTTTCAGCCATGGAGGGGCTCTTCTTCATGAAAATACCCGAGAGTCCCGGCGACCGGTGGGAAGTTGAGACTATAGCCGAGGGTGAGCACAGTGACGCCTTCGCCTACGATTGGGACGCAGCCGGGCGCCCGCAGATATTTGCCATCAGCCCCTTCCACGGCAACACGGTGACAATCTATCGGCGCGAGCAGGGACGCTGGAGCGGAACCGTCATAACCGATGACATCTCAATGGGCCATGTGCTCTGGGCGGGCGAGCTTCTCGGCAGGCCCGGCCTGCTCGCCGGCGGACGCGACGGACGAAAAGAGCTGCGCCTCTACCGGAAGAGCGGCCCGCAGGGTAAAGACTTCAGCTATGAGCTTATCGACGAAGGAATAGGCCCGACACAGATTGCGGTAGTGGATCGCGGCAAAGATTCCGCAGGCCTCATCGTCGCCGCTCACGCCGTTAACGAAGTCAGAACCTACACCCTGACAGAATGACGCCGCAGGTGGGTTTGGCACGCCTCCCCCCAGGGTGAACTCCCGCGCACCTGCGAGCGGGGGGTCATTCCAAGGCCCACGTCTTGTTTCACTCTCTGAAACATTGGCCCGCCGCCACCCACCGCTTGCCCGCCATCCGTCTGGCGGGTTTACCCGCCTCGCCTTCCGCCGGCCTCGTTCGCGCTGACTCTTCGTTTACCTGCTTCCAGAACTGTCTGCCGTCCCTGATGCCGATTTCCGGCAGAATCGTGTATTCCTGCATCGGCTGCCGGGTCAGCGTGCCGTCAAAGTCATAAACTACCGCAATAACATTGTGCCTAAATGCTTTTCTCATACTTAACCGCCTGTTTTGCCGGCTGGGTTACGAATGTAGCTATTATCCGTTTCTTGGTCGGGTCGTCAAATGGCATTCTCCAAAAACCTGAATACCCTTGCCCTGCATTACTTCCTCCCCATCGAAGTAGGATGGCCTTAAGCCCATCGATCCAAATCACCCCGTTTGCCAAACACATAAACGCCTGGGTGTGAACGTACTCAAGGCAGATGTAGACCTAACATCGATGCTGCGCCCTTGAGGAGCTGATAGGCCTCTGATGCCGCCGCCATCGTCTGGACCGTCGAGGCTATGGCCTGAAGAGCGCCCCGAATCCTTAATGAGTTGGGTTTTGGCCGTTTGATTTCATTCGTCACATCCGAAACCAATTCTAAAGTCTCACTTCGCCTATCTGGAGAAAGCGAACGCGATTCTTCGAGCGCCTGTTTCACGGATTCGAGTGCCTTTTCAATTTCATGAATCTCTTCACTTCCGATGTTGATATTAATTGATGCTGATGATCTATCGCCCGTCTGAACAATGCCGTAACTTTGATAGATGTTGACAACTCCCGACTCGCGCTGTGATGACGTCGATTGTCTTAACGCAGTGTAGTCAATTTCGTTGCAAATACGAACCGCTGCACTTCTTCGAAGCTCTTCAGCAGATTTTGCATGAACTGGTCCTCTTGCGATCCCTCGCAGCTCTTCGCAATACTTTGCCAGGTCACCTGACTCGCTAGCCAACATAGTTTCCAGGCGCCTTTTGACATCCATAACCGTCTCCTGGCTCAACCTGATTCCCTGTGCATCGAGCGCACGAGCAAATGCATACCAGATTAGGGAAGCGCGCACCCTGAATTCGTTCCCGACAGCAGCCGTAATCGAGCCCACCGTTGCTCCAGAATATAATGCCCCCTTGGCATTCATTCTCTCTTTAATTTGCGAGACCTCGCGCGCGAAAACGCCTCGCCGATCTTCAAGCTCTTGGGCAACTCGTTCCTCAACTACCGAAATCGTCTTTTGGTCTATCATTCGTCGTACTTCCTCAAGATTTAACACCCGTATATCGCTATTGCGGTTCTTCTACTTTTGTTCACTTCCAGCCCCCGTCTCCTTTTTCTTCTTGGCGCCACCCGACCGCCTCTTTCGCCTATCACCTAATTCTGTTTTGTCTTTCGCACTTCCAGTTTATCAACCTTCCGTAAGACGTTCCTTAAGCCAGAAGTAGTGCATAAAAACATCACCCCATACACTTTCCACAAGTTTCTGAACAGATTCTCTGCAAATATTCTTTGTCTGTAAGGTTTTCTCTTTGAAAGCGCTTTCGAGTTTTCTTAACGCATCAAGTTCTTCAAAATGGTCGTTCGTTCGCTCTGCGGAGACTAGCCGTGAAAGGTCTTCCTTAAGTTCATTTGGTAGGTCATCACTATTTTCCAGGAGAACTTTTGCAGCAAGACGAGTTGCACCGATCATTGTCTCTAACCTCAGACCGCTTTCCCCAATATACTTGTACTGATCGATAACCGTAACAATGGGAAGAATGCTCTCTAACCGTTTACCTGTATCCATTTCATTGTTGCTTAGTATTGTGCAAATCTCTCTAAACCGTTCTTCATTTGTAATGAACTTTTCCTCCAATCCCGAACTTTCAGCTAACTCAGCCCCAGTTAGAAGAGTCCCAAGACAAAGTTGAAATATCTGCCGACCATACGAAAGAAGAGACTGATACTTATGACCTTCTGCCGTTTTCTTTATTGAATCCGTGGCAATAAAATTAACTTCTCCCATACTTCCCTCATGCACGACCTCCGAACGCGCCTGGTAGAACTGCCTAGCCCAAATATCCAAACGGGGAACTCTACCCAAAAGCAAGGAAATTGCGTCCGTCAGGCGATCAGTCTTCTGGTCTGCGGGTAACCTCATCAGTGCTTCAAACGCGATAGAGAGGTCAACAATGGCACCTTCGGGACCATTTCCTTCACTGTTTGCAGCATTGAACCAGTGCAAAGAATTGAAAACTCGTGCTGATGTTTGTGTGACATTCTTCTTTAGCAAACTGCACAGTAAACGATAGTCGCACCTTGAATTCTCAGCTTGGGTAATGTCGAACCTCAAGTCCTGCGACATGTTAAGGCCTATATGTGGTACTGGACCGTACAGCCGCGACCCCCTCGCGACCCAAAAGTGATGCCGAAAATTGTACAAACCTGCATACCCATCTATTCTACCCCGATTATCACCTGCCGAAGAGGAACCTTCCACCGCACACACATGAAAATCCGGCCAGACGAGACTCTTCGGAACCAGGCTAGGTGAGAAAATCACCATGCTCGCGTGTTCAGGCGAAAGAAAGATGTCTCCAAATTCATGGCGTGGTGACGCATAACAATACGCAATTACCGCTTGTATCTCTTTCAGACGCCCGACGTCAGGTGCTGGCTGATTCATATCGATGAACGGAATAAGCGCGTAACATCCGGATTTTATTCGTAGGTTATCCTTCAAAAAAAGCATGTCCGCTATATCATTCAGATACTCTCCCTGCTTTGGTGTCAGTGTGTCAGCCACGTCCGTCGAGCGAAATATAAGTTCACCGATAGACACAGCGTCACTCGTCTTCAAATACGGGAAAACTGCAAAACTGCGGTCTGAACATTCTGTTTGCATCCTAAATCCTCTTAAAGCCTACCACACTAACGCGCGCTGCTTCTTGTTGTCTTCCGCATCGGCAACCCCCTTGCCGATCCCACCGACCTGAACCCTGAATCCACAGCGTACCCGGCTTGCCACCACTCGATCTACACCGCCCTACCTCTATTTTCAACCAAAACAACCGAAATCCCGCAAAATCAAAAACCTACCCCACTGCCCAATCAAGTTTCCTTTTTAATTCTGAAAATCCCGCAAGTTCTCCCGCTTGCCCCGAATGGTTTTTCGCCTTTTTGACTGAAGATTAAGTACCTTGTGTCAAAATACTTTGTCTCAATCCTATTGTATGCTCGGCCTAATGCGCTACCAATCCTTTTTGCAGGACCTTTATATGACCCTCCTTTCTTTCCTAAAGCTTTTCCTTCGCTTTTTTCAATTCTTGCCCGAATTTCGGGATTCTCCTTTCTTAAACTCATCCATATTTGATAGGACGTTAAAAAACACTTCTCCTTAGTTTCTTTCTCCCTCGCTTTTCTAAGAATTGGAATACAAGCTTCAACAATTTCTTTGTTTGATATACTCATATCTCATTCCCCAAATATCACGGCTAACCTCTAATCATGACGCCGAATTCACCACTGAACCGCGCCCTCAACTCCTTCAAATTCGGCACAAAATCCTCTATGAGCCATTTCTCCCATGGGCCACGGCCCACTTCCCGGAAACGCAAGGAACTATCACACCGCTGCTCTGTATCCGCACCCAATTATCCGGTTTTCGCCCTGTGTGTCAATACAAATCCCGCCAAATCAAAAACCCACCCTTTACCCCGTTAGAAATAAGCCGCCCTCCCAGGGTTTACCCGCCGAAGGCGGGCCAGTCAGCTTCACCAATGGGGCAACTGCCCCGCGGACCAAGCCAAAAAGCCGCGACAAAGCTTCCTTTACGAGCGGCTTGTGTCGAGGCTTGTCCGCCGATTCTCTCGGCTGGCCTAACAAATGGGGCGTTTCTCAAGCGACCCCGTGGACAAGGCGAGCCTCTGTGGAAAAAGCTCGCTTTTGCAGCAGAGTTCGCCGCGACCACCAAGCCAGCCTACAACCCTCTCTGTGCTTGCCCGCCACGCCGCTTGTCCGCCACGTCCTTTGGCGGATTTGGCGGGACCTCTGAGCTTGCCCGCCGCTCCTTATGGCGGGCTCTCTGCGTGCTCTGTGGCTAAACCCCTTTTTCGTGCTAATTCGTGTCCATTCGTGGCTAATTCTTTTGCCCTTTTTCGTTGACTTTTGCTTAAAACTATGTTAAAATACCCCCCAGAATGTACAACCTGATACTGAATACTAAATACCAAATGCGGACCCCTTCAAAATGGCTACCCAAGCCCAATCCGTCCTAAATCGTAAATCTGAAATCGTAAATAGTAAATTAGATAAGCCTTCCTATAAGGCACCTATCTCACCGGGACCGCCCCTGTCTCACACAACCCCGGCAAACTCAGCAAATTTACCCGCCGCTTGCCCCCCGCTTGCCCGCCGCTTGCCCGCCGCTTGCCCGCCGTTCGTCTGGCGGGTTCGTCTGGCGGGTTCGTCTGGCGGGTTCGTTTGGCGGGTCTGTTTGGCGGGCCGCCTAAACCCCCAGGAATCTGACTGCCCCGAAAGTGAAAATGTACGAAGGATTACGTACGAATTTATCAGCAAATTATGCAAAACAAACCCAATCCGCACAGACCCAAGAATTAGCACAAGTGCTTGTCTCGCAAAAACTTACGAAAAACATGCCAAATTCTCCGGCCCAAAAGCAAACCCAAACGAACCCAAACGAACCCAAAGCAAACCCAATTTTTGGCTCACCAGGGGCCCCCAAACCCAAAACGAACCCAAACGAACCCAATCTGGTGCCGCCCGGAGCTGCCGGAATCGGAGCTCAGCTTCAGATTTGCGAGCACGAAGCCGGGCGCAACATTATGTTGGTGACATTGGAGACGGTATCTTTGTAATATGGGTCTTCCTTGAGCTTCTTCCAGCCGGGGTGTTCGCGGAACACGTTCCACGCCTTTTCCTTGGCGTCCATATCATCGAAGCCGAGCATGTATGTCAAGTTCGGCAGCTTGGGCCCGATGAGCGATTGGCCGAAGAACACCGGGTTCATGCCCGCTTTGCGAAAGACGGCTATTTCTCCGCCGGTATTGAACATTTCGATTTTCTTCTTTGCCGCGAGCGAGTTATGGCTCTCGTATATCCGCAACTGCAAAATGCGCGACTCGGCCTTCGTCGGTATCTCAAGTCTGGGTATCGCCTCGAAGGCAAGCATCAGTGTGCTCTCGATGCGCTCATAAGCCGGGTCCGACTTCGGCGCATCCAACACACTCGCCGCGGCCTTGCGATAGTCAGCGTCAGACCCTATAAGCCCCGAAGCGGTAACAACCGACTCCAAAGACTTATGAGGCAGCAGCACGTAAAGGTCGGGACTTTCCGGCTCGAATACTGTGAACACGCCGACCGGCGTGATACCGATGCGGTTCAAGGCCGGAATCGCCGCCGCCTTCAAGTAATCAAGCACGACCTTTCCTTTCTCTGCCGACTTGAGGCGATACGCCCTTAGCTCGTAGTATTCACGCTGCGACTCTCCACTTTTGCTCTCGGCCCGGGCGACCCCGCCGAGCGTCCCCACTGCAGCGACACCCGTCGCCGCCAAAAATTCTCGTCTTTTCATATCTTCGCTCTCCAATTGATAGTCTTGAACACAGGTCCCCAATCTATATGGGTTTGACCCTGTTCTTGCCGTATACTAACACACCAACGCGAAAACAGCAAATCCCGCCTGCCATTGACTCGCCTCGTCCACCCGCTTGCCCACTTGCTTGTCCGCCGTTCGTTTGGCGGACTTGCCCCCGTGGGCGGGTTTAGCCGTCGCCGACCCGGCGACCCATCAATTCCATGGTTAGCCCGCAGGCCTGCATTGCGCGGTCATTTACTCCCGAAATTTATTTCGCCGCCAAGAAACAGCCCTGCTTTCGAGTCCACAGGTAAAATACTCGCATTCTGCCGCCCATATCGCCTCGCCCTCTGCATGTGTCAAATTTTCGCCCCTCTTATAAAAGAATCTGCTTGACAACGGAAATTGCAGCCGTATAATTAGAATCGGCTTTGAGACGTTTGGGTAATTTCGGAGAGCAGTAGAAAATGCAAGTCAAGCACACCCTCGCCGGTATAGTACGCGGGCTCGGCTGGAGGTGCGCACCAAGTCTGGCGGTCCTTCCAGGAGGCCTATTATGTGCAGTACGAATCTAAAAACTTGCGCGGTGGCCACGATACTCTTTCTGCTTGCGGCTGACAGCACCTCGGCGCGGATTATTACCGTCGATGACGACGGCCCTGCGGATTTCAACAACATTCAGGCGGCTATCAACGACAGCAATGACGATGATATCGTATTGGTGGAGCCCGGCAGGTATTACGAGAACATCAATTTTCTGGGCAAAGCTATCACGGTCAGCAGCACCAATCCGGATGATCCCAATATTGTTGAGAGCACTATTATCGATGGTAGCCAGCCGACAAATTCGGACAATGGCTCGGTGGTAGCCTTTGCCAATGGGGAAGGTCGTGATTCGGTTCTCCAGGGCCTTACTCTGACGGGCGGCGCCGGAACGCACTCCGGAGCGAACTGGGGCGGCGGTGGTGTCTATTGCTATAACGCGTCTCCAACAATTTCAGATAATATTGTTGTCGGTAATATAGTACAACACGACGGAATTGCCGATTGGGGCGGGGCTCTTTGGGGAAGATCCGGCTCAAATCCTTTATTATACGCAAACAAGATAACCAGCAACTCTGCTGACTCGGGAGGAGCCGTCTATACATATCAGCCGATAGAGATTCGCAACAATATCGTTTGCCATAATACCGCATTGTCAAGCGGCGGGGGTCTGTATGTGCGAGACGAGGCTATCATAGTAAATAATGTTGTCTATAATAATATCGCCAATGCCGGTGATGGTGGCGGTATTTATCTACGTGGGGCGACCAGCTCCACTGTAACAGGTAATACGATTGTCGGCAATTCCAGTGGACAGGGTGGGGCCAATCTTGACATACAATTCAGTGATTATGTCGCTGTTGCAAACAATATCATAACCGAGGCACGCAATGGACCGGGAGTATATCTTTATGAAACGTCGATGGACTTCAAATATAACGATGTCTGGAATAACGCCGGCGGCAACTATGAAGGAGTGCCGGATCAAACCGGATTAAACGGTAATATTTCTGTTGACCCCGTTTTCGCTGACCGCGATTCCAATGATTTTCATCTGGCGGTGGATTCACCTTGCGTAAACGCCGGTGATCCCAATTTTGTTCCCGACACAAACGAAACAGATATTGACGGAGAGCAGCGGGTCCTATGGGGCCGCGTCGATATGGGCGCGGACGAACGCGGCGATTACCCCCGGCCCGTGGCCGACGCAGGCCCGGACCAGTATTTAGATGAGATTCAACTGCTGACGCTCGACGGCAGCGGCAGTATCTTCTATGACCCAGGCGCGATTAAGCAGTACCAGTGGACGCAGATTGCGGGACCCAACGTTGCGCTAAGTGACTGGACAGCGATGCAACCGACATTCATGCCGGAAATTGAAGCCGAATATCGTTTTGAACTAATCGTAAGTGACGGGACACGAACCAGTGCGCCGGATGAAGTGCTGATTGTGGCCGGGAATCGCCCTGCGGTGGCAAACGCCGGACCCAACACGATATGCCTGGTCGGAGAGCGCGTCACTCTCGACGGCACCGGCTCGTATGACCTTGACCCTATGGATGTGCTGAGCTATAGCTGGAGGCAGGTGCAGGGCCCGAACGTTGTCCTCGTAGATCCAAACACCCCAACACCATACTTTGACTGCAATGAAAACGGCCTGTATGCGTTCGAACTGATTGTTAACGACGGTTTCGAAGACAGCGAGCCAGGCAGGGTTGAGGTGGCATGTATAAGCCTGATTATAAGTCAGGAGAGTTTGGACGTCGGTTACAGCACGGGCGACTATTTCCACTATCCGGACGTTTCTGGCGCCAAGGTTGTGTATGGCGTGGGGTCAGCCTGTGATTTTACCTGGGATATCAAATGCAAAGACCTGACCACAGGCATAGTCACGTCCTTTGCCGGCCGACCCGGACTGACAATTGATACTCAACCCAGTATTGATGGTGATATCCTTGTATGGTGTGGGGGGCCGGAGTATCAGAATCCGTGGGGTCATGAGCCCTCCAACGTCAGCGTTTTTGCAAGGAATATCAGGACCGGAACCCAAAGAACGCTCAGACCGTACTCCTGGTCCGAGTCTTACAGTCATCCGGCAGTTTCGGGAAACAAGGTAGTCTGGCTGGAGCACCTCAACCTTAATCCTAACGACGCTGGTAATTACTGGTGGGACACGCCTTATAACATCTGCGGCGCCGACATCAGCAACCTGAGCAGCCCGGTATATTTCACCATAGACTCAGACGTCGGCACGCGCGACCCCTATCCCTGCTATAGTTATTCCAGCGAGTTTGATCATGTCATCGATATATCGGCCGACAGGGTCGTATGGGAGGCTCATGGGGATATTTACGGCGCCGACATATCCGACCTGACGGACATCAAGGTTTTCCCCATTTGCACGGAGCCGGGGCCGCAGTTCGACCCTGCTATATCCGGCAATATCGTAATCTGGACCGACCGGCGAAATGATGTCGGCGATATATACGGCGCAGACATCTCTGATACAAACAATATCCGAGCATTTGAAGTTGTGCGACAAGTCGGTATTCAGGAGCAGCCTGCAATAGACGGCAGTATCATCGTGTATGCCGGCACGCCGCAGGGACCCAGTATATACGCCCGTGTGCTTGGCGCCTGCTACCTTACCAGCCTTCATGGAGTGATGCCGATACCACTGGATAGTTCCGGGTACACCCTGTTACCTGCGATAGACGGCGAAATAATCGTTTGGCAAACAGACACATACGGAAAGGCGCGCGGCACTCGCCTGAGAATCGAGGTCGATACCGACGGCGATGGGATGCCTGACGACTGGGAGCTGGACAACGGGTTGAATCCTTGGCACGATGACGCAGAGGCGGACCTCGACGGTGACGGCCTTATTAACATCTATGAGTACGCCAACGGTTCCAGGGCGGACAATCCCGATACGGACGGCGACGGGCTTACAGACTATGAGGAAGTTACACAGTATGGCACCAATCCTTCATCGGCGGACTCCGACAGTGATGGGCTCACAGATTTTCAGGAAGTGAGAGACTACGGAACAAATCCTTTGTTGGCAGATACCGACGGTGACGGTTTGACCGATTCACAGGAGGTAAATACTTACAACACAAATCCGCTTTCCGGAGATACAGACGGCGACGGTATGCCCGATGGATGGGAAGTCGGGTACTCTTTGAATCCACTGGTCGATGACTCACAAGATGACGACGATGACGATGGACTAACCAATATCGAAGAATACGCCAACGATTGCAGGCCGAATGATTCGGACAGCGACAACGACGGCATGCCGGACGGATGGGAAGTCTCCTGCGGACTGAACCCTCGCCAGAACGATGCCGAAGCGGATGTTGACGGGGACGGCTATTCTAACATTGTCGAATTTCGGCGAGGTAGCGTACCCACCGATCCAAACAGCCTCCCGCCGCTCTTGACCTTTTGGGTCCCCACCGAGTTTGCTTCCATCCAGTCGGCGATAAACCTGGCTATCAACGGAGATACCGTAGTGCTCGAGCCGGGAACATACTCCCAAAGGATCAATTTCGTGGGCAAGAACCTCACGGTTCGCTCCACCAACCCCGACGACCCCCAGGTGGCGGCGGCCACGATTATCGACGGCTGCGGCTCAGGTTCAATCGCAACTCTCTCCGGCGGTGAAGACAAGGGCTGCATACTTGAAGGTCTGACCTTGACCAACGGAAACTACGCCATTCACTGCCAGGCCAGCGCCCCGACGATACGCAATTGCATTATTTCACAGAATGCCAGCTCCGGGATCCACTGTCTCGATGGCGGTCCCACCATAACGGGCTGCGTTATCACTGACAATGGGCAGGATGGTCTGTATTTCGACCAGAGCAGCCCAACGGTGGCCGATTGTATGATCGGCGGAAATGCCGGGTTCGGGATTTGTTGCACAAACAGCAATCCCGCGGTTGCCGAGTGCAACATCACCGCAAATGGTGGGGGCGGTATCCGACTGTTGAGCGAGCAGGGCGACAATAGCGCGACCATTATTAATTGCGCGGTGGTCGGCAATACCGCTCATGGTATAAATTCTTATGAGAGTGACATGGCCTTGGTTAACTGTCTGATCGCCGGAAATAAAGCCGATGGAATCCATGCCTACAGCGTTGCGATGTTCATCCTCACTAATTGCAGTATTGTGGCAAACGCCGGTGAGGGCATTGAGACCCAGCAGACCAGGACAATGATTGGCAATTCTATCATTCGCGACAATTTGGCAGGTGAAATCTCGGTGCTCCACGGGCTGACGCGAGTCAGCTATAGTGACGTTGAAGGCGGCTGGCCCGGTACCGGCAACGTGGATGCTGACCCGTGTTTTGTCAAGTGCGGCTGCTGGGGGGACATTAATGATACGAATATGCCTGTGGAGCCGGACGACCCGAACGCCGTATGGCTTGACGGTGACTATCATCTTCGGGCGGGTTCGCCCTGTATCGATCATGGCGACAACGCGAAATTACCATTGGATACCTACGACATGGATGGGGATGGCAACACAACAGAACCGATTCCTTGGGACCTCGATTGTAATCCGCGGCTCGTGGATGGCAACGACGATACCAGGTCGGTGGTGGATATGGGGGCGTACGAGTATTTCGTGCCGCCTATTGAAGTGACCATGAGATTCACGCCGCAGGCGTTCAATCCCGGCAGCGAGGGCAACTGGTTTAAGCTGCATTTTGTCCTGCCCGACGGATATGATATTAACGATGTGGACCTTAACTCGCCGGCCCGGTGCACACTGATGGATACAGGCCAAATGATCGAGTCGGGCTATCTCAACGCATTTGTCAATGAAGAGGGACTGGTCGAGGTCGAGGCAGGTTTCGAGCGGAGTGCCTTTGCTTTGTGCCTCAGTCAGCCGGCAGAGCGTATCCTTCCAGTAATGGGCCTTCTTGCCGGTACAAGCGGGCAGGACTTCTGCGGCACAGACACCGTCAAGATAATCAATAACACCTTGCAGCAAATAGCCGCGTTCGCCTCTTACTGGCTTGCAGAAGGCTGTGACAGTCCCGACTGGTGTGGCGGCGTGGATCTCGACCGGAACGGCAAGGTCAATTTTGCCGATTTCGCCCTGTTCCACGGCTGCTGTATCAAAGTCGTTGCCGAATAGGTGGTTTGTTTAATGGTTGATGGATTTTCCGGGCCGCCGGATTAGCCCGAACCGAGCCCCTTTCAAGCCCGGTGCCGAAATACCCTTATTCTGCCGCCCGTATCGCCTCCCCCTCTGCCGCTGCCGAATTTTCGCCCCTTTTATCAAAAAAATACTTGACAACCGACAGCGGGATAGGGTAGACTTTTTATGGCTGTTCCGGACTGCCAGTTGAGGTAATTACTCACACCGGCCTGAAACTGCCGGCTGAAGGAACGGGAGATGACTTTGCAGGGGAAATGTGGGTTTCGCTCCGGAGGGGGGCAGGGGGAACTTCTATCTATTACTATACCTTCGAAAGTTCTGTCGGAGAGGGTCTATTCAAAAACAAGGAACTTGCAGCAAATCTTCCGCGGCCCTCAGCAGAACAATAAGTTTTTTTGGGAGGATCGATAATGAAATCGGTAAAGGAGCGTCGAATTTGTCTCGTGCTGGCTGCGTTTGTTCTTACGGGCTCACCCTTTCTGTCAGCGGCGAAGGCCGCGAGCTTCGAAGGCCTCGGCGACCTGCCCGGTGGTATGTTGTTCAGCGACGTCAATAGCCACTGCATCTCTGGGAATGGTTCGGTTGTCGTAGGAAGGAGTCATTCAGCCTCGGGCTACAGGGCCTTTCGCTGGACAGCCTCGGGAGGAATGCAGGACTTGGGCGATCTGCCGGGGGGGGCCTCCGAAAGCTCCGCCTGGGCTGTCTCTGCTGATGGGCTGGTAGCCGTGGGATGGAGCTATTCCGCATCAGGATTTGAAGCGTTCCGGTGGACAGCGGGCACGGCAATGCAGGGCTTGGGCTATCTTCCAGGTGGCAGCTCCTTTAGCATGGCTATAGGCACGTCAGCCGATGGCTCGGTAGTAGTGGGAGGCAGCGATGCCCCATCGGGCTATCAAGCATTTCGCTGGACACAATCAGAAGGCATGGTTAGCTTAGAGGATCCACCGGGCAGCATATTTCCGATGGAGGCAACCGATGTCTCAGCAGATGGGGCAGTGGTGGTTGGAAAAGGCATTTCAGTATCAGGTGCTGAAGCATTCCGCTGGACACAGTCAGGGGGCATGACTGGCTTGGGAGATCTTCCAGGCGGGTATTTCTCCAGTGAAGCGACTGCTGTGTCTGCTGATGGTTCGGTCATAGTAGGAAACAGCATGTCGGCGTCCGGCTACGAAGCATTTCGGTGGACAGAGTCCAAAGGTATGGTCGGCTTGGGCTATGTCTACAGCTGCGCCGACAGCGTCTCCGGCGATGGATCAGTTGTAGTGGGATCGATTGGTTGGAACGATGCATTCATATGGGATGCCGTGCACGGGATGCGGAGCCTGAAAGGCGTACTGGAAAGCGAGTATGGCTTGGATCTGACCGGCTGGTCGTTGAAAATGGCCAAAGGCATATCGGATGATGCTTCGGCAATTGCTGGTTGGGGTATCAACCCCAATGGGAATGCTGAAGCCTGGATTGCCAGGATTTCTGAGCCCGGACAGGAGACGATTTCCAAGCCCGGCACACCCAGCGGCCCGACCGCCCCAATCGTCAATACCACCTACACTTACTCTACCTCCGGCGCAGCGAGCAGCTTGGGTCATGCTCTCGAATATCGGTTTAACTGGGGCGATGGCAGCACATCGGGCTGGTCAACCTCGAAGAGTGCCAGCCATGCCTGGAGTTCAACAGGTACGCGAGCAATAACAGTAACGGCACGCTGTCGCACGCACACCGACAGGACAAATACCAGTGACCCGTTACAAATAACAGTAGTGCCGGATGAGCAACAGCCTGAACTTGAGTTGATTGGCCTTGAGGTTATCCAGACGGTCCAGGACTGGCAGAATACAGTGCCGCTTATCGAATGGAAAACCACGTATGTCCGAGCCCATGTCCAAACAAAAGGGACAATCCCCATCGAGAACGTGACTGGCATGCTACATGTTTTTCAAAACGGGGCATATTTGGGGAGTGTGTATCCATTGAGACCTATTACGGCTAGACCTAATGCGGCAGACCGCCGCGATCAGTGGTGGAAAAGCCTCAATTTCCAAATACAGCCCCCGTGGTGTAGCGGGACCATCAAGTTCTGCCTTGAGGTGGATGGATTAGGACTTGAATGCATGGATGTAGCTCCCTTGATTCCAAATGATTGCTGTGTAGAGGTTGATTTCGTGCCGAGCGAGACGCCAAGGGTAGTTTTCGTGGCGGTGACATGGGTGGATTTGCTGGGCGGCCGGCACAGTCCCATGGAACGGCTAGATACCACACTGGAGGAACTTGGACCTGCGTTAGCTGAAGACCTCAAAGCCATGTATCCTATTGCAGATTTGGACTGGGACATACGTCCGTACACATACTACGCAACTTCGTTGCCGTGGCCCGGCCTATCGGTTTTCCCTGACATGATGAGGCTGAACGACGAGCTCGGTCTCATGGCAATCCAAGAGAAGTTACAGTCTGGGATCAGCCGCCTCTACTATGGGCTTGTCTTCGACACGTGGTTCGCAAGTGGCTTGGCACTTTCCATTCCTTGCGCAGGTGAAGGCTGGGTTGCCTGTGGTGACAAAGATTCTATGCCGCACGAATTTGGCCACTGTTTCGGGCTCGACCATACAGTGAACTCAATTTCATCTCCCAATTGGCCAATTGTCAAGTCAGGACCGTGCGGCGAGACCGCACTCTGGTGTGCGCTGGAATTTCCATACGTGTATGAAGTTGATGAGAGCTACAAGGCCATCATTAGCCCTATGGGAATGGGGCCTGAGCGGCTCATCTATGGTCTTGATACAGACGACCGGCAGCCCAACGTTCTTGACCCTACCACCCCGGAGATTATGAGCTACTGCGGGGGGGGCATGCGTTGGGCTTCCGATATCACATACAAATCGCTAAAAGCCGCTATCGATGAGAGGTTCGGCGGCTCAGCCGGGAAGATGCGAATCCGAAGCTCGTCGACAACAGATTACTTGGTGCTGCGCGGGAATATCGATTTAGAGACTGAAACAGCTCAGTTTTTGCCGTTTGTGCATCTGTCTAATCCGGTGATTGAACCGTCACCACCACCTGCGGGAGATTTTGTTCTCGAGCTACGCGATGACTCCAACAACCTTGTAGCCACTGTTTCTTTTAGCCCTATGGAATACGTGGCCAGTTCGGGAGGAGAGGATCCATGTGCTGGGTCCTTCATCGTATTTGTTCCGGTGGACCCGAACATAAGGCGAGTAGTTGTAACCCACAATACGAACGTGATCGGTTCGGTCACCGCAAGCGGGAATTCGCCGACAGTTCAAGTAATTTCGCCGAACGGGGGCGAGACTTTTGACGGCAATCAGGTTGTATTCGAATGGACGGGTGACGACCCGGATGGTAACAACCTCACATATGTTGTTCAATACAGCGCCAACGCTGGAAGTACTTGGGAAACCCTCACGGTTGACTGGCCCGATCCCAACTGCCACATTGAGCGGAAATACCTCAAGGCAACCAATAGCGCCCTCATTAGAGTAATCGCAAGCGATGGATTTAATACTGCTGTTGACGAATCCGATGGCCTGTTTACAGTGGTGAACAATCCTCCTGACGTGGTACTGTTCACCCCGAAAGAAAACACCCTTTTCTTAGCTAACCAACTGATATTCTTCGAAGCGGGCGCGTTGGACCGCGAGGACGGCCAATTGGCGGCGACAAGCCTGCAATGGTATTCTGATGTTGATGGGCCGCTGGGCACCGGGAAAATAGTAGTCCGCGACGCAAATGAATTTTCTGAAGGCTACCACCGAATTACAGTTACGGCTACAGACAGCGGCGGACTTTCTGACACTGCGTCTGTCAGGATATGGGTATCGCAGTCTGGGCCTCCCACAATGGAGGTCGCCATGAAGTTTACGCCGCAGGCGATGAATCCCGGCAGTGAAGGCAAATGGGTCAAAGCACATTTTGTTATGCCCCGGGGTGTTAGGGTAGAGGACGTGAACAGTAGCGTGCCAGCCTGGATTGACCCGCTGGGTATTGCATCGGACTACGTCAATGCCTTTTTCAACGAAGAAGGAATGGTTGAGGTGGAGGCGGCATTTGACCGGGCTGCCTTCTGTGAAGGCGCAATCGGCAACGAGCCTCTTGAGGTAACAGTTACAGGCTGGTTCACCAATGGGCAGTATTTCCACGGTACCGACACAATCAAGATAACCACCAACAATTTCAAGTGGCTGGCGGTTTTTGCTTCCTATTGGCTCCAACCCGAGTGCGATAAGCCTCACTGGTGCGGCGGCCTTGACTTCAACCAGGACGGCGCAGTCAATTTCCTGGATTTTGCGCTGTTCGATGGCTGCTGCATCGAAGTCCTTGCAGACTGAGCGGTTTGTTTGATAGTTGACGGAGTTACCGACCACGGGCACTCCAACTCGCGGCCTTTTTACTTTTCTTTGCACCCCCATTTGTTACACTGTTGCGGAAATCTTGCCAATCCGGGCAAAGACACTTAAGCATTTGTGCCGGGAAAATCGATATAACTAAAGGAATGGTGTAACTTTAAGAATCTGAGGCAAATATGGAGATTTGCAGGGTTAAGACCGCATTGGGGCAGCCAACAGCCGATGCCGGCCAAACATTGAACGTGGCGGGGGCCAAGTTCCACTTCATCGGCGCAGGCGGCATCGGAATGAGCGGACTGGCAAAAGTCCTCATACGAAACCACGCCGTCGTAACCGGCTCAGACCAGGAAGAAACCGCCGTAACCGACATGCTTATCGAAATGGGGGCCGGCCTGAGAATCGGCCATCACCCCGACAATCTCGACCCCGACACCGACGCCGTTGTGATCTCCGCCGCCGTCAAGGAGGACAACCCCGAATTGAAAGCCGCCCGAGAAAGAGGCTGCAAAATCTACAAGTACGCCCAGATGTTAGGCGAATTGATGAACCGCTACGACGGCATAGCTGTCGCCGGCACTCACGGAAAGAGCACCACCAGCGGCTGGCTCGCTTACTGCCTCAAAGAAGCCGGCCTCGACCCCAACTTCATCATCGGGGCCGACGTTACCCAGCTTGGCAGCTCCTCCGGCGTCGGAAACGGCAGACACTTCGTCGTCGAGGCCTGCGAATACGACCGAAGCTTCCTCAACCTGAAGCCACAAATCGCCGCCATTCTTAACATCGAGCAGGACCACCTCGACTATTACAGGGACGAACGGGAGATAGTCGAGGCCTTCACTGAATTTGCCCTCGGTCTTAAACCCGGCGGCGTCCTGATTGCCAACGGCCGGGACCCCAATGTCGCCGCTGTCATAGAGCGGTTGAGCCGTGATTGCCGCTGCGAAACCTTCGGCCTTGATGACGACTGTGATTTTAGCGCCCAGAATCTCCGCCTGAACAATGGCTCGTATTCTTTCGACGTTTACCGTTATGCCGAATTGCTCGGCGCCGTGCAAATCGCTTTGCCTGGCGAGCACAACGTCCTGAACGCCCTGGCCGTAGTTGCTATGGCCGTCAATGCAGGAGTGGACGCCCGGGATGTACTCCGGTTCCTGCCCGGCTTTACAGGAGTGGACCGTCGGCTGATGCTCAAGGGCAAGTTTGCCGGCATCACCGTCCTTGACGACTATGCCCACCACCCCACCGAGATAAGGGCCTCGCTGTCGGCCATAAGACAGAGGTACGAGCCTAAGCGAATCTGGTGCATTTTTCAGCCCCACCAATACAGCCGAACGAGGTTCCTGCTCGATGATTTCGCAAGGAGTTTTGCCCTCGCCGACGTGGCCATAGTCCCCGAAATATATTTCGTGCGCGATTCACAGGCAGCCAAAAAAGAGGTCAACGCCCGGATGCTGGTCGAAAGAATAAACAGCAACGGCGCCCAGGCCCTGTTCATTGACGGATTCGCCCGCATCTGCGATTATCTAAAGGAAAATGTACAACCCGGCGACCTCGTCGTAACCATGGGCGCCGGCGATATCTGGAAGGTCTCTGATGCATATCTTCACTGGCTTAGAGAGCATTGTTGAAACCGATTATCCTCTGGCCAAACATACATGGTACAGGCTGGGCGGCCCGGCCGACTTCTTCATAAGGCCCAAGACCGTTGAGCAGCTCAGGGATGTCTTGAAACGGTGCAACGACAACAAAATCAGCATCTTCGTGATGGGCTTTGGCTCAAATCTGGTCATAAGCGATGATGGCGTCCGTGGGGCGGTGATAAAGCTCGAAGCGGAGCAGTTCACACATACAGAATTCGACGGCGAGCAGCTTACGGCCTGGGCGGGCGCCGACATGAGGAAGCTCGTCCACGAATGTGTCAAAAAAGGTCTCTCCGGGCTCGAGGCCCTCACAGGTATCCCCAGTTCCGTCGGCGGTGCCGTGAAAATGAATGCCGGCGGGCGCTTCGGAGACATCGGTTCCGTGGTTGAGTCCGTGCAGTTGATGGACATAAACGGCAACGTGTTCGAAAAGAGCAAGCCGGAGCTCGTATTCGATTATCGCCAGACCAACATAACCGCCAGATTCATCCTTGGCGCCAGGCTGCAGCTCAATTGCGCCGATCCGGAGCAGGTTTTGCGAACCGTAAAGGAGGTCTGGATATACAAGGAGAACACCCAGCCCTCGCTCGACACCAAGAGTTCAGGCTGCATATTCAAGAATCCCCGGGGCGTCTCGGCCGGCGCATTGATCGACCGCGCCGGGCTCAAGGGCCTCCAGATCGGCGGCGCTGTGGTGAGCGAAAAACATGCAAACTTCATACTAGCCAAAGCCGGATGCACCAGCCGGGACATTTTGAGGCTTATCGATGCCATAAAAGAAAGGGTAAAGGAGCAATTCGATATTGAGCTGGAGCTTGAAATCGAAATCTGGGACTGAATGATGACGGAAGAACTGTCTGGGAATTCGTGTGCTCGTGCAGCGGACGGTGAGTTGAAAGCGGCGGTCCTGATGGGGGGCGTCGGGGAAGAGCGCAACATCAGCCTGCAAAGCGGCAGTTGTGTCGCCCAGGCGCTCAAGGACGCCGGCCTGAACGTCGCAGCCGCCGATATCACCCCGGATGACATCAGCATACTGGAAGCTGACGGTATCGACGTGTTCTTCGTTGCTCTGCACGGCAGGTTCGGAGAAGACGGCCGGCTCCAGCAATTGCTCGAGGACAGGTCACTCGTCTATACCGGAAGCGGGCCCGAAGCAAGCAGACTCGCGTTTGACAAATGGGCCGCCAAGCAGTGTTTTGATGAAGCGGGCATTACCACACCGCCGGCCATCCGGTTTGATCCGGGCGCAGAGCCGTCGGAGCTCCAGAAGCGGGTGGTTGAGCTCGGGCGCAGGTTCGTGGTCAAGCCCCGAAGACAGGGAAGCACCATCGGCGTTTCCATCGTCGATGATGCGGACGCCGCACTGGCCACCGCCCGCGAGTGTTCGAGCAGGTTCGGCGACTGCATGATTGAGCAGTACATACCAGGCCGAGAGATAACCGTCGGCATCCTGCACGACCAGGCGCTGCCCATAATTGAAATAAGAAGCAAGACAGGATTCTACGATTACCAGGCCAAGTACCTTGACGACCGCACCGAGTTCCTTTTTGATACAATCTCTGATCCGATCCTCGTCGCGAAGATCAAAGAGGCGGCGCTCGATTGCTTCAACGCCGTGAGCTGTAGGCACTTTGCGAGGGTCGATTTTATCCTTGACGACCGGCAGAGAATACACGCTCTGGAAGTCAATACGATCCCGGGTTTTACCTCGCATTCCCTGCTTCCCAGAGCGGCGGCAAGGACAGGGCTGTCAATGAGCCGGCTTTGCATGAGAATCGTGGAGCTGGCTCTCGAGAATAGGCATTGCCCGGCGTCTTTGGTTGACCAGACTATAGAGAGCAGAAAGTAGCGATGGCGCCAACAAGAGCAAAAAAGACAACAGCAAGGCTGTCATTCGGATTCGGCGGCCCGGGCAGAAAGAAAAAACGACGGGCGGGCCGCAGCACCCAAAGTCTCATGAGGATATCCCTCATCACTCTGACGATAATCATCGTGATTTGTGTCTTTGCGGGCCTCGGCGCAGGCTTCGCATTCCTTGACCGCTACGTCAAAAATTCCGTTCCTCAGACACGTAAAATCGGCACGCTTGAATTGCTGGGCGTCCCAGCCTGGGTTAACGAGCAGCTCGAACAGAAGATTTATGCCGCAGCCAGAGCTGATGGAGAGGATTTGAGGCTCGATGAGGATGGCGCGCGGTCCATACAGAATAATATCGCCGCCAGGGTCGCATGGCTGGACCACGTCAGGGTGCAAACGACTGCCGAGAGCTTCCGTATAACCGCCCGCTGGCGCAAACCGCTGGCTATGGTCCGGTCAGGCTCCCGAAAATTTTATGTGGATGAGGACCTGGTGGTACTGGATTATGTACCCGTGGCGGAGCTGGCGATTGTGGCGGTAGACGGTATCACCGCTGAGTCAAAGATCCCGGCTGTCGGTCAAGTCTGGCACGAAGACGACCTGGCCGCCGCTGTTGGCATATTGGCCCGGCTGCATCGAATGGACAAGCTCGTAACTGCTGATAAGCCCCTGCTCTACGAGATTGAAAGTATCGATGTGAGCAATTTCAACGGCCTACAGAACTCCAGAGCGCCACATATCGTGCTTTATGCCAGGGACAACACCCAGATTATCTGGGGCGCCAAAATCGGAACCTGGCAGCGATATCTCGAAGCCACCGACGAGGAAAAGCTCGCAAAGCTCTACGCCTATTACAGAGAGTACAATACACTGTTGAATGGGGTGAAATACATCAACCTCCGCGACCCACAGCAGACCATCCCACTGCCCGTAGATAAATATTAGCCGCGATTCCCTCCCACAAGAAAGACGCCGCGCTCAGATTCAAGAAGGAAATCAGCACAACAAACGCAATCCAAGGCTGCGACTCACAGGCCGCGAGCAAAAGCGGTCTTGCTGTCCAGCCCCTTGTTCCCACTTATGATTTCTATCGCATATTATGTGTGAAATGATAATGTCCATCCTCGCCTCGTACCTGCTCACTGTAGATGTTGTGCTCCGGATCGACCTCCCATTCCTTTACCACCTTATCTTCGTTGTTCTCGAAGAACCGAACTGTGTATCCACCTTCACTCAACCTGGATATCGACATAGTGCGGTTGCCATTCTCATCGAGAATCTTCCACTCAAAAGGTTCGCTATCTCCGGCCAGAAGTGTAACATTCTCCAATGAACCATCCGGCCGCCTTTTTTCCATGCTGGAGAAACAGACAAAAAACTTGCCTGCTTTATCTCTCTCGCGCCCCAGTGCGTGAGCCACGTACGTATTCCCATTCGGGTCCGTCGCAGTTAAATCTGAAACAGACCCCCATCTCAATATCCCCCTGTATTCCCTCGTCTCTTTCATCCATTGCGGTACTGTCAGTGGTCCAGGCAAGCGCACGACTTCTCCGGTCCACGCTTTGGTCAACACCAACTCCGCCACTTCCATCAGTCTTGAGCCCGCCTCTCGCCCTGCCGTGGATAACCGCCAGATCATCCCCGCGGCAATCAGCAGAACTAATCCAATGAATAGCGCCACCTTGCTTGTTTTCATTCGAAGCCTCTCTAATATTTATTTGCCGACCAATGATTATATTCGCGTGCGCCGAGCCTGTGTAGGAAATCGCCTTTCCATTCATGCCTCTTTTCGAGAATCCCGGCGAAACGAGAGTAGAATAGAGCGAATCACGGCAAGATGCCAGTCGGATCGAATTGAACGCGCCAAACCCTTTAATTAACTCCCGAAATTGAGACCCACGCCCCAGCTATAAAAAAGCACCTATGCCGCTTGAGGAACCACCATTCGCCTCTGACACCTTCAATTGACTTGGAAGGTCTAACTCTGGGTCTTTGGGCTCTTGAGTCGGCCCAGGAAGAGGATGGAGCCGGAGTTGTTGTCCTTAACAAGGAATATGAAGGGGTGATCTGCCCGGAATACCGGCGCCGGTGATCCGGGGGCGGCCAATGTCTCCATTATTACTGCTGTTGCAGCGGCAGCTTCTGTACCTTCTTCGTTTACCTCGACGAAGGCCTTGTGCACTACTGCTGAAATGAATAGATCCTTCTTTCCAGTCATGCCGGAAAAGTCTGCGGGCGGCAGGGCAAAGGCGTCGCGCATTCCCATGGCAGCAAGTGTTTCGGCCAGGCTGATTTCGCAAGTCATCTTGAATCTTGGGAGGAAGACCATTACTTGCTGTTTGCGAAGTTTTGACAGCCAGTTGTTGAGGTTTGTCAGGCTAAGTGATTTTTCGAGCGATTCCATTCCCTCAACGGTGTGAGGCAGGAGCACTATCATGCTCAAATCATTGCCTTTGTAGGGCAGTTCGAGGATTTGCAGGTTGTCGTCGGCCCAGTATTTGAAGTCATCGGTCAAGTGCATCATGGACACCTCGACGGTCTTGTCCGGCGACACCGTAAATGGAGCATCTTCTGTAAATTCCTTTCTGAATTGGAGTTCCCAGAGGCCTTTGAAGTAGATGGCGTTCGTAAGAACGAGACGCGTGAGTCTGTTGAGAATGCCGGGCTTGATCAGGTCTTTGATCTTGTCGTTTGTCTTTGTCTCTACCCAGCGATTTATGGTCTTGCGGGCCGTTTCAGTCTCGGTTGCAAAGTCAAGCTCCTGGACCTTTGCGTCATAGTATTTGTTCGTGACGTCAAGAAATTGAGATAGGAATTTGTAGTCCTTTTGTGCCCAGAGCGCATTGGCAATGCTCAGTCGGTATTCCTCTTTGGGTTTGTTCATCACCTGCTGCAAGGCCGCAAAGGATTGATGCACACGTTCCTTCGGCAGTTCGGTAAATCCTTCGAAATGTTTAATCGGGCCCTTTTCGGACCAATCTGAAATCCCCCATTTTATTCTGCGAAAGCGCAGCACAAGTCCCATTTGCTTTTCAGTTTCTTCCCTTGCGCCGCTATACGTTAGTGTCAGGGCAGTTGATATGCTGTACGGCGAAAAGAAGAGATTTCCTTTCTCATTTTTCAGGCTTGCATAAAGGTCAAGGGCGAATTCAGTATTGCCGGCCACAATGGTCTCAATTTCAGCTTTGTCAGGCACGTTTTCAGACCCCGTGATTTTGCTTCCGCCGCTTACTGAGCCAGGTATGCCCGCCAATATCGCCAGGGCAACAACGCAAAGCATATTTCTTCTTATCATATTTCCTCACGCTCCTTTCGCGAGATCATCAATTGCTCGCATGTCCTTTTAAGTAGTACGCTCCCTTAATGACTCTTCCTTGGGCCCATAACACCGATGAAGCTCGTTCAGCGCCGCGGGCAGATCAAGGTACTTGTAGGCAATTCCGAGCTCTACACAGGCCGATTTGAACATCTTGACGGCTGATTCGCTCAAGCCGCTTTGAAAATCTGCGTCGCCTTTGCAACAAAAGATTCTGCACCCGGCGAAACGATATTCATGAATCGAACATTTGCCGCCTATGTTGTAGGGACACCGGCCGCCATTCATGGGCTTTATGTTTTCACCGCCCAATTTCGCTGCCAGATACATCACCTCCGGCGTCGTCACAAACAGCCGATGGTCAAAACTGTCAAAATCACAACACTTCCCGCACGCCACGCAAACGCCCGCAGAGTTGCAGTCATCACGAATCTGCGAGTCCAGCCGGCGGTAAATCCCAGCTACTCGTCCGACGAGCCCGCTTTCTCTTTCACATCCTGCCGCCATTTCTTATTCGCCTTGATGCTCTCTATTTCCTCGAAGCTGTAATGCCTTCCCCGGCTGATGCCGGCGCATTTCTGCGCCGCCCGGTTCCAGTCGTCCGGCCTCGCCAGATTGCCGGGCCAAAAAGGCCAGCTTCTGCACTGACTCGGCCGAACCGGATAAATCATGCACCGCTTTCGCCCTTCAACCTTGCGAAGAAAAATGCAGTCATTGGTATCAGACTGTTCGATGATTGTCGTGCGAAACCCCACCCGCCTGATATATTCCTTTCGGACCTGCCCCGCCGTCACCTTCAGGTAATCCGCAATCAGCTCAATCTCCGGCCTCGTCACCCAGATGTACCCCTCATCCGGCCCCGAACAGCAGTTCCCGCACCCAACGCATTCGAAATGCAAACCCGCCGAATACCAAGCCTTTTTGCCTAACAGGGTCATCCGACCTACCATTTCAGGACCGCGCCGGTGTCGGCGCTGGTTGCCATTGATGCGTACTTGCCGAGGCTGCCCTTTGTGATTCTCGGCCGAGGCGCCTTCCATTGTTTTTTGCGATCGGCCAGCTCGGCGTCGGACAGTTTGACGTTTATGCTGTTGTTCGGGATGTCAATTTCAATTACGTCCCCGTTTTTCAGCAGGCCTATCGGCCCCCCTACCGCTGCCTCCGGACTGATGTGTCCGATGCAGGCGCCTCTCGTTCCGCCGCTGAATCGGCCGTCGGTTATCAATGCAACGGACTCGCCGAGACCGGCCCCCACGATGTAGCTTGTCGGGCTCAGCATCTCCTGCATACCAGGCCCGCCCTTCGGACCTTCGTGACGGATTACCACGACATCACCGGCATTTGCCTTGCCGGCAAGAATGCCATCGCACGCATCCTCCTGGCTCTCGAAAATTACCGCCGGACCCGTATGCCTCAGCATCTTCGCAGCGACGCCCGCGGTCTTAACCACACAGCCATTGGGGGCGAGGTTCCCCTTGAGAATAGCCAGCCCCCCTGTCTTCGAATAAGCGTTTTCAAGAGGATGGATGACATCCGCCTTCTTAATGTCGGCATCGCCAATCACTTCACCCAAAGTCTTGCCGCTCACGGTCGGACACTCGGTATTAAGCAGACCGGGAATCCTGCTTATTTCCTTGAGTATCGCGCTCACGCCGCCGGCGGCATCCACGTCTTCCACGTGATACGCGCTCGACGGCGAAACCTTGCAGATGTTCGGGCATCTTCCCGAAATCGCGTTAATCCGCTCCAGGTCGTATTTGATTCCTGCCTCACTCGCAACTGCCAGCGTGTGCAGCACCGTATTGGTTGAGCCCCCCATCGCCATATCCAGAGCAAGGGCATTGTCCATTGATTCGGCCGTGATTATGTCCAGCGGCTTGAGGTCCTTTTCAACCAGCGCCATAATCTGTCTGCCCGCCGCCTTGTACAGTTCTTCCCTCTTCGGATTCACCGCCAGAATCGTACCATTACCGGGCAGCGCGATTCCGATTGCCTCACATAAACAGTTCATCGAGTTGGCTGTAAACATCCCCGAACAGCTGCCGCACGTTGGACAGCCCGTCTGCTCGAGCTCCTTGAGCCGGGCTTCGGTAATCTTGTCCGCGTTAAATTGGGCTACACCCTCGAATATACTGATAAGGTCAACCGTTCGGCCGTCTTTAGTCTTGCCGGCCGCCATCGGCCCCCCGGAAACAAAAATCGTCGGAATGTTCACCCTTACCGCCGCCATCAGCATACCCGGTATGATCTTGTCGCAGTTCGGAATACACACGAGCCCGTCGAAGCAGTGCGCACGCACCATAGTCTCGACCGAGTCGGCCACGATTTCACGCGAGGCCAGAGAATACTTCATCCCCGTGTGGCCCATCGCGATTCCATCGCACACGGCAATCGTGTTAAACTCGAATGGCACCCCCCCTGCCGCGCGGACAGCCTCCTTGACCGTCCGGGCCACCCTGTTAAGGTGCACGTGTCCAGGGACAATCTCGCAAAAACTGTTGGCAATCCCGATAAAGGGTTTGCCAATATCACTATCGCTTATGCCGCAGGCGTGAAGCAACGCCCGATGCGGGGCCCGCTCGAACCCTTTTTTCACCATATCGCTTAACATCAATTCCCCTTTCCTGTCAAGAGCAGCTCATAAAATAAACCCCGAAACGCAAAAAACCGATTATAACCGCCAGAACAAGACAAATAAAGAAAAATCAGTTGTGTCTGTACTGCCAAACCGTATAATAATAGTTTGAATTTTCCGTAACGTCTGAAAGTTGTAAGGAGAACAAATGATGTCATCGAACCGAATTCTTGGCTGTCTAACGGTCACTGTAATTGGTTTGTTTGTCCTGGCCGCCGGCTGTGCTGCTCCCGCCCCGGCGCCACCGCCGCCCACCGCGGTGCAGCCGCCACCCCCGCCGCCTCCGGAGCAGCCTGTTAATCTGTCGCTGAAGTTTGCCCCGGATGATTCCACCACGTACAGGCTGCTGACAGAAGGAACAAGAAGCGTCACCTACGAGGGGTCTCTGGCAAATGACCCCTCTCTCAAGGGAGGCGAAACCGGCGACAGCGTCGAAATGACCTTTTCTCAGCACATTCGCAGCGTCAATGATCAGGGCAACGCCGTCGCAGAGATTACGATAAAACAGCTCAAGTTCCTCGCCAAGGTTAAGAGCGATACCGTTCTTGACTTCGACAGCTCGCGAGAGAAAGATCAGGCCCATCCGCTGGCAAAGCTGATCGGCCAAAGCTATACGATAGAAATCACGCCCGCCGGGCAGGTGACAAGGATAATCGATGCCAAAGAGGCACAGGCGGCGGTCAAGGGCAACGCCACCGCACAGAGGCTGCTTGAGTCCGACGAGATTAAGGAGCGTCACGCGGTTGCCGCCCTGCCGGCCCCCGGCAACAAAGAGGTACGCGTGGATGATCACTGGAGCAGCATAAAGGCCACTGATTTCGGTATGCTGGGCGCCAAAGCTTACGAGAGAATCTATGTCCTAAAGGGCGTCAAAGAGCTAAACGGTCGTAAGGTCGCCGCGATTGAAATGAACGCCATTCCCACCGCCGAGACTGCCGAGCAGCTTCACAAGCAGAAGGGCGCAGACGCATTTTCGAAAATGTTCGACAATATTGAGCAATACACCGGACTGCTGGATTTGGACCTGACCGCAGGCAAAGTGCAGAAGTACGTCGAAAAATTGCGGTCCGAATGGGTCATCGTCGATCCCGCGGCAAAAACAAGAACCGACAAATCGCCGGATGCGCTTAAGATGACCGCGGTCAGCCTGTACAGTCTGGAGATGGTTGAGTAAAGCCAAAGGCAGCGAAGTCGGCCGGCCGGGATGGGCGGCGACTACCTCGGCCCGCCAGCGAAGAAAGCCGCGATCGGGATAACGTGGTCCCGCCATTTTGTACTCGAACGGTATGTTGCTTGCGAGTTAAGGGAAAGGGCTAACGTTGAAAACTGCACGGACAATCCTGGCCGTTCTGGTCATCGCATCCTTCGCCGGCTGTAAAGGCGCCCTCAAGGTGCCGCAGCCGCCGCCGCTGGCTGAAGGCAAAGAGCTGTTCACGGTGGACTTCAAAGAAGGCCGGACACTCCGATACAAGTTTGTTTCGAGCAGGAAAGTGAATCTTGACTGGGGCTACAAGGAAGAAAAATCAAAGCGTCGAGGAGGCCGCAGTGACGAATCCTCCAGTGCAGCACAATCGTCCGAGTCAATGGATTTGGTTATGGCGTATACCCCGACCCAGGTGAACCCATACGGCCTTACCACAATCAGCGCCGCCTGCGAATCGGTAAACGTCAAGCGGACCGCACGCCAAAGCAGTCAGCTCAGGGACTCCAAAGACGCCGTCAAGAGCCTTGCCGGCAAGACCTTTAATTTCACAGTTCGCCCCGACGGCAAGATAGACGACTTTTCGCAGTTGGACGCGCTGATTAGGGAAATCGGCGAGAAAGCCTTTGTGACCAGAAGCGGTCAGGGCAGAATAAAAGAGCCGGACATGATAGGTGACTTTGTGGCCGCACAGTGGTTTATGTGGGATTCGGTCTCCAGTATAGAAAAGCCCATTGAAGGCGTGTCCGTCGGCCAGAGCTGGAAGTCCGTGCTGTCCGTACCGGCGCCGATGATCATGCGAGAAGCCAGAGATGTCACTTACAGCCTGGCTCAGGTGCGGCAGACCGACAAGGGTCGAATAGCCGTGATACGCAGCTCCTACGCCCACGCCGAATCCGTTCCACAAGGCTGGCCCGTCCCATATACAGGAAGCTTCCAGGTCTCCGGGCCCTTCGGGCTCCTTGGCAGGTTCCAGATTGAGCAATTGAAAGGTCAGGGCGAGGAGCTTTTCAACCTCGACGCCGGACGCACCGAGCAATACAGGCAGAATTACCATCTCGAAGTCACAGCGGCGATGATGTGGGCGCTGCCGGGTGTAAATCCGCGGATAACAATCGACCAGACCCTGACAATGCAGCTTCTTGAAAACTGAGCAATGCACTCCTTAAAAAAAACACGGAGGTAGAGCAGGTTGGAACACAAAAACCTATGGGCGCCCTGGCGAATCGGATACATCCAGGGATTAAGCGGCGACACGCGGACGCAGAAGAAACAAGGTACATCGGAGCAGAGCGGTTGTTTTATATGTGATAATCAGGCCAACCCGCAGGACGACGACAAGAACCTCGTGCTTTGGCGCTCCGCCCAGTCGCTGGTGATGCTGAATCGCTTCCCCTACAACAACGGCCATTTATTGATTGCCCCGGCGCGCCACATCGCGGATTTCGACTCGGCCGACGAAGCCGAGATGCTCGAGATTATCAAACTGATTCGAGACTCGCAAAAGGCGCTGTCGCTTGCCATTGCCCCGCACGGCTTCAACGTCGGAATGAATTTCGGGCGATGCGCCGGCGCCGGACTGCCGGGACATCTGCACGTCCATCTGGTGCCGCGCTGGGACGGCGACACCAATTTTATGCCCGTCTGCAGCGACACGGGCGTCATCAGCCAGAGCATGAGCGAGCTGTTCGACCTCTTGAAAAAGGTCAGCAAAGAACACAACCTTCCACGTCTGTGATATCAAATTCACTTGATTAGAGCCGCTTGCCCACTAATGTCATTCCCGCGAAAGCGGGAATCCAGAAACCTAATGTTTTAGTCGGGCTATCGAAACTTCGGCTCCTTCCAACTGAAACTATTATAATGTCCGCCCCCCCTGCCTGCATATAAACCTGCATGAAGCTGTGCAGGAGTTCCAGGCCTCATCGGCGGCCATTCTCCTTATGAACGATATTTTTGCGACTGCCTGAAAGATTCCCGTCCATATCGAATGCCTTCGACAATGTTTCCCAGCAATAATTTTATCAGGCGGTCAAGCTCGGTTCCGCTTTTGTAATCCGCCTCGGCGATAAAATTCACCCTCTCGGCCTTTAGCAGGTCCACGCAGGTTTTCTTGCCGCGAGAGCTGTGGGACTTATAAACGGCAATGGCATAGCCGCCGTTCTTTCTGATTACCGTCATACATGGAACATCGGTCAGCCCGTCGCCGATATACATAATGTTTTGAAATGGTATGGGTCTCAAGGACATTGGCGTATGTAGATTGATGTTCTCGCTCAGCTTCTCTTTGCCCTTATTGATTCTGAAAATGAACTGCGTCTTCAGGGTGTCGTTCACTATGACATTGGGGAAGGTTGCGGCCCCGTATTCGTCGTAAAAATATTGCGAGGCAAATACCTTGTAAAAATATCTGGCTATGACCGTCCCCGATATTATTTCCTTCAGGCCCGCTGAGATTATGTAATGCCTGAGCTCTATGTCCTCATCGAATTGCTTTTTGACGTAAGCATTTATTCTTTCGAAATAGGTCCGGACGCCGGGGAAGTAATTGACGTTTTTGGCCAGCTTTTTCAATCTCTCGGCGGTAAGTGGGAAACGCCTGGCCTTGGATTCTTCGAGCATCAGACGCATGTAAGCCACAATCGCTTCGCCGTTGGTCCGCGCCGACTCCTCGTTTACCTGCTTCCAGAACTGCCTGCCGTCCCTGATGCCGATTTCCGGCAGAATCGTGTATTCCTGCATCGGCTGCGGCGTCAGCGTGCCGTCGAAGTCATAAACTACCGCAATAACATTGTGCTTAAATGCTTTTCTCATACTGAACCGCCTGTTTTGCCGGCTGGGTTACGAATGCAGGTATTATCCGTTTTTTGGTCGGGTCGTCAAATGGCATGGTGTTTTTTGGCTCCTGAATCCGCCTTCGCCAAGGCTATGGCGGACAAGATTGGGTTTGTTTGGGTTTGCTTTGGCTTTGGGGGCCGGTGGCGGGCCAAAAATTGGGTTTGCTTTGGGTTTGATTGGGTTTGTTTGGGTTTGCTTTTGGGGCCTGCCGGAGGGGCTGTTTTTGCGTAATCCTTTGTGGGAACTGAGGTTGCGTTGATTTTGGCGTTTTGGAAATTGGGTTTGTTTGTACAAAAACGGGGCCGATTTGTATAGGATTCTCCACAGAAATAGAAGACAGTGGCTCGTGGTTCCCGCCAAAAGGACGGCGGGCAAGCGTGGCTCGTTTGAGTTGGCGGGGTGGGCGGTTTGTTTGGGGGTGGCAAGGCTTCACCAATTTACTATTTGCGATTCCAGATTTACTATTTGGGACGGATCGGATTGAGTTGGCTGATTTCACGCTTATCTCCGCTATAACTGCCACTGAGCGACCTATGAGGGGCCGCAAACTGGGGGAATTATACACGATTTTGGGTTGGAAGTAAAGGAAAATTTGTTCGTGGTTCGTGGGTCGTGGTTCGAGGTTGGTCGGTGGTCGCTGGTAATTTGTTTGATATGCTCTTTTGCTTTTACGAAAACCTTATCTTTTTGCCGGGCAATGAGTTTCTTTGAGTTTTTTGAAAAATTCCGTCACCATTTCTGTTTTGCGCTTTCTCTATTACAGAGGCTATAATACGCACTGGTTAAAAGGATTCTCACAATGTTAAAAACGTCAAGGGAAATCAAGCTGCTGAGAAGGTGCTTAAGAGGCGACCCACAGGCCTTTGAGGTGATTGTCGCAAACTATCAGGATCTTGTTTGTGGAATCACATTCAGCGGGACGACAGATGTTCAACAAAGCGAGGAACTGGCCCAACAGACCTTCATCAATGCCTGGAAGAGCCTTTCTCGCCTTAACGACCTTTCGAAGTTCCGGCCCTGGCTGTGCACTATAGCCCGAAACAACATTCGAAATCTTGTGAGCAAGAACCAACGGGATATTATTGCAAAGGCCAAACCTATGGAGAATGTAAATAATGCGCCTGCTGATGAGTCGGGTCCGCTCGAATCCGCAATTAAAAAAGAACATGAGGCGCTTGTCAGTGATGCTATTCAGCAGGTACCGGAGCAATATCGAGAGCCTCTGGTTCTCTATTATCGGCAGCAACAGTCTGTAAAGCAGGTCGCGCTATCGCTCGATTTGTCGGAAGATGTCGTAAAGCAACGGTTGCATCGCGGCCGACAAATGATAAAGGAAAAACTCCGTTCCATCGTTGAGGAGACTCTTTCGGCGACCGGTCCCAGGAAGGCATTTACCACCGCCGTTATTGCATCGATTGCCGGTATAGCCGTGAAAGGTTCCGCCGTTGCAGCGGCTTCCGGCATCGGAACCGCTATATCCACTTCCGGAAGTACTACGGGTATTTCCGCTGCTATGAGCGGAGTAACAGCAAAGATAATTGCGGCTGCGGCAGTGGCCGTCCTTGGTATTGGAGCAGTGGCTGCTTACAAGCAGATTACCAAGCCAGACCGCGGACCGGAATTCTCCCCAGCGGGAATAGTAGTTCGCGAAAAAAGAGACGAACAGCGAAAGGATACGGAAGAAACAGCTATGCAACGCGACGATGCAGCGGTCACTCTCTCGGCTATTTATGAACCCAACGGTGATTCAGGAATCGGCCAGTCATTCATCCCGCCCAATCAACCTCCAGCAGCCGCCGGCACCGTTCGTCTGGCAATTCATGTGCGAGAGGATCAGACCAACAAGCCCATAGCAGGCGCCCAGTTACGAGTAAACCGCGGCTGTGGCTGTAACTGCGAACCAGACTATTACTCGACAGATGCCAACGGATTCTACCTGATTGATTTTGGCGAGAACAAGCCCTCGTACCTGAGCATACTTGCCACGAAAGCCGGGCATGTCCCGATGATGTTTGCCTGGCGAGATGAAATGATTGAGAACCTGAGCGAGAAGTTTTCGTTTTATCTGCCAAAGGCCGCCAAGGTCGGTGGCGTTATTGAAAGTGAAGACTCCAGACCGATACCGTCAACGACCGTTGTCGTCTGGATGAACGCTGATGAGAGCAGAGAACATCCATGGGTGCGAATCGATGATTATACGGTTGTAGCGGATGCCAACGGCAGGTGGGAATGTGATATGTTCCCTCCTGAGCCCTACCGCTTCTCCGTGAAACTCAGACACTTTGACTACGCCGACACGCGAGTATTTGTCAATGATCGCGACCACAAGTTCGAAGATTTTTTCAGCCTGAAATCCGTGCTGGTAATGAAGGAAGGAGCATTCTTGTACGGCTGGGTGACCGATGGGCAAGGCAGACCGATAGAGGGTGCGTCGGTTTTTACCGGTGAGGACCGGTTCGATAATGATGCACGCAAGACAAAGACGGATTCGCAGGGGCTGTTCGAATTTCCGCATTTTTGGCCACAGTTGCAGCGGGGTAACGCGGTGCTGACCGTTCAGGCGAAAGGCTATGCTCCGGAGCTTAAAATCGTGCCGGTACGCCGTGAAATGGAGCCCGTTTTGATTGCTCTCGGTCCGCCGCATGCAATCCGAGTGCGAGTGGTAGATGTAAACGGCCATCCCGTAAGTGGTGCGGGCGTTGACGTCGATAGCTGGCGCAAATACAGGAGTCTGTCATGGAAGAGTGAGACGGATAAGATGGGCAGATTCCTCTGGAACGAAGCGCCCGGGGATGAGGTTGATATTGACATATATAAGGACGACTACATGCGGGTGGGCAATGAGGTTTTTGTGGCTCGCGATGAGGAATACGAGGTCACGATGCTGCCGCAACTCGTTATCAGCGGCAGTGTGGTTGATGCGGAAACAAACGAACCGGTTCAGGACTTCACGGCAATTAAGGGAATCCAGTGGGAAGGCGGTGGGGTTCATTGGGAAACAGATGCCTTTGATGCGAAAGATTTCAGTGAAGGCAGGTACAAAGTCGAGATCGGTCATCCTTATCCCGGTCATTTGATTCGTATAGACGCTCAGGGTTATCTGCCGACTAAATCGAGGGTCTTTGACAGTAATGAGGGGACAGTCTCATACGATTTTCGCATGAAAAAGGGCACCGGCCTGGGGGGCGGCACCGTTTACGACCCGAACGGCCGGCCGGCCGGCGGCGCTGAAATCTATGTACTCACGCCAGATACGACTGTGAACTTTGAAAACGGCAAGACTTCTAACCGGCCGCGGGATACCGAATGGGCGGTCGCCGATGAAGAGGGGAGTTTTTCGTTCAAAGCCCTTTGGGAAGATTCCTTGTATAAACTCTTTGTTATTCATGACAAAGGGTTCGCTGAAGTGAGCAAAGAGCAGTGGTTGATTGATCCAAATATTACGTTACAACCCTGGGGCCGAATTGAGGGGACACTTTATTCGGGTCTGCGGGTCGCCGCCAATCAAAGCGTGCATCTTTACAACCAGGATACTCACAATGATCCCGAAAAAATGAACTATAATTACGGAGTCAATGTTACCAGCGACGATCAAGGCCATTTTATAATCGAGCGGGCCATTGCCGGCAGAGGCGCGGTCGCTCGAAGGATTTTCTCAGATGACGGGCGGAGAAGCTCCTACGTCGGTACTAAACATATCGAAGTAGCCGGTGGCCAGACGACCAAAGTCGATATCGGCGGAGGGGGCAGGCTTGTTACAGGCACGCTCATTAAACCCGAGTGGGCAGCCGGCACGACAGAACTGTCAGAGGTTAATGCAAGAGTCCAGCCCGCACAAACTCAGAAAATGAACCCATACGAAATACTTGGGGACCTGCAGTTACCCAGGCCACAGCGTTTTGAGGAAATGACGGTTGCGGAAGTTCTGCAATGGTATGAAGAATGGACGAAGAGCGACGAGGGCAGGGCCCTTTTGGAGGAAATTCAGGAACGAATGAAAGCACAGGGCCTGGGCGATACAAATTATAATGCGATAGTGGAATCCGACGGCAGTTTCAGGATTTTGGATGTTCGCCCCGGCGAATACACGCTCGCCGGCGCACTGCGCAAAGTAGATGCAAGAGGGTATGCCGATTACAAGGAGCCGGTTGCTGCTGAGATAAGACAGACATTTACCGTCGCTGATTTGACAGAAGAGAACCAGGACATACCGGTTGAGCTGGGGATAGTGGAGTTTCTCCCTGTCGCGAAGCTCGAATTGAACGAGCCTGTACCTGACTTTGACGTTCGGTCGCTCGAAGGTGGAAGGTTAAGTCCCGCTGACCTGCGAGGAAAATACGTACTGTTGACGTTTTATATGGTTATGGTTGCCGGACAGCACAGTTTGAACGAGGAGATGGAAAATCTGAGGCGAATCCAGGACGATTTTGCAGGCCATGAGCGATTTGAAATGGTTGGACTCACACAGGGTGGGATACCCTTAATTGAAGATTTGATAAAGAAGTTTCTTGCCGAACAAAGACTCACATGGCGGCAGGGCATTATCGACGGCAGCAACTACGAATTAATGCAAACCTTCAAGATTCAAAGCCCGCTTCACAGCCTGCTCATAGATCCCAATGGAGTTCTTTTGGCTAATGGCCTTAAAGGAGAGGAACTGTATGAGGCTGTAGCTAAAGCTCTGACGGAATGAGTAGGTTGAGATTAAGAGGAAGTGGTAACTACAGAATAGCCCAAAGTCCCCACATAAATCCGTAAAACAAATATCAAAACAGGTTGGTATAGAGCCTTGGGATACTTTTGAAGCCATTTCTACTGTCGTGAGCACACAGGTGTCCGCCTTGGCACGAGGCTTCCGTGTGGACTGAAGGTGCGACGGACGAGTCGGCGGAGCTTCGCTTTCCTGGCTACGCCCTTTGGGGCTGCGGGGGACGGGTGATCGAACGCGCCGAATAAATCGGTGGGCTAAACGGGCCTACCCGCCAAACGAACGGGGGATAAGCGGCGGGGGGGGAACCGCGGGTGAAACCCGCGGCTAAGTATTTGGTGAGATGGCGAGAGGAGCCATCCCCAAGCTTCGCTTGAGGCTGCCACCCTTGCGGGAGTGAATTGCGCGGGCAAAGGTTTTGGGCGGCAGCATTCGCTGGGCGGCGGGCAGCCTTGTGATCGGACCCCAAGAAAAGTCGAAATGGTGTTGCCATTCTTGCTGCCGTGCATTATCTTAATCACATCAGTACTCGGCGAAATTGTGAAGCTTGAAGACAGAAAAGCACTTAGAGCCGATTGTGGTTGAGTGAAGGAGGGCTTATGAGAGCCGATAAAGACAAGATCACGCGGCGGACGTTTCTGCGGAGGACTTCGCTGGCTGCGGCCGGTGCGCTGGCGGCAAAGGGATGCACTTCCAGCAAGGTCACAAAGCCGACAGGTCACTCGAAGATACTCAGTTACAACCCCAATATGGGATACCGGCGGTTGGGCAAGACGGGTCTGATGATCTCTGAAATCAGTCTGGGCGGGCACGGCGGGTTCTACGAAGAAGGCGGGGTTGAAAACCGCAGAGCGGTGCTCGACCGCGCGACAGAACTGGGGCTCAATTACGTCGATAATAACATAGCGGACGAATGCAAGCTCTACGGCAAGGCGATGGACGGCACGCGACGGCAAAACTGGCATATTGGTTTTGCATCCTGGCCGCAAAAGGTCACGGAGGAATATGAGAAGGAGCTTTCCAGAGAGGGCATGATCAAATCCATCGAAGACCGCCTGAAGGACTACAGAACCGATTACCTTGATATCTGGCGTCCTGTCGGGGCCACCTGGGGTGAAGGGCAAAAGAATATCCCGACAATGTTTATGGTCAGTCCCCGTGCCCTGGATATGGTGGCAGAGGTATTTGAGGAGGTGCACAGGCAGGGCAAGGTCCGCTGGCTTGCAATCTCGGCTCATAACCCAAAGGTGTTCCGTCGGGTACTTAACGAATATCCGCAGTTCTCCGTGATAATCTTCCCATATCTGTTTCTCACCAGAGAGTTAGGCGGCGACAGTCTTCTGGCTCTGGCGAATGAAAAGGACGTGGGGGTGATTGGGCTGAAGCCTTTTGGGGCCGGAACCACTTTCAACATCAAGCCCAGCCAGATTAGCGGGCGTGTGGATGAAAAAGCCGCCAGTCTTGTGAAAGAAATGCTGGCCGAACCGCGCATCTCGGCTGTAATCCCGGGCGTTAATATCCCGGAGCAACTGGAGGTAAATGTCAAGGGTTCGTATGAGCGGAATAGGCCGATGACATCTGCCGACCGAGAAGCCATCCGCCAATGCACCGAGAGCTACTATGCGAACCTTACGCCGGAGTATCAATGGTTGAGAAATTGGGAAAGGGTGTGAGTTTGGCTTTGGTCTTTGGCGTGCCATCTGTGTGGCTGTTGATCTTCGCGTACTCATGCAGTGCGCCACCTGCCGACGGCTTTCGGACGAGTGCGGCCGAGTCCACCGGCGAGATTGATGCGCTCGGCGCGAATGCCGCCTGCTATGTGTGCCATATCGGTTTTGTCAAAGAGCAAATCAGCAAAGTCCACCTGAGTGGGGACATTGGCTGTATTGATTGCCACGGTCTAAGCGCCCCACACGCCAACGACGAGAACATAGGCGCCACGCCGCCTGACATCACGTTCGAGCGTGACGAGGTTGACACAATGTGCCTGAAGTGTCACAGTATGCACGAGATATCGGCTGAAGAGCTTGCCAGGTATCAATCGCATCCGGTGTGCACGGATTGCCATGGCGGCCACAGGCTGAGCGGGCCGCCCGTTTAAGTTAAAAGGAGCAGGTTATGTCAGATAATAAGGTTACACGCAGAGGCCTTTTGCAAAGCGGTTCTTTGATGGCGGCGGGTGCGGTTTCAGGTGTATTGAGCCTGACTGGATGCGTTTCGACCCCGACAGACAAATCACCCAGGCGTCGGGCTGTTCTCTGGGTGGGTGGATTTGCACACGACTTTGATGCCTTTGCTGAGATTATGACCGATTTCCTGCCTAAGCGCATCCCCATGGATATCGAGGTAGTCCGTGACGGCAGGTTCCTCGATTCACCACAGGCACGCAGACCCGATGTGATTATCATGAACCACTGCTTCAAATCCGCCGATGGTGTGCTCACGGAGGGCCAGAAAACCAAGCTGCTCGAGACGGTTCGTAGGGGGACCGGGGTGGTGGCTATCCACGCTTCGTACTACTCCTTCCTTGAGTGGGACCAATGTCGCCAGATTTATGGCGCCAAATTCATCGACCACGAGGAAGTTGACATTATGATAGAAGTCAGGATGGTGGATAGAAATCATGCTGTCACGAGAGGACTGCCCGAATCTTTCGCGGTGCACAGTGAGCTGTACCAGTCTACGCAGCTGGCGGCTGATTGTCATTTGCTGGCGGTGGCCAGGGAAAAAGGTACTGAGGCCGAGTACCCGTCCGTTTGGACCAATGAGTACGGAGATGGCCGGGTTGTGACAATCCTGCCCGCCCATTGGCCGGATTCTTACCGATCAAAAGACTTTCAAGAACTCATTGTTCAGAGTGTAAACTGGGCAATGCCGGGTTTGGTGTGATGAATAAGGCTTCTGCGAGATTGAAGGTTAGGCATGTATTATTTAAGAAAATCCATCTTTCGATTTTCTTAAATAGTCACTTGACTATTTGATAAAGAATAACTTACAGTTCGAAAAGAAAAAATCGAAAAACGATTTTTTCTTTTCAAAGTATGCCTAACCTTCAGATTTGCAGAGTCCATTGAGACGAACAGGAAAGGAGCAGGACAAAATGAAATTGGGTATGCACGTAGATAATTGGCGGCATTTCGACGTCTCTTACGAAGTTCCGTGTCAGTTCGCCAAAGATCATGGTTTGGATTACGTTGAGTTCGGCACGATTGACGGCGACTATTTTATCCAGGCTTTGGGGTACAATCCGCATATACCGCTGCATTCCGACCCGCTGAAACTCAAGGACTATTTGGACGGGATGGGATTGAAGGTTTCACAGCTCGATGCTGCTTATCCTATGTCATCTCCGGAGGGTCAATTCAGGGGTGTCGGCTATACCATCCGAAGCATCCAGTTCGCCAGGGCGCTGGGCTGTCCGTGCGTGGACACCACCGACGGCGGCCGCAAACCGCAAGGCTACACCGACGATGAGGTCATGACGCTGATAAAGCAATACTACCGGGTGGTTCTCGAATGGGCCCAAAGATACGATATCATTATCAACGTCGAGCCCCACGGTCCGTACACCACCAATCCGGATACTATGGAGCAGATATTGAGTCTTTACGATTCACCGTACCTGAGGATGAACTTTGACACGGGCAATACATTCATTGCCGGTCAGGACCCGGTGAAGTTCCTGAAGCGCTTCCGACATAAGGTCTCGCACCTTCACATAAAAGACGTGAGCAAAGAACTGGCCGAAGCGGTACGGGGCGGCCTGACGGGTATCGCCTCGTCGGTGGTGGCAATCGGTGAAGGGGTCAATGCCGAGAACATTGCCGGCTGCATAGAATTGCTCAAAGAAACTGAATTCGACGGCGTCTTATCCATCGAGTGCGAGGCCGCGCCTGGCAAAGTGGAGCAGAGCCTCGAATGGCTCCGCAAGGAGATTGCCCGGTAGAGGGCTGCGTTTCCAAACCGTCCGGAGCAGAAAATCTTATTCGATCAGCGCTTTGAGGTAGGCAAGACTTCGGCTGGCCTGGTCGAAGGTATCACATTCGGCAGAGAGCACGCCGTCGTAGCCGACATTCCTGAGTACCTCGATGACACCGGGCAAATCCACTTCGCCGTCGCCCGGAGCCACCTTTTCTATGCGCCGGTTTTCTTCGGATTTGCCCTTTTGACAGGCCGTGACCGCTCGTAGATTCATAAGTTTTGTGGCTTGGCGCCAAATTATTAAGGGAATATCTTTTGTAACAATCGTTCGAGTCTTTGAAGAAGCGATACAGGATATTCTCGTCTCAATCGGTCGTCTTCAAGATCGACGTGCAAGGTCCCGCCTTCGGCGTAGCGCAGGACGATGTCGCTTATTATAAGTGGAATGGATGCGTTTTAAGAGGATATGTATCTCAGTTTTTGCCGTTCTTTCTCTTCGGCTGGAGGATGAAAATATGGTATTCGCCGTTTATTCTTTCTCCGCAGCCGAGTATCTGTCCTTTGTTGTTGATATCTACTATGCCAAAGCTCTTCCATTGAGGATCGGCGGCGAATATGTTATCGAGATCTACACATCCATGCTGTTCGGACCAGATGAAAGGACACGGCCTTGTTTGTCTTCTTTTCTTTAAAAACCATTTACCGACAGACCAGGACCATGTTCTTTTTTGATAAGCCCCTATCAATTGTCCATTGTCATTTAATGCAATCCGCCAATCCAAGGATATGTTATCTATTTTTTTAATAGGCCGCACACTGTTTTTTTCATCCCATATAACCATATAACAGTTTCCTTTGGAATCAGATGAATGCCCCAAAACCTGGCTTCTATTATTTACAGCAAATGCAGCACTTGTTTTTCCGCCGAGAGTTCCAAGGTCGGTCATACCGTTGACGTCGTCCCATATAAATGCGCGTCTATAACCTTCATCGGTTTCAGAGCATCCTGCGACTTGCCCTTTATCATTTATTGAATATGCCACACTTTGTTTTCCACCGAGTGTTCCGAGCAGTGTGAAGCCTTTTTCTTTGTCCCAAATAAATGCCTCACACAGAGATGGATCGGGTTTTTCGATAGTACCGACTATCCTGCCTTTATTGTTTATTTCGATGTTAGCGAGACCTGTAATTGTTCCACCTTCGCTGATGATATCAGTCGTTCCGCTTTCAGGATCCCAGATGAAAAGACGACACGCAGGGAGTACGGGACTTATTTCGTCACTCCCGACTACCTGAGCTCTGTTGTTGATATCCAACGCCTGGAGACCACTGCAGCGCTTATCGATTTCATTGAAACCATTGACATCATCGTAAACGAATGCACGGCTCCCGCCGTATAACAAGCCGTTTACAGGGGTAAAGTGTCCCACTATCTGCCCGTGATCGTTTATCGCGTCTGGTTCTATATGGTCGCGTCCGAAGTTGCCGAGGTCGATGATGCCGTATTGGGGCGGTTTATGTAATAAAAAGGATAAGGCCGACCACAGAATCATCGCTGCAGCAGCGATCGGCATCAGGATATATATCCTGGATTTCCCATTTACAGTCTCACAAAACATAATTTTCTCCATTCGCGTCCAATGATTCGACAATAACTTGCGTGAACTGTCAAGGATTTCCTTTTCCGAGGCCGGCGAATGGTAAAAGAGAGCATTTGTGGGCTTGAGATTCTTCGCTGCGCGCTCAGAAGGACAACGACTCTCCGGTCTATGCGGCTTGTTCGTACAGGCTCTCAGTCGGGTTTTGTGAGGATGACCGGCGTTTTATGCAGCTCGGGCTTTTCGGTGCGCCAGTTCATATCCATGCTGTGGCTTCCTTCGTTGAAATCGAACTTGACCTCCATGTCGGTGAGGGCGGTGACGATATAGACGTCGCGGGTGACCTGCCTGCCATCGGGCCAGACCGCCCTGAAACGGTGCGGTCCCACCGGCAGCATGATCTCGTCTTTGCCCTCCACATACTCACCGCCGTCGATATGAAGCTGCGCCCCGGGCGGGCTCACTTTCACCGCCGCGAGCCCTATATCCTTGTACTCCTGCACGATCTTGTGAATCAGGTCCACTTGCGGCTGCATCATTTTCATCACTTCCTCCGTCCGCTTTATGGCCTTCTTTTTTTCCCTCTCCACTTCCGACCGCGACGGCCGGCCGGAATTGCAGCCGGCATTGAGGCACCACACCAGACAAAGCAGCATCAACAAATTCTTTTTCATTGCAGCCTCCCTGTTTCCAAAATTGCGAGTTACATTTTCTGCCATTTCCGATTCAAACCATTCGAAGACACAATTCTCTCCGTACGACCTCAGGAATTCTACAAGAAACCACTTGGACTATCAAGGATTTCATGGAACATGGATTTGTCCTCCGAAGCATTGTTAATAGACTATTTGTTGGTTGGTCATGTGCCGGCGTTCAAGACTTGGAGGCGACCTGGTTGTTTAGCCGGCCCGCTAAACGTGTTGCTCCCCTGACGTTTTTGAGAGTCGATGGCATACAAGGAACAGAAAGCCTGCCGCCAAGGGAGGCAGAACGAAGACGAAGTTGAAGGGCAGTGCGGAAGGTGTGAAAAATTCCCCGATAGTGACGTGTAGATGAGGGACCCCCACCAGAAAGCAAGTAATCAGCAGCACGCCATCCAGCAGCAGCACACCTCCTGCGAATGCTTCCTTTGCCCACACGCTCGCGATTATAGCGGCGCCCATAAACATCAGAAGGGCTATGAGCAGGATTACGACCTAATGAGCTTTTTGATAGAGCTGCCGGACTTCTTCGGCCGATAAGGCGCGGTCGTAAATGCGCACATCGTCGATCGAGCCGTCGACCGTCTGCCTTCCTGCGCTCCAACCGCCAATCTCCAAATTGGCGCCATCTATTACCTGGCAGGTGTCTAACTCCATGGAATTCTCAAGATATCCATTAACATAAAGATAAGCCCTGGGACAATCTCTGACGGCGACGATGTGCACCCATTGGTCACTATCGTGAGGAGTCCGTGAACGGAGGCGTGCCACTGTTCCGTCATCCATGACGAAATTGATTTTCCCACCATTAATTTCATCTCTTCCATACAGTCCAAACCAGTGGTCCGCATAAGTATGAATCAGTTCAACAATAGTGCTGCTATCTCTATATTTTGCCCACAGTACCAAACTGAATTTGGTGACAGAAAACGCGGGCGAGTCGGGAATTGATACGTAGTCATCCACGCCGTCGAAATGCAGTGCACCGTCGAGCATCCCTTTGGTGTGTTCCGCTCCATGAACTGTTCCGTGGTGGCCGCCTGCCGAATCGTACGCTATCGAACCCTCGGTCTCGTCGAACTTCCACCATGCGATGAGGCCCCGGACCGGTCCGGATGCGGGCCTCCGGCTGTAATAGCTGCTTAGCGCCGGGGAAGCGGGCGGCTGTCGAACCGGCATATCGACGGCACCAAACCAGTATGCAGCCAGACCGGCAAGCCCAAGAAGAAGCAGACCCGCAAAGATTGCACAGAATCCCAGGAGTTTCCCCCTTTCCATGGCCGCATACCTTTCAAGAGTCTGGGTGTCTCGCCTTATCATATGCATGAGCGTACATTACTGCCTCTCGATACGCAATATATTTGACCTGACATTTCCCTATCACCTAATACCTGGTACTCCTGCACACCACGGCCTCTATAATAGCACAATATCCGGTTCGATTTCAATACTTCAGACCGTCAACTCGTCCAACATTCCTGTCAGAAAGGCCCCCAATATACCAATTCGCTGAAAATCCAACGTTTTCGCACTTTTTTGACGCACCCTGACCGGTCTTCGCACTCGACAATTGGTTTGTCTGCTTTGATATATTCGAAACCAGCTTGCCCGCTCTGGACAAACTCTTTTGCCATAAATCGGGATCAAATGCGCCACTTCTATATACCAAACCCGGGTCTATAAATGGTAGGGATGGCGTTGTGGTCTGCTGAGCATACGGTTGGCCTGCTCATCGCCAATGACCTGCTGCTTGTCGGCGTCCCAGTTGAGTTTGCGGCCGAGCAGGTATGAGAGGTTGCCTAAGATGCACATGGTGGCTGCCCCGTGGCCGGCCTCGACGTCCATGCAGGGCTTTTTGCCCGTCCTAATGGCGGCGAACCAGTCGGCCTTATGGTTCATGTTGTAGTCTTCGTATTTATCCATACGATAGACTTGCGTGCCGCCGGCGGGCACTTCGAAATTGCGGGCCTTTTCCGCGGCTTCGTAACGGGTGCCGTCGCGGTCAACGATTAGCTTGTCACTATCGCCCCAGAAGACCAGGCCGAAGTCCTCGTTCTTGTCGGGGTAATTGGTATGTCGCTCGCCCGGCTGGGCCCATACTACCTGCCAATCGGGATTCCTGAACGTATAGACCACTTCCATCTCGGGCGGACAATCCCATCTGCCTTTGGTCGTCGCGGTGCCTTTTGCCTCAACGCTCACAGGCGATTGGTGGTCGGCATCCATACACCAGCGTATCAGACTGAACACGTGGGCGCCGCGGTCGCGGATCTGGCCGCCGCCGGATTCCATTATCCACCGGAAGACGGCGTGACAGTAGGCGCTGTTGTATGGGCGCCAGGGGAGCGGCCCCAGCCACATGTCCCAGTCGAGCTCAGGCGGCGGGGCCGAATCGGGGTCGGTGCCGCCGGTGGGATTGAGACGATGCCAGCACGTTACTTTGTGGACCTTGCCCAGCATCCCATTGCGGATATATTTACAGGCGTCGTGCGCCGGCTTGGCCGAGCGCGACTGGGAGCCGACCTGCACGACGCGTTTGTATCTCTTTACCGCGGCGACCATAGCTTTGCCTTCTTCGATGGTCACCGAGGTCGGCTTTTCGACGAACACGTGTTTGCCGGCTTCGCATGCATGAACGCACTGCAGGGCATGCCAGTGGTCGGGCGTGGCAATCAGCACCGCATCGATGTCCTTGCGCTGCAGGACGTATCGGTAGTCACGGTACGGCTCCACTCCGGGACCGGCTGATTCGACGGCCTTTGCCAGCCGCTTCTCATCGACATCGCACACGGCGGCAATGTTCACCACGCCGGCCTCGCGGAACCTGGTCATGTTCTTCAGATGCCCTGATCCCATTCCGCCGACGCCAATCATGCCGATTGTCAGCCGTTCGTTTGCTCCGGTCCGGGTCGCGGCGGGCAATACGCCGGATGGAACGAGATAGGGAATGCTTATGGCCGCACCGGCCCCGGCGAGGAACCTGCGCCTGCTAAATCGATTCGGCTGTCTCATAAGTCACCAACCTCACTGCATTGGCCACAGCACGACTGCAAACACGCCTGAAAGTCTTTACCGAATCTTGCGGCATCAGCGACAGAAAGCTTCAATCTCAATTGAGCGACATTTTAACTTCGCAGTCGATTCAGTCAAGAAGTGAATTATCCCGCCATTTTCCCTGGGCAAGTTTCTTGAAAGGATGCCGTTTGCACTGCGGCTTGGAAAGGTGTTTGAACAGAAGCAACTCTCGTTGGTATAATGATTCTTCGTGAGGCTCAAAGGTTATCGGCCATAGTTGACAATCAGGGACCCCCTTATTTCAGGAGCCGAGGATGCTAAGAACCGCAGTCACGACTATGTTGGTTTTTGTGTTCGTAAGCGCATTAACAATTGTCCTCGCCGCTGAAGGTAAAGTCGCAAATGATGGCTTTGAACTGAATTTGCAGCGGCGTGAGCCTGCGGACGGCGCGCTTATTATAGAGAAGAAACAGATTCATCCAGCCAAAACGGCGATAGTGGTTATCGATATGTGGGACCGGCACTGGTGCAGGACCTACACGGCGCGTGTAGCCAACATGGTGCCGCGCATGAACCGAACGCTCGAGGCGGCGCGCAGGTTGGGTATCCAGGTGGTTTTTGCACCGTCGGACGTGGTTGATTTCTACAAAGACTTTGCGCAGCGAAAGTCAATGCAGGCTATTGCGGATTATGCGCCGCCCGCAAAGGTTGCCTTCAATCCGCCGTCGGAGCCAAAGGGGAAAGACTGCTGTGAATGTGGGCCGGCGCAGCCGTGCAAGACGAATTCCTTCGGGCGATGGAGCCGCCAGCACCCCGACCTTAAAATCGCCGAAAGCGACCTTATCGGCGACTGCAACAACGAACGCGAGCTGCTGAACTTCTGTCGGCATCGAGGCATTGACACGTTGATTTACATGGGCGTCGCCAGCAACATGTGCGTGCTGCACAGAAAATTCGGCATGCTTAACATGGGCGGGTACGGCTTCAACATTATGTTTGTGTCTGATATGGTACAGGCGATTACGGCCAACGGTCTGGACCCGGCTACCAAAACGCCGGACTGGAACTTCACCCCCGCCAAAGGCAGCGCCCTTATTCAGCGATACCTCGAAAAGCACATCGCGCCATCGTTCGAAAGCAGGCAGTTAATCGGCGCTGCGGGCCTGAATCCCTTTGCTCACGACAAACGTCCCCACATAGTGTTTGTTATCGCCGAGCAGGAATACAAGTCGAATGAAACGCTGCCGGCCTTTGCGAAGGCACACCTCGAAAAGGACTTCCGTTGTACATTCCTGTTTGCCAGGGCCGATGCAGGCGAAGGCCGCAATGACGTGCCGGGGTTGGAATCGCTGTACGATGCAGATTTGCTCGTACTAAGCATGCGGCGTCGGGCTCTGCCGGTGACGCAGATGGACCACCTCGAGCGCTACATTCGCTCGGGAAAACCCTTTGTGGGCATTCGCGTCAGCGTGGTGCCATTTCAGGTGAAGCCTGAAGACCGGCCGGACGGTCACGTAATCTGGCGCGATTTTGACCGCCAGGTCCTTGGCTGCCAATACGCAGGGTACGATAAACGCTCACGCCAGACGGGCTGCGATGTCTGGATTGCCAAAGAAGCCGGGAGGCATCCGATTCTGCATGGCATAGACCCGAATGGATTCCACAGCCCAAGCTGGATTTATAAGCTGAACCCATTGGCCGAAGGCACAACGCTGCTGATGGAGGGGCGCTGGTCCGGCAATGAACCTGTAGAACCGGTGGCCTTCACCAACACCTTCTCAGGCACCCGCGCGTTCTTCACGTCCCTCGGCCATCCTGATGACTTCCGGAATGAATCGTTCTGTAAGCTTTTGGTTAATGGCGTGCACTGGGCGCTGGAGATGCCAGTACCATAACGGCCACAGTCTCCCAGGAAGCCTCGCGCCGCAATCCATAGCTTCGCGGCAGAAGCGAACATGTCACCGGTTGTGCAAATAATGTGACAAGACAAGAACTGAAGAATATGTCCACCTTAAGAACTCCTGCGGGATGGGCAGGACATCATGGTGATGAAACATGAGACTAACCGAGAAGGACAAGACGTTTTTGGAGAACAATAAGAAGCTGATGGAATCTAAAGATCTGTGGGTAGAGCTGGAGTCTGGCAGGCCAGGCTATATGGTTCTTGAGTGGACGTATGCCCCGCCATGCCGTTCATGCTATTTCGCGTCAGCCTGACTGTCACCAGATCGTTTTCCCGGGAACTCCTCGCAGCCCCTTCGAGGTAAACCGTGAAATACCGCTCACTTCGACCACTAATCTTGCCATTGTCGCTTTCCACCAGGACTACCGCGGTCTCTCCAACGAATTGCTCCCGAAACTTCCAGCCCAGCTCCTTATCGAGCTGCCGCAATACTCTCGATCGCTCCTTCGTAACTCTTTTATCAACAACACCTTGCATCGCTGCAGCAGCGGTGCCTTTGCGCGGCGAAAAGCTGAAAACGTGCATTTTCGCAAAACCCACGTCTCTGGCCAGCTCTAATGTCTGCTCGAAATCAGCTTCAGTTTCGCCGGGGAATCCGACGATGATATCGGTGGTTATAGCAGGTCGGTCCAAGCGGTTCCTGATCGCCTCAACCGTTCTTCTGAACTCGTCAGCCGTGTATTGCCTGCACATTTTTTTCAGCACTCTATTCGAGCCTGATTGAAGCGATAAGTGTAGATGTGGCATGAGGTTACGGTTCTCACAGAACACGTCGAGCAGCCTGCTGGTCACATCTTTTGGCCCCAGCGAGCTTAATCTGATTCTCCTAAGACCCGGCACTCTTGCTATTTTTTCAAGCAATTCGGCCAAACTGTCGTTCTCGGGCCTGTCCCAAATCCTGCGCCTGACACTTTTTTGGCCGTAGGCGCCAAGACAAATGCCTGTTATAACAATTTCCTTATGTCCAGCTTTTACAAGGGCTTGCGCCTCACATAAGGCCGCCTCGGCCGGCTTGCTGGCCAAAAAAGGCCGGCTCCTGGGTATAATACAGTAGCTGCAATACCCGTCGCAGCCGTCCTGCACTTTCAGGAAGGCCCGTGTGTGGCCCCTGAATGAAGTCAGGGGCGGCAGTGTAGATTGCTCCGCCGAAATATTTTTCTGCTTGATTTTTTCAGCGATTTTTGGTTTAATTAACTTGTGTGGGTCTGAATGAAAGCTATGTGAACCTGAGACCGCGTTTAGGCCGGTTGCTATGAGGCTCAACATGGGAGCCAGGCTTTCATGACCTCCTATGAGGTATACATTTTCGTTTGGATTATGCAGTTCGCCGATTCGCAGACTCGGCAAACAGCCACAAACAACTATGATGGCGCCCGCGCTTAGCTTTTGGGCTTTTCGGATGTTCTGTCGGCTTTTTGCAGAGGCGGTATGGGTAACACAGCATGTATTGATAACAACCAGATCGGGTTTCTCTTTCGCGGTTCCTACCGCGTTAAGCCCGAGTTGTTCCAGCAGCTCCCGAATCTGCTGGCTTTCGTACTGATTGACTTTGCAGCCAAGAGTCTTTATCGAAAACGTTTTCATGGTGTGATATAATTTATATTATTGACGTAGTTTTGCAAGGCCCGTCAGGTTGGCTGCGGACCATAGTTGGGAGGTTGCTATGGCGTCAAAATTCGGCGCAGTATGGGCGATAGATATAGGCAACAATTCCCTTAAAGCTCTCCATCTGGGCACTAACGAAACGGGTGGCGTCGAGGTGATTGGGTTTGACAGCGTGGAGCACACCAAGATTCTGACCGGCGTCGGCGTAACCGACGCCGAGAGGCAGGAACTCGTCGCCATAAGCCTTCGCCAGTTCGTTGAGCAGAACGACCTGGGGATGGACGATATTGCTGTTTCCGTGCCCAGCCAAAACAGTTTTGCACGTTTCGTGAACCTCCCGCCTGTTGAAAGCAAGCGTATTCCGGAAGTCGTCAAATTTGAGGCGGCCCAGCAGATTCCTTTTGATATCAACGACGTGCAGTGGGATTGGCAGTTGATGACGGACACCGGCGGGCCGGAAACCAAGGTCGGTATTTTCGCCATAAAGAATGATGTGGTTGACTCGGTGCTGGAACATTTTAAGAGAGAGGACTTGACGGTACGTTACGTTCAAATGGCGCCGATGGCCCTGTACAACTATGTCTTGTATGACCGGGCTGACCTGGGTAACTCCGGCGATCAAGCCATTATCCTTATTGACATAGGCGCTGAGAATACCGATTTGGTTGTCTGCACCAGGTCCGTTGTCTGGCAAAGATGCATTGCTATGGGTGGTAACGCCTTTACCAAGGCTATTGCTGATGCCTTCAGACTGAATTTTCAGAGGGCCGAGAAGCTCAAGCGGACCGCTCCGATGAGCAAGTATGCCAGGCAGATATTCCAGGCCATGAGGCCGGTCTTCACGGATTTGGTATCGGAAGTGCAGCGGTCGCTGAACTTTTACGCCAGTTCTCATCCCAATGCTAAGCTGCTTAAGGTCATCGCATTCGGCGGGGGCACGAAGATGCGGGGTCTGCTGAAGTATCTTAAGCAGACGCTGCAAATACCTGTCGAAAGGCCCGATTCATTCAAGAAGCTGCCTGTCGCTTCCGGTGTTTCCGCTACGAAGTTCCACCAGCATGTCCACGAGTTCGGCGTCGTTTACGGCCTTGCCTTGCAGGGTTTGGGCCTGGCTCGAATAGAAAGCAACCTCCTGCCTCGAGGGGTCGCCCGCTCGATCGCCTGGACGAGCAAAGCCAAGTACTTTTCCGTGGCAGCTTCTCTGTTATTGCTGGCTTCGGCTGCCTCCCTGGGCAGAACCTTGTGGGACAAGTACAGCTACGATAGTCCGAGTAATCTGGACTTCAGACAAGAGACCAAAACCGTTATTTCCCGTGTTGAGCAGGCCGGCGAAAAGCTTGAAAAAGAGAAACAGAGGGCCTCGGCTCAAGAAGCGAAAATCAAAAAGGCTTTTGAACATTTTGCTTATCGCAATGTGGTACCGCTGTTGCATCAAACCATAGTCTCGGCCTTGCCCAACGAGACGAACAATCCGGACCAGGCCGAGCTTTACACGGCCTTTGCCAACGGCGATGTGAAGACTCTTCTCACGTTTCCTCGAAAAGACAGAAGGCAGATATTTGTAACCGGGATGTCCGTCCGGTTTACCAATGACGTTGAAACCGCCTCCCTTGGAGAAACGGACCTCGTCACCGGAAGCTGGGGCGAAGATGAAGGGGACATTGACGGCGGCAGAGCTTTGGCGGAGGCACGGTATTTCGAGGCGATGGCCAAGTATAAGAAAAAGGCATACATAAAAGAGGAAGAGGAAGCAGCGGACAAGGGAAAGCCCGGGTTTGTGGTAACGGTCGAAGGCTACAGCCCGTACGCAAACCTGCGCGACCTGCTGGACCCCTACGGTGTGGGAAATGACAGAGACAGGTGGGGAGTGATTACTCGGCTGTTGCATCTTGCCGACAGCAACAGTCCTCTCGAATTGTACGAGAGAACCAAGACCACACACTTCATGTTGCAAACGGGTGTGGTTGACATTGGTGCTTCCATACCCGATGGAATAGGGGTGCCGGAGATCAGATTTCCGGAAGGTAAAACGCCCCAGAACCCATCCGGCTCTGCCGGTCAGAGGGTCTTTATTGACCCCATGACAAAGGAGGTAATTAGTAAAATCTCGAAGCCGGGCGCAGAAGAGGTGGTCAATGACCAGTGGTTTGTTCTAAAGCTCAAGTTCGTCTGGAAAGATGCGCCCAAGAAACCGTCGGCCGCCGCACGGTAGTCTTGCTCCTTCAGCAGCCGAGGCCCTTTGTGTGGCGAAGTGATGAGGCGCAGAAATGACGGTGCCGCGTGGCAGAACAGGCAGGTAAACAGAAATGGATATGTCAAAACTAAAAGAAGCTTACAAGAGTTATTCGTCGCTCCTGAAGCCGTTTTTCATACTGCTGGCCGGTGCGATTGTGCTTGTACCTACTCAGTTGATCAGTAGAAATCTCGGGCAAAAGGTCCAGCGCGAGAGTGTCAGCACGGGCAAAGATATGCAAGCACTCGAAGTCTTTCCGAGCAGGCAGTGGGAGGAGGAAAAAAAGCGTCAAGACGCCTTCGAAAGAGATGCGAATGAGATTGACCGCCTGGCGAGACAGAGCACCCAGAGGCAGCTCTTGAGTTACGCGATATTTCCTAAGCCCAAGGATGAATCCGTATTTATTTTCGGCGACTTCGGCCGGAAATTTCGAGGCGCCGTCGACCAGTTGATAGCCCGGATGAATGCCGGCGATTGCCCAACCCAGGACGAGCTGGATAAATTCAGGAAAAGTCCAAAGGCCAGAAGGGCCTTGAGTGTGAACCTCACGGAGGTGGACGCCGCCATAGAGGATAATCTGTGCCGGGAAAAAGCAGAACGGGCCTCCGTCTATGCCAGAGCCGATGATTTGGACGGTTATGACTTCTGGGCAGAGTATGGCTATGCCAAGGCCAAGAGCAGGGACGAGGCCGTTCGGAATTGCTGGTACTCACAGCTGGCTTATTGGATCATCGAGGATGTTGTCCATACCGTTGGTGTCTTGAATTCAGGGTCAAGCAGCGTTCTTACTTCTCCGGTGAAGCGGCTTCTCAGTGTGAACTTCCCCATGATTGTGACAGGGGGCAGAACCAAATATGTTTCCACGGGCTCGCGCAAAGACAAAGAACAGGACAGTCTGCCAAGTTATCTCGTTTCCCCCAAGTATGGGCTTGCAACCCCCCACACCGCAAGAATCTGCGACGGCGATATTGACGTCGTCCATTTCAAGATCCAGGTCGTCGTGAGCACAAAGGCGGTTTTGTCCTTTATGCAGGAGCTTTGCCGTGCGAAGGAGCATGAATTCAAAGGGTGGGACGGAACAGAGCCGGAACAGATTTTCAAGCATAATCAGATAACGATTCTGCGGTACACTATCGACTCGGTTAAACGCGACGGCGGCGCTCACAGCCTCTATCGTTACGGTGAAGATGCTGTGGTAAAATTGGAGGTAATCTGTGAGTATATCTTTGACGCAAGTACCTACGATCAGGTCAAGCCGCAAGCGGTCAAAGACACCGTGGAGGAGGAGCTAAACGAAATGCAAAAGCAAAAGGCGAAGACAACGAGGACTTCAAAAGTAAAGACGAGCGGCACCACCGGCAAAACCAAGCCGGCGAACAAGAAGATTAGCACGTTTGATGACATTTAGAGGCTCAGTCTGGATGGACGCCGGGGGCAACAGATTGCTTGCGGGCGCGGCCTTGGGGCGCCGGCGCCTGATTTGGCAGGCCCTCGGAACGCCGCAGAAAGGAGTTGTATTATACAGGACGCGCCGGCCATAATTCGGAAGATGAAAAATTAGGACGGACCAATAATGATAGAAAAAAGTGGAAACTTTTTGGAACAACATCTCGAAAAGATGATCTTGGCGCTGGCGGCAGTTTTGGCCGCCTGGCTCTTCATTACGCGCGCTGCTATTAGTCCCAACAGAGTCAAATACAACAATAAGGAATGCGCCCCGGCCGATGTCGATTTTGCGATAAGCAGGCAGGCTGAAAATCTGGAGCAGCGCCTGGAAGTGCAGCCCCAGCCGCCTGAGCCGTACCAGCCGAAATATGATGCTTTTACCGCTCTGGTCGACGGGCAAGTCAATGGCGCCAAGTCCTATGCCAAGCGTTTTCCTGCAATCGCCAAACTCTGTCCTCATGCGGCGAATTACGCTATATCTGATGTTAATCCCAATATCATATTGCCTAACCCTTCTGTAAGGCAGTTGGGCGCTCAAGAAGACAGAGAGTATCTGGTGCCCGCCGTGGGTAAGGTCTTAGAGCCCTCGCTCGGTTTTGCCAGGGCGATGGCCTATGTGCCCACCGTCGCTGTCGACCAGCAACATGAGTACGCCGAGAAAAACAGTGAGCCCAACGATATTGACTTTGTTACCGTCGAGGCGAAGTTTAATGTCTCCGAACTATACAAGAGCTTTTATGAGAGTTTTGCCGGCGTCGATGTTCCAGAGGAATGGCGAGACCCCTGCCTGGCTGTTCCGGTTTTTGCGGCAGTGCAGTTGGAGAGACAAGAACTGCTTGCCCACGGCAGCTGGAGCGATTGGAAAATTGTCCCCCGTGCCCGCATCGACCCCCGAAAAAACATGTTTGAGCTTAAAGAGGTCGGGCAACTGCCGCTGGGCGGAATAAGAGTCCGTCTGCTGCAGTTCGGAGGATGGGAGGTGGCAAGGCACTTGTTGCAGCCGGATGCTTACAGGATTGCCTCTGCGGAAGAGGAATGGTTCCCCCCCTCCTTGCGCGACAAGTACTTGGACGTTCAAGGAAAGCAGGAAGCTCTGGAAAGGCGCGAAGAGACCGAAAAAAAAGAACGCGAACGCGAGGAGGAGCGAGCGCGTCCGAGCCGGGACCGGGGTCCCTCCCGGGGCCGCAGTTCCGATACGTACCCAGGCAGGGATACGGGTGTTTCTGACGAGTACGACCGGTCATATAGGTCTCGCCCGCCGACCGGCTTTGGCGTGCCGGGCAAGAGAGCTCCGCGTCCCTCTGCGAAAAAGGAGGCTCCCAAGACAACCTACGGCGATTCGATGAACGAATTGTACGATGAATTCGGCAAGTTTCTCATTACAGAATTGACCAACCTTTCAGCGATGACTGAGCCCCTGCGGTTCTGGGCCCACGATGATACGGTCGAGCCGGGGCGTACCTACCGATACAGAATTCGCCTCGGCGTTTTTAACCCCGTCGCCGGCAAGAATCAGATCAGCGCACAAACTGAACCAAGGAAGGATGATATCATCCTCTGGAGCAGCTTCTCCAAAGCAACTGACGCGATCGATATCCCCGGAAGGCTGTACTTCTTCCCGTTACGCGAAGCGGGCAAGGTCGTAACCATACAGGTCTCCCGGTATCTGTGGGGGTATTGGTACAATTGGAACTTTCCTGTCCAGCAGGGAGAAGTCATAGGCAGCGTTGTTGCAAACAAGGAGACAAACGAGGAAGCCGCCGATACCAGCAAGGACGTTAAATTGCCCGATTCCGTCGACTACACCACCGGCGCCGTTCTCGTAGACGTTACCACTGTCAACGGCTGGTCCGGCGGCGGCGGAGCAAATCTGAGCCCTCGGTACTATCCTGATATCCTCTACAGTTTTGATGGAACCACTATTGAGCATCTGCCGGTCGGTTACGGCTATTGGCCCAAACAGTTGCAGATCAAGTTCAATGAGATCAAAAAGCTCGCCGAAAGGCCAAAGAAAGCTTGGCGACGCTGGATCAGCAGGCCGGGCGACACCTTGCGGTACACTCCAAGACGAACTGATGAATCTGACCGTAGGGAAGATGGGGACAAGGACAGCAGACGGTCAGACGGCGAAGAGGAAGCATGGCAGAGAATGATGGGGCGCCGGGGACGTTAGTTCGCCCGGAATATCCCCTGTGGATGGGGGTTGGGCTGTAGATATGCCTGCTTGACCGAGAGGTCGGCGCCTCCAGCCGGGCAGTTACTTCCAGGGCGGTGCTGGCCCGAGCCTGTTGTTTGGAATACCCGTCTTTTCGATTGTGCTCTGTAGTCGCCGGCCACGGAAGCGGTTGCGGCGGCGGCAGCGATACCCCTGATAAGCAGATTTTGGCGACCAAGGGGTTGCAAATCTTGCCACCCGCCCTTATATTGTCTTGCCGGTTCTTCTTGAAAGGGTTGATCAATGAAGTATGACGTTGCAGACCTGTCGTTGGCCTCCCAAGGCAAAAGACGTATTCTCTGGGCGGATAATGATATGCCGGTGCTGGCCGCGATTCGCAAAAGATTTGACAGGACAAAGCCCTTGAAAGGCAAAAATGTTTCGGCCTGCCTCCACATTACCGCCGAAACCGCCAATCTCGCCAGGACCCTGAAAGCCGCAGGCGCCAACGTCGTCCTCTGCGCCTCAAATCCGCTCAGCACCCAGGACGATGTCGCCGCTTCGCTGACCAGGGATTTTGCTATTCCCGTTTTTGCCGTGTGCGGCGAAAACCGCAGCACTTATTACAGGCATATAAACGCAGCGATTGACCATAAGCCGGTTATTACCTTTGACGACGGCGCGGACCTGGTTAACGAGCTGCACAACCGAAGGAAGAAAGACGCCCCTCGTATCATTGCCAGCATGGAAGAGACCACCACCGGCGTCATTCGTCTCAGGGCGATGGCCAATGCCGGACTGTTAAGGTTTCCCGTCATCGCGGTAAATGATGCCGCCACCAAACACCTGTTCGACAATCGTTACGGCACCGGACAGTCAACAGTTGACGGGATTATTCGAGCCACCGATGTCCTCATGGCCGGCAAAAAGGTTGTTGCAGCCGGGTACGGCTGGTGCGGTCGCGGCTTCGCCATGCGGGCAAGAGGGATGGGAGCAATCGTTATCGTTACCGAAGTCGACCCCATAAAGGCCCTGGAAGCGGCGATGGATGGCTTCGAGGTCATGCCCATGGCACAGGCGGCAAAAGTCGGAGACCTCTTCGTAACCCTCACCGGAAACAAGAATGTTATTCGAGCCGAACACTTCCGCGTCATGAAGGACAGGGCCGTCGTTGCCAACAGCGGGCATTTCAATGTCGAAATCGACATACCTGCACTGAAAAGGCTTGCCGGAAAGGTCAACCGTAACGTCCGCAATCATGTTGACGAGTACGTCCTGAAAAACAAAAAGCGCATTTGCCTGCTGGCCGAAGGCCGGTTGATTAACCTGGCTGCCGCAGAAGGCCATCCGGCTTGCGTAATGGACATGAGTTTTGCCACCCAGGCATTACAGGCCGAATACGTTGTCAAAAACGCGGGCAAGCTGGCGGTCGCCGTACATGATGTCCCTCTGGAGATTGAACAGCAGGTGAGCACGCTCAAACTCCGATCGATGTCTATTGCCATTGACAAGCTTACACCCGAACAGCTCAGTTATCTTGCCAGCAGTGGCGAAGGAACATGACCCAGCGCGTATGGCGCCCCGTGTCTGTACTATTGATGCATCTCCTGCCGCCCCATGAGCCACAGGGGTGACGCACTGCGAGACGAAGGCTTATGAATGACAAACAGGCTGAAACGACGCCCATAACAGCAGCGTCAAAGTCTTTTATGACCGCAGGCCCCACGCTGCACTACAGCCATGACAATGTGCTGCGATGTTGGCTGCTCGCCGTGGCGGTATTCGGCGTCTGTTGTTTCTTCTGGTCCAAAATACTGACCGGTTCCTTTTGGCCGTCAGACTTTCGGGTGCTGACTTCCCCACAACTTTGGCAGTTGGACAGATCAGTCGCAACCGGCGTCAATATATTTGAATATCCCTGGCAGATTCTTGTCTTGGGGCTGCTCATGGGTATCCTCGCAATTGTGCCGGTCCTGATATCACAGCTTATGAGTTTCAGTTACAGTCTGCCTTTCATATTGGGAGTGGCTTTCTTGGCCGATTTGCCGGCCTTTGCCGGTTGTCTCTTGATAAGCTGCCTCGCCGTGGCCTGCCGGCCGCTTCGTTTCCGCTCTCGCTTCACCGCAATAGCCCTGTGCACCGCGCCACAGTTGCTTTATTGGGGATATTTCAGCAGCGCAAGGGCGGTGGAGCCTATCAAATGGGCGTTTTCGTTCGCGCCCTGGGTTCTTGCCTGGCTTATCGGTTTGGGTATAGCCGGATTGGTCCTCGGCATAGGGCATTTCGCCCGCTACAGGCCGGGCCTGGTCTGGATGTCCACCTCTCTCTTTCTCTTGCTGGCTATTGTGACTTTTGAGATGAGAATAGGCTTTGACGAGCTGGATTATCAGCTCTACGTGGCCAAGAATAATCCCGAGGACGTCACCGAATTTCACGACCACACCATAACAGCGGCGCTGGATGAAACAATCAGAGACCCCGTAGTCAGGAGATACTTGGCGGGTTTCTTCTATCCTGAAGACCCCATACCTCTGCGGGCAGACTTGAAAAGCGAAATCCAGGCCCAGTTGGCTCTGGGCTTTTGGCCAGGCTGGTTCAATGTTCCCCCGAATTTAAGCTATCAGAAGAAAAGACAGTCGCTCCTCGATCAGTATGAATGGTTCATTGACCGCCGCTCAAAAAGCCGTCGTATGCCAATTGTTCTTTACTATAAAGCGCTCTTGAAAGACTACCGTCCCGACATAAGCATGCTCGGCCAAAAAGAGACGCTCCATTTTTACAGTGAATATCCCGATCGCGACAGTCTCACGACATGGTACAGACTTTACGACCAGTTCGGGCAAAGCCCCGAGTCGGTTGAGGCCCGATACCGCATAGCGATGCATTTGCCCGGACAGGGTGAGTTCAGCCGCGCCGATGAGCTGCTTGCCGAGGCCCAGACCATGATCGCGGAGAGGTTGAAGCTCTCAGAGCAGGCTAAGCCTGCGAACGACACATTCTTCAGCCTGTTCCGCCCACCGGCCGATTCGGCAATCACCCCCCTTAAATTGGCTGACCTGCAAAGAAGGGTGAACCAGCTGCGCAGCCTCATCAGTGCCCAGAATCGTGCCGGCGACCAGGATGCCCGCAAGCGCCTGGCCGCCTTCGTGTTGCTCGACCCACATGCCGGCGATTATCGTCGACGCCTCGATGAGTTGCTGAAGCTGACCGGAGATCATGACCCCTTGCGCGATAATATCCTTTTGGCCCAGACAAACCTCGTCCCTGACGAGCAGTTGAGAGCCGAAAAAATCGCCCAGCTGCACAAAGAATTCCAGGATACCGACGGGGGAGTTCAGGCCTTGTACGAGCTGGGCCTTCTGAAAATTCGTCTCTATCAGAATGAGTCAAATCCAGAAAAGAAAAAAGACCTCCTGGCCGATGCCAGAGCCACGCTGACCAGCTTTGTCAGCCTCTATCCGGATAGCTTCTTTGCCGAGCACGTCCAGAAGAACCTTGACGACCTGCCGACGGTGGATTAGCGACACAGACCGAGCGGCAGGCAGGAAATGACTTCGCCCCGGCCAAACTCCCCGCGTGCTTCACGTTTGTAGGTGGATTCTTTGCGCGCGTCCTTGCCGCCGCTTCGCCAGCCTGGTTTGACTTTTTCCACGCATATTGCTATAATTGTCTGCTGTAGGAGACTTAGAGCATCTAACAAGAAGAATGTCATTGCAAGCCCGCCGCAGGCGGGCGCGGCAATCTCAGGCCATCGGCAAAACCGAGGCTCATTTTGTTACAGGCTCTTAAGATAAGGCCGACCCTCCTTCTGGGAGCGGGCCTCTTGAAAATGGCCGTTTGAATAAAGGCAAATCGTTTTATATATGGAAACCTCTGATTCGAACACTCAGAGAATTCTGCTGGTTGGCGACATTGCCGGAGCCTTTTCAGACGCCGAGGCCGTGCGCCGGCTGCCTTATGAAGTCTGCGCCAACCTGGGCAATGCTCTGGCTGCCGCCACGAAGACCGTCTTTGCTGCCATCGCTGTCGTAATGTCCGCTCTGAGCTCCAACCTGACCTTGGCTCTCAGGACATTGAGGCAGGGCGGTTGTGAAACGAAGATTATTCTTCTGGCGCAAATGTTGGAAGAGCCCTTGGCCATGCAGCTTGTCAACTCTGTCTCCGACGGCAGGAATCTGGCCGATGATTACCTCATCTGCCCCATTGATGCCCAATGGCTGTACGAAACCGTTGTCTCGCCCCGGGACCGCCAGCCGGCCCCTGTCGCTCCACCTGCCCCCGCCGCTGCCGCCCCCCAGATGAGGATACGGCAGCTCGAAAAGCTCGCTACGGAGGATGACCTCACCGGCCTGAAAAACAGACGCTATATATGGGAATTCTCCAGGCAGATTATTGAGCACGCACGCAAAGAGGACGGGCGGGTGACGCTGCTCTTATTCGATATCGATAACCTCAAATCCTATAACGATGTTTTCGGCCATCTGGCCGGAGACGAAATACTCAAAGAGGCCGCACTACTGATGAGACGCTGTTGTCGGCAGCACGACGTCGTTGCCCGCCTGGGCGGCGATGAGTTCGCCGTTGTCTTCTGGGATGGGCCGCGGGCCGAATCCAAGGCCGCCGAAAACGAGAGGCGCTCCACCTCCGCCGAACATCCAAAAGAGGCTATCTGCATTGCCAAACGCTTCCAAGGTGAGCTGAAAAAAGCCGAGCTGCACCTGCTCGGTCCCCGGGGCAGGGGCGTCCTGACCATAAGCGGAGGACTCGCCAGCTTCCCCCGCGACGGCGACGCCATCGACGAGCTTTTCCAGCAGGCTGACAGGGCGCTGCTCGAGGCAAAACGCAGCGGAAAAAACAAAATCTATCTCGTCGGCAGACCCGAAAGCGACATCGCCGATATAGAATAATCCCTCTCACCTGCATCACAGGCTGCTCGGCCGAGCAGGAATTTTCCGTGTAAATTCCCTAACGTTCGCTACGATTGGTGCGTCTCTAATGATGAGGACACACTCGTGAACCACGGTCCGAAAGCGAACACCATTGAAGCAGCAAGACTGGTCAAGGCGAGCCAGATGGGGGACCGGGGAGCGTTCGACGAGTTGGTCCGGCTCTATCAAAAGCGGGCCATGCTGGTCGCCGTCAGGATATTGGGCGGCGCCGATGAGGCGGCCGAAGCCGTCCAGATGGGTTTCCTCAAGGCCTATTTGAATATCAAAAAGTTAAGAGACGCCGAACAGTTCGAGTGCTGGCTCCTGCGGATTGTCGCCAACGCCGCCATTAGTCAGGCCAGGACCGCCAAACGCAGGGCAGCCCAGGTAAGAATCGCTGACTGTAGTCAGGATAACGCGGCGCTGTCGGCCCCACAAGAGCAAGCCGCCGAAGACCTGAGCCGAGCGATAGGGCAGGCGATGCTCAGGCTGTCGAAAAGAGAGGCTCAGGCAATTTCGCTTTTCGGCTTGCAGGATATGTCGCAGAAGGAAGTCGCCCGAATCATGCGTTGTTCCGTTGAAGCCGTCAGATGGCATGTCTTCAATGCGAGGAAAAAACTGAAGGTGTTGCTGAAAGAATATCTCGAATGAAACACGATAAAGAAAGAATAGACTTGCTCCTGGAGCAGAACGCATCCGAGCAGCTCGCCAAAGTTGATTGGCAGACTTTGAATGCTGCAATCTCATCCCGCCTGGACCGGGCCGGCCGGACGAAAACTCTTGCCTCCGCAATCCCAACGGCCTTAAAGATAGCAGGGGGGCTTGCCGCTGCGGCCGTCATTCTGATTGCGGTTATGATTACTGTGGATACGCGAGACGACTTGCGGTTGGAAACCGGCCGACGAGCGGTGGTCAGGTTTACTCAAACAACAGGGACAGCTTCGGTCGAAATTGGGCACGCGCCTGCCAAATCAAAAGTATTTGTTGACGTTGAGCCCGCCCGTAGCACATTGGCTATGTGCGAGGTTCAGATAATTGATGTCGAGGGTGAGAGAGAGAAAAATGGCACTCGCGCCGCCTGGATTATTATCAGCAGACCTGAGCCTGTCTTTGCGGACAATGGCGCAGCCAAGGATATGAAGGATTTGATTTGTATGTTCTGATACGGTTATCGATGTAAAGGAGAACGCAAAATGAACGCACAGAATTTGGCAAAAAGGCTGGTAGTTGGAATCGCTTTGGTTTGTGTTTTCGCCGGTTACGTTTGGGCGGATAAGCTGCAATTGCAGACCGGGCTCGGCAAGGATATTAAGATTCAGTTGCGAGATGTTACTATTGCTGAGGCGCTGGAGAAGATCGGTCAAGAAGCCGGCGTTAAGTTTGTCTTGTCAGATGAGGCGGCCTGGAAGCTGCCACAGGGCGAGGCGACCCGACTTTCCGTGATGATGCAGGGACCGCTGGCTGAAAGCATGACCGAAATGCTAAACGCCTTCTTTATGCGCTACGCCGTGGGCGACGAGGAAGTTACGATACATCCGCGGCCGGAGCTGGAGCATATCCTCGGCAGGCCGAGTGCAAAACAACTGGAGTTGTTGAAAGCCATATATACGAGGCCCATAAAGCATTACTCTCTTGATAGGGTACAAGTCACCATAAACAAGGCGCTTGGCCACGAAATATTCATTTCGCCGATTCACGTGCAAGCACAGTTGAACGATTTGTTGCGTCAGCTTGTAGGCAAAGACAAGGTGTATGCATGGAAGTTTGAGCAAGGGGGGCGGAGATCCCCAAGGGGGGGGTGGATAAAGCAGCTGGTCAAAGGAACGCCCGAACAAGAGCCGAATGAGCCGGAACCATCAGAGTATGACCTGCCGACCCCGGTCACACTTGTGCAGTTGTTGAGTCAGGTAGAACTTGAAGGTGACTCAAGAAACACGAGGTGGTATATTTCCGGGATGGATTTCCTTGGGCAGAATCCGGAGATTCGTGTTCTCGATCACTCGACGTTTGGCCAGCTAAAGCTTAATCAAAAGATTGATATTTCGTACAAAGATGCGCCTCTTGACAAGATACTCCGGGATTTAGCCGGCCGGGCCGGTGTCAGGCTGATTGTGTCGCCGGGTTCTTACTTGAGTGAGCACGAACTCTCGGCCACTATGCAGAATGTCACTATAGAGCAAGCCGTCAGAAGCATAACCGATATGGTTGGCGCCAGTTGTAAAATTGACGGTTCCTCCATAGAACTTGTGGGGCCTGGCAAACCCAAGATTGGGACGCCCCCCGTAAGGACAGGATCGTCCGAGCCCAAAGGTGATAGTGAAGGCTATGTCGGCAAAATAAGTATCCCTATGGACGGCGGAAAGTACTACATTGAATTCATGCTGCGGGAGAAGGACCTGACCGACGAATTGAAGAAGCTCTGGCAGGAAAAGATGAAGCAGATTCTGAAGGTCCCCGGCTTCCATGAACGAGCCCCGGCAGCAGAGCCGCAGCCAACGGACAAGACCCAAGAAATGCAGGAAGAACGTTGAGAAGCCGTCAGCTCCCGCTTGGCGGTCAGCTTCCGAGCACAACAGTCTCCGTTGGACCGAGAAGCTTGTAGCGTATTCCACGCCAGGTAATCGTTCGGCCGAACGCCGACGAAAGGATCAAGAGCAGCAGCAGCAGTGACCACAGCCAGCACCCCAGGATGTCGGCGATCATAGCGTATTTCATCTTTGGCAAATCCTTTTCCAGCAGCTTGCTAATCATCTTCTGCCGCATTATCGCCCTGACGAGCTGCCCGGCCAAAAACACCACCGGCACGGCAGCATACAAAGCTGCGTGCTCCGCACCGGTTATACCGGCGTAAACCCCCAGCGCCGCTCCAGCCCACAAACCCAATACCGAGTATATGCTGCTCAACAGCCCGAACCACCACGTCAACGGCGCGCACACACGCGTAATCAGAAACTGCCGCCGGCCGAATTCGAAAAGCCCTGCCCACGTCGTGGATTCGTACGACGCAACAAGGCATGCGGGCACAAAAATCACATTCTTGCCCGCCTTCTTGACGGCATAAGTCAATGAAAAATCATCGCTCAGGGCCTTCGGCCATATCTTATCAACACCGGCCTCTCGAAACATTTCCACACGAATCGCCATCGACCCGCCCCAGGCCTGATTGAACTGGCTGTGCCCGAGCAGTTGCGCCACCTTGCCGTTCACCGCCGATAATGCGAGAGACGCCGGGTTGTTCTTCTTCGGTATATACCATCGATAACCGCTGGCCGCACCGTTTCCAGATTTTCGCAGCGGCCATACCAGGTGGCTCAGCCAGTCGTTACGAACACAGATGTCCGAATCGGCAAACGCAAGTATCTCAACCTCGCCCGCCACCCTCTCGCAGCAATACAACAGATTATGAATCTTCTGGCTGCACGACCGCCCTTGGCCGGCAACCAATACACGCACCTCTTTGGCTCTTGAGCCCGCACTTAGATGCTCTTTGAGGTTGCACAATTCACCGTAGGCAGGGTCCGACTTGTCCGCTACCACAAAACACAGCACGTAGTGCGGATAGTCCTGGTCGAAAAAGGACGTGATATTCCTGCGGAAGTCCGAATCCAGACCCTTGCACGGGACAATCAGCGCCGCCCTAAGCTCGTGCCAGTGACGTTTCTTTCGGTATTTGCCCAGCGCATAGCGATAATTCCGGCAGCACTGCCACAGAAACAGTATTTGCCCCAGGATTGCCGCCCACGCTATATAGTAATACCATGACATTGGGGTAGGCGTCTCTCGCTATTCAATCCTCGCCCTCGCGGCCTCCGGTGCTATCCGCCGACCCCGATCGACGCCAGCGGCACTACCAGCTCCTGAAGCTGCTCGATGGTGTAAGATTCCGCCAGGTCGATGGGCAGCAGACACCCGTGGTTGTGGTCGGAGGCGATTATCAAAAGGTTTCTGCCCCCCTGGCACCATCCCTGCGGCTGCGGCTGATGACCAATAATGAAGATGTCCACATCCAGCAGCTCCGCCATCCTGTCCAAAAGGGCCTGACTGTGCTTTCTGCCCCAGATCAAGATGTATGCCGAGCCCGGCTTTATCAGGTCACTCTGCTCCAGCTCCCGGTCGAAAATCCCCCTGTCGAATTCCTCGAAAAGCTGGTCGCTGGGAAGTGAGTGCGACAGCCATACCCTGTTGGCGCATCTGACCGCCAGGGGCTGGCTGAACAAAAAGCACTTGATCGCCAGTTTGACATCCTCGCTGTGACCCTGGAACTCATCATCCAGGGCCGACCGAATGGAACGGTTCATTTCTTTGCCGTCTTTGAGCACCTCGCTGTCACTGATAAACGACAGATCGTGGTTGCCCATCACGATGTGAACGCGGTCCGGGTAGCTGACCTTATAGCGGACCACGTCAAACAACAATTGGTATGACAGACAGCCGCCTCCGCTGTTCTCGGGCCCGCCGTGAATGACTTCCTGCAAAACAATGTGCCGTTCCGGATTCCTGCCAAGATCCGCGTACGCCACCATCCGCTCGAAGTTGTGTCGATGCCCGTGAATGTCGCCGGTTATGATGAGCCCCCCCTCTGCAGGCAGACAAATTACATTACCCCGCCGAAACCTGTCTGCGCGGTTGGCCTCCGTGCCCCTGTTCAACAGGTCAATTGTTGCTTGAGCCATTTCTGTTGGTTCTTATCTTGTCACCCAATATGCTGTGAATCATCAGGTCCAGCCTCGATATTACCATCGTCATGTCACGCGGACGCTCTGCAGGACTGTCTTTTATACAGTCCATCACGAGCTTCGAGACGCCCAGCGGCACCTTGTCCCTTATTTCGTGAGGCGCCGGACAATTCTTGGGTATGACCAGCCCCATACCGTTTCGTCTCTTCGGTATCAGGGTGGGGACGTTCTTGCCGGTAAGAGCCCAGTACATCGTCGCCCCAAGGTTGAATACGTCGGTCTTGGCGTCCAGCGGCTTGCGACGAACCTGCTCCGGCGCAATGTAGTCAGGGGTGCCCTGAATCCGAGGCTTCGTCGTACCCATCTTGCAGCTCTGCCCAAGGTCGATGATTTTAATCGCCCCCGACTTGCTCAATAGGATGTTGTTGGGCTTTATATCGCAGTGAACATAACCCTCCTGATGCATCGCGTTCAGACCCGTTGCCACCATCCGGAACACCAGAAGCACGTCCACCAGGCTCAATGTAGGCCCTTCCTCAAGAGACGTACCGTCGAAATATTCCATCGAAAGCAGCAGCTCCGTAGTCTTGAACAGACCACGTATCCTCTTGAGCTTCAGACACTTGCGCACATAAGGATGGTCTATACGCCGCGCCACCTTGTATTCGGTCTCCACCTGCTCGAAAATTCTCGAATCCTGGGGGCGCTCGAAGGTCACCCTTTTCAGGGCAACATTGGTTTGATCCTCTCCGTCCGTCGCCAAATATATCGCCGTACGCGCACCGCTGCCGATGCGCTTGATTATCGTAAAGCCACCTACATTGAGTATATCTTTAGCCATACGGTCAAGACCAACCCCGAATAACCGGCCCGTGGGTGCTCGCGAACACCCTTAAGATGCGCCGGGGCGGTATTCTGTTCCACTAATTCTCCGGTTTCAAAATGCAAATGGCAACCAAAAAAATCCTCCTATGCGTATTTTACACAGGAAACTGCACCGTTCCATCACCCTGCGGCAGCCCCTGTCCCGCCTCCAATTGGCCCGCTGCACGATTCTTTGCCAGGGTCTTGCTTTGCCATTGCAAAAAAAAGATGTGCCTTGACAAATCTGACGAAATAGTGATAATTAACACAACAGATTTGAGATATCTCTGGGCTCGGGAGCACATGACTTCCTCCAGACGCCTGGGATTCCCCGATAGCTCAACTGGTAGAGCGAGCGGCTGTTAACCGCTAGGTTGTAGGTTCGAGCCCTACTCGGGGAGATATGGGAGATGAGGGGAAGTATTTTGTTTATGTTCTGTCCAGTGAATCGACAGGCAGGTTCTATATTGGTCAGACCGGGTCTACAGAAGAACGTCTAAGGCGGCATACCGGCCCAGGCAGCGTAAACATTCGCCCCTCTCTGCGGCTTTAGGCCAGGGGCCGGCCTGCCACTCTTGTGAGAACGAGATGCTACACGATTTCCACAAGCTCAATGTCGAAAACGAGGTCTTCCCCCGCCAATGGATGGTTCGCGTCAAGTGTCACGCTGGCTTCGGAGAAATCCGTGACCGTCACCGCAATTTCATGCCCGCTTGGCTCGCTGAGATTCAGTCGTTGGCCCACCTTAGGCTGCAGATCCGTTGCAAACTCGCTTCGTTCGATTGTGCGCACCAGGTCTTCGTGGTATGGCCCGAATGCATCTTCTGCCGAGATCTTCACCGTCTTTGCGTCGCCGGGCTTCATCCCGATTACCGCATTTTCAAGCGCCGGAATGATCCGTTCCTCTCCGATCGTGAATTCCAGCGGGTCGCGGCCGATCGAGGTCTGGAACGTCGTCTCGTCGTCTAATTTGCCCGTGTAATGTACTCGCACGGTATCGCCGGATTTTGCTTCTTCCATTGTTTCTCCTTTCGTTTCTTATTCACTGGAGACCAAGAAGTCTCTTCCGGTCTGCTTGAACTCGAGAGATCCTGGGACAGCAAAACCGCGGCGGCGGTTACCGATCATATTGTATCCATGGTGGCTCGCGCGTTCTGCCGGCGCCGGTCAATAGCGGGATCCGCCGCCCCGGCCGCCGCCGAAACCACCGCGCCTGCCGCCGCCGCCGCCGCCACCGCCACCGCCACCGCCACGACGGCCTGGTGCTTTCGGCCGAGCTTCATTAACGTTGACTACCCTTCCCATCAGATCTTTGCCGTTCATGCCGTCGATAGCCGCCTGGGCCTCGTTTCTCGAGGGCATCTCCACAAATCCGAATCCCCGTGATTCGCCGCTGAACTTGTCTTTTATCACGTTCGTGGACTCGACCTGTCCAAAAGCCTCGAATGCTTGCCGCAGATCATCTTCGGTTACGCTGTGCGACAAATTACCCACATAAATGTTCATTTTGTTCTCCCAATACTATTTTCCCAAAAAAAAAGTTTATGCCGGAGTTCCGGCCGACGTCATTCACATCTAAGTAACGGTTACTGTGCTTCCGCCCTTTCGGACTTCGATGTTCCTTCTAACACTTGTGTTTTGCGCGCAAAGGACGCCCGGCCAAGACTTGCACGATTAGTGACCGGCTTGCTCATTCTCACGGCGGGAACTCTTACTATATGCACCAACGGCCCTTTACACAAAGGTCAGCAGAAAAACGAGAAATGACGTTAATGATCCCGAACGCTATCACTAATGGACGCCGATTCTGCTGTATCGGCGCCTCAGCACGCAGTCATTTCAATTCAATTATCCTGTGAATTATAATGCTTTCTGACGGATGCAACAACCATTTTATTATTTTTTTTGCCGGCCTGATAGCAGGATTTCAGCCACGCTGCTCTGCCTTTTCGTCGTCGGATGCCCGCCAAGGCAAACCTGCCCCAATTTCGCCGAAAAACTGCTTGCACCGTGCGACGCTGCTTCTTAGAATGGCAAACGTGCCGATTTGGGCCTGTATAACGGAGCCATCGAAGAATATGTCGGTTGTTCTGAAAAAAGGCATTAGTGTTCAGAATGCTCCAGGGATGGCTGTTGCCATCACATACCTGCTCGCCTCTTTTTCAGTTCCATTGGTTCACACCTGCCCGCTTTGGCGATTGAGCCCGTGTGCCCAAGCAGGCTCTCCTCGCCGGCACTGTTGTGGCCAATCCCACAGTGCAATTCAAACTGACATTGTCTCAGATCAAGACAACCATAATGCGCACCACCCGCACTTCAGCAAGGAATGTCCGGCATGTCTATATTCGATCACGTCCAAGACGTTTTACCCGGTCCCCGCCGGCTTTCTGGCCATACCAAACGCCCCCACCCGCTTTGATTCCAACATCTCTTCCAGGGCTGTCAGGAAGGCTGAATGGACCTCTTCAATCTTCTTGAGGGCGCCCCCACCGAGCGCATCCTAAAACACAGGCGCCGCCCTCTGCCCGCTTTGGTACTCCTGACACGCTGCAAACGAAGCCCACACAGGCCTGGGCGGTACGTCTCTGGCGTCTCAGCAAAACTCTAACCGACGAAAGTCGGCATTTTAAGGAGCACAGCAATGATTAGAAGGGTCATTATCGCTCACATATTCGTTGCTCTGGCCGTACCTGTTGGCGTTGTGGCTGCTCAGGAAAGACCCGAGAGCACACGAAACATTGAGGCATTAGAAGCACGCATCTTGGAGCTTCACCAGCAGATGATCGAAATGCAGAAAAAACACGAAGCTGAAATCAGATCTCTCAAGGATAGATTGGACGAGCTCGCAGCGGCCGCTGCGAGGCCAAAGGCGCCGGAGGGTATCGCATCTTTACGCGAACTGGCAGAAGCCAAAGCCGCCGAGGCGCCCCTTCCAACAGAGCAGACTGAAGAAGCCACTTTCAAATCCGGCGCCTTGAGTCTGCAAGCTCTCAATCCCGAAATCAGTGTTACCGGGGACTTCCTTTTTTCAATCAGGGATGATGACGCTCGCGAAGAAACCAGCGATTTTGAGTTCCGCAATATCGGCGTTCATATCGAATCGTGGCTTGATCCATATTCACGATTCAAGAGCGCTATAGAATTCAATGAGCACGAAGCTGAATTGGGTGAGGCATATCTTAACCTGTACAATATCGGTGATGATCTGAACCTGACGCTGGGCAAGTTCCGCCAACAGTTCGGTGTGGTGAACCGCTGGCACAAGCACGGCCTGGATCAGGTCGATTTTCCATTGGCGCTTCGTGAAATTTTCGGTAATGACGGTTTGAATCAAAGCGGTATTTCACTGGATTGGCTGATGCCGCCCGTGGGCCAATCTTCGCAACAAATGACGTTGCAGGTAACAGATGCCTCAAATGACCGGCTTTTCGACGAAAACTCAAAAAACACACCAGGCATTCTTGCCCATTACAAAAATTATCGAGACCTGTCGAAAGACACTTATCTGGAGTGGGGCCTATCCGGTCTGGTCGGCTGGAACGACAAATGGGATATTGCAGGAGGAACAACCCGCAGCAGCAAAGAAACGTTTGTGCTGGGGGCGGATTTGTCACTGCTATGGGAGCCGACCGAAAAAATGCGCTACAGAAACGTGGAATGGCGAAGTGAGGTATACTGGCTGAACAAGGATGTTTTTGCACCGGATGCTTCCGGCAAAGACACAATCAATGCCTGGGGGCTTTACAGCTACCTTCAGACAAAGATATCCAGAACTGTTGATATCGGCATCAGGGGCGATTTCTATGTTCCCGATACCAAGAGTTACGCGGAGAATCCCGACTGGACATCGCTATCGCCCTTGGCCGTAACCGCAGACAATCCGTATCTGTGGCAAATAAGCCCCTACATCACCTGGTGGCAGAGTCCCTTTGTCAAGTTCCGTACCGAATACGACTACAGCAACGGCAGAGGAATAGAAGGCCCTGAACACGTCTTCTGGCTGCAGGCGGTATTCTCCGCCGGCCCGCACAAACATGAGCGCTACTGATGGAAAGGAGCAGAATAACTATGAAAAGGATACTCATCACAATAATAGGCCTATTACTGGTTCCGTTTGTTGTTTTCTCTGCCACGCAGGAGTTGACGCCGGCTCAAACGCCAAAACTCAATGTTGTCACGACCCTGCCCGACTACGCCTCCTTTGCCGAGTTCATAGGCGGCGACCGAGTCTCTGTCAGGGCCATCGTTCGCGGCGATCAGGATGCTCATTTTATTCGCCCCAAACCTTCATTCGCTACAGCTCTGAGAAACGCCGATGTCTTTGTTGCTACAGGATTGGATCTGGAGCTTTGGGCGCAAACCGTGATAGATAATTCCGGAAACGGCAAAATTAGAAGCGGCCAGCCGGGCTATGTGTCCGCGGCTGCTGGAATGAACCTTCTCGAAAAGCCCAGAGTCATCTCCAGAGCCGAAGGCGGTGTTCATATTTACGGCAACCCACACGTTACCTGTAGCCCGATACAGATGAAGGTGGCGGCTCATAACATAGCTACTGGTTTCATTAAAAATGATCCTGAAGGCAAAGAAATTTATCTGCAAAACCTCAAGAGACTACATAACAAAATCGACGAATGCTTATTTGGCAAAAAGCTGGTGGAAATGCTCGGCGGCGACACCTTGTGCAGCCTTGCCGAACAGGACAAGCTCATACCTTTCCTCCGGGAGCAGAAATTTGAGGGAAAACCGTTAATCGAGTATCTGGGGGGCTGGATGAAACAAATGCTTCCGCTTAGGGGCACAGAGATTGTCACCTATCACAAAAACTGGATTTACTTCGTCAGCCTTTTCGGCCTGCAGGAGGCAGGAACCGTCGAGCCGAAACCCGGTATACCGCCCTCGCCAAAGCATGTAACCAGCCTGATTAACATGATGAAGGAAAAAGGTATCGGCATTATCCTGGCCGCCAACTACTTTGACGAGCAGAAGATAAGGACTGTCGCTGCCAGGACGGACGCCGAAGCGGTGATTGTCCCTCTCTACGTGGGCGGAGCCAAAGGCGCCGAAGATTATTTCAGGCTTGTAGATTATTGGGTGGACGGACTTTTGAATGCGGCCAAAAAGAAAAACCTGCTGAAGTCAGAATAATTGGAAGGCTCCTGCCATGACCCCGGAAACAATAAGGTTCTTTGCAGTCCAGACCGCCTTGCTGGCCGTCGTGCTCATACTGCATACCTACATTGGCCTGCACATCGTAAGACGCACCTTGATATTCTCAGACCTTGTGCTTGACCAATTGGCCGCCTTCGGCGCCTTGGCAGCCATAGGCCTGGGCATTGAATACGGTACGTTTCAGTCCTATTTGGCCTCTCTAGCGGCAGTCCTGCTCGGAGCGACCCTGCTCGCCCTGATAAAGCCCAAAACCCGGGCCATTCCAAGAGAGGCCGTCATCGGCGTTATGTACGCTATGGCGCTGGTTGCTTGCCTTCTGTTGGGAGATAAGCTCTCCGGCGGCGAAGCTTATGTGACCAAGACCCTCGCCGGCTCCATGCTCTGGGTCACTTGGCCTTTGGTTTGCATAACGACCGTGGTTTACATTTTGCTGCTCCTGTTCCACTACAGATTCCGCCATAAGTTTATTGGGCTGGCAGAAGACCCGTCCGGCACAGGAAATGAGAAATTCTGGGATTTCCTGCTGTTTACAACCCAGGGAATTATCACGGTCTTGATTGTGCCAATCGCGGGCGTACTTCTGGCTTACGCTTTCTTGATGATTCCCGCCGCCATCGCTGCAATGTTCACCAAAAAATGGGCCGGGGCCGTCATAACAGGATGGTCCGCCGGTTTCATAGCCTGTATGATTGGGCTGTGCTCATCATACTTCTTTGACCTGCCCTATGGCCCAAGCCTTGTGTTATCCCTCGGTATTTTCTTCTTAGGTTCAATAGTGATTCGATGTCTTTCATCTTCGGGTCAACCTGCTTCTTGAAGGGGCGCAGAATATGCCGCAAATGATTCAGATTCTTGGCCTGCCTTTCCTGGCGTGTCTCCTGATCAGTGCGATCCTCGGCTACCTGGGGATACACGTGCTCAAAAGGGAAGTAATCTTCATTGACATTGCTCTGGCTCAAATTGCAGCCGTAGGCTCAATCGGAGCACACCTCGCATTTGAAGCACATGGGGATTCGCCGCTTGCTTACGTATGCTCTCTGGCTTGCGTCTTGGCTGCGGCTGTATTTTACGCCGTCATACGAAGCAGAATCTTTCAAATCTCTATTGAGGCCGTCATCGGCATTTCATACGCCCTTGCCGCCGCCGCCGCCCTTTTCCTGGTGGGTATTGCTCCCGGCGGGCACATACACATCCACCACATCTTGTCCGGCAGCCTTCTTTGGACAAACTGCACGCAGGTAATCATCGCTTCAGTTGTATTTTCTTTGGTGGGACTGGCCCTCTATCTAATCCGAAAGCCCCTGACGGAAATATCAAATAGTTACCGCAATCACCTAAGCGAAAAGGCCGCAGTCGTATTCTGGGATTTTGTCTTCTATTTGCTGCTGGGCATCGTGATTACGTTATCCGTCCAAATCGGCGGAGTAGTCGTGGTTTTTGCCTACCTCATAATACCCGCCACAATCGCAGCCATATTCTCTCTACGTCCAATCCTTCAACTCATGCTTATTTGGATTGCCGGTGTAATCGCATCAATAATGGGCTTGCTTTTCGCTTATTACCTCGATTTCTCCATCGGACCTGCCATTGCCCTGTTCCTTGGAGTCGAGCTGATACTTGCCGCACTTGTCGGCAGCCTCCCAAAGACTTCGTCATCACCTGCTGAGCACGCCTAAGCTCCCTTGTCCGCGCGCCAAACACAGTATTTGTCTTGCAGGTTTGCCCGGCCGAATCGCCTCGTTCGCATCATTCAGACCCGCTGGGCGGCGGCCAAGTAACCTATTGCAAAGACAGACACGACCCCATATAAATTACCTGTTATGGCGGGCGATGTGAAAAAACGAGTTGAAAACCTGCGCAGCCAAATACGAAGGCACGATTATCTCTATTACGTGCTGAACCAGCCCCAAATCAGCGACCGGCAGTACGACAAGCTCTTTGCCGAGCTGAAGGCCCTGGAGCGGGCCAATCCGCAGCTCATCACACCCGATTCCCCTACCCAGCGTGTTTCGGGCCGGCCGCTTGAAGGTTTCAATTCTGTTCGCCACGCTGTGCCCATGCTCAGTATGGACAACACCTATAACGCCGAGGAGCTAAGGGCCTTCGACGAAAGGGTCCGCAAACAGCTCGGCAAGGCGGATTACGACTATGTCGTGGAGTTGAAGATTGACGGCCTGGCCATAAGTCTTCGTTACGAGGCCGGCGTTCTTGCCACCGCCGCCACCCGCGGCGACGGCGAAGTGGGCGATGATGTTACGGCCAACGTCCGAACTATCAAGGCCGTCCCCCTTGTGCTCCTTCCTGACGGCAATATCCCCGACGTCCTTGAAGTGCGGGGCGAAGTCTATATGCCCGCCGGGGCGTTTTTGGAGCTCAACAAGGTTCGCCAGGAAGCGGGCGAGCCTGCCTTTGCCAATCCACGAAATGCCGCCGCCGGCTCGCTAAAACTGCTGGATGCCAGAATAACCGCTGCCAGGAAGCTCTCGTTCTTCGCCTATGCGGTCGGAGAAACCTCGGAACCCCTGGCCGACGACCACTACCGGACTTTGCAGAGATTCAAGAAGCTCGGCCTGCCAGTCAATCCGCATATCAAAACCGCCAAGAACATAGACCAGGTAATAGAGATATGTCTTGGCTGGAGCGAGAAGCGGTCGAAACTGGACTACATAATCGATGGTATGGTCATAAAAGTCAACCGCTTCGACCAGCGCGACATCCTCGGCGCAACCGGCAGGGCGCCCCGATGGTGCATCTCTTACAAGTTCCCCGCCGAGCAGGCGGAAACCATCGTCGAATCCATAGACGTCCAGGTCGGAAAGAGCGGAATCCTGACGCCCGTGGCCAATCTGACCCCCGTTCCGCTGGCCGGAACCACCGTCAAGAGGGCCAGCCTCCACAACTTCGACATGCTCGCAAAGCTTGACGTCCGCCGCGGCGACACCGTCGTCATCGAAAAAGCCGGTGAGATAATTCCACAGGTCCTCAATGTTGAGATAGAGCAGCGAAAATCCGCTGTCAGTGAATGCTTTGCAATTCCTGCCAACTGTCCTGAATGCGGCGGCCAAGTCGAAAAAGACGAAAATGGTGTATATGTGCGCTGTGATAATCCGAACTGTGTTGCTCGCCTCAAAGAACGTTTGGAGCACTTTGTCGGGAAAGGCCAAATGGACATCGACACATTAGGTCCTGCCTTAATCGAACAACTTCTGGATGCGGGCTTGGTAAACAGCTTCGCAGACTTGTACAAACTGGAAAAGGACCAGTTGGCCCACTTGGAACGGATGGCCGAAAAGAGTGCGCAGAATGTAATTGACAGCATCGAAAATAGCAAGACCAGACCGCTCTGGCGACTGGTTGCCGCCTTGGGCATTCGAGATATCGGCGGTCAGTCCGCCCAGATTTTGGCTGACCACTTCGGCTCACTTAAAGCCCTTAGGAACGCCGACCAGCCGACACTCAGAGACATAGAGCAGATCGGCCCGACCATGGCACAAAGCGTATATAAGTATTTCCGCAACCAAGAGAATCGACAGGTCATCGATGAGTTGCTTGACGCCGGAGTCAAGCCACAGCCGCCTGCGACCAGACGTACCGATAAGCTCGCTGGCAAAACCATTGTTGTTACCGGAACGCTCGAGAACTTCTCCCGCCAGCAGATTGAGCAGGCCATCAAACAGGCCGGTGGAAAAGCCTCCTCCAGCGTCAGCAAAAAAACTGATTTTGTCCTGGCCGGCAAAGAGCCCGGAAGCAAACTCGAAAAGGCTCGTGAACTTGGTATTGAAGTCATTGATGAAGCCGAATTCACCAGACGTATTCGGCAACATCCTCAGTCAAAGAAAGATGAGTGACGCACGGATATGGAAAACTACATTGAAGTCTTATCCAAGAGTTCATCGGGTAATCCATATACAGTGAGATTCTACCTCAGAGAAGGTTCAGTTTCTGCTTTTTGCTCTTGTCCTGCAGGAGATAATCGCAAACTATGCAAGCACGTAATACGGATTATGAATGGCGATGATTCAATCCTTTTTGATCCCAGACAGAAACCCCTACTGGCAAGAATCCTCTCTTACTTAGAAAATACAGATATTCCCCTTCTTGTATCCCGATTGATAGAATCCCAAATTCTTTTGGAGAATGTGGAGAAGGACATGAAAAAGGCAAAGAAGACTCTTGAGAAAGCGATTTTGCACAAATGAGCTCAATAGACACTTCATTAAAACTGCTTGAAAAACTAATTCTCAAAGAAGAACCTCTAAAGGGAAAGAACAAAGGACACCCGGCAACGGACAAGAGATATAGGGAATGCCTAAAAAATCCAGAGCGTACCGAGAAAGACCAGGATGAATGGTTTATATACGTGCCCTCTTGTTTCAATGATTGCTTGGATATCAGAAAAACGGATCGTGTTGTAAACACAGGTCGTCTTGTACTAGATCAAGCGACGCAAAAGATGAAGCCGGAAACAAGAAGGCAGAAGGTTTGGACACAGGGGTCTCGTTTTGCATTTCATCGTGGATGCATTCTTTACGACACTCCCAAGGCGTACAATACATGGGCCGATGCAATTAATCAAATAAAGTATTGTGTCTCGATTCAAAGTGCAACAAGTGCAGAACCCGCGAAGAAAGAAAAAGACCGAGTCCCTGGAATCGTAGAATTTTCAATCCTTGCACCTTCTAGGCAAAACACGACCCTAAAAGAAATGGGCGCTTATACTCTAACGCAAGACGAATTCATACGTTTTCTAATAAACGGAAATCCGGCGATTATTTCAAGATAGAGGATTTAGGAGAATCAATTATGTCCGAGGATGAAAAATATATGAAGGCGGCGCTGAAACTCGCGCAGCGCGGAGTCGGCTCGGTCGAGCCCAATCCCGCCGTCGGCTGCGTCATTGTAAAGGGCAGTCAGATTGTCGGAAAGGCCTGGCACCGAAAATTCGGCGCCGAGCACGCCGAGATAAACGCATTGCAGGACTGCAAGACTCTTGGCGTTAGTCCCAAGGGGGCCACCATGTATGTCACCCTCGAGCCATGCTGTCACTATGGAAAGACCCCGCCCTGCGTCGACGCCATCTCCGCCAGCCAGTTGGCCAGGGTCGTTGTTGCGACCATTGACCCCTCGGCCCATGCCGGCGGCAAGGGCATCCAGCAGTTGCGTGACGCCGGTATTGAAGTGGAGGTGGGCCTTTGCGAGACCGAGGCGAGACTGCTTAACGCCCCTTTTATGAAATATGCCGCCACCGGCAGGTGCTGGACCGTGCTCAAGTGGGCCCAGAGCATCGACGGAAAGCTTGCCTATTCCGATCAAACGGACCAGCAGAGGTGGATTTCAGGGGAGCTCAGCAGAAAAGAAGTGCAGAAACTGCGCCGGCGGGTCCAGGCCATTCTTGTCGGCATAAATACCGTGCTCGCAGATAACCCCTTACTGACGGCCCGACCTGCGAAAGGGCAAACGCTGACAAGGATCGTACTCGACACCAGCTTGAGAATTCCTTTGAAGAGCAGGCTTCTGGCCACCGCAAAAAAAGTCCCCCTCGTGATTTTGACCAGCCGCCAAACGCTTGAGAACAATTCGAAAGCCGCAGCGGCAATAAGCAGAAAAGGCGCCGAGCTGCTCGCCTTTCCTGATGTGCCCGAACAATCAAACCTGCATTTCCTCATCGACGAGCTAAGCAGGCGGGGCGTCACTCAGCTGCTTGTGGAAGGCGGACCCAAAGTCATCGCATCGTTCCTGCAGGAAGGTCTGGCAGATGAAATCTCTGTTTATATCGCATCGAAAGTGCTCGGCCGCGCCGGCGCCGTTGATATCGCCGAGCCTTTGGCGCAGTTGGCCCGCGCCGTGGACCTGCACTACGTCGATATCAGGCGTTTCGGGGATGACGTCTGCATGTCCGGTTTGACGAAAAAGGCACTCGATGAGATTTCGGTGACGCCAGGTTGACTTTCGAATGATATGCCTTAAGCAGCGCCGCCGCCCGGCAATCTGAGCGTATAACACCCGCGCACGAAGATTCGTTGCTTCTCTCCCTATCGCGCCAAGTCCAGGTCCGCCATCTGATTCTCTAACCAACCCATTATTCTTCTTATTTCGTGAATCAGCTCCGCCTTGCCGTATTTCTCGGCCATGTATCCGAACACCAGAAACGCGCTTCGGATAAAAGCAACAAGAATTGTCTCCCACTCCTTCAGGCGCGGCGTCCTTTTCAGCCCCTGAACGTGAAAACTGTAAGGGGGTTCTCCGCCGTATAGCTCCATTATGTTGGGATACGCCGCGTGCACATAGCCGGAATACGCGCTGTAGTTCTTATAAACCATGTCACGCCCAACCGCAAAGTTGATATGCTCCGACAGCAGTCGCGCCCGCGAGGCGTGTATCTTCTTGACTTTGGTCCTGTACACCTTTCCGCCCTGGTCCGGTCCTATCTCCGGCTCGTCGAGCATTTCCGCGAAAAAGTCGGATACGAATTTCTCCACTTCGGGCGTCAGCTCCGGGAAATGCTCCAGAAGAAAGTAAATGGTGTTCATGCAGTCGCTGATCGTCCGCATCAATACGCCCATTTCCGTCACGTATCCCGCTTCGAACAATGCCAGAAGCGCGTTCAACCCGCTGACAATTCGGATTCCCTTGAGCATGCAGACGTGCTTGACCGTCGGCGACCTGTACAGAAACGCCCCATGCACCAGCTCCGGCTTCTCCAGCTCCTCTTCGAAGATGCTTATAATCTTCTCAAGGTGCCCAACCGCTTCTTTGTATACACCTGTTCCGTTCATACTCTCCGGTCGTTTCCATTCGGTGACATTCGTATCTCCGGGGCCAACGACTCATCCCCGCGCTCTTGTCTACAACCACCTGTGCAAAGACCGCAAAGGGACTCTTCGCAACTATCACCTTATCGTCTCGAGTTGCTTCTTGCCAAACCGTTCATTTTATCTCACTCCCGCCAGATTGCAAGTTTTTATTGCCTTTGCCTGCATTTTCGCATTTTTTGCTCGCGCAGCCTTTCCTCTACCCGACCGCGCAGAGCCTGGCCCCCGGTGTAAACGACAACGACCTTGCTATTGTGCCGTGTTCTTGGCTTCTTGCACCTCTCCCCCCTACGTCCCGCGCCAGGCTTCCCAATTGCCTAAACCACGCATATTCCCCTTCTTAGCATCAAACCCCCCAAGCCGAGCAGCAGCAGTGTGGTTGGCTCCGGAACGAAGATAACCGGGTTACCGTTTTTCACCCAGCATCTTCTTGCTTCGCAGGATGTGGTGGTAGTGCTGCGCGAACCGGTGTGCCTCGTCCCGCACATATTGCAGCAGCCTACGGGCCGGTGCGTTCGCGGCAAGTCTCAGAGGTTTGCCGCTCCCTCGCAGAAAAATCTCCTCCTCCCTCTTGGCGATAGACGCGATGTTCGGAACCGGTGCATTCATTTCCTTAAATGCCTGCTCAGCCGCATGCAGATGACCGAGCCCGCCGTCGATCAGAACGAGGTCGGGCCACAACTCCTCTCCCGCCAAAGCGTATTTGTACCGGCGTCTCACCACCTCGGCAATCATCGCGTAATCATCGACGCCTCTCACCGTCTTAATCTTGAACCGCCTATACCCGTTCTTGAAAGGCCTGCCGTCGATGAACTTCACCAGCGAGCCCACCGCCTCGGCCCCGGCAATATTGGCAACGTCTATCCCCTCGATAATCCTCACCGGCGCCGCCGTTCCCAGCAGCTTTTGCAGCTGCTCAAGCGCCTCGGCCGGGTCCGCCGCAAATACCTCCGGCTGAACGTGCTCGTCGGGCGTCCCCCGCGCATCCAGCCGCTCAATCAGCCGAATCCGGTCCCGAAGCATCCCCGCCTTCTCATATTCCCGCCCAGCCGACGCCTCCTCCATCTGCTTCTTCAACTGCCGCAGAACCGTCGAACGCTTCGAACGAAGAAATCTTACAAGGTCGCGAATAATCTTCCTGTATTCCTCCCGCCCGATCCTGTCCCCGCACGGCGCCGCGCACTGTTTGATGCTGTACAAAAGACAAGGCCGAAAGAACCTCCGCTTCGCATCGTCCCTGCGAATATCCAGATTGCACGTGCGGAACTTGAATATCTTCTGCAGCACCACCAGCACCGCCCGCAAATCCCTCGCGCTTGCGAAAGGCCCGAACAGCCTGCTGCCCCGCGGCCGCGGCTTGCGCGTCACATACACGCCCGGAAAATCATCACCCGTCGTGATTTCCAGATACGGAAACGTCTTATCGTCAATCAGGTCCGTATTATAGGGCGGCCGTATGTCCTTTATAAGCCGCGCCTCCTGCAGCACCGCGTCAACCTCGCTCCTCGCTTCCAGAAAATCGACCGTCTCCACCTTGCTTATCATTTCCACGATTCTCGGCCCCCGCGAACCCGCCAAATCACTGCCCGCCTGAAAATAACTCAGCACCCGCGAACGCAGATTCTTCGCCTTGCCTATGTACAGCACCTTCTCCCCCGCGCCCTTCATAAAATACAGCCCAGGCCCCGTCGGAAATCCCTTGATCCGCTCACGCAACGATTCTGCCCGATCATGTTTTTCTTCTTCACTCATAACTTCATTTTAGCTCTACGCTCCGCTCGGCAAAAGAGTTTTGTTTTCCACGGGGACGGCCTGGCAAACAGGTGCAACTTTCCCCCTTTTGTGCTAAGATTGGTGAGGCTTGGACGCATCGCATGGCGATTGGATCGTGACCGGCCAGGCCTTCGGCACAGGCCCCGCCGACACCGCTCGGGTTTGCCCCCGGGGTACTACGAAAACGCCTGACGCCGGCCCCAGCAGTATTATTGCTATTTCCTCTTAACGGCATATATTACAGCGCCGCCCGCAACGAATACACCGGCCAAAATGATGAACCAGTAGGAAGCAAACGATCTCGGTTGTGTGGGTTCGGCGAACTCAGCCGTGTTCGCTTCCCCAGGTGATGCGGCGGGCAGATGCAAAGTGCTTGTTGACTGCCCGGAGGGCTGCTTTGCGACCGGCGGTTGGCCGGCGGCTGCATCTTTGACCAAATCAAAATCTTCCTCCGCTCGCAATATGATAATTTCCGATATGCGATCTAATCGAGCACGGGCGTATTCGCTAATCTCAGGAGAAGGATTCTTCTCAAGTATCTTGCCCAATTCAACTACTGCAAGCGTGCACGTCCGATCCATATCATTGCAGGCTCGTTCAATATTAGTAACATTGGCTTTTTGATATTCTATTGTCTCGGCGCGACACACTTCGAATGACGGCGGCTCTCCCGGAATTTCCGACGTGTCCGGCATATGTCTCAACCACTCCTTTTCAATCTCATCAATATGAAACTCAAAAGCCTTCCTGGCCGTTTCGAGGGCCTCATGGTACTTCCCCAGGCGTGAATAATCATCGCTGCATTCGTCTATGGCCCAATAATACGTGGGCATTGACCAAGGTTTTGCGTCGATAACCTTATTGTAATATTCAATGGCCTTGTCCAAATCCGGCAGTACGCCTCTCCGCTTACTTTCGTAGTCACATAGCGTTGCGACCCGAAAACATGTGACAAGCCACTGTGGGTGCTGCGTATAATTCGGGATATCTTCTTCCATTCGCGCAAGGGCCTGTTGGTAGAGACCGAGGGCCTTTTCACGGTCCGCGTTCTCGGGCACACCGTAGGGACCCGGGTACGTTATGTTATACTTATGCGCTTCACGCAACAGGTCCATTATCTCTTCGCTTGGCGGCTCTGGCAGCTTGTATCTGTTGCCAGACGATGTTGGGACGGCGAGATGACAAAAAACAATGCAAAAAGATAGTAAGGCCTTTGCCATAGGAACGTGATCCCATCAAGGACAGATTCGTATTCTCAACTGGGACTTCCCGTCTGAACGCCTCAAAGACACAATTCTCTCCGTTCGAGTGAAATAATTTGACACTAATCTGCGTGAACGGGCATAGTCTTTTCTTCTCTAAGGCGGCTCTTGACTGAGCCGACGGCCGGAGAGGACGCTACCCGCCTGGCGAGTGTAGCTGTGGAAGTGGATCGGGGATTTCCTCGATCACGCCCATTTCTTTTAGCAAAGACGCCAGTTGAGCCATGTTCTCGTTCACATAGCGCAACAAAGCCGCGTTTTTTTTCGGTCGCCAGCCGTAGCGCCGCAGCTCGCGATAGGCAAATTCCGCATCACGCCTTTCGACCAATAGCCTGTAACAGGCCGTTACACCGCCGGTTCGCTGCGCCCCGGCAGCGCAATGGACCAGCACAGGTTTGCCGACCCTTCGCGCCTCGACAAGCGCTGCAATCGCCTGTGCATATCTCTCTATGTCTCCCGTGCCGTTGCCCGAAAGCGGAAATCGCTCTATTCGAATACCCAGCTCTGCCGCAGCCTTTATCTCCGCAGCCTGGTCTTTGTTATTCTGCGATTCTGCGCCGAGATCGACTATCACACCGATATTGTGCTTCCTCAACACTCTTTTCACCAGCGTCGCCGACAATTGGCCGCTGCGATATATCTTGCCTTCCTCGATCACGCCCCATTTCTTGGGGATGATTCGATCCTCGAGTAGCCCCTTCCATATCGCGATCCCCCCTCCCGACAGAACCGCTATCAATACTGCAACCCGGACGAAACGTTGCTTCGAACTCATCCCTTTTGACAAACCCATATCTTCTATTTCTTGCTTCATATCCTTAGTTGGAGCCTTTCTGCACCGCCATCGAGCCACCGGCCGTAACGCTCTTATGCTCGCGACCCTTGTATCAAACAAATGTTTCGACGTAAACAGTTTTTTCAGCTTCAGGGCTTGTCCCCGAAAAACTCCGTCGTTAGAATGCGAGGTCAAGGCCGGCACTAATGGAAATAAGGATGGTAGGAATATGGCCCATTCAGCGGTCCGCCAGGACGTATACCTTTCGATAATCGCCCCAGCCTTTAACGAGGCAGATAACCTGGCGCAGCTGGTTCAGGAAGTGGTCGGGGCGGTCTCTGTTCTGGACAAGCCATACGAAGTGATAATAATCAATGATGCGAGTACAGACCAAAGCCCGACGGTTCTCGCAGAGCTGATGAAAAATTATCCGCAACTGAGAGTTCTATCGATGAAGCGCCGCGCTGGTCAGTCCGCTGCACTGAAGGCCGGGCTGCAAAGTGCGCGGGGACGGTTCATTGCCACCATTGATGCCGACCTGCAGAATGACCCCGCCGACATCCCCGGGATGCTCGACCTCGTCGCCTCCGGCAGATGTGATATGGTCAACGGTTGGAGAGCAAAGCGAATGGACCCTTTCCTGAAGCGCGCTTCTACCCGTGTCGCCAATTTCGTTAGAAACCGCCTCACAAGAGAGAATATTCGTGACTCAGCATGCGGTCTGAAGGTTTTTCGCAGGGAATGTGTGGCCCACATCTATTATTTCGACGGAATGCACCGTTTTTTGCCCACCCTCGCCAAGGTGGCAGGCTGCCGGGTCTTGGAAGTAGCTGTGAATCATCGTCCAAGGCTCGTTGGCAAGACAAAATACGGCATATCAAATAGGTTGTCCAGGGGGTTAAGAGATACCTTCGGTGTTCGTTGGATGAAAGATCGTGCCCTCAGATGCGAGTTCGAAGAGTTGGAGCGATGACAATGGTCGAAAAGTTTTTGGAAAATCTGGACGGTATGGTGCTCATCGGACTGTTTGCTCAGTTGATGTTCGCCGGCAGGTTCGTGGTGCAATGGATAGCTTCAGAGCGGTATGGCAGGAGTGTCGTACCCATAGCCTTTTGGTATTTGAGCATATTCGGCAGCTCCGGCCTTCTGTTTTATGCAATTATACGCGCCGACCCCGTCTTTATCCTCGGTCAGACCATGGGAAATATAATCTATGTGCGAAACCTTATGCTTGTTTACCGTGAGCGAGGCCAAAAGGCGCAAGAAAAGACGCTGCCCCCGCCTTAGCATGCCCGCCGCTGCCGGCAAGCACCTGCACCGCCCAGGCCAGCCCTGTTCTTTCCAGGATTGTCCTATTGCGATTGCCTCAATTCTACCAGCCTCATGTCACCTTTGTGTCTGTAACTGAACTCATAGAGGGTTTTCGCAAGCCTGGATGAAAAGTCGGACGACTTCACAAGCTCCTCAAAAGCATCTTCTTTCAACAGCAGGTAGCTGACTTTCTGGTCGATCTGATCGGAAGTTACAATGTACTCCAGCGGAGGCCTGATGTAAAACAAGAACGCCTGGTAGCCGGGTTTGTACACATACAGGGTCTCCTCCTTGGGAATGATTTGGTTGATAGAGGCGGCTAAAGGCCGGCGCTTTTCGTATCGCTCTCCAATCGCCGCCGCCACAAGACCATATTGTAGTACAAGAGTGACTATTAGAATTGCCGTAAGAATTGACAGAACCAGAGGCGTGCGAAACCTGTCAATTTCGCTCAAAACAAGAATTGTCACACAAATCGTCGCTGCACAAACAACCAGTCCCCAAATCCTCGCGCTGAATCCAACGAAAACCACTGTTGCCGTCACACAGGACACTAGGAATCCTATGATAAGTGCTGCCCTCCATATACGAGCACACTCTCGAAAATCCCCACCAACCCACAAAATCCATCCCAAAAGTACACTGGCCAGCCCAAGAACAGGCATAGTGTATCTCGGATGCATGCCCGGCATTAGTACAATCAAAACAAAGCCCAACACGAGGGACAATCTGCATCCCTTAAACAACGGCAGGTATTCTTGCTGGATGTTCGAAGTATATTTCTTCCTCCAAATCAGGCCAACAGCCGGCAGCCAGGGCAGAAGATACGCTAATGACGTCAGAACGTGTCCGACCCATTCAAAAAAGTTGAACCCTCGCGGCCTGATTCTGGAGAACATCTCCCCTGACACTTGGTCTGTCATTGAGTTCCAGCCGGACTGTTGGGCGGCAAGATAGCTCCAACCACAAAACACGCCCAGCATCAGCAGTACTCCGAACACGTGTCCTGCACAAGTCAACGCCTTGATCCTTCGATGATAGACCAGCACGCATACGACCGTTATGTAGAACAACAGCAGGCTTACCGGCCCCTTCGTGAGAAGACTGCAAGCCAGAATTAGCGACGGCACACCCCACAGCGACCATGCGCTGCTCCCGCACGCCCAGGCGTTCAGCCACCAGAGAATCGCCATCCCGGTCAGACAAATGTACACAGCCTCTATTTCTATCAGCCGACCTTTTTCTATCAGGCCAATACTCGTCATAAAGATGATAGACCCCATGAGCCGGCCCGATAGGTCCTGCCACGGACTTCGCATTAAGACCAGCACAGATGCGAATCCCAGGACAAACAGTGCCGACGGAAACCGCGCAGACAATTCGCACTGCTCTCCTGTAAGGGCGAACGAAACAGCGACAAGCCAGTTGATGAAAGGAGGTTTCTTCCAGTAGGGCTCTCCGCCTACCTGCGGTACTATCCAGTTGCCGGTCCTTAGCATTTCAACGGCCGGAAGCACTCTTCTGCCTTCTTCTCCTTTGAACTCCAGAGTGCCCAGCCCCGGCAAGTAAATGCCAATCCAGAGCAAAAAGAGGATCACGAAGGCGTGGACCCTTTCCAGCTTCTTATTCATCGCATCGGGTCCTATGTTTTCTCTAATCATTTGCAATTTGCCTTTTTGCTGACCAAACCTGCCCAACCACCGCTCCGTTGCACACGCCCAGCCGGTAACAGCCGACGCCGCTATTATAACACTGCAAAGACCGCTCACGCAACCTCTTGGACCTTCTTGCCCCGACCACCTGCCTGGAAAACCCCCCGAACCGGCGCAGCTCTCTCATCGCAGGATTATGCGAGAGAGGTTGCCGATGGGCCGCATATTCAAAACACGCCTATCGGCATCAAAGACCTGCCGCCGCACCATCCGGAACCTGAGAAACTTCCTGACCTGCTTCATCCTGACGAACATGAACTAACATACAGACAGTTACTTTCGCGCGCCCGGCAGCAGCAAAGTTGTCAGATTGTTCTCATGGAGCCGTTCATGTCTTGTTACGACCCCGCAAACCAGATGCTGTCGGGCCTGCGAACCTGCATCAAGATAGTGCACCAGCTGCAAAAAGAATTCTCTGCGCTGCTCGTCCCCCTGCAAAGCCGCATCGACCAACAAAGCGAACGGGTCCCGCCGTCGAAATGGTCAACCGACTTCGTCCATCCTTTCCAGTGGGCCCACGCCTGGATCGCGAAGCGCTGCCTCGATGCCGCCGGTCTATGAGAAGTTGGCGCGTCGATGAAAAAAATTTTCTCACCATAGATTCAGTAAAGACAAGGACTAACACAAAGCCAACAAGATTTGTGCGAAAAATTTTCATTTTTGCCTTTACATTACGCCGATTCATAAGTATTCTCTGATTTCGGTTTTTTCAACTATATGTTGTATTATTCCAGGTCATCTTATCTGTATGTTGTAGTGTCATTTTTCGCATGGAGGCGCTTAAATGTCTTGTAAGTACGACCCCGAAAACCCTTTTAAGGACCAGCAAACGCCCCCACAGGCGGCGATTCAGCCTCCCGGCTCAAAGGGTTTGAAGATCGACAATTTCTTCTCCACACCGGGCGTGCATCCTTTCGACCAGCTTCAATGGGAGAAACGCTCGGCCAAAATCACAGGCGATGGCGGACAAACCGTATTCCAGCAGGACAACATTGAGGTTCCAGTCTCTTGGAGCCAGTTGGCCGCGAAGGTCGTCGCCAGCAAGTACTTCTATGGCGATGTTGAAACTGGCCGACGCGAAAGCTCCGTCAAGCAGTTGATTCACCGCGTCTGCAGGACAATCGCCGACCGCGGCAAAAAGGATGGATATTTTGCCGCCGATGAGGATGCCGAAGCCTTTTACAGCGAGCTGGCGTGGCTTTGTGTCAACCAGTACGGCGCCTTCAATTCACCGGTGTGGTTTAACGTCGGACTTTTTGATGTCTACGGTATCGCCGGAAGCAAACATAACTTCCGCTGGGATACCGACACTAAACAAGCCGTCCCCTGCCAAAACAGCTATGAGTTCCCACAGGCCTCGGCCTGTTTCATCCAGTCCGTTAAAGACTCCATGGAAGACATAATGCGCCTCGCCGCCAGCGAAGCCATGCTCTTCAAACACGGCTCGGGTACCGGTACCGACCTTTCCACCCTTAGAAGCAGCAAAGAGAAACTCTCCGGCGGCGGAAAGCCCTCAGGCCCCTTGAGTTTCATGAGGGTCTATGACCAGATCGCAGCCGTCATAAAGTCCGGCGGCAAAACACGCCGAGCCGCAAAAATGCAGTCACTGAAGGTCACTCACCCCGATATTAGAGAATTCATAACCTGCAAGGCCGAAGAAGAAAAAAAGGCCTGGGCGCTTATCGACGCCGGTTACGACGGCGACTACAACAACCAGGCCTACAGCAGTGTCATGTTCCAGAACTCGAATCTCTCCGTTCGGGTCACCGATGACTTCATGCAGGCCGTCGAAAAAGACGACAGTTGGAGCACCTATGCCGTAACCACCGGAGAAAAGCTCACCGAACATTCCGCCAGAGAGCTTATGGAGCTGATTGCAGACAGCACCAGAATTTGCGGCGACCCCGGCATCCAGTACCACAGCACCGTCAATCGCTGGCACACCTGCCCAACCTCCGGCCCCATCAATGCCTCGAATCCATGCAGCGAATACATGTTCATCGATGATTCCGCCTGCAATCTTGCTTCTTTGAATCTTCTGAAGTTTCGAAAGGATGACGGCTCTTTCGATATCGCCGCCCTGAAAAGGGCCGTAAGGATATTCATCATCGCACAGGAAATCCTCGTTGACAACGGCAGCTACCCAGACAAATCCATCGCTGTTAACAGCCATCTTTTCCGGGCGCTGGGCCTCGGTTACGCTAATCTCGGTTCGCTTATTATGAGCCTCGCCCTTCCCTATGATTCCGACCAGGCCAGGGCCATCGCCGCCGCCATCAGCGCCTTGTTGACCGCCTCGGCTTACGCCACAAGTGCCGAAATAGCTGCTGTCAAAGGTCCCTTCGAGGAATTCGGCAGGAACGCAGATGCCATGCTCAAGGTCATTGGTATGCATCGTCAGTATGCCTACGACATACCCGAATCCCATTGCCCCGAGCATCTGCGAAACACGGCCAAGGATGCCTGGGACGAGGCCTTCGACGCCGGCTCAAAAATCGGCTTTCGAAACGCACAGACCACCGTCCTCGCACCCACCGGCACAATCGGATTCATGATGGACTGCGATACCACCGGAGTCGAGCCCGACATCGCACTGGTAAAGTACAAACTGCTCGCCGGCGGCGGAATGCTCAAGCTCGTCAATAAAACAGTCCCCATGGCCCTCGACCGCCTCGGTTACAGCGCCGAAGACATAAAATCAATCTGCGATTACATCGACCAGAACGAAACCATCGAAGACGCCGAAAAGCTCAACCCCGACCACCTGCCGGTATTTGACTGCGCCTTCAAACCCAGAAACGGCAAAAGACACATTCACTATTCGGCCCATCTGAAGATGATGGCCGCCGTCCAGCCCTTCATCTCCGGTGCAATCAGCAAGACCATCAACATGCCCAAAGAAAGCACCACCGAGGAAATCGCCGCCGCCTACATGGACGGCTGGAAAATGGGCCTAAAGGCCGTCGCCATCTACCGCGATGGTTCCAAGAGACTACAGCCCGTCTCTACCAAAAAGCACAAGGATGCCAAAGCCGAAGCCGGCACCGAAGCAGCCGCCCAAGCCAGGCCCTTCAGACGCCGACTGCCGGATACCCGACACAGTATTACACACAAATTCTCCGTTCAAGGACATGAAGGCTACCTGACGGTGGGGCTATATGAGGATGGACAGCCTGGTGAGTTGTTTATCACTATGGCCAAGGAGGGCAGCACCGTCGGGGGCCTTATGGATGTCATCGGGACCTGTACCTCTATGGCCCTGCAGTATGGCGTCCCGCTGATTACACTCGTCGACAAGTTCCGCCACGCCCGATTCGAACCCTCGGGAATGACCTCCAACAAGGATATTCCCTTTGCAAAGAGCCTCATCGACTACATCTTCTGCTGGCTCGGCTGCCGCTTCATTCCAGGCTACGCCGAGAAGAACACCCCCAATCGCGCCGCCGCGGCCGTGACGCCCCCGGAAAGCAAGAACACCACCACCGCCAAAAAACTCGTCGAAAAGACCAAGGACCTCGCACATAAGATTGCCGAGGCCAGAGCCGACGCCAAGGCAAAGGCCCTGCAGGACCATCAGGCTTCTCCCGTTCTCAGGCACGCGATACGCCACGATTCTCTCGCTCCCGCGGGCAGATTCGCCGACCACCCCGACCGCGTCGGCACTTTGGTTGCTTCGCTTGTGACCGAGGATTTGAGCCTGCTGCAGGCCGAAACCAAGGTCATGCAGCAGTTCAACGCCCAGTTCGAGCATTTCCAGGACGATGCGCCCGCCTGCGATATCTGCGGCGCCATCACTGTCCGAAACGGAACCTGCTACAAATGCTATAACTGCGGAAACTCCATGGGCTGCTCTTGACCCGCCGAGTCGCTTACCCGCCGCTTGCCCCCGTTCTTTTCGTGGATTTCGCGGGTTCAGTCATCGCCGACCCGGCAATCTTAATCCCAGCTCAAGACCACGCGCCAAAAACTCAATACTCCCTACCTCCTCATCGCGGCCTCCAGCAAGACTGCGCGGTCCTGAGAAGGACACACAGAAACCGTGAGCAGAATTTATTTGATTGAACTCAAATCAAAGCCCGAATACTATAGTATTGGAGCATTTTAAATCGACAGTAGGGTCTGGCACCTTTTCCAAATGGCTAAAACGCAAAATCAAGGGATTGAAGGCTTAATCAAGTCCGGTTATTACCGTCGCGGACTGTTCACGAGTAGCGACCAACTCGACCGCGTAGACCCTCCATTGCCACATTCTCACACGGTGCGCAGGGCCTTTCGGCGCATGAAGCTGGATGCCGTATTATATGTTGAGCGTGTCCCCACCGCCTATTTCAAGAGGGTGAGACGGTTAGATGCCGCAAACATAAGAAGCTGGCAGACAGACTTGTGGAATCAGCATATCGTACCCCTCCTGGTTATTATCTCTGATACCCAGGTCAAGGTCTATTCCGGTCAGGCGCTCCCCGCAGATAAAGGCGAAGATGTCGATGGCAACGGGCGTCTCGTCGAAATCTTTGGCGAAGTGGCTGACGTCCTCGAACTCGAAGTCCTCGCATCCATCCAGACGGGCGAGATATTCCGCAAACCCGACAGTTTTAACAGAAACCATGCCGTGGACCGCTGCCTCTTGGAGAATCTGACGGCGACGGCGAAACAACTCATAAATTGCCCCAACGACCCCTTTACGCCAGAGTTCGCACATCTTTTCCTGATGCGCTTATTGTTCGCCTGCTATCTCATAGAACGGAAAATGATAAAGGGCAGACATTTCCCAGATGACTCTGATCTCTGTCATATAGGCACCCAATACAATCGCCTTGTCGATATGTTAAACCACTTGTCCCACCCGCAAGATAGGGATGCTCTGTTCCGGCTGTTTCACCACTTGAAGGAGTCCTTTAACGGCAGCCTTCTTGATACAGACCTCAATAAAGAGAAAAAAGAGGTAAATGACGACCATATGCGGATTATCCGCTCGTTTCTAAATGGCGATGACTTCAAGACCCGCCAATATACCCTCAGCTTCTGGGCTTATGATTTCAAGATTATTCCTATTGAGACCATCAGCGCGATATACCAGGGATTCATCAGCGAACAGGGGGAACTCCAGCAAACATCCGGCGCATATTATACGCCCCCTCACCTTGCCGAATTAACCGTCGACATATTGCTTCAGAATCACACAAAGCCTTTATATGAATCTAAAGCCCTTGACCCTGCCTGCGGTTCCGGAGTTTTTCTCGTCAGCCTCTTCAATCGCATGGCTAACCAATGGATGGCCAGGCATGCTAATCACCAGCGAAAAACCAGAGCTAAACAATTGCTCGATATCCTTCAAAACAAATTGTTTGGAGTTGATGTCAACAAGACTGCCTGTCACATTACCTGTTTTAGCTTATATCTGGCTGTACTCGAGCAATTGGACCCTTGGGACGTCGAGAACCTCAAAGAACAAGGCCTGAAGTTCCCGCCCCTATTATTACCAAAAGACGACCAGCAGCAGAATAACCAGCCAAGAACTATTGTGCACGGCAATTTTTTTGATCCTACCCTCCAACTCGACTCCTCAGATTTCGACTTTGTCATCAGCAATCCACCTTGGGTGAGCAGGGGCAAATGCAAGGATAAGTTCTTCCTGCGCTGGCAAGAATGCGACAAGGATATCAGAGGTCCGCAGAAACAGATTGCTCATGGCTTTATGTGGAAAGCAATCGCGCCTTTGAGTAATTCGGGCAAGGCTTGTCTTCTCCTTCCTACGGCAGTATTACTAAATAAAACAGACAAATTTCAGGTTGAGTGGTTTGGCGAAGTCACAGTGGAAAGAGTGGTAAACTTCTCCGATTTGCGTTTCGTATTATTTGCAGATGCAATCCACCCCGGTATCGCCGTCCGGTTCAACAAGACAAGACCGGACATTACCAAAAATAGAATAAGATATGAAAGTCCCAAGGTTGACATTCGCAGTTGCCGTGGCGGCGCTGTATATATTTACCATGAGGACGTAAAAACAATCCGCCTTTCTGAACTGTTGGCAAACGCTCAAAGCAGGGAGGCATCAAAAGTCTGGAAAACTGAATTCTGGGGTACTTGGCGCGATCTGAAATTATTGCAACGATTGTCTGATATGCCTCATCTTAGAGATGCGTTAGAACCTCATGGAAAATGTAAACATTGGACCACTGGCGTGGGTATTCAACCCAAAGGAGGTGATTTGAATCCTATCTGGTGGAAATCAGATAGACTTTTTCTTGACACCAACAGCCCCCTCATACAATTAGTTCTTACTGAAGATGACTGTCGCCCTGTTGGCAATTTGTTTCCTGAAAGAATCCACCGCCCGCGAACACCCGAGCAATTCAATGCACCGTTAATGGTCGTCAATAAAGGAGGTTCTAAGATAGCATTCGTCGGCTTTCCTGTGCTCTTCAAAGACAGCCTCTTTTCCATATCGGCTACTCAGGCGGATAAACGCATTTTACAGTTTCTAGTGGCCGTACTAAGGTCCGACCTCGCCCGATATTACTACTTCCATACGGTTTCTAACTATGGTACTGAGCGGACTCAATTCTTTACCGACCAAATTACAGATTGCCCTTTCTTCATCCCTCAAGATGCCTCTGACCCAACCAAGGCCAGAGAAATCGCTCGCGAAGTGTCCGCTAAACTTCAGAAATTTGAAGATGAACTCAGAAGGCAGAATTACGTAATTGGTCGTCTGGAAAAAGCACAGCAGATACAAGAAGAATGTGAAACCCTTGTCAGACAGTATTACGACATCGACGAATATGAACAAATATTAATAGAAGACACAGTTGACTATATCATCCCCAGTATCACACCCCGAGCCAATCCAAATAAGAAAGTTAAAACTCTCACGCATGTTAATCCTGAGCAGCGGCAGACCTATACAGAGACCCTTTGCAAAATGCTCAACATACATGCCAGAACAGGATGCAAAGTCCAAGCCCATGTAGTTAAAGCGGATTCACAGGCCGTTGTTGTTATCTCTCGTGCCAAGGATAAGCCGAAGCCGTTTTATGAGAAAGCAGCCCCCGAAGATATGCGGCGAGTCTTGAACCGCATTGATGAACTACTCCCGGCTAAGCGAGGGGGCTTTGTTTATTGCCGCAATCTCAAAATCTTTGACAGAGACCATATCTATATCCTCAAGCCAATGACCTTTCGCAGCTGGATGCGTACCACTGCACTAAATGATGCGGATGAGATTGCCTCGGCAGTCTTGCAGACGGGGGAGGGGTCCTGATGGCGACAGAAGGCACTGTCCGCCCCTGGGGCGATACGTTTCGCGTTGATTTGCTCCCTTGCTTATTCGATTTGATTATAGAATCATGGAAGACTTTTCCCCAACCCGCCTCTCATGATCTCGAAGTCCCGATTACTAAAAGATTTTGCGTCCACCTGGAGAATAGTAAGGACCGCTCAACACACCTCTTCAGGATAGATTGGGAGGCAAACTTATTAGATAATACGGCCACGCATACGGGACGTATCGATATTCGTGTTACTCATGGCTACATGGCAACCGAGTATTTCTCCTTCGAATGTAAACTCCTCAATAAGACAGATCATAACGGCAGATGGTACTCACTGGCAGGCGAATATATCGAAGAAGGCGTCATGCGATATGTTACCGGCCAGTACTCCGGCGGCGACAATGGAGGCATGATCGGCTACGTTATGGATGGCGATATAACCAAGGCCATTCAGCACGTTAATCGTGCGATTCAAACCAGACAAGAAAGACTTCGCATCAACCACCAGCCCCAATTAAGAAACTCATCAATTCGGCCTCACTGCCCACAAACCAGGCAGACAGACCATCTGACCAAAACAGGCCCCTTCCGCATCCACCACGTATTTCTACCCCTAGCCAGTTCTAACTGAAATCATTGACCGCCTTTCTCATGTCCGCTTCCCCTCCTTCCTGTTAATAAGAACCCCGCAAAATCAACCACTTCTCGGCCAAGAAGCCACCTTTTTGATTTTTGCGTTGTATTTTTGCCCTCCAGAGGATGCCTTACGGCATTTGCATTTTGATTTTTACTTTCCCCTTCTCCCCCCTGACCCCTGACCAGCCAGCTTCAACAATGGGGCGAACGCCCCGCGGCCAAACGCCAAAATTCACTAACAGCATGCCCTATTTACTGTTGGTCGGCTTCAAAAGAGGGTCATTTGCAAATGACCCGGTGGACAAGGCGACCTTCTGTCGAAAAAGCTTGCTT
>Ga0307379_10000189_pt1 | contig 108249 bp, 74 predicted proteins | sample UN2MG_FD_202237 | JGI IMG/M metagenome (GOLD analysis project Ga0307379, IMG submission 202237) | Soil microbial communities from Risofladan, Vaasa, Finland - UN-2 | ecosystem: Environmental > Terrestrial > Soil > Coastal area > Acid sulfate soil | place: Finland: Risofladan, Vaasa | collected... | reverse complement strand
GCTGCCCCTCAAGAACGACTGTAAGAACATGTAGTCTTTGTAGCTCCCTGTCGGTCATAGCTAGTCGTCCCATATAGGACATTTTCGCAGGGCAGTTGCGTAGGACATAATCCCTGGGCTATCACAACATCCCTAAAAGTTGGTGACAGCGACATGCCTGGTATGTTATTTTCCCTCTCCGGAATAAGCGAGGGAATTGGGGTATGCCTCCGAGACGGTACTATTTCAGGTCTACGGACGGGTCGTCTCTGGGTCCGTTCAACCTGAACATTGTGGCCGAGATGATCCGGGCCGACAAGGTCAAGGCGAACACGCCCGTGTCGCTGGATGGCCAGGATTTCAAACCGATGAAATCGTTCCCCGAACTCGCAACGTTGCTCTCGGTCGAAACGGAAAGCGATATTCCCGGTCTCTCCGATGACGACATAATCGAATCCACCCCGCTGTACTCGGGCAGTTTCACCGAAGTCAGCCTGCCCAAGCTGTTGTATCATTTCATAGCGGCCAAGGTCACGGGAAGGCTCCTGGTCTCCAACCAGGTTGTGAAAAAGGAACTTTTTCTCGTCAACGGCAAGTTGGTGGCGGCTATATCGAACCTGAAGAGAGATCGGCTCGGGCAACACCTGCTGCGCAAGGGGGTCATATCCCAGGATCAACTCGACGACATACTCGATCGAGCCAGCAACCGTGACGAACGCCTCGGTGAATACCTGATCCAGAACAAGGTCGTTGAGCCACACGAACTGTTTGTACACCTTTCCGATCAGTTGAAGGAGAAGGTGTACGAGGTCTTCAGTTGGCGGGTCGGGAGCTACGCCTTCTACGAGGGGCAAGAGTACAAGGGATCTATTCTTCCTATGAACCAGAACCCCTGGGAGTTGATCTCGGAAGGTGTACGCCAGGGGTACGAATTGCCCGAGTTTGAAACGCTTTTCGAGCAGTACCTGGACTACGTTCTTCTTAAAGTGGAAAACAAGACTCTGCACATCAACCAGCTGGACCTGCACCCGCTGGAACTCAAGGTGTTCAAGGCCGCATCCTCGCAGAGGGCCCTGCGTGACATTCTCGCACGCGATGGCGGCGACGAGAAAAAAGACAAGGTCATTCTTGGTACGATTTACATGGGCCTCGAACTCGAGCTGCTGACTTTCGGCGAGAAATACGAATCAGTCCAGGACTTGCCCGGGGACAGCGCGGCCGCCGCGGAATGGGACTTGAGCATGACCGCTGACGATAGCGGTCTACAGGCCGAAGGTGACGATCTGCTATCGATGGGTATTCTGGCCACTCCCCCGGTCAGCCGCCAGGAACAAAAGCTGCTTGAGAAGCTTAACAAGATCAAGGAACAGGATTTTTTCGAGCGCCTGGGACTGGAACGAACGGCATCATCGTCTGACGTCAGCCGCTCGTTTCTGGATGCCGCCAGAATATATCATCCCGACCAGATCCCCGGCGATATTCCGGATTCGACGCGCGATCTCTACACGCAGATATTCTCGCTGCTCAACGAGGCGCACCAGAAACTCTCAGATGACAAAGCGCGTAGTGACTATCTAGAGGCGCTGGAATCGGGCCTCGATGACAGCCAGGTCGACGTTGGCAACATCATTGAAGCCGAAAACTGCTTTCAGCGTGGAGAGGTCTTGCTGGGCGCCAGGAAATACGAACAGGCGCTGGGAGAATTCGAGAAAGCCATTCAACTCAATCCCGATGAGGGCGAATTCCACATCTATCGGGGATACGCCGGGTTCATGTCCAACACCAGCTCCGATAGCGCCGTGAAGAATCATTGCATCAACACGATCAACACGGGGCTCAAGATGCGCGGCGGCGAAGTCGCGATGGGTTTTCTGTTTTTGGGGCGGATCTATAAGGCCGGAGGAGACAAGGAAATGTCCGTTAAAATGTTCAAGAAAGCAGTCAATCTCGATCGAGGTCTGGTCGAAGCCTCGCGGGAGTTGAGGCTGATGAGCATGCGTTCTGAAAAGAAGGGACTATTCAGGCGCAAGTGAGGGGAAAATGAAGACACCAAAAACTAAATCGGTGCGCGAACTGGTCGAGATGGCTAGGGCCTGGGGCCTGAGTGGATATGCCGGGTTGAGAAAGAGCGAGCTTGCCAAGTTGGTGGGCGGGGGTTTGAAGGGCAGGACACTGGTCGAGCTCATGGCCATGGCTCGGGAGTGGGGGCTCGTCGGACTGTCAAAACTGCGAAAGCACGAACTCGCCAAGAAGCTCAGAACGAAGCTGGTGGAGTTTTCCCAGGCGACCGCGAAGCCTGCGCGAAAAAAGAAGACCACGACGAAGACCACCGCGAAGGACATGCCGAAAAAAACGGCAAAAGCCCGGTGGCAATCCCGTGTAATAGTAACGGAGAGGACATCGAGTCCGAAAATAAAAAAGCGTAGATCGGCCGGCAATGGACAGAAGCCCGCCCGGATCCCGGAGGCGACCGGCTTGCCGGACGGTTACCGCGACGGGCGCATGGTTCTGTTGCCGCGAGATCCGGATTGGCTATACTGCTACTGGGATCCGACTCCCGAGCAGCAGCGGCGTCTCGACGGTGAGCGGGGCATACCTGCCATCAGGGTGATCAGAATCGAGGACGATGAGAAAATGCTGATCCAACCGGTTCGCATTTCTCACGCGGCTCGTAGCTGGTATTTCCAGGTTTCCAACCCGAAAGGCGCATACATTGCGGAAATTGGGCTTCTTGATGAGCAAGGCGGCTTCGAGCCGATCATGTCATCGAATCCCTCTGGCTTGCCGCCCTCAACCGCTTCTGACAGGCTCGCTTCGAGCCTTGCCTCCCACGCTGACGGAGAGCAACGGAACCTACCGGGCGGGGTGGCATTTGAGACCGACGAGAAGCTGGCGGACAAATTGCAGGCGCTTTCGGTGGGAATCGAGGGGCCGGGTATGGATTCGGCCAGGGCGTTGGAGACACGCCAGTGGATGGAGGAGATCGGCTCGGCTGGCTTTGGGCACAAGACGGACGGCTGACGTCCGATCGCCGCGGCTACGAACTCTCAATGGCAATCGCATGCCCGTAAAGGGATATCTGGCCTTAGTGCTTCACGCGCACCTTCCGTTCGTCCGCCACCCGGAACACGAACGTTTTCTGGAAGAGGATTGGCTGTACGAGGCCCTTACCGAATGCTACCTGCCTTTACTGGAGGTTTTCGAGCGCCTTGTCGACGACGGGGTGCCTTTTCGCATCACCATGGTTTTGACTCCCAGCCTGCTTTGCATGTTGGCGGACGATCTTTTAAAGGCGCGCTACCTGAAGCACGTCGAGGAGCTTGTAGCGCTTGCCGAGAGGGAGGTCAGGCGCACCGCGGGCGACTCTTTCATGCAACGGCTGTCCAGGTTCTACCATCAGCGTTTCGTCCTTGCCCGCGACCGTTTCAAAGCGGTCTATCATGGCGACCTGATCTCGGCATTCAGGGCGCTCGAGAGCGCCGGTGTGCTCGAGCTGATCACATCCGCCGCTACTCATGCCTATCTGCCATTGCTGCAGACCTACCCCATGGCTGTGACTGCCCAGATTCGCTGTGCGCTCGCCTGCCATCAACGTCTCTTGGGTAGGCGTCCAGACGCCATCTGGCTTCCCGAGTGTGGTTACTATCAGGGCCTGGATGAGATTCTCCATTCACACGGGCTGCGGTACTTTTTCACGGACACGCACGGGTTGTTGTTTGCCACTCCCCGCCCGCCGTTCGGAGTGTATGCCCCCATACTGACCCGCCCCGGCCTGGCCGTCTTTGGACGTGACCGCAGAAGCTCCATGCAGGTCTGGAGCTCGAAGGTCGGATACCCAGGTGATCCGGAGTACCGTGACTTCTACCGTGACATCGGCTTCGATCTGGATCCCGGCTACCTCCAGAACCATATCCAGCCGACAGGCGAACGCAGGAGCACGGGGATCAAGTATCACCGCATCACCGGGCGCACCCAGCAGAAGCAGGTATACCGGCCCGAACGGGCCGCCATAAAGGCCAGGTCGCATGCCAAGCATTTCATGGACGAACGGGAGGCGCAGATCGGCGAGCTTGCCAAAATGATGCCTGCCCCGATAGTCGTCTCTCCCTACGATGCCGAGCTGTTCGGTCACTGGTGGTTCGAAGGCCCTCTCTTCCTTGAGGCTCTGATACGGCAGGCGGCTTCCAGGCAGGCCGTCTTTAAGCTGGTCACGCCCGGCGACTACCTGAGACTCCACCCGCTTCAGCTACAGAGCGAGCCTGCGCCCTCGAGTTGGGGACGAGGCGGTTACAACGAGATGTGGCTGAATGAATCGAACGACTGGATCTACAGGCACATTCACTGGGCCTGTGACCGGATGATCTCAGTGGCGGAGCGTTTCAAGACCCCCGGGCCCCTGAAAAGGCGAATTCTGAATCAGGCGGCCCGCGAATTGATGCTGGGCCAGGCCAGCGACTGGGCCTTCATCATGAAGACCGGAACCATGGTTCCATATGCACACAGGCGCACGACCGAGCATCTCGACGCCTTTCGTCGCCTGACCGACCAGTTGAGTTGCAGCAGGCCGAACCGCTCTCTGCTTTTGAACCTGGAGCAGAGGCACAACATATTCCCCGAGATGGATTACCGTTGTTTCCTAAAAGATTATTGTGCCCCGGTGACCTGTTCCCCTTAAACTGGACCAGTTTTTGGGGAACAGGTCAGTTTTTCTGGCCGGTGTATTGACCACGATCTTTGGCTGCAGCAACATTGATAATGGGTCCGAGCGCATCGACCCTGGGCTAACACCTGCTGATCTCGTCTTGACGCTCGACCCCGAGCCGCAGCCCGAATTACCCGACGGATTGCGGCTGCGAGCGGCCAGCCTAAACGTGTACGGCGGCCAGAACGCCTCGGCAGAACAAATCGGTGATTTTTTCGCCGGCCTGGATCTGGACCTGATCGGCATCCAGGAGTGCCCGGCCGACCTGATCGAATCCATCGCCCAGGCCGCGGGCTTTGAACATTTTGCCGGTGACGGCGTGGGTCTATTGTCCCGCACAGCACTGGAAAACGTTACCCGGGTTAACCTGCAGTCCGGCCGTAGCTTCGTCCATGCCCAGACCCAGATCGACGGAGTGCAATTTTCGGTCTACGCCGCCCACTTGGGCTGGAATCTGGACGGAGACCGGCAATGCCGTGAGTTCATCGACCAGCACCTAACCAATGATCCAATCCCGCACCTGGTAATAATGGGAGATTTCAATGACGAGCACCTCTCTTCGCAAATTACTATCCTGGAAGAGATGCTAAGCGACGTCTTCACCACCATGAACTGGTACCCGGGAGAGCGAATCTCGTGGCCAAGCACTCAATTTGACGACTCCGAGGGCTCCCAATTGATAGATTTAATTTTTTTCAGGAGCAGCTATCCGGCCATCGTAATCGATGCCGAAGTGTTCAACCTGTCACCGGTACTATCGGATCACAAACCTGTGATGGCCCAACTGCTTTATCCTCGCGACCCGCAGCAAGCCTGGACCAGCGACCCATTCGCACCTATACGTGACTCCTTCGCTGGCTGGCCGCCTCAGTCCCAGCGACCCGCCAACCTGCTGGTCAACCCGGGCGCCGAAGAAGGTCTTAATGGCTGGACAGTTTCCGGTGATGCCCAGGCGGTTGAAACACGAGAAAACCAGAACCCCTTTTCGGGTATCAAAATGTTCACCGGTTTCAAAGAGCAGCCCGAAAGTAAAGACCGCATGTCAAAATGCAGCCAGACTGTCGACCTGATCGAGTCGACTGCTACAATCGACAAGCGGATGACGGTACTGTATGCATCAGGCCAGATGGCCACAGGTTATCTAACCGAAAGTGACGGGGAAATTACCAGCGATAGACCCATGCCTTACGACGACGGCGAGGTGATCGTAGAAGCCCTGTCAGCCGATGGAAGCGTGCTTGCTTCTAAAACATCCAAACGCCGCGACACCCTGGGCTGGCACTCATTCGCAGTTGCATTGCCCATACCCCCCTATGCGCGTCAGGCCCGTCTGACCTGGATATCTCATCACAAAGCATTCGGCGGTGAATCGAACGATGCCTTATTCGACGACCTCTACCTGGGACAGGGAGTGCTTGCCGAGCCACACCCGTGGCTGTCGGGTAATTTACTTTCCAACCCGGGTGCCGAGACCGGCGAGACCGGCGGTTGGAAGACAGAAGGCTGGCAAGTCCTGGCCGACCTGGTCCCTTTCGGGATCAATATCTACGCCCCCTGGAGCTTTTCGGGCAGCTTCTTCTTCCAGGCCGGCGGCCCCCCGGGAGTCAGTGGCGGCCCGGAAGGCACATGCAGTTTGGCTCAACGGGTATCAGTCAATCAGCTGGTTTTGCATGAAGAACCGGGCAAGCAAGTGGCTTTGCGTTGGGGTGGCCGGGTGCGCACCTGGGCGGCTCGCAGCAGCATAAAGCTGGCGCTCGAGATCTACGACGCGGATGGCAGTCTATGGGGAACCCTCGAAGCCGAACCAGTCCGTGCGGCCGAGTGGACCCAGGTCGAACAACGCACTCGCATCCCGAAAGGAGCCTCTGCAGTCCGGCTGGTGGTTGAGACCCAGGTCAGCGAGATAGACACTGGCGCTTTTGGCGACGAATTTTTTCTTTTGCCTGAGATAGTCTCAGCCACTGATTGATCGCCGCTGCTTCTGCATCCGTAAAGTCCGGCACCGTTCGCCCAGCCTTTGGCTGGACTCACGGTCGAACTCGTTGCCTCGTACATCGCCATCTTCAGCGCTGCTCCCGTGTGGCCATGAACTGCGCTATATCCAATTTCTTCAGTTGTTGTTTTTTTTGATCCTTCCAGTTTCTTAGCCTACTACCCTTGCTGCCCAAGATCAGGTTGGCGACCAGGGGCAGGGTGGGCTTCTCTCCCGGTTTCAGCTTGCGCTTCTTGTACTCGACGACAAGAGCGGTGTTGGCGGGCAAGATCCAGGCCTGGAGCACGTATCCGCGACGCTTGTTCGGTAGTTTGCCGATGTCCTTCGCCTCCTCGGCCTTGATGAAGCGCAAGGTCGCCTCCACTCTTTGTACGGGCATCCCTACACAGATCTGTCGAGGCCTTGCGTAACCCAGGTTCACCGACACCTTCACCAGTCGGTGGCCGAGCTTCGGCTTGGCCTTGCTGCTGGATTGCTCTAGCACCGTATGATTGCCTTCTATGGTGGCTTGCTCCATCCAGCTGTCCACGCAAGGCACCGGCTTTTGGTCTTCAAGTTTGAATTTCCGCTGCAGGTAATACAGGCTGATCTCGTCACGTACGTATATTCCGCTGCCTTCAGGATCTTCTTTGAATCCTTCAGCTACTAGCCGCTTGGCAATGTTTGTCTCGGCGATCTTTGCGGCGTCGATTACCGGTGAGTCGCAAGCGAATTTGGGCTCGGCCGCGGTCGCCGGGATTCCCGCCGTCGAGGCCATGATTGAAAATAGTATGACGTATCTTGTTCGCATTTTTTCTCCCTCGGGTATCGAACCAATAACTATCTCACATACTCCTTCGCGATTTGGTCGAGCAGCTTTATAAGCTCTGCGGAGTTTTTGTTCTCATCGTACCACTTCTTAGCCTTATCAATCGCCTTCTGGAGCTTCGCTTCCTCGGCCTTCACAGTAGCTTTGTCCACTGACTCCCACGGCTTCGATCCTGTGCTGTTGAAATATCCCTTCAGATGCGGCGGAAGCGCGTCGGCCAGCCACATGGCGGCCCACGCCCGGCGCTTGGAATCGGCCTTCGCGTCCTTCACGGTTTTCAGAAGCGCCGGAATCGACTCGCGCTTGTACTCAACGCTGAACTTCAGACGGTTCGATTTGCCGTTGCGATCCTCCACCCAGCACGCGTAGGCGCCCGGGCGGAAAATGTCCTTTGATCGGCCCGCCAGGATCTTTGTTACCAGGTCGGCCTCCCGGCGGACGGTCTCGTCCGGGGCCAGCGCCAGCTCGGGGATGGGATACGGCCCGCGGCCGTTCCAGACAACCGCAAGCTGTCTCTTGCTCAGCGAACGGCTGAACGAGTAGGAGGCAGCGCCCGACGATTCGATCCTCAATACGGTCTTGGGAGACTGGTCGGGATTTTCCCGGTAGACGGTCCGGTCGCTGTCGTTGGTGAACAGGATCTCCAGCGGGATAGGCTCGCCCCAGGCGAACGCCGTCTTGGGCAAACGAATCTTCGGCGCCGACGCCTGCGACGGACCTTTCCTTTCGCGCGCGAAGGCGCTAAGCATTTCCCGCATTCTTGCGTACTCGGGCGCGGCCGCCTTCTTGGCCAGCGCGGGATTGTCGTCGAAGGGATAGCTCAAACCCTTCAGCGACCAGGGGTAAGAAGGATCGGCGTCGGCCAGAACGAATTCCACGTTGCCGGGGTCCATCACCCCCATCCGGTCGAATCGGGTTTGGGGGTCCTTGTCCTTTTCCAAAGCGGTGTAGGCCAGCTTCATGCCGGGCACCCAGGAAATCGTCATCGGCGGGGCGCCCTCCGGCGGCACCTCTCCCCGCGCGCCGGCCGTCGCGAAGGCGAAGTCGTACGTATGGCCGTTGCCCACCCAGGCCTCTACGTAGAGCCCGGCGCCCGGCAGGGGATGGCCGTAAACGTCTTTTATGACGCCCCGGATGGTGAGCTGCTCCCCGCCGTACAGCGGCGCGGCGAGCATGAGCGCCAAAACCATCATGCCCGCTGCAATCATTGAACGCGCAGGAATTTCAAACGTCCTTTCTCCGGCAACGACCACGATCGCTGTATTCCGTGGCACGCTAGCACGAGCATGGATTTTCTGTAAAGCCGTGGATCAACGGCGGAACCGCGTTGTGTACGGCCCTATCTTTTCAGGGTGACCTTTGGTTGCCAACCCATCATGCTCATTCGTCATGATCAGCCAATTATTTGCCTTGCTTAGAGCTGGGGTTTCGAGTCTCTGTGACAAGCGTGAGCTCGCCCTGGAGAACCTGGCACTGAGACAACAACTCGCGGTCTACAACCGTAATGCCAAGCGCCCCAAACTCACCGACGCAGACAGGGTTTTTTGGATGGCGTTGATACGTTGGTGGCCGAAGTGGCGCGAGGCCCTGATCATCGTCAAGCCAGAGACAGTCATAAGCTGGCATCGCAAGGGCTTTAGACTGTTTTGGAAATGGAAGAGCCGTCACCATGCACACAGGCGCACGACCGAGCATCTCGACGCCTTTCGTCGCCTGACCGACCAGTTGAGTTGCAGCAGGCCGAACCGCTCTCTGCTTTTGAACCTGGAGCAGAGGCACAACATATTCCCCGAGATGGATTACCGTTGTTTCCTAAAAGATTATTGTGCCCCGGAGCCTTAGTGAAGCGTGTCGGGAATGTCCTTGATCAGTTGTTCTTCTTTGTCTTTCTCGAGAGCGCCCCCGATCAACTCGGCGCGCTCGGCCTCCATTTGTCGGGGCAGTTCGATAAGCTTCCGGCGCAGGAGCGCCAGATCTTCCTCGTCGACCAGTCCCTTGCGACACAGGTACTCGCGGATCAAAAAGATATCTTCCGAGGCGCGGCGCAGGTCGGACTCCAACACACCCAGCCTGTCGAGCAGGTAGCTTGTGGGATCGACCATTCGCCGGCGCCTGCTTAAATAGAGCAGAATCGCCCCGCCTAGCACCCCGGAGCCAAGAGCCATGAAAACCAGCAGGACCCAACCCAGCGTGTTAGAAAAATTCATGCCTTCCCTCCTGACTTCATATTATGACAACGAATGAAGCTTGGCAACGGGTCTTGACACGGATGCCCCCGGCTGCTACATCCGGCGACGTCGTGGAAGAGATCAGAAAAGCCGTTCGCCGACGGACACTCGAAATTTCCCGTCCCGATATCTTGCCGTTCGTCGAGACCATCCTGCGTCTTTACGGCAACAAGGTCGTGGGCATCTTCATGTACGGTTCGATGCTCAGTTCGGTTACCGCCTCGACTACTTCCTTTCCCGATTTCTTCGTGGTCACGGACGGATACCGCCGCGTTTTTCGCCGCTTGTCGCATTGGCTGCTGGCCTACTTCTTGCCGCCGCACATTTTTCATCTCAGGTTGGATGAGCGCAGGCGCTGCAAATACAACCTAATCTCGCTGGGGCGCTTCAGGCGCGAGTGCTCTCGGCGTGCAAAAGATATCTATATCCTGGGACGCTTCGGAAAACGCGTGGCCCTGGTCTTTGCGCGCGACGAAGAGGCAAGGACTCGGCTCACGGATTGCTGCTTCAGCGCGATGTCCAACGTCGTGCCCTGGACGCTGCGCGGCATGCGCGAGCCTTTCGACGAGCAATCGTTCACCCTGAGCTGCCTGAACCTGTCCTACGCCGGTGAGACCAGGGTCGAGACAACTTCCAAGGTGCCCAAGCTGTTCGAGTCGGAACGTGACTTCTACCTGGATATTTACCCGGCCTTACTTGCAAAGCTTCCCTTGGCCCGCAAGATGGCCGTCAAGAGCGAAGACGGGCTTTACCATCCACAAGGCGGAAGCTTCGCCAGGGCAATTCGCAGGCTGCGATATCGCTGGTTTCTGAAAAAGAGTCGCATCAGGGGAATACTGCGCTGGCCCAAGTTCCTGGTGACCGTGGACGAGTGGGTCGACATCATCCTGGCCAAGATCGAGCGAACCAAGGGGATCAAGCTACAGTTGACCCCTCGCCAACGGCGTCATCCCTTGATTTTCGGCTGGTCGCATTTCTTTCGCCTGCTCAGGGCGGGAGCCATCAAGTCGGCCTCGTCGCGGCCCGACCGCGGCGCAAAGAAATAGAGCGTAACATATTGAATCAACACTGGATGCTTGTCTGATTTTTTATCATTGACTGTCATGTCAACAAGTATTAGACTCAGCGCGTCATGAATCGAGACACCCTTCAATATTCTTCTTGCCAAGGAGGCTGCTCATGAGTCCGTTTGCCATCGACAAGCGCGACATTCAGTTTTGCCTGTTCGAGTACCTGGATGTCGAAAACCTCTGTAAATTGCCGAAATTCACGGAGTTCAACAGAGAAGTCTTCGAGATGGTCATTGACGAGGCCAGAAAGTATTCGACCGACGTGCTGGCTCCCCTGAACACCATTCTCGACCGGGAGGGAATCCAGTTCGACAACGGCAAGGTAACCATGCCCGCGGAGTGTCACAAGGCCTACAAGAGCTTCTGCGAGGGCGGCTGGGTGTCTCCATCCGGCGATCCGGAATTCGGTGGCCAGGGAATGCCCTTGACGATGAACACCGCGGTAACCGAGATGCAGTGCACGGCCTGCATGCCGTTCCTTTTGGCCCCCGGCCTGACCCACTCGGCCGGCCACCTGATCGAGACTCTCTGCGACGACGAGATCAAGCAAAAATACCTGGCCAAGCTCTACAGCGGCGAATGGACCGGGACGATGTGCCTGACGGAAGGAGGCGCCGGCAGCGCGGTAGGCGACCTGAAAACCAAGGCCGTCCGCGAAGGCGATCATTACCTGATCGAAGGCGAGAAGATCTTCATCAGCTTCGGCGAGCATGATCTGACGGACAACATCGTGCACCTGGTCCTGGCCCGTATCGAGGGCGCACCCAAGGGAATCCGCGGCGTGAGCCTGTTTCTGGTTCCCAAGCAGCGTCTCAACGACGACGGTTCGGCGGGCGAGTTCAACAATGTCCTCTGCGGAAACATCGAGCACAAGATGGGCATTCACGGCGCGCCCACCTGTACCATGATATTCGGCGCCGACGGTCCCTGCAGGGGGTTCCTGATCGGCGAGGAGAACCAGGGAATCCGCCACATGTTCCAGATGATGAACGAGGCCCGCATCGGGGTGGGCCTGCAGGGCCTGGGCGCGGCCGCGGCTTCATACCAGGAGGCGCTGCAGTATGCCAAGGATCGCATCCAGGGAGTCGACATGAAAGACATGAAGGACGTCGACGCCCCCCGGGTGGCCATCATCAAGCATCCCGATGTGCGCCGCATGCTGCTCACCATGAAAGCTTTCGTCGAGGGCATGCGCGCAATGATCTACTACACGACCTTGTGCGCCGACATGGCGCTCAACTCAGAAGACGAGGGAACGCGTAAAAAGAACAAGCTGATGCTCGACCTGCTGACGCCCATCTGCAAGGGATACTGCTCCGACTCGGGTTTCGAGATGACCTCTATCGGCATCCAGGTTTTCGGCGGCTACGGCTACACCAAGGAGTACCCGGTTGAGCAGTACCTGCGGGATGTCAAGATCGCCTCGATTTACGAGGGAACCAACGGAATCCAGGCTCTCGATCTGCTCGGGCGCAAGGTGGCCGGCAAGGGTGCCGCCTCTTTCATGACCTTCCTGAGCCAGCTCAACGAGTTTGTCGACGGCAACTCGGAGCACCCCGTGCTGGGAGAGCATGTCAAGAAAATCGGCGTGGCCAGGGACAGGTTGACCCAGACGGTGATGAAGTTCCAGCAGGTTGGCGCCGAGGGCGACTTCTACTATCCGTTGCTATACGCCACTCCCTTCCTCGATATGTGCGGGACGATTGCCATGTCGTACTTCTTGTGTGACATGGCCATTCTTGCCGAGCGGAAACTCGCGGCCGTTTTCGAAAAGGCCGGCCTGCCCTCAGGCAGGTCATCCGATGACGATAGGCGCAAGCTGGTCGAGGAAAATCCCGAGGCCGGCTTCTATGACGGCAAGATCCACAGCGCCAGGTTCTTCGTGGACGTTTTTCTGCCGCGTGCCCATGCCATTGCCGAAACCGTCATGAGCGGCAATCGCAGCCCGCTGGAAGTGAATTTCTGAAATCACCAGGGCTCTTGATCCAGCGATGAGAGTACCTCGCGCACCTTGTCCAGAAGCCCTTGGTTTCTAATACCGGTCAGCATGCGGTAGAGCATCTGTTGCAGATCCATCAAGCGCCCACGCAGCCTGAGTATGATCTCAGCGCCGGGTGGGTTTACACCCAACTCTTGCGTCAGCAACAGGTAGACGCGCAGGCGATCTATGTCGTCCAGACGATAGGCCCTCTCCCTGCCCGGCCTGCGCACCGGCACGACGAGTTCGAGTTCTTCCAGCCTGTCCAGCACCTCGCCATCCAGGGAGAGTCTCCGGATCACGGTTCGTCGAGCGACGATGCGCGGGTTTCTTGCCAATTCGTTCCTCCACAGGCGAGGTTAGTTTTCGTAACTTTTGAGACCCTCGATCAATTCCTTGCCCTTGGCGTCGAGCTTCTTAGGCACCACTACCCGGACGCGCGCAAAAAGGTCACCGCGACCGCCGCCCACGTGGGGTAACCCCTTGCCTCGCAGGCGCATCTTCTGGCCGCCTTGAGTGCCCGGGGGAATCTTCAGGTCGGCATGACCCTCGAGAGTGGTTACCGAGACGTTGCCGCCCAGCGCCGCTGTCGAGAATGGTACCGGGACTTCTATCGTCAGATCCGAGTTCTCGCGACTGAAGCGTGAATCGGGATCGTAGATGATCTCTATCAGCAGGTCTCCGGGCGGCCCGCCGTTGATGCCCGGCTCGCCCTTGCCCGCCAGGCGGATTTTCTGCCCCTCGCGCACGGAAGCAGGAATCTTGACGGAGAGATTTTCTCGCTTGCCCCCACCCGCGCTGAGCGTGATGTTCTTCTGCGCTCCGCGGACGGCATCCAGCATGGGAATCGCCAAGCGAGACAGTGAATCCTGGCCGCGCATGGGCCCCCGGGGACGTCGCCTTCCCCGCCCACCGAACATATCGCCGAAGAGGTCTTCGATATCAATGTTGCCCTCCTGGAAGCCGTCGAATGGCCGGCCGCCGGCGCCGGCAGACCAGCGAAACCCGGACCCGGTTCCGGGCGCGCCTTCCTTGAAGCCGGCTTTCCAGGCCTGATGCCCTGCCCTGTCGTACTGAGCGCGTTTCTTCTTGTCCGCCAGAACGTCATGGGCCTCGGAGACTTCCTTGAATTTATCTTCGGCGGTCTTGTCACCGGGATTCACGTCCGGATGGTATTTGCGGGCGAGTTTCCGATAAGCGCTCTTGATCTCTTTGTCGCTGGCGCCCTTCTTGACGCCCAGGATGTCGTAGTAGTCGGCCATGTCCACAAAACTCGCTTACAGGTCTTTTCAGGTATCTTCCCCAAATGTTCTTCCAATCCGGGATAATCTATTCACCAGGTTTTTTAAAGTCAAATCGACACCCCTAGCGGGGTGTCGAAAGACCTGCCTGCATTACCTTGTTTAGTGTTCGCTGAATTCCGCCTCAATGACGTCGTCTCCCCCATGGCTTCCGGGTCTCGCCGTCTCAGTCTCGGGGCGGGAATATTCCTGATGACCCCCATTTTGATTGCCGTAAAGCACTTCTCCCATTCTCTGCGCCACGGTCTTCAGCTCTTCCAGCGCCGAACGCAGGCCGCCCAGGTCGTCGGAATCCTTCAAGTGCTCGACCTGCTCGATCTTCTGGCCAATCGCATCCAGGGTATCCGTATCCAGGCGCTCCTTGTTGTCGTTCATTATGCGCCTGATCTCATGCGAGGTCTGGTCGGCCTCGTTCCTGAGCTGCACCGACTCGCGCCGCTTTTGATCGTCGCCGGCATAGCGTTCGGCGTCATGCAGGGACTTATCGATTTCTTCCTTGCTCAGGCCTCCGCCCCCGCTGATGGTGATATGCTGCTCACGGCCTGTGGCCTTGTCGGTCGCGGAGACATTGACGATGCCGTTGGCATCGATATCGAAAGCAACCTCGATCTGTGGCGTCCCTTGCGGCGCCGGCGCAATACCGTCGAGCTTGAAGCGGCCCAGGCTGCGGTTGTCCGCCGCCATGGAGCGCTCGCCCTGCAAGACATGGACGTCGACAGATGTCTGTCCGTCGGAGGCCGTCGAGAACATCTCGGATTTCCTGGCCGGGATGGTGCTGTTGCGCTCGATCAACTTTGTCATCACGCCGCCGAGTGTCTCGACTCCCAGCGAAAGCGGCGTAACGTCCAGCAAGAGGACATCGGAATAATCGCCTGTCAGCACGGCGCCCTGCACCGCGGCGCCCATGGCAACCACTTCGTCCGGGTTGACCCCGCGATGGGGTTCTCGCTTGAAAAGCTGTTTGACCAGCTCCTGCACGCGAGGAATCCGCGTGGAGCCGCCCACAAGTACCACCTCGTCGACTTCCGAGGCGGACAGGCCGGCGTCCGTGAGCGCTTGCTCTGACGGGGCGCGGCAGCGCTCGATGATCGGCTCCATCAACTCCTCGAGCCTGGCGCGGGTCAACTTCAGGTTCATGTGCTTGGGGCCGTTCTGATCCGCCGTCAGGAAAGGCAGGTTAATCTCCGTTTCATTGGTGCTGGACAGCTCGACCTTGGCCTTCTCGGCCGCCTCTTTCAGGCGCTGCATGACCATCTTGTCACCCAGCACGTCGATGCCCTGGTCTTTCTTGAACTCGGCGGCCAGGTAGCGAACCAGAACCTCGTCGATGTCGTCGCCGCCAAGATGGGTGTCACCGTTGGTCGAGAGCACCTCGACGACCTTCTCGCCCACCTCGAGAACCGAGATATCGAATGTTCCGCCGCCGAAATCGAAGACGGCGATCTTCTGGTCTTTGTTCTTGTCCATGCCGTAGGCCAGGGCCGCTGCGGTCGGCTCGTTGATGATGCGCTTGACATCCAGCCCGGCAATCTCCCCGGCATCCTTGGTGGCCTGGCGCTGGGCATCGTTGAAGTAAGCCGGTACGGTGATCACCGCCTGGGTCACTTTTTCTCCCAGGTAGGCCTCGGCCGAGGCCTTGAGCTTCCTTAAAGTCATGGCCGAGATCTCCTGCGGTCGATAGCGCTTGCCGCGGATCTCCACCTCGGCCATCTGATCTTTCCCGGCCAGTACCTTGTAAGGAACGCTTTGCTCTTCGCTGGCCACCTCGGAGTGGCGCCTGCCCATGAAGCGCTTGATCGACAGGATCGTGCTCTCAGGATTAGTGACCGCCTGGCGCTTGGCCACCTGGCCGACCACCCGCTCGCCGTCCTTGCTGATCGAGACGACGCTGGGTGTAGTGCGCGCGCCTTCCTCGTTGATGATAATCTTCGGCTCGCCCGACTCCATAACAGCCACAACGCTGTTGGTCGTACCCAAATCAATTCCGATAACCTTGGACATTACACACCTCCCTTGTCATTTCTTGTCCCCCGGGTTCCCCGGCCCGGATTACCGATCACTATAGGGAAGATTGTTCTGTATTCACGAATGTCAAGGGGGCGTCGCGACCGGAGATCACTTCCCGCAGCGGCACAGGCTCTGGCCGCCGGCCGTCTGGCTATCACAAAAAAATCCCGGCGGGCAGTCCACATTCTGGTCGCAATATCTGGAACAGAAGTTTTGCTCGTTTTGATCCTTTAGGCATTCGAGCCCCAACGGGCCGCAAACGTCAGTGAAAGGCGGATTACAGGTCGTTTCCGTACACAGGCAGCCTCGCTCGATGCACCAGCCGACAGAATCATCCGAATTCTGTTTCCAGCACAGCCATCCAAGGGGGCACTCGTTGTCCTGTGAACAATTCGCAGAACAAATCTCGATGGGCAATTGGAAGCCAAGCGGGTCGGTGAAGCTTGTGCACAGCATGTCGAAGAGATCACAGATCTCGTAAAACGTTTCACACCACAGGCAGTGTATTTCCGGAACGCAGGCGCATTTCTTGCTGATATTGCAGTACGTCTGACCTGCCAAAGGACAATCGGAGGCGTTGTCGCAATCATAATCACACCGGTTGTTCAGGCACTCGGCGAAGTCACCGCTCTCTGGCAACGGACAATCGTCCGGTTCTGAACATGTCAGGCAGTCGTCAGGCAGGTTGCCGCAATGGCATTTATCTACATCGCAGATGTAAGGGTAAGGACACTGCTTGTCCTCCGAGCAGTCGGCGGTGCAGTTTTGCCCAGTGCCACAAGTTGTAAGGCCGTAGCTGAAACACTCCTGGTCGTTGTGGCATGGTTGCGGGCAGTTGGGCATGCAGGCGCAGAAGCTGCCCACAGGCAACGCCGATGCCACGCAAACACGTGCCTGGCCGAACTGATTGGGGCTGCATTCGTTCGTCTGACCGTCCCCCTGGCAATGCAAGACGCAGAAATCGCCCACAGCAGGATCAGCGAGGCACGTCTCGCCCGAAGGGCAATTATTGTCATTTTCACAAACGGTCATGCAGCCGCAGACGGTGTCCGATCGATCGGCGTTCTCATCCGTATAGCTGTCGCAGTCGTTGTCCTTGCTGTCGCAGACTTCGTTGCTGGCGGTGAAAAGTGGTTCGCAACTGCCCCATTGGGAGTTAGTGCAGATCTGCGTGCCCCGGGAGCATTCTCCATTCTGCCCTTCTACGATACAATCCCGTCTGGCGCCGTCTGAGCAGTAATGATCGTCTCCCCCGTCCTGCCCTGCGTCGTAGCCCCCATCCTCCTGCCCGGCATCGTAGCCTCCATCGTCCTGCCCGGCATCGTAGCCTCCATCGTCCTGCCCGGCGTCATAGCCTCCATCGTCCTGCCCGGCGTCATAGCCTCCATCGTCCTGCCCGGCATCGTAGCCGGGATCTCCCATACCGTCATCTGTCTCGGCTCCCCCATCGTCTCCATCGCCTGTGGGCATGCCGTCTGCCATCCCCAGACAAAAGCCGCTGCTGCAGTGAGTGCCTGGCGGACAATCGGTGTTGCTGTCGCAGCGGGTGTTATCGACGCAATCTGCAGCCGCATCGCAATGTTGCCACGGTTGGCACAAGCTGCTGTCCGGGATTACCTGGCATTGGTTTGCATCTTCGTTGCACGAGTCGAGTGTGCAGATCAGACCGTCATCGCAGTTTGGCGGGATCCCCGGTCGGCAATCAGCATTGGTGTCGCAAGTTTCTGGACCGTTACAGTATAGGCCGTCATCACATTTTCTGTCGTCGGGCAAATTGTCGCATTTGTCGGTTTGTTCTCGGCAGATGTCGAGGGTACAGTCAACTCCGTCATCGCAGACACGAGCATCGGCCGCAGTCGTACCGACACACTTTTCAGCCTGGCACTTCTCCTCGCCGTTACAGTAGATCTCGTCGTCGCACTCCCAATCCAGCGAGCAGGGCTTGATCACGCATCCACCCTCTCCCGGCAGGCAAACCTTGTCGCCCAGACAACGCCAGTGCTCGGGCGTGTACTGGCAGCCATCCGTGCTTTCGTCGCACGAATCGCCGGTGCAATCAATGTGATCGTCGCATTCGACGTCCTCGGCGGCCTGGCAGACACCCGCCACGCATCTCTCGTAACCGTCGCAGTATAGACCGTCATCGCAATCGCCATCGACGGCACAGGCAATGGGAGTGCATCCCGTGTCCGCGGAACACCATTCCCACTCCTTGCACACAGAGTTGTCTTCGAAGTGGACGCATTTTCCAGCCTGGTTGTTGCAGTTATCCCGGGTGCATTCAACAGCGTCGTCGCAGTTGGGAATGATTGCGCCGCTGGCCGGACGGCAGGCATAATCAACACATTCCTCGCCACCGTTGCAGGGATTCCCGTCGCTGCACTGGTAGTCGGCCAGGCAGCCGCTAGCGACGCATTTCTGCGAAGCAGGATCCCGGCGTTCACCCGCCAGGCATTTTGCAGGATCGGACCCGGGAGTTTTTTCTGACGAACAGCCCGCCGCGAAAAGCAGCACGGCCGCAGCAAGCATAATGGTCGCTCTCGACACTAAGGCATTCATGGCTCTCATATTACACTATTGCGGCAGGAAAAATCGACTATTGGCAAGGCCCTATCTAGATTTGTTGATTTGTGCAGCCAACTCCCTGCAAAGCTTCCTCTCGGCCGGCTCTCCAATCCTGGAAAACTTGCCCAGAAATTTCAACATTTTTGGAGCCTTGCCGCCGCGGCGCTTGACTTCCTCAAGGTAGATCTTGAGTGACTTATCCGCCCGCATGTCCTTGGCCACGTTCCTGATAGCGTTTGCGAACCTTGGTGGGCCGGCTTCGGCCAGCGTGTAGAGTGCCTTGCCCATACGCAGGCGCATCGAGTCGGGCGCTCCGGCCGCGACCTTGTAAAGCACCTCGTTCGCGGGCGGATCCTCGATCATCGAGCCCATGTTGGTCAGCTTGACCAGCATCTCTTCGAAAATGTCCTTATCGGCCTGTTGCAAGGCTTCGAGGCCGGCCGCAGCGGTCGGGAAATTGCGGATGAAGGACTCATCCGAACCGTCGATCTTGACCCTGGCCAGGCCCAGACCCAGCCTGACAATGGGATTGCTCACCGTCTTCTGGTTGGCGATGATTTGTCGGCGATATTTCTTTTTTGCCAGGCCGACGGCGGCCCGCAGCCTGTCTGTTATAGGAGCCTGCTCGTTCTTCATTACCATCATGATGTAAAGCAGCGACTTGTCCCTGGGCATTGCGGTCGGGCCTGCCTTCGGTTCGGACGTCCAGTCGCCGGTAGATGCCGACAACTCGGAGAACTTCATCCACTTTCCCTTCCGCACAAGCGGGATGGCCGCCTCGCCCGCCCTGGAGTCGAGTATCATCAAGAAACCGTCCGCGGAGTTCTTGAGCGATACGACCTTGACGTTAGAAAAAGCGCCGGCCCTCGTGCGCCCGAGGCACTTATTGATGTGCGCGCTGAAATCGGCCTCTGTCAGGCTGGCAAGCAAAGGCCCCGAAAAGAAGTGGGCTAGCCTGACAGGATCCTTGCCGACGTCGCGTTCGCCCAGCGCCGCACGATAGTTATTCCACAACTCGACGGCCGCCTTCTTGTCTGCCTCGGAAGCGTCGGCAAGTTTATCATACTTGGATTTCGTACAGCCGGCAAAAAGCATCAACAAAGAAAGTCCGGCAACAATCACCTTTTTCATCTTCGCCTCCAAAAGGTATTTTTGAAAAGTTTCACCCCTAAGTTCGCAAGGTCATCTTTCGCCTGGTGCTGGAAGCCAGGACCGCAAGTCGGCGCAGCCCCCTCTTGGGCCCGAAACAATAAAGGCCCATTCCCTGACGGCTTTCGACGGGGTCGATCCAGCAAACCCTGCATTCCAACCCCAGCCAGGACGAGAGACCCGAAGGCTTGATCTTGACGAACAGCCCCTGGCCGACGCCCAATAGCGGGCCATCCGTGCGCAGGAAGAGTCCCTCGACGCAAATATTCTGAATAGTACCCGTGTGATAGCTTTTAGGAATGTAATAACTGGCCCTAAACTCGGTTCTCAGGCGCGGCGAAGACCGGCGCACGCCGGGCTCCCAGAGCCCGTCGGCGAACTCGCATAACTTGCCGAAACGCCCCCTGTCTTCCGCTATGACTTCCAGGTACACGCCGCGGGGCTTGCTGGTTCCGCGCGGGCGCGTGCGCCTGGCAATCACGGTAGCCCGCATGGGGAAGAGCACGTTCATGTCCCCGACAGCAATGTCCAGATCCACAAGGTGCCCTGCCCGCATCTGACCGATGGCCGGATAAAAAAGAACAAGGTTCTCCCGATCTTCGATGCTTTTCGAAAGCATCTCCCTGGAACCGTATTCCAAAAGCGTCCACTTACTCAAGCGAGCCTCCCCTGCCCCGCAGGAAAACTACTTTTTGAAATCACAGCCGGATTGTGGCACAAACAAATTGGAGGTGCAATGATGACAGCTAGACTTATCATGGCCCTTATACTGTTTGCAGCCATTCCCCAAGTGAGCGCCGACGACGAGCCAAAGAAGAAGTCAACTCCGGTCTTCAAAATTACAAGCCAGCTTTTCGCGCAGGGCGTGAGCTTCGACAAGGAAGGTCATTGCCGTGCGGCCGGGGGAGTTTCACTGAAAGCCTGGCAGCTGCCCGGTTTTCCGGCCGAGATTCCCCATTTCGAGTCCTGTACAACCATCTCGTCGCCGACCACCAGCGGTGAGGTCGATTTCGTCTTCTCGATTGTCGACAAGGCCGGCGACAGGCTGCAGCATGTGGACGGGGTGCTGGATCTGGGTAAAGTGGGCCAGGTCAGCCAGGCCGTCGACTGGGACCACCTGAAGATCCCCGCGGCCGGCATCTACTACTTTGCGATCAAGATCGAAGGCCAAGAGATCGGCCGCTACCCGATGAGCTTCAACTCGCGAAAAGCAAGGCACAAGCGCGCCGGGAAGAAACATTAGGCGCCTGGTTTACCCCCTGCGATAAACCTCGGTTTGGCGAGCATCAGGATGGCCGGCATGACGATCACCGAGGTCAAGGCGCTTATCAGCATTGCCAGCGCCAGCAGCACGCCGAAAGTCTTCAGCGGAACCATCTGACCTGCCAAAAACACAAGCTGACCGCCGGCAACCGTCAGCGCGTTTATCATAATCGCGCGCCCGGCCGTGCGCATAGTCACCTCCAGAGCACCCGCCATCTCGCCGCGCCTGATCATCTCCAGCCTGGTGCGCGACATGAAATGAATGGTGTAGTCGATGCCCACTCCGACGACCATTGAAGCGATTAACACGCTGGCGGGCTCGAGGTCGATCTTGAAGGCCCCCATCACGCCGAAGTTGACCAGCAACGTCAGCAGCATCGGAATCATGCCCAGCAGGCCGGCCGCGAACGAACGAAACTGGATCATCAACAGGATCGTGGCCATCAGCGCCGCCAGGCCCAGCGAGGACAACTGGCTGAATATGATACGATTGTCTACGTTCACCGAGATCAAGTGCATGCCCGTCTGCTGAAATTGCAGGCTTTGCACCTCGGCCGTATTCGCATTCTCGGATGCTTCGAGAGGCAGGTAGACAAGCCCGTCGTTCAACTCGGAAATGTCGCCCCTGAGATCTTCTCGCAGGCGGCGGTTATGTGCAGCTTCCGGCGGCAAGGCGTGAAGCAGCTCGGAGAGCAGCATCTCCTCCTGGTTTTCGCTATCGATCTCGCGGCCCAGCAACCACAACGACTTGGCCAGGTAATCGGCCGCTTCGGGGTCCGCACTCAGCATTTCGGCGGGAATGTTTGTTTGAATTGCCTTTTGCAACGCCCCGGGATCGGTGCGGCGCCCGGAGAAGAGTTTCGCCGCGGCCCGGGCCACTTTGTCCGCCAACTCCCGATCTGAAAACTCGAGGTCGGATTCATCGGATAACATGAAGGTCGTGAATTTTCCGGCTAAGCTTTCGGGCTTGGTCTCAGGCTTCGATCGCAGGACCCTTGATATCAATGCCTCGATCTTTACGGGCGGCAAGGCGTGCGCCTCATCTTGCCCACCCAATCTGAACTCGATGTCCAGCGCGGCCAACTTCGCCGTACGCTGCATCCGCGCGCGCCTGGCACTGGCGGCCAGGGGCTCTGCGGCCGAGTCGAGATTCACGAGCCTTGCCCGGTGGGGAAGCTTTTGCAAAAACGCTTCGACCCTGCTTGCTGTTTTTCTCAGCACCGATGTGTCGGCGGTGTCGCAGACGGCCTGGATCAAGCTGTGCTTGCCGTCTGATGAGACCAGCTGATCGAGTATGTCCCTGCCTTCGAGGTTCAGCCACAGGTTGCCGACTCCGGCGTTGGTGTCTGGAATCGCCAAGCGTCCGTTCATGGCCGAGTTTATCTCGGACAGCAGGCCGGCTATCGACCTGGCATTGTTGACCCCGGGAATGGTCCTTAGGAATTTTTCGACAAACAGCATCGATTTGAGCGTAAAAGCGTTTTTCACATTACCGTCAACCGTCACCCACAAAGGGACATTGCCGCCCAACTCGCGGCGCATCATGTCATCCGCCCGGCGCACGTCGCTGTTGGCTGGAAAGTAGGCAACCATGTCGAAGCGCCGATTGAGCGAGGGCAAGAACGATGCCGCTGCAACGGCGACGACTGCCGAGATAATCAGCAGCATCCTGGGCCTGCGGATGATTGCAGTCCCGGCCCGATTAGCCATGAGTGCCGGGCCGGACAACATCTTGCCGTGTTCGGCAGTCTGTACTTTCGGCGGCTTGAGCCAGGACAAAACCGCCGGCAGGAAGGTCAAGGCGATCAACATGGCCGAAAAAATACCGAAGGCAGCTATCACCCCGGTCTGGCGGATGAACACAAGGCTCGATGTCAGAAAAGACAAGAAACCGATCACGGTTGTCAGGCCGGCCATGCAGATCGGCAGCATCACGTCGGCCATGGCGGATCCGATCAACTCATCGCCGGGAGCGTTTGCGTCTGCGACTTCGTTGTAACGGTGTAGCAGGTGTATGGCATAGGCCGTGCCCAGGGCGATCAACAGCACCGGTACGGTATTCGAAAGAGTCGTGATGGGAATGTCCAGGGCGGCCATCAGCCCCATGGCCCAGACCGAGCTAATCAGCACCGTCGCCAAGGGCAACAAAACACCGCGCAGCGACCCGAACGACAGAAGCAAGATGATGATAATCACCAATGTGACTATCGGAACCAGGAGGGTCATGTCTTCCAGGATCATGTCGGACATGGTTTTCATCCAGAAGGGGAATCCAGAGAAGTACAGGCGCACGCCCGGCGCTGCCCGTCGAGCCGTCTTCTCGAGGGCGCGTGCAACATCGACCCTGTCAGCATCGGCCCGAATGTTTACAATCAGGTTGGCGATCCGGCCGTCCTGGCTGACGACCGTGCCGACCAGCCGCTCACGTGACAAGACGTATGTGCGTAGCTTCTCTAAGCCTGCGGGGTCTTTGGGTATGGCGCCGTTCGGCAACAGTCCCTGTACCGAGACGGCCTTTTCACCGTCGACAATGGTCTGTTTGACGTCGTCGACGTTGGTCAGACTGACTACCCACGAAACACCCGGGATCTTTTTGAACGAGTCGGTCAGGCGTTCGATTCGTTCGAGCCCCGGCCTGCTGAAGAGATCGTCCGACTCCACGGCCACCATGGCCACGGCCACTGTGCCGAAGCGCTCGCCGGCCCGGTTGAAACGAATCACCACCGGATCTTCCGGCGGCAGGAATTTGCTGATGTCGCTTTCCACCCTGGAGAAATTCACAATCGAGACGATTCCCGCGATCGTCAGCAAGGCCACCATGACGACGATGGCCAATCGATGACGGATCACCCAGCGCGCAAAGCTTTCCATTGCACAGTCCTCAGAACTCGGCTGTGAATTTCAGAAATACCTGGTCGAGCGGCTCGAACATATCGAGACCGGTTCCACCCTCCCCACGCGTCATGATATAGCCCAAAAGCACTTCCGCCCCGTCGAACGGTTGGTAGGAAACGGTTGCCTCCAGCAGCCCCGCCAGACCATCGCGCCCACGAGTCGTATCCAACTCACCTCCCAGTGTAAGCTCGAATTTAAGGCGCTCGGACAGCAGGCTCTTTCTGAATACAGCGAAGAGATAATCGTGCAGGTCGTGCCCGCTATGCTCGGTGAAAAAACCGTGCACCCATTGCAGGTTGAGATACCAGCCGCCGGTGAAGGTGTACTCGGCACCCAGTGTCCACTTGGTGAACGGTTGGTCGTCTATCACTTTTATCCGCGCCATCTCCCCGCCGGCCACGGTGGTAATCGCCGTAAGGCCCTGCGGGAAAAAGAGGCCCGCCTCGCCCCAGACACCGATGCCCCACACATCGGCGCGAAAATCGAATCCCAAAACGTCCATTTTTGGAAACACCAGATCGACGCCGGTGATGATCAGACACCCCCGGCCCTCGATCGGACAGCCCTGATCCGCTGATGAGGCAAATTCACCCAGGCTGCCGCCCAGGACCGGGATGCTGTCGCGTCCGTGGAAATAGCTCAGCGACATATCGATATCGAAGAGCAACCATTTTATCCTGGCGCCGGCCATTATGTTGCCCGCGTTCCAGCCGGGAGCGAGCGTGCGGATGGCGTCGTTGTCCGGGCCGACAAGATCCGTGTTCAGGCTCTCGAGTAAAGCCAGCATTTGCGGGTCGATCGCCGGTACCAGCGGGTTGTTGAGCGGATCGTCTCCGATGAAGAGTTCCACCGGCAGCACCGCGGGCAAGAAACGCGGGGCGACAACGCCCTCGATAGTGAGCAACTCGTCGGCTATGGTGAAAGTGGCCTTCAGGGCAACGTTGCCGAGGTGCTCTTTGAAATCCAGCGGGTTTTCGAGGTTGTAGGGGTCGAAGTTGTTGGTCGGGTTGAATCCGTCGGCTTCGCCCCAGGCTATGTTTTGCTTGCCTGCCCTGATGTCCAATGTCACTGCATCGCTGTCGAACAGGAAGCCGTAGATGTCCAGGTAGGCCTGGTTGATCCTCCAACTGACTGGATCGACCGAGCCCCTGTCCCACAGGTCGGATATCGTCTGTACCGCCGTGAAATTTGTGTTGCGCAACTCGATATCAGCCAGGGCGGCGACCTGTTTTGCGGGGTGGGCCTTGATCTTGAGTCGCAAGAGGTTGGCGTTGCGAAAATTGTAGAACTCGGCCTTCTTCAGGCCAAGGTAGTTCTCGGTGGCGATGACGCCGTTCAACTCCATGTCTGCAAGCGCTGCCGGGCAGATCGCAAAAAGCATCAGCAGCAAGCAGCATTCCAGGCGTTTCACGACAGTCATTCTCCAGTGTCTGGTGTGTTACAGGCGCTTCAGTTGCCGCTTGGAGAACCTGCGCTCGCGCAGGCCCGAGTCGCATTTGATCGATTCGACAATCATGCGTGTCTTGTGTTTCTTCTTGAGATCGGTCATCTCGGCAAAGTAGCTTTGCACGTATTTCCCGACCGGCTTGAACTGGCTGCGCTTGAACACTTTCCAGCGCTTGCCCGACTTGTCGAAATACTCAACCGAGTCGAACATGAAATCTTTCTTGCGGACGGCAAAAACAAGCTTGGAGTAACGAGAGGCGTCCCTGTTCTTCTCAATGCATTCGAGCAAGTAATGATCGCCTTGATCACGCACCGCTGTTGCCGTGAGTCTATCGGAGAAGCGTTCGCTGCTCAGGTCGTCATGGGCGAAATCGGTGCCGGCGAAGTTTTCGTTCTTTACGCTGCCCGCGATCCTGCGAATCTTGTGAAAAGCCGGCAGGTAGACGTACATCTTGCCGTCGACGTCCAGAAAGCCGATGCCCTTGACGTCGGCCGGGCTCTCGAACTGGATCAAGCGCTTTTCCGCGCCTTGCTGGTACATCTTCATCTTGCGCGTCGATATCCGGCCACCCTCTTCCTCGAGTTCCATGGAGACGACGGCGATCGTGTCCTTGGCCGCGTACTCGGTGGCATCCATTTTTTTCAAGATTTCCTCACCGCTCAGCGCTTGTGCCTGGCCGGCCACGAGCAGGGAAATCGCCGCGCAACTCGTAAACATCGCAAGGTTTTTCATCGTGTTATTTTCCTTTCATCAGCCGGGAGATAATCTCCTTGGCCTGCTCCAGCTGTATGTCTTTTCCGACACCGTCCCAGGCCAGGCTGACATCGGGTTCGATGCCCTCATAGAGCGGATTGCCCTTGGGCGAATAGTACCTGCCTGTGGATATCTTCAGCGCCGAACCATCCATCAATTCCATGATGACCTGGACTGTCCCCTTACCCAGTGTTTTGGCGCCAACGGTCTTGGCTCGCCCGTAGTCCTTGAGGGCCAGGATGACAATTTCCGAGACGCTGGCCGAGCGGTGATCGGTGAGCACAACCAGCGGCAGTTGCCTGTAGGGCCCGGGACGCGGGCTTTGCTCCACTTCGGTTCTGAGATGATTACGACCGACGACACTTACGACCTTTCCTCCATTGATAAACAGTCCTACGACTACGGTTCCTTCGGTAACCAGCCCCCCGGGATTGCCGCGCAAATCGAGGATCATGCCATGCATGCCCATGGATGCCAGTTTACGCAAGACTGAAGAAAGCCTGTCGCCCGTGCCGGCGCGGAAGTTGAGCAGGTGAACCACGGCTATTCCGTCGACGGGCGCATCTACCGAGATGTTGTGCTTGGGCTCCGGTGCTCTTTCGAGACTGTATTTCTTGCCGCCAACCAGCAACTCGACTCGACTGCCGACTTTTCCGCGCATCAGAGCCAGCGCTTCCAACTCTTCCAGCCTTCCCGCCGGCCTGCCGGCCACGCTTTCCACCTCCATGCCGACACGGATTCCGGCCTTGTAGGCCGGCATGCCCGGGCTGGCATCCAGCACCGAAAGCTTCATGCCGTGCGGCTCCACCAGCAGACCAAGGTCACCCATTTTTTGCGTGCCATCATCAAGCAGCCTGCCGTACAAGCGCTGATCGAGGAAAACAGTCCAGGGATCTCCGTCACACTCGGTCATCCCGCGAATCATGCCGTGTTCCAGTCGCCGGTGATCCTTGGAAAGCCCGGCCCGCTCGACAAGCCTTCCCGCGCTGGAAAGCGCTTTTTCGAGCCCGGCAAAGCTCGCGCTTGCCGTCCGGTCGATCTTCAAGGTTTGAGACTTTGCCCGGACCAGGTAGCGAAAAGGTGTCGCCAGGACACTGATTTCGCAACCGGGAGCCGCCAGCTTCAAGCCGCTCAAGCCTCCCGATAAGAGGGACTCGAGGTTCGCCCGGCCCACGAATGCCACCTGATAGTGGCGGATCACCTCGTGCAGCGAGTTAAAGTTGCCCGCGGACCGTGCCCTGGAGCAGAGACTCAAGCAGCAAGCCAGACAAATCAGAATTGTTCGCCGTTTGATCATATCGACCTCCTGCCAAAACTCAGTGGCGAATGGAAAATTCCAAAAATTCGCCCGTCGGCTCGAGCCAATCCAACTTCACGTCGCTGACGCGTGCCGAGGGTGGTCCCGCGTGACACCAGGAGACAAGTTTCTCGAGCGCCTCTCGCGGTCCCTCGGCAACCAGTTTGACCTTACCGTCGGGCAGGTTCCTGACCCAGCCGACGGCGCCCAGCGACTCGGCCTCGGCCCGCGCCGACCAGCGGTAACAGACACCCTGTACCCGCCCCTGGATTAGCGCCTGCAAACGGACAGATTTGTCAACCGCATTCATCAGCCCCTCTGAAAATCATCACAGGAGATCGCTGGCCAATTCGGCCAGCTCGCTGCGTTCACCCTTTCTGAGGGTGATGTGCCCCGCGATCGAGCGGCCCTTGAAACGATTGACGGTGTAAGACAGCCCGTTGTTCGATGAATCCACATAAGGATTGTCGATTTGGTACAGATCGCCGGTCAAGACGATCTTGGTGCTGTCTCCGGCCCGGGTGATGATCGTCTTGACTTCGTGAGGGGTAAGATTCTGCGCCTCGTCGATCACAATAAATTGGTTAGGAATGCTCCGCCCGCGGATATAGGTGATCGGCTCGACCTCGATCATGTCCATGTCCATCAGTTCGCGGTAGCTTCGGCCGCGGCGCTTGTCCTTGCCCGAGAGGTTCAACAAAAAATCCACGTTGTCATAGATCGGCTGCATCCAGGGATTCAACTTGTCCTCGATGTCGCCGGGCAAAAAGCCGATATCCTTGCCCATCGGAAAAATGGGGCGCGAGACCAGCAAGCGCTGGTACTGGCCCTCCTCGGCCGTCTTGTACAGCCCCGCCGCCAGGGCAAGCAGCGTCTTACCCGTTCCGGCCTTGCCTGCCAGCGTCACCAGCTTGAGACGATCATCCAGCAGCAGGTCCATGGCGAAGGTCTGCTCCCTGTTGCGCGGCTGCACACCCCAAACTCCGCCGCGCACCTTGCGGATTCCACAGGCTTCCTTGCCGGCCGGGTCCATCCTGGCCAAGGCGCTGTGGTTCTCGTCGACGCCGTCCTTCATGTGCAGGAACATGTTGGCGACGATATCGTCACTATCGCCTGAAATCTCTTCCAGCGGCAGGCTGCCTGCCTTGAAGAAGGCGTCTATTTTCTCACCCGGCACCTGGATCTGTGAAAAACCGGTGTATATCTCGTCTACTGCTACCTTTTCGGTATCGTAATCCCTGGCGGTGACGCCCAGCACGTCGGCCTTGATGCGCAGGTTGACGTCCTTGGTGACGAAGATGGCCGGTTTATCGGCCTCCTTCTCCTTGAGTTCGAAAGCCACGGCCAGGATCTTGTTGTCCATTTTCTGTTCCAGGCCGATTTCCTTGGGGAGTTCCCGGGACGAAAAAAGCACCCGCAGCTTGCCCCCGCCGGGCAGGTCGACGCCCTGGGTGAGCTTGCCGTTCATCCTGTACTCGTCGATGTAACGGCCGACAACCCTGGCGTTACGCCCCAGTTCGGAAAGATCGCGTTTGAAACGATCTATCTCCTCGATCACATAGATCGGAATCACCACGTCGTTGTCTCCGAAAGCCAAGATAGCCTGCGGATCGTGAAGCAGTACGTTGGTGTCCAGGATGAAGTTCTTTTTCATGTCTGACCCCCGGGATCGTTGCGATCCTTTATGTCGGCGTAGTGTACCGACTGGTTACGCCCGTGTTCCTTGGCAAAGTAAAGCGCCTGGTCGGCCCTCTGGATCAGTTCTTGTTCGTGCCGCGCGAATTCCGGCAGAGAGCATATTCCCAAAGACAGCGAAATGGAAAAGTCTTTTTCCTCGTGTTTGAATGACTGCGCTGCGATCTCCTCACGGAATCTCTCGGACAGCAGCAGGCTTCCCGCCCGATCGGTCTGAGGCAGCAATATGGCGAATTCCTCACCGCCGATTCTGCCGACACGATCCGTTGTGCGGGCGATCTCCATCAGCACGCGTGCAACCCGTGTGAGAACCTCGTCACCCATCTGATGGCCATAGGTATCGTTGACCCTCTTGAAATGGTCGACATCGGCGATCATGAACGTGAGCGGCCTCTCGTACCTCTTGGCCGCGGCTATCTCCTCGTCCATGATCTCGAAAAAACGCCTGCGGTTCAGAAGAGAAGTCATGGGGTCGGTGGTGGCCAATTTATCGAGCAGTTCGAATCTCCTGGCGGACTGGATGCCCAGCACGGCAATGTTCGATATCGTCTCCAGGTTGCGCCTGACATCCTCGGCTCGGCTTCCCTGCTGGTGAAAAAACGCCTGTTTGGTGCTGCCCACCACCAGCGCCCCGATCGAACCCTGTTGCCGACCGGTCGTCTTGAGCGGAGCGACCTTGACCGACTTCAGACCAACCGGATCCCACTTCTCACCGAACACTCTGTTCTGACTGCTGCTTCTCTTGGCAAGCGGCTTGTCGGGCAGGATCAAGCCCTGGCGCATCGCCAGCGAACACAGGTTGCGGTTGTCCCGGATCTCGCCCGCCAGGTGCTCGTTTTTCCATTGCGCGAAACACTCGGCGCCCGCCACGGCCTTGATGATCAACGAGTTGCCTTCCTCTTCGAGGACGACTGCCGAAAAATCGGCTCCTTCGAACAACTGCAGCAAAGAATCGGATATCCCCTCGGCGACGTCCTGAACGGTATTGCATGAGATCATGTTTTCAGTCGTGCCGTACATCTCGCGGCCCTCATTTCTCAGCAGATCGATCTTGTTCAGCCGTTCTTCGGTGCTGATCGTGCGCATGAGTTCGAGCGCGGCGGCCTGCATCAGCTTTTCGTCGTCTTCGCCGAAGGAAACGTCGACCTTGCGATCGGCCAGCAGAACTCCCCTCAAGTGGCGCCTTTCACCCTCTAGCAGGGGCACCCCGATGAACTTGGCTATCGGCGTATTGTCTTTGTAATAGGTGATGCCGCGATCAGTTTTTCGCAGGTTGTTCCTGAAAAGGGGCTTTTTACTTTTGAGTATCGCGCCGATCAGGCCCGTTCCCGACTCCATCGGCCCGGTGCGCAGCAAGGCACTGTGCTTTGTAGGAAGCGAGTCCTTCAGCGTGACATACCTGTCATCCGTCGTAAGCCAGTACACCGCCACATTGTTCGGCCGAAGCGCGCCCTCAATCACTCCCAGGAGGTTTCTCATGCTGCTGTTGATCTGATTAATCGAGCTTCTTGTCAGGTCTTGCTTACGTTTTTCGCGCGGTGCATCAATTTCTACCGACATCATGCCGCTCATACGATACTCTTTGGCGTCCTCCTCGACTTTCTCTTGGAATTTCTTTTTTTCCTGCTCGTGTCTTAGGCGCACCAATTCGGTCCAGGCGGATTCAAAAGTGACAATCAGGATGGGAAAGGCCGCAATAGCGGCAACGTGGACGCTGAAATCCAGGAAACTGGCCGGCCCGGCCCGTCCAAAGAATGTCAACAACTCGAACAAAATGGCCACGCTCACGATTGCCAACCGATTGACGTTCGATGAGTCGAACCCCCCGGCCGCCGCCAGCAGCACGAAAAGCGCCGGATAAAACGGGCTGCTGATACCTCCTGAAACGCCGATGAACAGGTATATCGCGCACAGAAGAATCAGCTCGAGTTGGAAGGTCTCCGCCCTGAGCCCTTCCTGTTTGGCGGCCTCGGAAGAAAAATGCTTAAGAAAGCGCCACAACCTGACCGCCACAAGTATTGCCAGTACACCGGTGAACGCCAGTTGAGGAATGCTCCAGGTAGAAAATCTCCCGAAAAACAGCATTAAGGCAAACCCCGCACCGACCGATTCGACGAGGAGATTTCGTTCGAACCAGGTAAGGCTTCGCCCCAGGTGTCGGCCGAGACTCATTTGTCGAGATCTCCTCCGTCACTCCGGGCGTTGTCTGCCTGCCGGACAGGAGCATGCGCCCCGGTGTGCGCCTTGCCTCCATCGGGTCCGCCGGCGCCGGGGGGCATGGTCAGAACCATCTCGTCGTGCCTGATCAGGCCCAGTTCCTCGCGAATCGTCTTCTCGATGAAGTCGTTACTGTCCTGCAACGCTTTCGCCTGCAGGGCAAGGCGGCGATTCTCCTCACGGAGCCTGTTGTTTTGCTCCTGAATACGATCGAGTTCGGCTTCGAGTTGGGCGCGTTTCGCCCCCCCGCCCGGCCCTAAGAGGGTATAGGCAATGAATCCCAGGGCCAGGGCCATGGCCAGCAGAAAAGAAACCTTCGCTCCGTAACTCACCGCGGTTTTACTCTTCGACGGTTGCAATGGCCAGGTGCTTGAGACCTATCGTCGCCGCCATGTCCATGGCGCTGACGACGATGCCGTGCTCGACTGTCTTGTCCGCCTGGACGATCACCATCGTTTGCGGATTGTCCTTGTACACCTGGCCCAGTTTTAGCTTGAGGGCTTCATTCGAGATCGTCTCTCCTCCTACCACAATGCGGCCGTCTTTCAAGATGGCTATCACCATGTGCCGCGACATCGATGGTATCTGGGCCGACTTGGCCCGTGGCAGGTCGACCTCGAGCCCTCCTTCCTTGACGTTAATTGCGAAGGTAGTCGTCAAGAGAAAGAAGATCAGCAACTGGAATACCATGTCGATCAAGGGGGTCATATCCAGGGTGATCTCCTCGTCACTGTCTTCGGGTTGCATGAAATTCACTTATCATCCTCTACTTCGCGAGTGATGCCTGGTTCCGAGGACAAATGCTGCAGAACCGAGAAGGCACCCAACTCCATCTCCATGACCAGGCTTTTGACCCTCGTCCTGAAGTAGCGATACATGGCATAGGCGGGTATGGCGATGATCAGGCCCGCTGCGGTCGTGATCAGCGCCTGCCACACGCCGGCGGCCACGATGCTGGGGTTGCCCACGACCTTGAGCTTTTCGACCTCGCGAAACGCCTCGATTAGTCCCAAAACCGTTCCCAGCAACCCCATCAGCGGCTCCAGTGCCGCGATTGCTCCCAGGGCGCCAACCCAGCGGGACAGGTATGAGGCCTCTCCACGGCCGGCCAGTTGCAGCGATTCTTGTATCTCCGCCCGCGGCCTTTGCGAGTTTTCCAGCCCGGCGGTCAGGATGCGGGCGATGGTAGAGTCGTTTTCGCGGCATGCCGAAAGAGCCTCTGCCCTGCGGTCCAGCTTCATCATCTCGTTCATGCGGGCCAGGAAGGCCTCCGGAATCACCCGCGATCTTTGCAAGAACCACAGGCGTTCGATGATGATGGTCAATGCCAGGAGCGAGCCCAGCAGGATGGGCACCATCATGAATCCGCCGCGTACGATTGTCTCTATCATGGCCCGGAATCCTACCACAAACGGAGTGACTTTCAACAAGAGATATGCCCGGTCTTTTTGAAGTTACAACAATTGCGTAACCAGCTTCTCAAGCGCTCTCGGATCAACGTAGCCGGCCAGCACCTTCATAAGGCGCCCGCTTTTATCGAACAGTAACAAAAGCGGCGTGACCGTCAGCTTGCCCAACGGGCTCGATCCGTCCTTGACCCGCTCATTAGCCAGCAAGACCGGGTAGGGAATCTCCATTCCGGCGGCAAAGGGTACGACGACCTTCGAGCCGAGATCATCGAGCGCGATACCGATCATGCACAGCCCGCGAGAGTGGTATTTTAGATACAGGGCCGAGTATCCGGGTATCGCGGCCTCGGAGGCCAGCGACCAGGTCACGAAAATATCCAGCAGCATGACCTTCCCGCGGCAGGCGGACAGAGCCAACATGCGCCCGCTCGTGTCCGGCAGGCTGACGGCCTGCAGATCCTCGGCGCAAAGATTCGCGCCGCTCGTTATGCAACTCGTCAAAAGTAGCAAGCAAATGGCGACAATAGCGCGCCGTACGTTATTGCGTGAAGCAGGCGCGTCCGAAGGCCGTAAGATCATGAAAGTCACCCCGGGTCGGCCTCCAGGCCGATGCCTCGCTTGAATGTTTGCTCACATCGAGCCTGAACATGTTCATCCGCCAGCAGTCGGAGGCAAGTGGCGGCCGCCGTCCCCGGCCGGTCATCTGGTCGAATGGAATTGCCATCTCTACTGTCCAAAAATTGTCTTCGTCGTCGCTCTTGTTCAGCGTACCATCTGTAAATACCGATACTTGTATATCAGGGTTGAAGCTTAACTTCATGCCTGTGCGACGAGCCGAGAAAGACGCATCGAAGAGTACTGCCGCCGGACTGACCTCGAATTCCATGTAATCCTTCTCGTCCGAGTCTGGATCGAGGAATACCTCCACCGCCTCTTGCAAATAAAGCGGCTCGTCCCGATGCATGTACTTGCTGATGATGTCCCGGTCACGGCAGACGAACGCCAGGTAGAGATTTTTCTCATCCCAGGCCAGCCTGGCTTCAGTGCTCTGTCTGGCCGCCGCCTTGCCGTCGAATCTCATAAAGGCGCGGGTAACAGCAGAACGGGACCAGGCCGGTTCGTCGAGCTTGCCGTCGATCTTAAGCTGTTCTTTTATCTTGGGTATCTGGATCCGGCCTTGAATGCCTTTCCTGCCGTCTTCGCATCCCGTGTGTGCCAGGCAGCCCATGATAGCGAGCATCCCGCACAGCCAGAATCCATAAAAATTCAGCATTCGAGGCAACATGGTTGTCATACCCCGTACAGATTGAAACATCCAACTTGACAATCTACCTGAAAAAATCTATATTTCCAAATGTTGGTCGGGCCTACCTTTTTACAAGGAGGCCACGGCCGGAAGAAAACGGCCCACTCGATTGTCGGCCGCGCCTGGATCCGCGAGTGACCGGGACCGGTTGTCTGAGAATTCCCAACCTACTCCGGGATCTATGGCCTGTTGGCACTCGCGGGAGTCCAGATCGGGAGGATGAAGTCTTGGAGCGAAACATGTTCAAGTCGAAAATCCACCGGGCGACCGTCACCGAAGCCAACCTTGAATACGAAGGCTCCATCACCATCGACGCCGACTTGATGGATGCCGCGGATATGCTGCCCCACGAAGAAGTGCATGTCTGGGATGTGGACAACGGCTCGCGTCTGGTGACTTACACCCTGCCCGGGCCGCGTGGGACTGGCACCATATGCGTCAACGGAGCAGCGGCTCACCTGATAAAACCGGGAGACAAGGTCATCCTGGCCACTTTCGCCCGCATGAATGAAAAAGAGGCACACACCCACGAGCCCAAGGTCGTTCTGGTGGATGACGATAACATGATTCTTTCCTCCGCCCATCAGGAGATGCCCTTTCAGCGGGCGACAGTGTAACCAACATTTGATTGCAGTAAATTGGCTCAGCTGAATTGCCTGTGCTAACATCCTGCCGTGTGCTTGAAACGGTTGCAGAATCCGGCGAGGTGCTGATCGTATGAGTCCCGCTTTGTCACGAAGGCAGGTGTGGTTCAGGCGGGTTGTTCAGCTCGTACTGGCCGGCGTCGTGGTAGTGGTTGTCATGCTGCTGTTGCCGGAGCACGTCATCGTGGTGCGCACGGTTGAGATCTCCAAAGGCGACGTGGAGGAAATTGTCTCGTCCCTGCAGGCGGGCGAGGTAAAGGCTCACCGGCGGGCTTCCCTGCGCTCGGTCACCCTGGGCCGGGTCGCCGACATACACGTCGAGCGGGGATCGAGCGTCAAGGAAGGCGATCTACTGGTCGAGTTGGAGAGCGCCGCTTTGAAAGCCAGGGTGCGCCTGGCCCGGGCTAACCTGGTTGCCGGCGGCAGCGCCGTGCGCTCGACGATGTTGCGGCGCGATGCCGCCGGGCGCTCTCTTGCGCGCTCGAAAAAGCTCTCGGCCAAGGGCGTGCTGTCCGCCCAGGCGCTCGACCGGGTACAGGCGGAGTGTGACCTGGCCAAAGAAACCGTCACGGCGGCAGAAGCCAACCTGGCCCAACTAAAGGCGGCGCTGGACCTGACGGTCGACGCTTTAGACGAAACACGCATCAGCGCCCCGTTCTCGGGCCGGATCGTGAGCGTGCATATCGAGCGCGGCGAATCGTTGATGGTGGGAGCGCCGGTGATGGATATCGTGGACGACAGCGGCATAACCGTCGTGGCCTCGGTGGATGAGGCCGACGCGGGGCGCCTGCGCGAGGGAATGCCGGTCAGGGTTGATTGCGACGCCTATCCCGGACGTCACTTCATAGGCAGGCTTGACTACATCGCGCCGGTCGTGCTGAAAGACCTGCGCCAGAACCGCCACCTGGAAGTAGAGGTCAGCCTGCCGGACGACACCTCGCTGTTGAAGGTCGGCATGTCGGCCGACATCGAGATCGTCGTCAAAAAAGCCACAGACGTGCTCAACGTCCCTACCAACGCGGTCATGCGCAAAGGACAGGTTGAGCAGGTCTATATTCTGCAAAATGGATGTGCCAGGCTGCGTGACATCAAGACCGGTATGAACAACTGGGAGTGGACGCAGGTTGTCGAGGGTCTCACAGAGGGAGAGCGGGTTATCGTCTCGCTTGAAACCAAAGGGCTTGCAAACGGCGTCCGCGTACGCATGAGCGGCGTCTCCAGCCGCCAGAAAGTTGCCTATTGAGATGATCGAAGTCAGCGGGATAACCAAGATGTACAAGATGGGAGCCACCGAAGTGCATGCCCTGCGGGGAGTCGACCTGCTCGTCGAGAGCGGTGAGTTCATCTCCATCGTCGGACCTTCCGGCTCGGGCAAGTCGACTCTGATGAACATCATCGGCTGCCTGGATACGCCCACCACGGGCAGCTACCGGCTGGACGGCAAGTTGGTCTCCAACCTGCGCGACGACGCCCTGGCCTCCATTCGCAACCTGAAGATCGGCTTCGTCTTCCAGACATTCAACCTCTTGCCGCGCCAGAGCGCCCATGAAAACGTCGCGCTGCCCCTGCTGTACGCCGGTGTCGGGCGGCGCGAGCGCCGGCTACGGGCCATTGCTGCGCTCGAAAAGGTCGAGTTGGGCGAGCGCAGCAATCACCGCCCCACCGAGATGAGCGGCGGTGAGCGCCAGCGTGTGGCGATTGCCCGCGCCTTGGTCAACAACCCGTCGATAATCTTGGCCGACGAACCAACCGGCAACCTCGATCAGAAAGTCGGACGGGAGATCACCAATGTATTTCAGAGACTCAATCGCGAGGCCGGAGTCACCATAGTCTTGGTCACTCACGACAAAGAGATTTCCGCCCTCGCGCAGCGGCAGGTAGAAATCCTCGATGGCAGTATCGTTGCGGATCGCCGCACGCGCAGTTGATTGAGTCTAGCGGGGTCCAGTAATTGAACATCGGTGAGCAGATCCGAGTTTCGGCAGACTCCATCCGGGCGAACAAGATGCGTTCGTTCCTGACGACGCTGGGTGTCGTGATCGGGGTAACCTCGGTGATCCTGCTGGTGTCCATCGGCGAGGGCATGCGTGGTTACCTGGCCGACATCTTCGCCGGTATGGGCTCCAACCTGCTGTTTGTCTTTCCCGGCAAGTCGGACACGCAGGGGCACGGACGCACCTTGACGACTGTCAGAAAGCTGACTTTAAGAGACAGTCGCGCCCTCGATCAACGCTCGCCCAACATCGTGGGAGTGGCGCCGCTGGTTGTCGGCGGCGGCAGCGCCGAGCGAGGATCGGTCTCCCGCGATATCCTGGTGATGGGCACTAACGAGAATTTTCCCGCCGTTCACAATCAGAGTGCCGCCAGCGGACAGTTCATCCGCAAGGAAGACGTCAGCAACAAGCATCGCGTGGCCGTGATCGGCAAGACGGTCGCTAAGGAGCTTTTCGGAGATCGCTCGCCCTTGGGGCAGGCGATCAAGATAAACGATTCGCGTTACCGGGTGGTCGGCGTGATGGAGCCCAAGGGCCAGTCGCTGGGGTTCGATTTCGACGACGTGGCCTACATTCCGGTCACCTGCGCGCTCGACATGTTCAACCAGGAGGGCCTGACGAGGATCTCGATCAAGGCGGCCAACAAATCGAACCTGCAGCCCGCCATCGACGACGTCAACCGCATCTTGAAAAGCCGCCACAACCACAAGGAAGATTTCACCATTGTCAGCCAGGAAGACCTGCTGGACACATTCAACGACATCGCCAAGACGATGACTTACGTGCTTTTGGGCATCGCCAGCATATCCTTGCTGGTGGGCGGCATCGGGATCATGAACATCATGCTGGTCTCGGTGCGCGAGCGCACCCGCGAGATTGGCATTCGCATGGCCGTCGGCGCCCGCCGGCGGGACATCCTGGTGCAGTTTCTGGTCGAGTCGGTCAGCGTCAGCATGCTGGGAGGCGGAATTGGACTTGCGCTCGGCGCCCTGATAGCCGCCATGGTTAGTTGGGCGGTGCCCGAAATTCCCACCCGGATAACGCTCTGGATTGTCCTGTTAGCCTTCGGTTTCTCGGTGGCCGTGGGAGTCTTCTTCGGCGTCGCCCCGGCCCGCAAGGCCGCCGCCCTCGATCCGATCGAGTCTTTACGCTACGAATAACTCGCCGATTGACCGTAGACAGCCAATAGAGTTAGCATGGTTCGGGTGGTACGCAAGGAGGTTCTTATGTCCACAGGAAATCCGTCCAAGATCCTTCTGTTTATCTTTATCGCCTGTTCGCTGCCGGCCCTGGCACTGGCCGCGCCCAAGTGGGTACGGACGTCCTTCACCGGCGATACGGCCCATAGCCAAACTGTCTCCTGGAACGACGGCCCGGCCGATTCGACAGTGGAGTACGGACCCGACAGCAACTACGGCATGACCGCCAGCGGGACCTCTGCCGACGCCGGCGGCGCGATCGGCGTGGTGCACGAAGTGACGCTCACGGGCCTCACTCCCGACACTGCCTATCACTACCGCGCAGGCGGCGCCGGCGACTGGAGCGCCGATCACCTCCTGCGCACCGCGCCGGCCGACGTGTGCGCCCCCTTCACTTTCGGCGTTGCGGCCGACAACAGGCCCGATTTCGACTGGCTGCCCTCGGGTTGCTGGAAGCAAGTCTACGAAAAGGTCGCCGACGAGGGCGTGGCCTTCGTGATCAACTCGGGCGACCTGGTGCTCGACGGCGCTGAGGACGGGCAGTGGTCGGATTTTCTGGACGACTCGGAGCCCTTCATGGGCGATGTCCCGCTGATTGCCGCCCTGGGTAACCACGACGACGGTCCCGGCCAGGGAGACGGGGCCAACTATAACAAGATCTTGGCCCTGCCCCGCAACCAGATCACCAACACCGAGGACTACTACTCATTCGACTACGGCAACATTCACTTCGCGGCGTTGTCGACCGAGACATTCAAGGACGACGGGAGCTACAAGTACCAGAAACAGCACGACTGGCTGGTGGACGACCTGAGCAACACCGATCGCATGTGGAAGATAGTCTACTTTCACCGGCCGATATATTCCGTTGGCGGACACGGCGGCAACGAGGACGGGCAGAACCCCGTTTTCATACCCGTGTTCGATCAGTTCCACGTCGATTTGGTGTTAACCGGGCACGATCACCTCTATCAGCATGACGGCCCCCGCTTCAACGACCAGGATGTGGCCTCGACTGACGACGGCACCGTCTACATGGTGTCGGGCGGCGGCGGGGCGGCCGTTTATCCGACTTTCAAGCATCATTACCTGGTTATATCGGTGGCCAACAACGTCATGCACATCCGGGCCCAGATAGCCGGCACATCCTGCCTGACTCTCGGCAGCGGGGGCTCAGGAATCATGGAGGAATTCGATATCGTAAAGACTCTTGCCGACGACCCCTGCCAGGGGGGCGACGACGACGACAACGACGGCTTTTCGACGCCGACCGACTGCTGTGACAGCGGCAGCGAGCAGGCGCCCGGCTGCAGCGTTGCCACGGCGGCCGGTATACATCCCGGCGCCGCGGAGATTTGCGAGGATGGCATCGACCAGAACTGCGACGGCCACGACGAGGCCTGTGCCTGCGCCGATGCCGACGGCGACGGCTACCAGAGCGACGCCTGCGGCGGCGACGATTGCGATGACGCCGACCAGGCGGTCAACCCGGACGCTTTGGAAACCTGCGGCGACTCGATAGACAATAACTGTGACGGCCAGACCGACGAGAACGGCTGCGAGAACTGCTTAGACGCGGACGGCGACGGCTACTACGCCGAGGGTGCAGACTGTCCCTCGGGCACTGACTGCGATGATGGCAACAAACTCGTCTATCCCGGCGCAGCAGAAATTTGCAACCAGATCGACGACGATTGTGACACGCAGACCGACGAGGACAATGTCTGTGCCAGCGACTGCACCGACGCCGACCATGACGGTCATAACGCCATCGACGCCGACTGTCCCGCCGGGGACGACTGCGACGATAAGAACGAGGCCGTTCATCCCGGGGCCAACGAGGCCTGTAACGCTATTGACGACGATTGCGACGGGCAAACCGACGAGGATCTCGGCACGCAAAGCTGCGGTATCGGAGCCTGCGCAACCAGCGTTGACGCCTGCCAGGGCGGACAAGAGCAGAGCTGCGAGCCGCTAACGCGCCCCGAAAGCAGCGAGACAAGTTGCGCTGACTCCATCGACAACGACTGCGACGGCTACATCGATGGCGAAGACAGCGACTGCGTCGCCGGAGACAGCGGCTGCGGCTGTCGCCAAAGCTCCCCCGTCGGCGCAATGCCCCCGGGCGGCCTGCTTTTACTGCTGGCTCTTTTCCTGTTCAGACGACGAAGCTGAAAACAGTTTTCAGCCCCCGTCGTCTTTCCTGTGCCATTGCTCAAGTCCCTCGCACGTATCGCGCAACATTTGGACGCAAGCGTTCCAACGTCCTGTGATCGGAACATCCGAGATCTATCGTGAGCCAAAGCCGCCCTGTAGGGGCGGTGGAACATAGCCTGGGGCTTAAGCCCCAGGAATGGATGTTGTGAAGTTTTTTGCGCCCTGAAGGGGCGCGGCTTGGGGGCCAGCCATGGCTATCACTCCAATTTAGAAAAGACTTTTCCTGGGGCTGAAGCCCCAGGCTGTGGTCCACCGCCCCTTCGGGGCGGCTAGTTTCATCTAACACGACACCTTCAAGAACTTCAGAACTATTCTGGGAAGAAAAAACCAGAGGAAGGATCATCAGCCGTCGGCGATCCGCTTCAATTCATCACGACGGCGTGTCCGGCTGCGAGGATCTCCTGGTTCAGGAAACGGCCCGTTTCGAAGATTTGCGCCTTTTCGCATTCCGGGGGGGCGTAGAAGACATCGGCTATGTAGCGGGCGTAGATGTCCGTCTTGTAGGTCTTGAAGGCGACCGTCTTGACATCTTTTAGCGTCTTTATAACGAAGCTCTTGGCCGCCTGGCCCGCCTGCGTGTCCATCTCCGGAGTATCTATGCCGCGCAGGCGGATGCGTTCGACTCTCCAGACGTCGAAGCCGAGGTCGATGCGCACATCCAGTGTGTCGCCGTCGATGATCTTCTCGATCATGCCGAAGTAGGTATGCAGCCCCGAAGTAGGTCGATCGAGCGCAGCGGATGGCACCTTACCGGAGCGGCCCGTTTCATGGGCATACAGGCCGCTGCGAATGGCGCGCCTCAGCTTGCTGCGCGACCAACCCTCGTCGATGGCGCGCCCGATGTAAAAAAGACGCTCATTGTCATCCTTGATGGGCAGCAGGGCCAGGTGTGCACCCCAACTCAAATTGGCCGCATCGGGGCTTTTTGGCAGGCCACGCGGGTAGGCCTTGTAGAATTTCACAGAATGGTAGAGCAATGAAGGAGCGACGCCCAGATCGGCCGCCAGGCGGCGCATGAAGCCGACAGAACCCTGTGCGTCGGTGGCCGCGCGTTGTGCGCCAAGACGCTTTCCCACATTCCAGTAGGTGCGATTGGCGATCTCGCTAACGGCCCTCTCGGCCTGGATCCGGCCTTTTTCTAACAGGCCTCTCAGGTCATCTCGCAGATTGCGATAATCCTGGTTTTTTGCTGGTAACTTGGTCATACGGGGAGGCTACGAAATTCAGGTTCCCGCTGTCAACAGGATTCTAACAAGTCTAACAATGTTAGAAACTGAAAGGCGTGGCAATCACTGCAGCCACGAGTTGCCTGATGCCGGAGATAAAGATCCCAAAGCTTCGCGATCTGTTTTTCTATTTTGTCTCTTTCTTCTTGTCAGCCGGAGGCTTTTCGGCTTCGGGAGTGGTCTTCTTTTTCTCTGTGAACTTGGTGGCCGAACTCGGCTGGCCTACGAAGCCTTCTCCGGGTAGACCGGTTCCCGTGTAAAGCCCGGCCTTTTCCTTGGCCGCGTAGTCGAGCTTGCGCGGCCGTTCCTTGTTGCATGCGGTTGCCGACAACAAGACCAGAAGACCAAACAATAAAAGACACAGCCTTCTCATGCGTCCTCCGTACGTGAGTGACGAATTACCAGTTGTCGACGCAACTTGTCAAACAAAAACAAGACCCCCTTGATCGCTTTGTTCCAAGCGTGCTAGGGTCGGGCAACAAAGCTCAAATGGAGGTGTCAAGATGGTCTCGCGCATGTGGTTCCTTTCATGCCTGGCCCTGGTCGTGTTCTTTGCCGCCTGTTCCAGCGAGGGTCCTTCCTATGTCCCCTGCCCCAACGGCGACGTCGATTGCCCCGCTAACGCTACCTGCGTCGATGGCGAATGCAAGGCTGCGGACAGTTGCACCGGCGACGGCGACTGCCATGACGGGCGCGTCTGCGACGGAGGCTTCTGCCGCATGCCGCAGTGCACCCAGGACTCGGACTGCGCCGCCAAGCAGCACTGCGCTGATAACATCTGCGTCGACGGCGATTGCCGTGTCGACCAGGACTGCGAAGCGAATTTCTTCTGTGACGAGAACTACAAGTGCCTGGCCAACGAATGCGCTACCGACGGCGACTGCGCTCCGGCCGAGTTCTGTGACAGTGGCCGTTGCAAGCCGCGTCAAGTCGTCAACTGCACGGGCGACACGGAATGCCGGGACGATGAGCTGTGCCTGGACGGCACCTGCCAGATAGCGCCGGCCTGCAGCGCGGATACGGATTGCCCCACGGGCACCGTTTGCACCGATGGCAAATGCGCCCGGCCCTGCTCGGTCGATGCCGATTGTCCCTCGGGTGGTATCCCCCAGGTCTGCCAGGATGGGCATTGCCTGCAGCAGTGCATCAACGACAACACCTGCCCGGGTGACAAGATCTGTGAGGCCGGCGTGTGCGTCGATCCTTTCTGCAGCCAGGATGCCGACTGCAGCGGCGAGCACGTGCGTTGTCGCAACGGCCGCTGCGAGGAATACACTCCCTGCGTCGACGACAACGACTGCAGCGATCCGAATTTCACCTGCATCGCCAACATCTGCGAAGAACTGCCGCTTTGCAGCATCGCCGCGGATTGCAACGGCGAGCAGATGTGCCAGGCGCGGCCGTGCATCTGCACCGACAGCCACTGCCACCAGACTCCTCCTTGCACTAACGAGTCGGATTGCGATGCCGAACATGACTGTGTCGGGGGAATGTGCGTGCCGTTCGTCTGCCGCGGTAAGGCAGACTGCGAGGCCGGGAAGGTCTGCGTCGGCGGCGAGTGCATCGACCCTGGCAATCCCGACACGGTTTACCAGGTTGTGATCCTGACACCGGGCGGCCCGATCCAGTCGGGGCAGCAGATACAATTACGGGCGCTGGCGCTGACACTCAACGGGCAGGCCATCCCCGGCATCGACTTCGACTGGTCCTCGACAGTGCCTAATCGTGCCGCCGTAGACGCGGACGGCTTGCTGACCGGTGGCGCCGAGGCCGGTGACACCCTGATCACCGCCACAGCCCAGGGCACAAGCCCGCCGGTTGTCAGCGACCCGGTAACCTTCACCAACGTGCTGGCGCCGGCAACCGATACCTTGCGTGTCACGGTAGTCGACCGCGCAAGCCGGGCGGCGATAACCGGCGCGCAGGTGATGCTGGTAGCTTCCGGCAACACCGAAACGCAGGCGACCGCTTCCGACGGCACGGCGACATTTACCGATCCTCAGGCATCCGCCGATATACACGTTTTCGACGCCGGCCACGACTACGTATCGATCCTGGGAACCACCTCTGTCGACATCCTGGTGCCGCTGCCGCCGCGCAGCAACCCGGCCAAGGCGGGCGGCTTCACCGGACGGATGACGATCGTTGGTAGCGGAGAAGTTTCTTTGGGCCTCGCCGGTGTGAGTATCGGCGGCAATCTGGTCGATCTGAATTTCGGCCGCCTGCTGGGCGATATCTTCACCGTTACCGTCTCGATTCCCGGCGTGGGCAGCTTTCCCGTCAGCCTGCCGGCCCAGATGGTGCTGGGAGTTTCCTTCCAGGGGTTCCCGATCGATATCAAGACGACCTACTACGTCGAGGGTCAGCGCGGCAAACGCACCGCCTGGGGAATGGGCGGCACGCTGGGGATGAACACATTTCAGGACATCATCGGCTCGGGCACTTCGGTAAGCGAGATCCTCGTCGGGCTGCTGCCCTATTTCGCGGTCTTCGATCACGGCCTGAAGCCCAATGTCGATATCTTCCCCATTCCCAAGGTGGCCGACGGCGACGACATCGACGGGGACGGAGACAGCGCCGAGATGCGCCCCGACTGGACTCAACTCAACTCGGTGGACCTGTCCCCCACGCAGCCCCAGAGCATGTCGGTCTTCGTAACGCCCCCGACCCTGCCGATGCACGGCAACGCCAGGATCAGCACGGCGGTCTTTTTAGCGGGCGCCATGAACAGCTATGGACTGACGCCTCTCGGCCTCACTTCCGAGGCGGCCGACGCCAACGGAACCGCCGGGCCGCTGATGATGAAGATGGCGCCGGCCTACGGCGGCCTCCAGGCCGGTCGCTACATGATGCTGATCTTGGCGGTTCCGTCGGGAGACGTCAACAACATGCCGACCGACGTGGCATTGGTGCTTTACAACGAGGAGAGCCTGCCGGCGGATCTGACCTTCGAATCCGGGTTCCTCGGTTTCCCGATGGACGCCAGCTACACGCCGCTGAATCGGACCATGGTTGCCTCGGGCGTGACCGGAAGCACGCTTTTCCGCAGCACAATACGCGGAGCCTTGGGAAAGTGGGAAGTCTACATGGCCAACGGCCAGACCGTCGGATACACCCTGCCGGATCCGCCCAGCGGGATGGACGACCTGGCCACGGGCGACAGCGTAACGCTGGATCCGATCAGTTTGCGGGCGGACTTGAGCTTCGACGATCTGGTTACCTTCAACGGCACCGATCTCGACAAGGTCAATGTTCTGATGAGCGCCTGTTCGCGGCACGAACTGTAAAGCGACGCTCAGGCCGCGGCGGGGGTGCTCTGGGCGTGGACCAGGAGGTCGAGCCAGCGGGCCAGCATGCGCTCGGCCTCGAAGGTGATCTCCTCGAAGCGGGCGGCCACCTGGGTGAAATCGTTCATGTGGTAGACACCGATCACGCGCCCTCGCGTCTGGAGTTCGATTCCCAGGCCGTGAAGAATCAGCTTGACATCCAGCAGCTGCCCCACCCTGGGAGGGACGTCCGTCTCGAAATAGAAGCCGCCGATGCCGACTCTTCCATAACGTTCTTGAAACTCTCCCGAAGCTTTTCTTATGAACAGGGGAGTTTCGAACCTTGGCGAATCCCGGCGATCGTTCAGTGACTTTTTGATTCTATTTTTCATGGCCGACCTCACCCGGATATTCATGAACATGACGCACCGTCCCTGGTTGCAACTCGTTCAGTTGTGTAGTTTGAAAAGCAAATCCCGTGCCAGGCCGCCGGAAAAAGACAGGATCATGTGCCGGGTGCGCTTTAGACTTTTCTTTTCGATGGTTTGTCGGGCAGCGTTACGCGCAGGCATGCCGGCCGATGCAAACAGATAATTAGAAACCGCGACAAAAGTGGCAGAATTCACACGTAGATCGTGAAAATCGGTTGTGATTGGGATCACGCAAACAGGCTCCAGAGGATGGCGGGCAGGCGCAATGTCAGGTTGGGATTGACCCCCGGGCGCCTTCCCGGACCGCGTGCCGCCTTGAGGATCTTGTCCACCCTGTCCCCACCGATTCGACCGAGCAAAAGCATGGCCAGGCGCAGTCTTTCGATAGTTTTCTGACCGGATACTTTCTTCCAGTTGTCGTGGTAGTCCGGCAGGGCGTAGTGGCTGCCGGCCAGGAAGCGGTTGGCCGAGCGGCCCGCCAATGTTCCCATGGCTAGCGCGCCGGTGATGGTCGCAAACCCATAGGCGGCCAGCGCATCTCCGGTAATGATGACGTTCGATCGAAAGGTCGTCGTCGCAGGCTGAAACAAGCGCACAACTGCGCCGCGCCCATCCAGCAGGCGTCCCGCCCCGAAGCGCTCAACTTTATCTTCCAGCCTCGACTCCAGGTCGTCGGGAACATCGTGTGGTCCGATCACCTGGATCACGCTGGCCCGGTAGCCGTCTCCGATTGCGTGTGCCAAGAAAAAGTTCCGGGCGTCGTCAAACTGGACGAAAAGCGTTTCGTCTGGAATGTCCAGCTTGCTCAACTCGACTTCGCGCTGGAAAAGAATCGAAATCTTTTCGCGGCGGATTCCCAGCGAACGGGACACCACGCTGCCGACTCCGTCGGCTCCGATCAGCACTCTGGCGACGTGCTCCTGGTCGGTGCGCGCCCTGGCTTCCCTCCCGTCAGTATCGATGCTGCGCACGGTGGATCCGATCACCACTTCGCCGCCGAGTTCCTTGACCCTGCGCAGCAGGGCTCCCTTGACGCGTCCTTCGTTCACAAGCACCAGCGACTTGCGCGGGTAGAAATCGAGATTTTCCGCAAGTCCCCGTAAGCGCAGGCGTACGAACTTCTGGCGAACGCCGTTTTCCACGAAGAGGTCCATCCCCTTCAGAAACAAGTCATTGCCCCTGACTTCGACGCTTTCCCCCACGGGAAGCAGAAGCCCCAGCGAGCCCCGCCGCCTGGCCACGATCGAGTCGTGGCGTTCCAGGACCAGCAACCTGCGTCCGGGCATCTGGGTGGCCGCGGCCAAGCCGGCGTAGCTGGCTCCCACGATGATGGCGTCAAAGCGTCCCACGTATGAGTTCCCTTACCAGCCGAATCTTGTGCTCAGGTCGGATGTGATTGATCGGTGGACTTCCTGTATGGAGCCGGTCCCATCGATAATGACCACTTCTTCGGACAGGCTTGCGGCAAGTTCCCGGTAGGCCACTTCCAGCCTCTTTTGTGTCTCGAGAACCTCGTACAATTCGCTGGAACTTCGCCTGCGCGCCATTCGCATGCCTGCCTCCTCGGCCGTGCAATGCAGCAAGTAGGTTGTATCCGGCTGGCGCGCATGCCCGTTCAGAACTCGGATCCACTCGAGATCGCCTTTCAGCGACTGGTATGTAAAGCTCGAATGGTAGTAACGATCAGAAACCACGTTTACCCCGCCGGCCAGAAGCGGAAGGATCTCACTGTCCAGGTGATCCATCCGATCGGCCGCAAACAGCAAGGCTATGGCGTCGTTGTGAAGTGGGCGCGCATTCCCGCCGGCATCCCGAGCAATCGTGCGGCCTTTGAGAATCTGTCGCAACAACGATCCGATCGGCCCGCCGCTGGGTTCGCTGGTCAGGGCTCCGGCAAGCCCGCGGGAGGTCAGCCAATCGACTAGCATTCCGGACTGGGTTGTAGTTCCAGCGCCGTCGATTCCCTCGATGACCACGAACTTGCCGGTTGTCTTTTCGTTGTTCTTCATGCCAGTCTGTTGGCGGGCATTATTTAATCTTACCCAGAACCTGCTTCGCCCGTCTTCGATCTTTTCCCTTGGGGTCGGTCTTTAAGAAGAGTTCGAGGTACTTTTTAGCCAGGTCGTCTTTTTTCTGGTCGTATTCCAGAAGACCAAGTCTGAAGAGTGTCCCGGGGTGGTCGGATTTCAGCTTCAGAACCTCGAGGTATGTTTTTCGGGCTGCGACGATCTTGTCGTCCCGATCGTAGGCGGTCGCCAGGAAATAGCGCGGTTCAGGATCCTCTGGAACCGTGACGGCCGCTTTGCTGTACAAGCGTCGCGCCCTGGCCAGGTGGTTTGTGATCTTGCGCTCCTTGACCCAGGCATGTCCGCCCTCCACGTAAAGCCGGGCCTCTTCCTTTGCAGGCCACTTCTCTTTTCTGGCGTACCTGGCTGCTTTTTCGAAAGCCCCGGCGGCATCCCTGTAGTCATGGCGCTCAAGTTTAGCCCTGGCCAGCCCTTCCATGGCCCGCGGCAGCCTGGCTTTACGGAGACTGTCCTTGAAGCTCTTCTCGGCGCGGGTGATCGAACGCGTTCCGAGTTGCGCCAATCCCAGGTCCGCCAGGATCTGTGGGTTTTTCGGATTCAGGTGATCGGCCTTGTTGAGAGCCCTGGCAGCCTTGAAAAAGCTGGCCAGCGCCAGGTATGCTTTTCCCTGGACGTGATAGGCGTGCGCGTCCTGGGCGCCGGCCTTGATGCCCTTGTTGATCGCCTTTATGGCTTTCTCGGCCTCGTTCGACGCCAATAGCGCCTCGGCCATGCCGACGAAACCATCCGCCGAGGAAGCGTCCTGGGCCACCACGCGTGCGAAGGAGTCCAGAGCGCCGGACGCATTCCGAGCATCGAGCAATATCTGTCCGGCCAGCAGGCGCGACTTCAGATCGAACGGGTTGGCCTGGAGCGCCTTACGGGCATATTCCAGGGCCGCATTCTTTTTTCCACTGCCGTAGGCCAGGCCCGCCAAACTGTTGTATGCCAAGAACTCCCGGGGATCGAGACTGACGGCTTTTTTGAAGGATGTCTCGGCGCTGCGGTCCTGTCTCTTGGCCAGGCGGTAAAGGCCCATCACATGGTGCGCCAGGGCAAATCTGGGATACTCGCCGATAAGCGAGGTGACCCTGTGATAGGCCTTATCGACGGCGCCATTTTTGATCTGTGCGATCACCGCAAGCGCGTTGGCCAGGCGCTTCTCACTGGCGCCGGCGGGGACCGAAATGAGATCCTGCAATGCGTCCCCGTAGCGACCGACACTCAGCAGGGCCTCTCCTCGCAGGACCAGAAAACGCGCCGCGGGCACCTTCATTCCAACCAGATCGTCTAAAGCGGCCAGGGCCCTTTTCGCCTTGCCCCGCCGCAAGTATGTTCCGGTCAGCAACAGCAACGCATCGAGGTTTTTGGAATCTTTTTTTAAAATATCCCTGGCTCTGGAAGCGGCTTCATCGAGTTCGAAAAAATCGGCACACAAGCGAGCCAGCTTGAATTCGAAGGCGACATCGTCCTGTATGAGCCCGCCCGCGGTTTTTACCTCGGCTACGGCTCGCGAGCGCTCGAAGTTGCCGAACGAGAGACGAGCCAGCAGAAAGTGTGCCTGTGCCCGATCGCGATCCGTTACCTGAGGCAACTCGACAATTTTCTCGAGATCGTTCTTCACCTGGTCCAGCGACAGGCCGCCTGCAATTCTTATTTTCGAGATCAACAACAGAGACTTGACGTGAATGCCGTTGATCTCCAGTGCCCGTTCCAGGCGCTCCGTTGCCTTGCCTGTTTTACCCGACCCGTATTCGATCAGGGCCAGGCGATACAACGACCTGACCCTAGAAGGATCCTCCGCGATGCTCGCACTCAGGCGTTCTTCTGCTTCTTTCGCGTCCCCGCGGCGCACCGCCAACTCACCCGCCAGGGCAAGCAGGCTCGCATCGCGGGCGTATTTTTTGAGTTGCGCCGGCAACTCGCCGTCCAGGCGCTTGTCCTGGTGGAGGTGAAAATTCGTCCACAGCAAGACGTCTTTTGTTTCCGGCGCCAGGGCAGCCTTATCCAATCGCTCGAGCAACTCGGTGCCCTTCTCCTTGAGCGCGATGTTCGGCCCGAACTCGTCGTCAAGCCTTGCGCAGGTAAGGGCCATCAATGCCATGCCCCGCGTGTTGTGTTCATCCAGATCGAGCAATTTGGCAAGTGTCGTACGCGCATCGCTGTAGCCAAGAAAAGAGTCTAAAGCCAGTGATGCCGTCGCCTGGTCAAGCAGTCCGGCAATCTTATCCGCCTTGATGTGACGGTATGCCACGTATCCGCCGAGAGCCAGGCCGACTACCAGAAAAGGTATCAGCACCAGGAAAACCTTCAGGTAGCTGAATGTCTCCGCCTTGGCCAAGACGTCGTGAAACGGGGCCGCGGCGACGCCGGGAGCCGGGCTGAAACGTGTCGGAGGTGGCTGCTTTTCGCCACTTCCGGCGAACATCGTCGGCGGTTCTTCGCCCTGCCGTGGTTCCGACCAGGGTTGCGGCCGGGGCTGGCCGGGGTCGAACATGGTGGGAGGCGCGGCTTTCTGTTGATCAACCGCCATCCCAACGGCGTTGTCAATCCCGGCCCTGAGGCCGGCTGACGGATCCATGATCGTTTCCTGATCCGGTCTTGAGTTGTCTACGGTTTCAGAATTCGCTCCGGACTTGCCGTCGAGTGGATTGGGCGAGTAGACCGTCGGGGGTTCGTCGTCTTCTTCGCCCAACTCCTGCATGTCTTCATCATGGGGCGCGAAGGCGTCGTTCGCCGGAGGCGGCCTGCTCTCCCAGTCCGGCCACTTGATTTCCTCGGTCGGCACCCGCATGTCGTCATCGTCATCCGCCGCTTCATTCGTACCGCCATCCTCGATTTCGAGCATCTGGCGATCGATCGTAATGCGCTCCGTCTCGACCCTGAGGTCTTCGGGATTTTCCTCAGCCAACATGTCTCGCAGCTTGACGATACGTTCGTCCGTGTCATCGATGTCGAGAGCTTTTTGCAGGTACGGGAAAGCGGTCTCCGCTTGCCCCGCGGCCACGAGGAACTCGGTGATCTCCGCCAGAACGTCGATATCGTTGCGCTTCAGTGTACAGGCTCGTTCGAAGGCCTGTAGGCCCTCCTCGTTCTTTCCAAGCCCTACCAGAGCCTTGCCGTAGGCCAGATGCCCGCCGGGCAGTCCAGGATTGTAGCCCAGGCCCCGCTCGCAGGCCTTGACTGCCTCGCTGTTACGACCGGCCTCCGCCAGGGCCTCGGTCAGTTCACAGAACAGTGTCGAACCGGGATCCTCGGCCAGTTGCTCCTCGAGCGCGGTAATTTTTTCAGCGAGTTCGGCGTCGTTGGGCATAATCGTCTCTCCGAGGATCGGGAGACAGTCAAACAAATTAGATGCGCTTTGTCAATTCGATGAAGACTACACCGAGTCACATTTGTGATTGTGCGGAAAAAAAACCCGCCATGAGAATCAGGCCTCATGGCGGGTTTCCAACAATTGCAGGGGACCTCTATGTCGTAATTTTATGCAGAGAAGCCAAAACCACCTGCCCGTCGCAGCACCCCATTCCATACTCCCGGCCCCGACCACGCCATCTGCTTCTCGCAAGACCCTTATTCCATTTGTCAAAGCGCCGATGTGTGCAATTCTTCAATCCCCTGCAAAACTCAAAAAATAATTTATCACTAAAATAGGGTCACCAGTTGGCGGCGAAGACGCAGGTGCGTCCCGGGTACTCGCCGCATGATTTCTCCTTTACATTCACGCTCTCGGGTTTTCCGGCGGCTACAAGCGCGCCTGCGATGTATCCGGCCACGAATGAACAATCGTCATAGCGATTATCGCCCCGGCAAGAGGCGCAGTCATAGACCTTCACGACCAGGTGAGAGTTCGACTCCTGGATGATGCTCATCCGACCCAGGCCTTTCTCCTGGCAACTGAAAAGCACGTCGGTCAGATCCTGCAATTCTTCGCGCCGTCCCTCTTCCCAGCCTGCCGCGTACATGTCACGGCTCGAAGACCCTTCGCGCCTCATTGTCTCGAGGCGTTGCTTCATCGAGCTGCCGCCGAGGTTTCTGAACTTTCTGCGAATTGTGGTTGCGATATCGAGGGCCTTGCTCGTCAGCGACAGCAGGCTGCCTGCTTTCTTAGTGTCTGTGTCAGGAGAGAACACAACATCCTTTACATTCATGGGGCCCTCCGTGACCAAAGACCACCACACTGTGAAGCAAGATCCATACCAATCTCACGACATTCGGATGACAGCTACAATAGACTGTATTAACATCATAAATACACTTTCCAGCCCGATTGTAACCGCACCGAAAGAGGCTTTTTTACCGCACGTGGATTGATTTTTGAGTCAACTATTTTGCTCATATTGTACTCCCGAAGCGGCTGGCACAAATCATGGCTTGATATTCTTGGACTATCCCTGAGGAACATATCAAACCAACAACTATGGCAAAGATGCCACGGAATGACAAAAAAACGAGACAAAAGCCGCCTGGTGCGGGTCAGGCTAACGGGAGGTGGCTATGATAATGAAAAGCTGGTGTGGCTTAGTGGCTATCGTTGCCGGTTTGAGCATCCTTGGCTGCCAGAATTACGCATTTGAAGAACTGCCCAGCTCGGTGATCAAGGAAAAACGCTGGACTAAGAACATTGTAATTTCCTCGGCAGCGGACATCCTTTTCGTGATTGACAATTCATATTCCATGGCAGGGGAGCAAAGACAGCTCGGAGATTCATTTAAGATTTTTACAGACAAATTAGAGGAATTGGTCGGCACTGACTACCATATCGCGGTTATTACGACTGGCATGGAGTCGCCAGGATGTCCTTCCTGCTCTGTCATTTCTCCTGCCTGCATCAATGAGACGGGTGAAAACGGAAGGTTCCAGGACAGGATCTGCCACAATGAAGGGGATCTGATAAAACCGGTTTATTCTTGTGTTACTGATCAGGCAACCTGTCCCAGAGTTATCGACTCTGCGCACAAGCATTGTTTTTTTGACGATTCGACGAAAAGTGGATTCGCCCTCGACGGTGTCGAAGGTTGTGGGTATGAACGTGGCCTGGCCCCTATCAGAATTGCCCTCGACGAATTGGTCGACAGGTACAACTCCGACTTCCTCCGTAAAGACGCTTCACTGACCATTGTGATCATCTCTGACGAGGAAGACTGCGGCGAAGTGGGAGATATCACGGATGAACTTCCAGGAATAAGGGCAGATGCATGCTACTACGCATCGAAGAAAGCTGATCCAGACGGCAATGCCAACGATCCCGAAGGAAAACTCTATAAACTGACGCCGGTGGAAGACTACTACAATTTTTTAATGAAACTCAAAAACGGTCGGGAAGGTATGGTCAAGTTCGCAGCCGTCGTGGGCGTGAAGGATGTCAATGACTTATCCACTACTTCGATCGACTATTCCTACAACGGCAGTCGCTGGGTAGTAGACAATGCATGCACGACTCGCGATTGCGAGGGAGATTATTGTTATGCCAAGCCTGGAACCAGGTATATTCAACTGGCACAGTTGTTCCATGATAACGGCTTTGTCGACACGATCTGCCAGGACGATTTCTCAAAAACCTGGGAATATATTGCTACTCTCGTCTCCTGTCCCAGGGTATTCAAGCTCTCAGAGGAGATCCTCGACCCCGATCTGGCCAACATCTTGATCAACGATGAAGCTGTACCACGCTACTCTTGCGGATACGTGGACGAGGTGAAGCTAGTGGAGTGCAGCGGCCCCGATGACGACTCGTGTCCCGGTGGCCTGGCTTGCATACCCACATGGAATTACGCCCCGCCCTTGGATACCCCGGACCCCAATGCGCCCGCCGGTACCATCTCCTTCGCGACCCACTATGACCCTTGCAAATTCTTCGAGCCGGGCGATAACGTTCATATTGAATTGGTGTACGTCACTCCCTGATGCTCACATTCCCATAGATCTTCTTCAAGGTTGACGTGACGGGCATATTGGTACGATAATGGGCTAAGCTCACAGGAGGTCGTGATGATCGTGAAAAGCTGGTATGGTGTTTTGGCCCTCTTTACCGGTTTGACCATTTTGGGTTGCCAGAACTACGGCTTCGAGGAATTGCCCAGTTCGGTGATCAAGGAGAAGCGCTGGACGCAGACGATAAGCATTGCCTCGCAGGCCGATATCCTCTTCATCATCGACAACTCCGGTTCGATGGTCGGCGAGCAGGGCCAGCTTGGACTGTCGTTCGGCGCCTTTACCTCCGAACTCGAGAACTACTTCAGCGACAAATACCATATTGCCATCATCACCACCGGAATGGAGTCTCCCGGCTGCCCGCGTTGCGAAGGCCTCATCCAGTCATCGTGCATGAACGAGACCGGCGAGAACGGCCGCTTCCAGGATCGCATCGGTTACAACCAAGGGACGATCGACTTGCCCGACTACGTCTTCACCAGCGATCCGCAGTGCGAAAGAGTGGTCGACGCCGCGACAAAGTGGTGCTTCTATGATACCGGCGGGAGTAAAGGTTTCGCAATGGTGGGTGTAAACGGATGCGGCTACGAGCGGGGCCTGGCCCCGTTGAAGATCGCCCTCGACGACCTGGCCGGCAGCTACAACAGCGACTTCCTTCGCAAAGACGCCACCCTGGTGGTGGTCATCATCACCGACGAGGATGATTGCGGCGAAGTGGGCGATGTCACAGAAGGCATGCCGGGTATTGGCGGCAATTCATGTTATTTTGCCGCCAAGGGCGCCGACCCCGACGGAGGGTTCAGCGACCCGGATGGCAAGCCTTACCGGCTGACAGCGGTCGAGGAATACTACAACTTCTTGCTGGGCTTGAAGGACAACCGGGAAGGAATGGTCAAGTTCGCGGCGATTGTCGGTATTAAAGACAAGGAGGATCTGTCCACCACGACCATCGAGTACTTCTGGGATGATGCCAAGAACCGCTGGGACATTGAGCCCGCCTGTACCACCGCCGGCTGCACAGGTGAATTTTGCTCTGCCAAGCCCGGCACGCGCTACGTCAAGCTGGCCCAACTCTTCGGCATCGGCAAGAACGGTTTCGTCGACACCATATGCCAGACTGATTTCTCTCAGACCATGAAGGACCTGGGCGGCTTCGTGGCCTGTCCCAAGATCTTCCTGCTCTCCGAGGCGATCCTCGATCCTGATCTGGCCAACATCCTGATCAACGGCACGGCGGTGCCGCGTTACTCCTGCGGTTACGTGGGCGAGGTCAAGCTCACCGAGTGCAGCGGCCCCGACGACGACTCGTGCCCCGGCGGCCTGGCTTGCGTTCCCACCTGGAACTACACCGGGCCTACAAACCCTCCGGATCCCAAGGCGCTCGGTGGCACGATCTCCTTCGCTGCGCACTACGATCCGTGCGAATTTTTCGGCGAGGGCGACAGCGTTCATATCGAGCTGGTCTACGTCACGCCCTGACAGCCGTGATTTTTGGTATTTTTCTTGAAGTGTTGCAGGTAGCGTAGTATAGCTTACCTGGGGCTGGCGGGAGTGCATTGGGCGGCCGCCCCGGCCGACAATATGGAACAAAAACGCGTACTGATTATAGAAAACGATCCCGTCTTCGAGGCGGAGATTAGCAAATTGCTGCAGCAGCGAAGCGTCGCGGTCACCTCGGTGGCCGAGGGGCACGCGGGCATAGACACGGCCAAGAACAACCCGCCCGACGGCATTCTCCTGGCTGCGGAGCTTCCCGGCATGAGCGGTTACTCCGTTTGCAACCGGATCAAGAAAAACAAGAATCTCAGGCAAGTGCCGGTCTTGATCATCTCCTCCGGCGAGACTCCCGATACATTCGAGCAGCACCAGAGTCACAAGACCCCGGCCGATGCCTATATGCTCAAAGACCAGTCCGCCGGTGCCGTGGCAGACAGGCTGGCTCAGCTTCTGGGCGTTGCCGGAGAGCTGCCGTCGCCGGCCTCGGATCATGAAGAAGACGAGCTCGACTCGGCTTTCTCCAATCTGACTGTGCAGACGCCCGAGACGGACGCAAGCGATCAAGAGGCCATCGCCGAGCCGGATCTCGTCGAGCCGATCGAAGAACTCGAGCCGATCGATGAACTCGAACCGATCGAAGAACCTCGTGAAGTTGTTCCGGTCGAAACATTCGCCGCCAGCGCCGACGAGCCGGATCTCGACGCCGCCTTCAGTCAGCTTACCGAAAACAAGGCGCCCGCCGGAAAATCCTCGGCTCATCCCCCTCCTCCTCCCATGCGCAAGCGCAAATCTATTGTCGAGGACGAAATCGAGGGAGAATACGGTTTCGACGACAAGCTCAACTTCCTGCGCAAGAACCTCAAGAAGAGAGAGCGCGAGTTGAGCCAGGCCCAGAAAGAGCATTCCAAGGCCAAGGCCCGCTACGACGAGATCAACCTGAACCTGAAGACCTTGAACGAGAAGTACAGGGCCCAGGAAGAAAAGCTGGAGAACACCGAACAGGAGCGCGCGCGCCTGTCGCAGCAGTTCGATCAGACCCGAGTGGAACTCGGCGATGTTACCGGCCAGCTGGAAGAAAACGTCCGTCGCTTCGAGCAAGAGCGTTCAGAACTTCAGGCCGCTCTCGATGAGCAGCTCGACAAGGTCAAGGTGCTCCAGGAGACTCTCCAGCTTCTCAGCCAGAAGAAGGAGGAAGAGTCTCAGGATTCCCAGGAGCAGATTGAAGATTCGCAGAAAAAGGTCGATCTGCTTCAGGAATCTCTCGACGAGATCACCGGGGAGAAGGAAACCCGCGAAGAAGAGCTGACCCAGGAAGTCGATGTCGAGCGTGGCCGGGCGGACCTTTTGCAGGATTCGCTTGATGCCATGACGGAAGAGAAAGAGGCGCTCGAACAGAGAACACAAGAGCTGGAGTCCGCCCTGCGCGAAGCGGCCGAGTTGCACGCCGGTCTCGAACACAGCAGCTCTCAGGCGCTTTCCGACGCCGAAGAACAGAAACAGGCCGCGCAGGCTGCCTTCGAAGGGCAAAAATCCAGCCTGCAGGCCGAATGGGACTCTGAACGCACCAAGCTCGAGACGCAAATCGGCGAGCTGGCCCAGGCAGTACAGGTGCGCGAGCAGGAATTGAACGCCCGCATTCAAGACCGCGAGCGAAACATCAGCCTGCTTGAAGAAACGCTGCAAAAGGAGAGAAGCGAGTCATCGTCCACGATCGAGAGGCTCAATGCCGAAAACGAGTCTCTCGATACACGCCTGACCGAGGTGGAAGAGAACCTATCGCAGGCTCAGTCCGGGGCCGAAGCGGAGCGCAGTTCTCTCGAAGAGCAGCTTGGCGAGCTATCGAGGAAGAGAGAGAGCATCGAGACAAAACTCGAGCAGACCTCCGCGAACGCGCAGGAAGAGGTTCGCCGGCTGCAATCCGAGCTGGAAGAAGAACGCCAGAGGTTCCAGGCGATGAAGAACTCGGCCGAGTCTGCTTCTGAAGATAACGCCAGGATCGAGCAGGAGGCCATGGCCAAGCTGGAGAGCAAGGACTCCGAGTTGGTCAGGCTCGCGGAGCAGGTTGCAAAGCTGAACGAAGAAAAACAGAACGTCGAATCCGACTTGCAAGAGCGTTACGGCAAGGCCAAGAAGAAAATCGCAAGCATGGAAGAACGCGTCGAGTCCGCCTTGCTCAAGGCCTCGAAAATGGAGCGCGAGTCGTCCGAGAAGATCAAGCAGATCAACCAGGAGAAAGACGACCTGTCTTCCAGAATCTCGGAATTCGAGCAACAAAACAGCCAGCTTTCCGGGCAATTGAATGCCTCCCGGCAACAGCAGGAGTTGCTTAGCACTCGTGAACAGGAGTTGACCGAGGCGCTTCAGGGAGCCGGCCAGAACAGCCGGCAGGCGATGGATCAGCTGACACAAGAGAAACAACAGATCGAGGCTATGCTTGCCGAGAGCCAACAGGCCGCCCAGCAACTCGAGGCAGAGTTGTTAGCCAAAAGCGAGTCGCTCGAAGACGTCGAGGAAGATCTGGCCATGTTGCGAGGACAACTGGATGAGGCCGGGGATAGCGCCTCACAGTCGCAGGCGGCGGCGCGCGAGAAAGACGAGCAGCTTGAGGAATTGCGTTCGCGCGTGAAAAAACTGGCCAGGCAAGGCGACCAACAGGCTGGCACCGTGGAAGAGTTGAAACAGTCGCACGAACAGCATTTCACGGATCTTATCAGTCAGCACGAACGGCGACTCGTGGAGCTCGAGGCAGCGAAAAACGACGAGATCGCCGCCTTGCAGGTTGGCACCCAGGAGGCACTGGAAAAGGCCGAACAGGACAAGATCATGGCCCTTGAGAAACTCAAGGAGATCAAGGATAAGAAAATTTCGCGCTACCAGGAAGCCATGCAGCAAGCCAAGGAGAAGTTCGAACTGCTGAAGAATAAGCTCGAAACGTCCAAAGAGCAGGAGAATCGCATGAGGCTTCGCGAGAAGAAGGTTGTGCTGGCCTTGCAGAAGGCCCGCGAGGTAATCAGTTCGTTGAAAAAGAAATAGAGCCTCACAATATTTTACCAGAGAAACAACCCAGTTGCCTCGTCAGGAAGCCGTAACGGGGGTTCTCCCGTGAGCGCCTGAATGCTGAACTCGCAGGCAAAGGCGATGTTGCCATCGAGCAGGTGTCCGCCGAAGCAGCGGCCCTGCTCGTCGGCCAGGAGCACGTGGCAATGCAAGAAAACCTTGCCGTCCCTGAGCGAAATGTTGCCCGTCAACGAGGCGATCTCCATACCCTGGTCGAAGCGCATCTCGCGGTACTCAGAGGCGGCCTGGTCGAAGTAGCCTACGCCGCCGCTTTCTACGGCTCCGATGGCACTGATGGTTCCAGCCTCGATGTCTTCGGTGTTGCAGAAAGCGGTCAAGCCCGCCAGGATGTCGGCGCCGCGCTCCAGTCGCCCCAGGAAATACCTGCATTTCTTGAATGCGAAAGACTTCATATCGTCCTCCTTGTGCCAGCCTACAAATTTAACGTACGGATGCCTGTTTGACAAGACACTTATTTGACCATACACCCCTGTCCATGCGATTTTGATGCCGTTCCCGTGTTTTGGAGGCAACTTGTCCGAGAGAGTGGCGCATAGTTCATGGTTTGGCCGCAACCTGGAAAACCTGGCGGCCGCCGCAGCCTACCTCGTTCTGAGTTGTCTGTATGCTTACCGGGTACTGGCACATTTTACGACGGATATAGCCGGGCACGGCGGTGATGGTTTTCAGAACCTGTGGAACATGTGGTGGTTCAAGCATGCACTGCTTTCGGGACACAATCCTTATTTCACCGACATGCTTCACTATCCGCACGGCCATACACTTTTGTTCCACACGCTGAACCCTTTCAACTGCTTGCTGGCTATGCCTTTCGATCTCGTCTGCGGTCAACCCGCCGCCTACAACCTGGTTTTCCTGTTCTCCTTCGCGGCATCGGGATTCACGATGTATCTCCTGGCACACGAACTTTTCAAAAATCGCTTGGCTGCCTTTCTGGCAGGTTGCGTCTTTACCTTCTCGCCCTTTCATTTCGCGCATGCACAAGGCCACCTGCAGCTAGTCGCCATGGAGTGGCTGCCGCTTTTCTTGTTTTTCCTGGTCAGAAGCTTCCGTAGTCGCAAGATCACAGACGGGATCTGGATGGGTGTGTCTCTTGCGTTGACGACCTTCTGCTCGTTCTACTACTTGCTGGCCGGCCTGGTCATGGCCGGTCTGATAGCGTGCCTAAAACTCGTCAGGGAGCACCGCCGCGTTCTTGATCGAAAATTCCTGTTTGCGATTGGAGCCGGGGCCGGGGTCTTCATGGCAACCGCCGGCGTACTTCTTACGGCCATGCTGGCGAGTTACCTGCGGCTCGATCTCGTTCCGGCCCACGACGCGCGCTTCTGGTCTGCTGACCTGCAGTCTTTTTTCATCCCACCCTGGGTGTCGGCCTACGGTCCGCTGTTTATCGACATCTGGAGAAAATGGACCGGCAACTCGGCCGAGTGCAACCAGTACATCGGCTACTCGGTCATCGCTCTGGCCATCTTGGCGTTTGTTATGCGAAAGCGCGGTGACCGCCCGTGGGGCTGGGCCGGAATCGCTCTTTGCGGCATGTTGCTCTCGCTTGGGCCGGTGCTACATTGGGGCGGGCGTATCCTCGACGCCGTTCCCCTGCCCTACAAGCTTCTTGATAAAATCTTTCCCGTACTTGGTATGAGCGGAGCGCCGGTGCGCTGGCAGGTGATCACAATTGTGGCCTTCGCCGTACTGGCTGCTTGCGGACTGGATGCCTTGCTGGCTCGTCTGGGTGATGGGAAAATCTGGATCCTGCACCGACGCCATATCGGCGCGGCGGCGGTCATATTACTAGTGCTCGCCGAATTGCTCCCCCACCCGATCGAGTCGTCTACCGTGGCTCTTCCCGATTTCACACAAGAGATCGAAAAATCTCCGGTAGACACGGTAGTATATGACATCGGCGATCCCAACCAGGCACTCTTACGCCAGACCGGCCACCAGCACCGGATGATCGGCGGCTACGCCTCGAGAACAACACGCAAGGCGCTCGACTTCGTTCGCCATACACAGCTACTGAGGGCATTGCGCGGCGAGATTCGTCTTGCACCGGAGCGCGTCAGGCGGGATGCCGCGGATCTGCACCTGCGTTACTTTATTGTCCCCTGCGGTCACCGGGCGGTCAGGCAGTTGCCGGCGCTCGGTCTGGTGAAGCGCGCCGACCAGTGGGGCACGCAGCTATGGGAGATCCCGTGAGCAAGGCCATGCGATCACCGCTGCTATCGCTGATCCTTCTGGCCGCGGCTCTGATCGTTTTTCTGGCGCGTCCCCAGGGCGACGCCGGCCACGGTCTGCGTGCGAGTTATTACGCCAAGGCACGCTTTCAGGGAGCGCCTGTCCTGGTCAGAGACGTCAGGAGTTGGGAACTATCGCTGGACGGCAACCTGGCGTCTTCGAACCAGTCAAACTACTCCGTCAGCTTTGAAGGTTTCATACAGATTGTGACCCAGGGCAGTTACGGATTTTTGCTCGATTCCGACGACGGCTCGAGCCTGTGGATCGACGATCGGCCTGTGGTCGCCAACGGCGGCGTACATGTCCGCAGGCGGAAAGAAGGCTCGCTGCAGCTCGCGTCGGGGGAACACGCTGTCAGGTTGCAGTATTCCCAGGGTGTCGGAGACAGTTTCTTGCGGGTCAGATGGAAGCCTCCGGGTGAGTCGTCTTTTCGAGAAATCCCCCTCGATCTATTGATGCCGGTGCCAAGGGCGAGCTTCGATCTCACGGCCGCAAGGCATTCAAATCTGCTGCGAACGCTGGTAGGTGTTCTGGGCCTGCTCTTGTTACTGGCCGCCGCGATCCTGCGGCTATGGGCGAGATGGGCGAGTATTTGCGACCTTGTGCGCGACAGTAAGATACGAGGTGCGTTTTTCATAAGAATCATTCGATCACCCGTTGTTCTTGACGCCGTCTGTGTGTTGCTTTGCCTCGGGTTCTACGTCCAGACCATTGCGGTCCGCCTGCCGCACGAGCCGTACATGAAGGGCGACTCGCCCTACTACGCCAACATTGTCATCTCGATCCTGCACGATTTCGACCTCGATCAGCGCAACCAATCCGACCCGTCGATATTCGAGAACCCCCATTCCTGGACGAATATCGGCATGTACGACAGCAACATCGCGCGTGGATCGCGGGGAGAATGGTATCCCAAGCACACCCTGGTGCTGCCTTTCCTGTCGCTTCCATTCTACGCAGCCTGGGGAGGGTTCGGCCTGCTGATCTTCAACCTGCTGGTCCTGCTTGCATTAATCGTGGCCATGCGTCGAGTGGCTGCCATGTATGCTAGTTCCGGCGCCGCCTGCGTCGCCGCGGTGCTTGTCGGCATCACCCCCCTTTTCCACCATTTCGCCTACTCCTATTCGGCCGACATCCTGGCAGCCTTGTTGCTTGTCGCTGCTATGGGTGCGGTTCTAACCGGGAGAGGCCTGCTTGCCGGATTGTTTTTCGGCCTTGCGGTCTGGACCAAGTTACCCAACGCCATAGGACTGCTGGCGGCGGGAGTTATGCTAATTGTAATACGCGACTGGAAGACCTGCCTGCGTTATTGCATCGGCTGTACCATTTCGCTTGGAGCTTTCGCCGCCTTCAACTGGTATCAATTCGGCGCTCCATGGGTCACGTCCTATTCGCGAGTATGGGTGATTGAGCAAGGTCACTCGGTGATCGGCGACCATCTGGCCAGTTTCGCCTACCCATTCTTCGACGGTCTGCGCCTGCAGCTTATAGACCAGGTCCACGGCCTGGTTCCGACCGCGGGCGCGGCCGTGCTAGCCGTGTTCGGCTACGGGCGACTCTACAAGAAGAGTCGCCCCGCCTTCGCCCTGATCCTGCTATTTTCTCTGCTGACCTTTCTGTTCTACTGCAAGTACGACTTCATCACCGGTTCCGACTACTCCAACCGTTTCCTGATGCCGCTGGTCGCCATTTCGGCCGTGCCCCTGTCCTGCCTACTGGATGCTGTTATCCATTCTTCGGATTAGTACTGCCCGGTCACGCGGAAGAAGAAGCCGCCGTGGTCGTAGTCGTTGCGGTCGAACTCGTTGTCCGAAAACGAAGTGAAGTTGTAGCCGGCGGCTATGCGAACTTTTTCCATGAGTACGTAGGCCAGCTCGCCCAGAAAACCGTGCTTCATGTCACCGGCCAGAAAGCTTCTCAACAGGCGGTACTCGGCGCCAATCTCCAGACCGGCTATCACATGGAAGTTCAGCCGGTTTATCCATAAGATCGTGTGCCCCGAGGCGTCGGGCAACCCCTCCATCTGCTCCCTTACATACTTCCAGGCGAACTTCTCGACCAACTGCAACCTTAATGCCGGCAATTCCAGGATCGGCATGATCGTGAAAACATGACTCTCGCTCTGCCCCGACTGCCCGCCCGTCAGATCCAGCGGTCTCTTCTCCAGCAGGAAGGTGTACTTCCACAACAGGGCCAGCCAATCGTAGCGCACCGGGCGGAAAGCCATGCCGACAGAACCCTCGACGATGCGGGCCTCGTTGTCTCCCTTGACGTAGACTACTCCTTCCCTGCTCGTCTCGATTGCCTCGGTGTCTGCGAAATTCAGGTGCATGGCGAAGCTCAGGTCCTCGGTCCACTTCCAACTCACCCCTGTCAGGGCCACGAACTGCAGGCGATCCTTGACTGCTGACCTGGCAAGGCCGCTGAATGAACTAACTATCATGTCGTCGTCGGCGTCGTCGTAGCGGAACTCGATTCTTAGAGACAGCTTCAGACTCTTCGCGCCCTTTAACTCCAGACCGGCGCCCACGGCGTCGCGGGATGAATTTCCCGAAAGGAACGAGCCGTACGAGTTCATGCCGGGCAATGAAAGACTGCTGACTCCCTCGAATCCCGTGCCGCCGCTGACGCCGTCCGGCAGGACGGCCGAGCCCGTGCCGCCGGGGAGTTGCAGCCCGGGGCCGAAGCCGCCGTCGCCGAAGACCTGGGTGCGCTCGTAGTGCAGGTCGGCCGTCCAGCCCTTACCCCAGCTGAAATGATTGTTCAGCCCCAGCACGGCGCGGTTGGTTGTGCCCGAGGAGGCGCCGTTGAGCTGGTACTCGCCGTACGTCTTGACCCCCTTGAAGGGCTCGTCCTCGGCGCCCAGAACCGTCGTGCTGACGTACCTTGCGCCGGTCAGTTGAAAACGCTCGTTGGTGTAGATCTTGGCCTTTTCGCCCAGGCGGGTGGTGAATCCCAGCACGGTCGCGTTTTCGCCGGACCAGCGCACCCGCTCGGTCAGGTTGAAATCGATGTCATCGGTCAGCTTGCACTTGATTCCCAGCGAGGTCTTCATGCGATCGCCGAAAGAATCCACCAACAGGTCGCCGGCGTTGACGATTGCATCCTGCCTGAAGAGCGCCTGCCAGCGTTTGCTGATGCGATAGTCCGCTCCCGCGCCGACGGCGTCCGAGTGCCGCAAGCCCGCGCCCATAGAGCTGTCCTCGCTCATGGCGTGCAGGTAGGAAAGGCCTAGTTGCAGCCGGTCGAGCTTTTGGGTGTAGCTCAGGCGGCTCAGCTGGCGGTTCAACTCGCGCTCTGTTCCGCTTGTGAAAAAGACCGACAGCGCCCCGTCATGTCTCAGGTCGAGCATGGCATCCCGGTTGATATGGTAGACGATGCGCCCGCCGAACTTCTTTTGCCCCTGCTCGGTCAGCATGCCGTTCGAGAAGAACCCCGGCTGAAGCCACTGGAAGTAGCCGCTCAGGTTCAGAAGCGGGTCACGCCTGTCAAGGTACGGCGCTAACTCAATGCCGGCGGCTATCTTCCACGCGTCTCCGGAATCGGTTCGGCTATAGTTGCCGGGATCCTTGGGCCCCAGTGAGCTGAACGAGAGACCACCGTCAGACGAGATGAAGTTGTCGGCGTCGGTGTGCGCGCTGCGGGCGAACTCGGCCTTCAGATAGGTGGCCTGGTTTTTTGGATCTTTCAACGTCAGATCCGTTCCCCACAGGACGAAGTCGTCGCCCAGCCTGCCCTCACGGATGTAGGTTCCGCCGATCCTGATCGTGTCTCGCCAACTTTGATGGGCCTGCACAGCCCAGGAGATCTCCCCTGCCCCGTGGCCGCCCTCGTACTCGTAGTTCACCTCTATCGAGACGGGATTGCCCTCGGCCGTCAGCGTCATGTCGTTGCTCGTCTGAAGTCCACCTGCGTCCAGTGTCGATGCCACAGGACCTTTGAACATGATGCGCCCTTCCCTGTATCGGATGGTATAGTCGATGTCGCGCTGTTTGGGCATCCGCATCAGGATCATGCCGCTCTCGGCATCTCTGACGGTCAAAAAAACCTGCTCAGAGCCCTCGAGGATGAAGGCATGCGGCAGGTAGTAGAGTGACCCGCCGGTGGGATTCAGTTCGGCATGAGCATGGCGCACCTGCTCGAAACCGTCAGTCACGTGCGCCTTGACCTCGGTTTCGAAGTCACGCCCCAGTTTCTTCTTTAAAACGAGCTGCCCGCCGTAGAAGGTGCGGTCGTAGCGTAAGACGTCTATGCCCTCGAGCCGGGTGCGGAAGTTGCCCACCCTGAGAGACGACTCATCGGCCTCCACCAATACGTATAATTTGCGACGGGCATTGACGTCCTGTACCTCCGCCGCGCTGTCACCGTAGACGGGGTAGTAGCGATCCGGATCGACCAGTTGCCTGAAGAAATCCTCACCGTCGCCCTTGGCCGTGTCGAAATGGGCCGTGATCCTGTATTTATCGAAAAGGTACTTGCCCTTGATGCGAGCCTTGAGATAGACGACCGCCCGTCCGTGCAGCATCACCTTGTCGGCAATCACGGTCGAGGTGCGCTTGGTGACACCGTCCAGATGTTGGCCGGCCTCCAACTCGGCCACGGCCGTGTCCGCCATGGCCATTAAAAACCAGACATTGCGGGCGACCTTGACCGGAGAGCGAACCTCGCTCTTGCGCCCGTCGGCGGAAGTTGCCACCACCAGAATCTCCCTGGTGTCGTTGCGAACCGGCACCCGGATGCTGAAGTTGCCTCGAGGATCCAGGGCGGCCTGCTTGCCGTTTACCTCGACGCGGTTCCCCGGGTCGCTGGTGCCTTTGACCAGCAGGGACTCCGAGCGTAATTCGGCCCCTTCGGGCGGCAACACAACTCTGAGGGCCACGGGTTTTTGAGCTTGAACCGTGCGGGCGGCGCTGGGCCCGGGCAGCTTGACCGGGACACCCAGGCGCCGGCCGTCGGGATCGTCCCAGACGAGCTTCAAAACCTGTCCCGGCAGGCGCTTGAGAGTTTTTTCGAATTTTCCCGCGGCATCGCACTCGATCGACTCGCCGTTCAGCTTGAACTCGACCGATGGTTTCAGGCGCGGCATCTCGCCGCTGCCCGCGCCCGCGATTACAAAAATCAGCCTGCGGTTCAGGCGCATGTTGCGCCGCCCGAGGTTTGGAAGCTTCGGTCTGCTGGCGCCTAAGGCTTCCAGGCTGTACGAATCCGAGGGGGCCTTGGCAATCTCGAGCAGGCGGCGGATTGACCTGGCCCAGTATTCCGTTCTTTTCTGCGCTCTCACGGCGCCGCCGCGGTTGTCGCTGTGCGCCTCGATCTTTAGCCGCGACCGATCGTTTTGTGTAAGCATTCGAGTCAGCTTGTCGAGTTCGGTAACTAAACGCGGCGTCGGACGGGCCGAGCGACCGATGAACATCTCATCGGCCGGCAACTCATAGCGTTGCGGGGAGTGTTTGATTTCAAAGAGCCTTGCTGGAGTCATTACATCTTCGCCATTTGCCGATTTCGCCGCCAGACGGTAGAAGTACCAGCCGGGTTCAAGCACATTCCCGCCAGGAAGCTTGTATCTGTCAAAAGAAATCCGGGCAGGCGGCGATCCAAGTCCTGCAATCTCATGAAGCGGCTCTTGCTTGGCGTCGGTAATAAGCAGCTTCCAACTCGATACCCGATCCCTGGAGCCGCGCACCTCGAAGATCGTTGGCTCCACCAGCAGAACATCGAGATCGCGGAGCGCAACAGGGATCTTCTTTCCGTCAAGTAGAATCTCGTTGTGGGCCAGGTTGCCCGAAAAAGTCACCCGGCGCCTCTTTGGCGGTGCCTCGACTGCCACGTTGGTGACTATGCGGCGACCGTTCGCCTGGGTGTAATCAATCTCCAGCGTGCCGCCCTTTGCCACCGGGACGCGGCTTTGAAAATCGGCCACCTCGCCCATCTTCATCTCGTCGCCGGATACGACCAGGCGCGCGGGAAAGATCTGCACGGCAACGTCTTTTTTCAAAATGCCGACGCCGAATGCCAGCGGCGCAGAGAATACCTGGGTGCCGTCCTTCAGCCTGACGCTGAGCCTTACGGTGTAGGTTCCGGGCGCAAGCTCACGCCGGCCGGGATCCCAGCCAAGGGAATCCCCTGGCGAACCGTCTCCCGACATCGTGTCGACCGGCTTACCGTCTGGCCCGCCGATCTCCAAGTTCCAGCGAGATACGGCCTTCTCATCGGGCGCCTGTATGCCGAAGGACAGGGGATTATCCAGCATCCCTCCCGGTAGCTCGAAAGAGTATATGTCTTCGCTTCCCGCCTCGGGGGGACGACCCAGCCACAACCGCAGTTCGGGTAGCCTTACCGGTCTGTCCTGCACCGCCAGCGAGAAGTCGTCCAGGTTTCCGGCGATCATTGCCGTCGTGGCCTGCGGTCCTTTGAACTGGCGCTTGGCAGACGCCGTTACCACTATTTCACGGCAATCCACGGCGAAGTTGAGCTTGGCGAATATTCCGCGAGTCAGATTCAAGGCATGGGCCGGGGCCCCGATCACCTCGTCGCCGGGTGGAAGCGTGTCGGCGTCGATCTTTAAAAGGTGCAGCCCCGGCTCGATCCCCTTGAGATGATACTTGCCGAATTCATCGGTCTCGGCATACCAGCCGGTGTCTATGTAGACGCGCGCTCCGGACACTCCATCGTCTCCAGGATCCTGCCGGCCGTTCCGGTTACGGTCGCAGAACACCTTGCCGATCAGCAAGGCCTCGTCGAAGACGGGATCGTCAATCACCCTGACGCTCGCCGTGGCCTGGTTGGATGCAGTCAAATCCCCCTGGATGAAAGCCGTGGCCCGGTTCTCGTGCTCGCCCTTGCTGACATCGCTGCCCAGAGCCATGTAGTAGCGCACCCGCAGGGTTTCAGAGGCCTTCAGAGGATAGGGGCCGAAATCGAGGCGTCGCCCAGGCGACCTGCTTTTGGTGGGTGTGTTGTTCTGGCCGAATGTCTGCAGGCTGCCGTCCACCCTTGTCACGTCCACACGTGCCGAGCCCTCGATGTAAGCGAACCCGGCCGCGGGCATGTCCTTGATCCAGATACCCTCCGTTTTCCAGTCGCTGCCAAGATCCTGGCCCGAACCGTTGTAGAGGGTCAGCGTGTAGCTGACGATATCGCCCACCGAGGCCACACGCTTGTTGACGTGCTTGACGAGCTTCATCGAGCTCGAGAGGAGGTCGAGCGGCACATGGTTGTTGTGTACATCTTCGCCCAGATCGAAACGCAGGAAGTAGCGCGTGTCCCCTCCGGGGTCTGGCAGGTCGTTGTCGACCACCTTGCCGCCGTTCAGCAAGTCGGAAGCGAAGCCGTTACCGGCGGGAATGCTCTGTGACGGAAACACCCAAGCCGGCGACGGAGGCTGAACCACGATGCGGTACTTGTTGTCGGCCTGCAGGTCGAAGGCGTAGAAGCCGTGGGCGTCAGTGAGCTGATCCTGCTGCGAGGGATAGGGCATGTTCTCGAGCGGGACCTTCTCTCCCGGCAAAAGGCTGTTTTCGGTATCGTAAAAAACCGTTACCCGGGCGCCGCCAATCAACGCGCCCGAGGTGCTGTCAAACACCCGTCCGCTGGGATCGATCGGCAGGTTCAGATCGGAGACCAGGTCGGCGTGGATCTCATCGCTGCCCTCGAGCCTGCGTTCAGCCACTTGCACTCCTGTACTACTGAAGGCCTTGAGCAGGTAGCTGCCCGGCTCGACGTCCACCAGGTAGTAGCGTCCGTTCTCGTCGCTTTCGCCGGTCGCAATGGGATCGCCCCCGCCATCATGCAGGCTGTAGAGATTCACCCGGTAGCCGCCCAGCGCCTCGTCCTCATCACGCAAAAAGTCGTCGCCGCGATCGCCCATGTCGATGAATATGTAACCGCGCACGCCTCCCGTCCCGGGCGCCCCGCCCACCGTCAGCGTTACGTGGTTGGTGTCGAAGGCCGTAATTCCATCGGCAGCCAGGCGCGCGAAGTTGTCGATGATTGTGCCCAGTTCAACCTGATTGCCGATTCTCACCCGGAAAGAGACCAGCGCATCGGCCCCGGCGGCAAGTTCGGCAACCTGGAAGGTCACACTGCGGGCCGGGGCGCTGTAGTCGCCCTGGTCGGCGTCCAGCGCATCGCTCTGAGCCCGCCCGTCGAGTTCCAGGCTGCCGGCCACGTAGTCCGTGCCCTGAGGCACCGCGTCTGTCAAGCGTATCGCGGTCGCAGCTGAGGTGCCTTCGTTTACCAGGCGAATGGTGTAGCGCAGCTCGTCACCCGGCAGAACGGCTCCCCCGTTGAGATCCTCCACCGACTTGCGACTGTCCGTGAGATCCACGGCCTGGGCTTCGCCAACGGGCACAACCGTCGGGTTGTCGCCGTTGCTCTCGTCGCCGTCGTTGTCGGTCGGCTCGTCGGGCAACTCATCCGCGAAAGCGATACCCTGGTTGACCAGGCGCGGACCGTGCTCGACCAAAACGCGGAACTCGATCCGGGCCTTGTCCCCGGCGTTCAGTTCGCCGATTTGCACGCGCACGGTCTGCACGTCCTGCAGGAACTCGCCGGCGTCTCCGTCCGTCGCGTCCGTTAGCGACATACCGTCGAGAGACAGACTGCCCGCCCGGTAAGTCGCGCCCGACGGCAGGTGATCGGAAAAGGCGACATTGGAGGCCTTGCTCGCGCCCGTGTTCTCGATATTTATCGTGAAGGCCACCAGGTCGCCGGGATCGACCTGGCCCTGGATGCCGTGATCCTCGGCCAGGTACCAGCCCTTGACGGTATAATTCAGGTTGGGACAGTCGCCGACGGTCACCTCGGCCAGGTTGGTACTTAGCGGATCCGTCTGCGAGCACCAGATCCAGGCCTTGTTGGAGATAGTCGCCCCGCACACCTGCCCGCCGGCTTCGACCTTGACCCTGAAAGTCACAACTGCCACGGCGTCGCCGGCTCCTGTTCCGTCGTCGACCAGGACAACCCCCGGGGGCGTTCCAATCCTTGAGCTGTTTACCGGCATGCCGCTCACCAGCGGGCTCTGGCCCCCGGCGTTGTCCGGCAGTGGAGCGCCGTTGAGGGTCGTCGAGCCGGCCACGTATGACGAGTGGGAGGGAATGCTGTCTCTGACCAGCGTGCCGTTCGACGGCATGCTGCCTGTGTTTATGACCGCCAGGCTGTACTCGAGCTGATCGCCGGGCTCTACCAACCCACCGTTCAGATCGACGACTTCTTTGTGAGAGCTTACGAAGTAAGGTGCCGAGACAACCGTCACCCGCGTCGGGTCATCGATCGCCGGCGTGGCTGGGTCGTCCGAAAGCTTCGCCTCGGGGACCTCGTCGCAGTTCAAATTAGCCTGGTTGTCGATCGTCGTCCCGTCGGCGACGTCTTGTTTCACGCGCGCCGTGAATGTCAGTGTCACATCGGCATCGGGCGACAGGCCGACCCGCCCAAGGGCGGGTGTCCCGACAGCGTCCCAGCGAATGCCGCCTCCCGACAGTACACCGCCTTGTCCGGGCTGCAGGTCCTCGAGGTGCTGCGTGTCTACAGGATCGTTGACCACAACCTGTGAGGCCCAGGTGTTTCCGCTATTCTTGACGACCAGGGTATAGGTCAAGACATCGCCCGGTTTGACTACTCCACCGTTTTGATCTTCGACCTGTTTGGTGGTGGCGCTCAGATCGGGCGCCGCCTGGACCGTGAAAGAGGTCGCATCGTCCACGGCCGGCGTTGACGGATCGTCGCTCAAGATCGGCTGTGTCAACTCGCCGGCAGTCACGGAAGCCTGGTTCGAAATCAGCGTGCCACCCGGGGTCATTTCTGGAATCCGCCCGCTGAATGACACCAGAACCGAGGCGCCAGCCGCGATATCTCCGATGTTCCAGACGATCATATCGCCGGAGAGCACACCGCCGTCGGCCGGAGTGATCTCGACAAGGCCAATCCCGGCGATGCTGTCCGAAATCACGACCGAACCCGCCGCCAGCGACCCGCTGTTTGGAACATTGATGTCGTAGCGGACTACGTCCCCCGGTTCGAATGGCGCCCCGTTAATATCCACCACCGATTTCTGTGTGTCGTCCAGCACCGGCATGCTGACCGTGATCTGTACTTCGTTTGTCTGCTGCGCTGAGACGAATTCCACGCAGTCGATGCCGGCCCGATTGCGAATCACGGTGCCGTCCGCAACGCCATCTGCTACTGCCGCAATGAAGCTGAGTTGCACCTCGTCGCCCGGATCCATGCGACTCAGAGCCACAAGCGAAGAAGCGTCCCAGACGATCGATCCGGCCTCGATTCTGCCGCCCTGGCCCGGCCGGACGTTGACCAGGTTCGCATCAAGCGCATCCGTTATCACGACCTGGGTTGCATAGGTATTGCCGGTGTTGCGAACCGTAATCGAGAAGGCCAGATCCTCTCCGGGCAACAGTGAGCCTGCATTCACGTCCTGGACGGTCTTAGCGCTCCCGCCGAACTCGGGACTGGCAACAATCACCAGAAGAGTGGGATCGTCGACAGCAGCGGTTGCGGGATCGTCCGAGGGAACAGGATTGACTATTGTTTGCGAGACGGCGAAGGCCTGGTTTGCGATCGCCGTTCCGCCCGGTGTCAACGGCAGGATCTCGGCGTTGAAGTGCAGCTCCAGCACGTCTCCGGGAGCGACGGCGGTAAGCGCAGGGGTGCTCGCGCCGTTCCAGGTTATCGAGCCGGCACCGAAGATGCCGCCGTCCGCCGGGATGACGTTTTGCAGGTTGGCGGTATCGATCGCGTCTGTGACAACCACGTCGCGGGCGATCATGCTGCCCTCGTTGGTCACGGTGATCGTATAGGTCAAGGCGTCCCCGGGCGACGGGTCGCCACCGTTCTGATCGCTGACCGACTTGGTCATGGCGCTCAGATCCGGAGCGCTGGCAACCTGGAAAATCGTGGCGTCATCGATGTCCGCAGTGGAAGGATCGTCAGACAAAACCGCCGGCAGGCCCTCGGGCACCAGGCCGGCCTGGTTGGCCACCAGTGTGCCATCGTCAAGGGGAACTTTGATGGTCGCTGTGAAAGTCAGCTCTACATCGCCCTGCGGGCTCAGCCCGACGGCCGCAAGAGCTGGGGTAGTCGTCGCGTCCCAGCGGATGACGCCGCCTGTCAGCACTCCGCCCTGACCGGGGATGACGTTTTCGAGCTTGGAGCTATCGAGCGGATCGCTGACGATCACGTTGCGGGCCGATGCATCGCCCGTGTTACGCACCAGTATACGGTAACGCACCTGATCGCCGGGAACCCATGCGCCGCCGTTGATGTCATCGACCGTCTTGGTGCTGCTTGTAAGATCCGGCGCGCTAACGATGATCAATCTGACTGGATCGTCAAGCGCGGCCGTGCGCGGATCGTCGGTGGCAATTTCCGAGGCGGTGTCGTCGGCCGAGATGAAGGCCTGGTTGTCGATCGGAAGGCCGTTGTCCAAGGGGACGTTCAGCCTGACGCTGAAATCCAGGTTTACCTGCTGGCCGGGGCCGATGGTCGCAAGCAGGCCCGGGTTGGTCTGGTAGCTCCACCTGACCTCGCCTCCCATAAGGGCGCCCGCCTGACCGACGCTTTCCACCGTCATCAGGGAGACGTCTACGGGATCGCGAACTACAACGTTGCGCGCGGTATCGTTGCCGTCGTTACGGATGACAAGCCTGTAGTCGATCGTCTGGCCGGGTGATACCTGGGCCGCAGGCGGCAGTTCGTTGCCTCCCTCGTCGTAGGCTATCTTGGTTGCGGCGGTCAGATCCGAGGCCGAGATGACAATTACGTCGGTTGGGTCGTCGACCGGCGCCGTGCGCGGGTCGTCGGTCGGCACCAAGCCGGGATCTCCCTGGCGGCGCATGAAACCCTGGTTACTAATCAATGTTCCGTTTTGCGTCGGAACTTTGACGCTGGCTGTGAACGTAAGCAAAACCGGCGGATCCAGCGGCGACAGGTTCGCCAAGGCCGGTGTGCCGGCCATGTCCCAGGTTATGCTCGTCCCGTCGAATACGCCACCCTGTCCGGGCACCACGTTCTCAAGATGCGAATCGATCGCGTCGTTGACCACGATGTTGCCGGCAATGTCCGTGCCGCTGTTACGCACCTCGATTGTGTAACGCAGGCTGTCGCCCGGCTCCACGCGCCCGGGATCGCCGGTCAGATCCTCGACGTTCTTGGTCGAGTCGCCGAGATCGGGCGCCGACTCTACTACGATCAGCGTCGGGTCGTTGGGGGTGGGCGTGGACGGATCGTCCGTGCCTATGGGGCCTGGAATCTCCTGGCTGGTAATCAGGCCCTGGTTGGAGATAGTTGTTCCATTGGCAAGAGGCAAGACGATATCCGCCTCGAAGGTCAACGTCACCGTCTGCCCCGGCCCGAGGTTAGCCAAGGCGGGAGTGGTCGCAGCGCTCCAACTGACGAGGCCGCCCGAAAGATTGCCGCCCTGCCCGACCGTCACGTTTTGCAGCCTGCTATCGACTTGATCCGAGACGTTGACGTTGCTTGTGTTTTCGGTGCCGCTGTTGTGAACAACGATTTGGTAGCCAACGCGGTCAGCGGGGTTGAAATGTCCGTCGCCGTCGAGATCGACGGCAATCTTTGTGCTTTCGGAGATCAGCGGGTAGGAGCGCACCGTCACGCAGGTGGGATTGGCGCTGCCGGGAATGTTTGGATCGTCGGTCAGCGTCATCGAGAATCCAGTGCCGCTGATAGCACCCTGGTTACAAACCGAAGTTTCGTCCGCAAGCGGCATGACCAGGTCGGCCGTAAACGAGAGCACCACCGGCGAGCCCGGCAATATCCGGCTCAAGGCCGGCGTCGTAGTCGCGTTCCAGGTCAACGTGTTGCCCGTAAGCTGCCCTCCCTGGCCGGGCACGGGGTTGGTCAGTTCGGCTGGAAGTGTGTCGCTCACCACAACATCAGTAGCCGGGGCGTTGCCGGAGTTGCGCACCGTCAGCAGGTAAACCAGGCTGTCACCGGGCATGGCGTCGCCGCCGTTTTGGTCGGATACGCTCTTGGTGGCCGTGATCAAGGCCTGACTGTGCACCACGATCAGCGTGGGATCGTCAACAGCTGGCGTGGCCGGATCGTCCGAGGGCACCGCTCCGGCAAGTTCGACGGCCGTGACCAGTGCCTGGTTGGCTATCTGCGTCCCGTCGGCAAGCGGCGATGCAATCAATGCGCTGAAGGTCAGGGTGACGTTGCCGGCCGGGGACAGGTCGAGGGTGCCCAGGTTCCAACTGATCACACCACCGGAAATCAGGCCGCCCTGTCCGACGATCACATTTTCCAGGTTGGCATCGAGCGTATCGTTTACTACAACGTTTGTGGCAACGGCGTTGCCCGTGTTGCTGACGACAATTGTATAGTCGACCCGGTCTCCCGGGCTTATCTGGCCGTCAGAGTCGAGATCTTGGGTGACCACTGCCTTGGTGGTGGTCGACAGGTTGGGTGCCGAGCTGATGACGATATCGATGGTGTTGGTAGCGACCGGTCCGGGGATCTCGTTGGCCACCAGCCTGGCCTGGTTGCTGATGTGGGTGCCGTCCGCAAGCGGCGAGGCGATCCTGGCCGTGAAGGTAAGGTCGAGGCTCTGTCCAGGGTTGACCGTTGCGATGCTCCAGGTTACCTGTCCCCCGGCGTAGACTCCTCCCTGCCCGGGTGTCACCTGGAGTAGATTGGCGTCCACGGGATCGCTCACCAGCACGTTTGTCGCCGGCAGGTTGCCGTCGTTTACGAAGTGCAGTGAAAACGTCAGCAAGTCTCCCGGTTCGTAGGCGCCCCCGTTCATGTCCTGGACGGATTTATCCGCTACCTGGAATTCGGCCCTGTGAAACACGGTAAAAGCCGGAGCTGTTACGATTCTGTTCTCATCCGGCCTTTCCTGCACCTGCACCGCGGCCGAGTTGGAGATCACCAGGCCGTCGCTTGCATCCTGGGCCACGTTGACCTCGAAGACGATCACAACCTGTCCGCCGCCCGGCGGCACGCTGAAGCCTAACGCTGTGACCTGTCCAGTCCCGTTCGCCCCGGCCGGGGGTGCAATGCAGCTTGCCGTGGGCGGTCCCGAGACAATCGAGCAATTTGTCACTCCCGCCGGCAGATCGTCTGAGACATCCACCGTTGCTGCCCGGTTGCCGACGTTGTCCACCTCAATGGTGTAACGCAGCAAGTCGCCGGGTTCGGTGCGGCCGGCGTTTACATCGATGCCCAGCTTGCGCGTGCCCGTCAGGATAGGCCGGTAGGTCAGCGTCACAACGACTTGGTTGGTAGGCATATCTGCCGCAAGCGCCGAGCCTGACAATAGGCCCTGGGCGACGAGCTGCAGTCCGTCGATCTCCTGGGAAGCCACGCCGGCGGCGAGCAACTCGGCCTCTGTGAAAATAACGACATCGAAGACGATCTCCACCGAGTCGCGCAGGTTGCCGTGCAGCGTGATGTTGCGGATGTCAACCAGGCCGGTGCCGTTGGCGCCGCCCGTTTGCAAGCTTGAGTCTTCGGACTCCGGGGGTCGCGAGACGATGTTCAGCCCGCCGACGTAAGGCGGCAGGTCGAGTGTGAAGCTCAGGCCGAAGGCCGTTTGGCCGCCGTTGTTGGCAAGCATTGCCCGGTAGCGCAGGACATCGCCAGGCTCTGCGAAGCCGCCGTTAAGATCCTCAACCGAAAGAACCGGGTCGGCAATGTCCGGCGCCCGTACGGTAAGACAAGGGTCGGTCGGATCGGTAACGAAAGGCTCGATCTCCCGGCTGTCCACCGTGGCCGTTGAGCAAAGCGAGGCGCCGTCGGGCTGGTCGTCGGCCACTCGTGCCTGGAAACGGATTTCGCGGTCGCGGTTGGCATCCCAGCGGATTCTACCAAGCGAAAGCCCGCCCGCGCTATGCAGCGGACTGAGGCCGCCGACATCGGCCTGCGGCGCTCCATCTACATAGGTAGTGCCCGGGACGTATTCGAGCCCGGCCGGCAGCGTGTTCCAGACCTTGACGTCATTGGCATCGGCGTTGCCGTCGTTCTGCACGCGGATAGTCAGCCAGACATTCTCGCCGCGCCCGGCATAGGGACGATCGAACCAGATAGCGGTGTTGTCTTTTGAAAACAGCGGTGCGACCGTGTCGAGCGAAACCACCATCCAGCCGAGAAAGAAGCTCTCGCCGCCTCCCTCCGGATCTGGCTGGCAGGCCGGATTGTTGTAAGAGACGCAGCCGTCGCCCGAGCCTACCTCGATGCCGGCCGTCGTCTGACCGGGCTGGATAAGGTTGAATCCCGTCTGGCCGATGTCGATCACGTCGATATCGACGCCCGTCAGCGACGTCGAGCCGTTGAACAGGTTGTCGGGGGCCATGGCGTCGTCGTAGAGCTTGGTCCCGTTGAACTTCATGTAGTCGTAGCAGGTGGTGCAGTTGGTCTGGGGAGGAATTCCGAGCTGATCGTCGCCCTCGAGGGCGAAGTACATAAGCTTGCCGCGCGCGGGATTGCCGACCTGGAAGCCGTCCAGGCTGAAGTTGGTAACGCCCGGGGTCGGGTTGTTGATGCCGCAGCCGGGATTGTATGAGTCTTCGTCGAGTTGCAGAAAGCCGTCGTAAATGATGATGTCACGCGGGGTGATGCCCTCGGGCTCCGAGTAGACCAGCACCAGCGACCAGGCGGCGTATTTGCTCTGGGCGAAGCAGGGCCCGTTGGCGGGATCGCTCGAGTTGTAGTCGCCCGCAAGCGCCTGGACGTCGCCGACTGTGTAAAGGCCGTTGAAGCCGCAGGCGCTCTGATGGCCGGCGAGGAGTGAGGTGATATCGGCCCGGCAGTAGAAGAACCCGCCCATGCTGGGAACCGTGTAGCACTGATCGGCCATGACGTCGTTTATGAAATGACCGTCGGCCAGAGTGATGTCCGCCGTGTCGTCGGTAGTGAGATCGGTGGAGCCGGTCCAGAAGAGGTAGGCGTGTTCGAGCGCGCCGTCGCAGGGAAAGCCGCTGATAAAGGCGTCCGAAGACTGTTGCAGCAGGTTGTTGACCTCCTCGTTGCTGGGATCCGTAGGCACCATCAGAGTATTGCCCGCGGCCAGGACGTCCCCATAGACCTTGTGCGATGCGATCTGCGCAGGCGCGCTGCCCGCCACTGTGGCCAGGGCCGGACGGGCAAGGCAAGCGAGTGTGAGCAGCACACAGATCCGCGACGCGGGCTTCAGGTGCTTAGGAAGATATTTTTCAACTCGCATGAAGTTGTTCAGGTCCCAACCGATAGATTCAATAATACATACTAGTTATCGGCACGTGAGGCTGTCAACTGTACCGCGATCAATAGTTTTCAGGGCTTTTTTTGGGCTACGGGTTTACGAGGCCATCAGAATTTGCGACATGAGATACGAATGAGTAAACTACTTTTTCAGCTTGGCGAAGAATGTCAAATCGACGCCGGGCACGGGTCTTACGGTTCTTTTCCAGGTCTTGTAACCCTTCATCTCGACCTCGAGTTCCGAGACGTCCTTGGCCAGCATCTTGACCGCCAGGGGGGTCTTACTGCTGAGTGGGTAGCCGTTTACGGTTACCTTGGCTCCCTCCGGCTCGGACTCGACGTGCGCCAGGAGGCGCCCGCGGGCTTCGTCCGCGCCTACCTGCAGCGAGAGGTCTAACTGGATCGTCTGGCCCCCGGTTAACTTGAACCGTTCGAAGGCCGACTGCATGCCCTTCTTCTCCAGCAGGATTACGTGATCGAGACCGGCGGCCACCTTGCTCAGCGTGCTGGGTGTCTTTTTGCCGGTGGATATTCCGTCCAGGTAGATAAGCGCCCTGGGGGGTTTGCTTTTCACCTGGATTTCGCCGAAGCCCTTTCCATCGGCTCCTGCGATTATGGGCGCGCCCGACATCCTGGCCTTCAGGGCGGCCCCCTTGCTCAGCACCGCTTCGAAGAACAACGGCTTGCGGGTGTCTGTCAGGGTGAATTTCTTTTCCCAGGCGGGCAAGCCTGGCAACGAGACCTTCAAGGTGTGCTCGACAGCGGGCTCGATGCTGCCGATCTCGGTCGGGGTCTGGCTTGGCAGGCGGCTGTCGTCGTAGTAGACGTCAGCGCCCGATGGAATCGACTTGACCTCTACCCTTCCGGTCTTGGGAGCGTTCGACGTTTGTTCGGTGTCGCGGAACATATAAATCAGACCGCCGGCCAAGACCGCTAGTACCAGGAAGACCAGCACCAGAAAACCCTTGCCGCGCTTGCCTGCGGGCATGATCTCGTCGGCGTAGGGATCCGGTTCACCCGCAAGCCGCTCGCCCGCCAGCGGGTCGACGATCTCAGCAGCGGGTTGGGCGCCGGTGTCGAAAGACATTAGCGAATCAGGTTGCTCCGTCTCGAACGGCGACTGCCCGGGTTGTGCCCGGTCTTGTCGCGTGCTCACCACGGGTGCGTCGTGCAGCAGTTCCATGCCCGGCGGAGGCTTGGGTGGCGGCGCCTTGGGCGGCGGCCGGCCGCTGTCGGGCGAGATCTGCAAGACGGGGTCGGTCCTCTTCATCTTGCTCCCCGGAAAACCCGGCTTTCCGGCCGGCGTGTATTCAGAGGAGGGAGTGAACTCGGGCCCGGCGTCTGATTGCGTGCCGCTAATGCGGCCGGTTTCGCCGGTCGAGTCGCTGCCGCTGCCGGCATCGCCGAAGAACATGTCTAAAAAGGCCACCAGGTCGGGCCCCTCGTCCTTGGCCGCTAAGACGGCGCCTTCGAGGTTTGCGGCCTTGGCATGCTCCAGCGCCCTGTTACGCGCTTCGAGCTTGTCGGCGAACATGTCTGCCATGAACCTGGAAATAAAGATCGAGTTCGACTTGAGACTCTTGGCCAGCAGGTAGTCATCCAGGGCCATCTGCATTTCCTGGGCGGTCTGGTAACGATCATCCTTGTTGGGAGCCAGCGCCCGCATGACGATGTCCTGCAATTCGGCGTCGATCTCGGGGCTCACGGATTGCGGCGGCCGGACGTCTCCCGCCGCTACCGCCTTTAAAGTGTCCAGGTCGCTCTTGCGCTTGAACAGCCGCGTCCAGGTCAAAAGCTCGTACATCACCACTCCGGCGGAGAAGACGTCCGAGCGCCCGTCGATATCCATGCCCCGACACTGCTCGGGAGACATGTAGGCGTGTTTGCCCTTGACCCGCCCGGGGATGGTCGTCGAAATCTCGGATCGTGCCTTGGCAATGCCGAAATCCACCAGCTTCACACCGCCCTCGAAGGAGACGATGATGTTGTGCGGACTGACGTCGCGGTGAACGATACCACCTTTCTTCCCGTCGAGATCGGTCTGCTGGTGCGCGTAGTGCAGCCCGTCCATCACCCCCGAAAAGATCTTTACGATGTGCTCGTTTGGAATGCGCTGCTTCTTTTTGGCGCAGCGCCTGACGAGCGACTTGATATCCTCGCCGTGGATATACTCCATGGCAATGAAGAATACGTCCTGGTCCTGACCGAGATCGAATATCTGGACGATGTTCGGGTGATTGAAACGCGCGGCCAGTCGGGCCTCGTCTAAGAACATCTGCACGAAGCGCTCCTGGCTGGCCAGGTGCGGCAGGATCTTCTTGATCACCAGGACTTTTTCGAACCCCTGGACGCTCGTCTGGCGAGCAAGGAAAACCTCTGCCATGCCTCCGACGGCCAGGCTCTTGAGGAGTTCGTACCTGCCAATATGATCGAGGGACAACCTTTCCCCTCCGCCATGCCGGCCATTAAACCAGCATACATAGTAGTAGTTACTGACTCACCTGTCAAAAAAGCAATTTTATCGCGCACCTATTCCTGGATGCGCTCGGCCAGCCTGACACCCTTTATCTTTTCGATCTTCCTGACGAGCGAGGTCAATTGATCCAGATCGGTAACCGAAAGCTTGATGGTGCAGTTGGCCATGCCACCCATCTCGGCCCTGGCATTCACCTGGCTGATGTTGATACCGGCGTCCGAAAGCACCGAGGTTACGTTGGCCAGCAGCCCGGGACGATCTTCGCAGCGGATGCGAACGCCCACGGTGTGCCGGGCGGAATGATCGGCATCCCAGTGGACGTCGATGCGCCTGTCTGGATCGGAGTCGTGCACGCGCTTGCATTTACTGGTGTGAACGGTTATTCCGCGCCCGCGAGTGATCACGCCGACGAGGTTGTCGCCCGGGATTGGATTGCAGCACTTAGCGAAGCGAATCATGACGTCGTCCATTCCCTCGACCAGGATTCCACTTTTGGACTTGCGCCCCGGTCTCTTGAAGACCTGGGCGATCCTGGAAGGACGCGTCTCCTCGATGGCCTCGATGGCCTGATCCCGCTGCTCGGGCGACAGCAGAAGCTCGACCACCTTGCTGGCGCTTGTTTTCCCGTATCCCAGCGCGACCAGCATCTCATCGGTGTTCCTGAAACCAAGCTCTTCGGCGACCTTGCCAATATCTCCCGTGCGCCATTTCCGGTTGAGGCTGATCCGGTGACGCTTGCACTCTTTCTGCAGCAGCTCGCGGCCGATTTCCTCCGAGCGCTTGCGCTGCTCTGCGCGCACCACGCTTCGAATTTTATTGCGCGCCCTCGATGTCTTTACGAACGATAGCCAATCCTTGCTCGGGTTCTGGCGCGGATTGGTCAAGATCTCGACGGTATCGCCGTTTTTCAGCTTCTGTCGCAGGGGTGCAATCTTGCCGTTGATGCGTGCTCCGACGCAGCGATGCCCAACTTCGGTGTGTACGGCGTAGGCGAAATCCAGGGCCGTTGCTCCTTGCGGCAGCGCCTTGACGTCTCCCTGGGGCGTGAAGGCGAACACCTCGTCGCTGAAAAGATCGACCTTGACGTTTTCTAAAAACTCGGCCGGGTCCTTGACGTCGCGTTGCTGATCGAGCATCTCGCGTAGCCAGGCGAACTGCTTCAACTCGCTATTCTGCCGGAACTTGCCCCCGACGCCTTCCTTGTAAGCCCAGTGGGCCGCGATGCCGTGCTCGGCGACCTGGTGCATCTGCCTAGTGCGAATCTGTATCTCGACTCGCTCTCCGTAAGGCCCGAGAACAGTCGTGTGCAACGACTGGTAGCGGTTTATCTTGGGCATGGCGATGTAGTCCTTGAAACGCCCGGCAACCGGCTTCCAGAGGGCATGGATCAACCCCAGGACCCGGTAGCAGTCGCCCAGGCTTCCGACAATGATGCGGAAGGCGATGATGTCGTAGATCTGCTCGAAGTCGATGCTCTTATTGTTCATCTTGCGGTAGATGCTGTAGTGGTGCTTAAGGCGGCCCGAAATGGTGGCCTCGATATTGTTCTCATCGATGATGGTGTGGCGCAGAAAATTTGCCACCTCTTCGATGTAACTCTGCTGCTCTTTCTCCATCTTCTCGAGTTTTGTGGATATTCCCATGTACTGCTCGGGGTGCAGCCAGCGGAAAGACAGGTCTTCGAGTTCCCGCCGCATCCAGTGAATACCGAGGCGATTGGCAAGAGGGGCATATATCTCGACTGTCTCCGAGGCGAACTCTTCACGCCGGTCGACCTCGACGAACTCAAGTGTGCGCATGTTATGCAAGCGGTCGGCCAGCTTGACCATGATCACCCTCAGGTCTTCGGACATGGCAACCAGCATCTTGCGCACGTTTTCGGCCTGGCGTTCCTCGCCCGAGGTGAAAGTGATCTTCGACAGCTTGGTCACACCCTCGACAAGGAAGCGAACGGTCTTGCCGAAGAGATCCTCGATTTCCTCCGGCTTAGCCAAATTGTCATCCAGCGTATCGTGCAACAAGCCGGCCACCACGCTGGGCTCGTCCAAATTGAGCTGGGCGATGATGTGGGCTACCTCGAGCGAGTGTGCCAGGTAGGGCTCGCCCGAGTACCTGACGCGTCCCTGGTGTACGTTGGCCGAGTAGACATAGGCCTTCTTGACGAAGTCCACGTCGGTCTCCGGGCTGTGCGACCGCATCTGGTCGATTATGTCCTGAAGTCGTATCATCCAGTCCGCTCGGGCCATGTCTAAAACATGCCGGCACCGGGAGTCCAGTGTTTTCTGATCGATGGAATAGTCGTTGCTGACAAAACATATTTCTCTTGACCGTGTCCGGCAGCCGTAATAATCGTCTGCGACAGATGATGCAGCACTTTCTTTTGGGAGAAATAGACATGCCTATCGTGCCCCGCAAGGTTTTCTTGACCAAAGGTGTCGGCCGACACAGGGAAAAGCTGGCCTCGTTCGAGTTGGCCCTGCGCATGGCCAAAATTGAGAGGTATAATATCGTAAACGTCTCAAGCATCCTGCCGCCGAACGTAAAGATTACCTCACGCGGAAGGGCCAGCGCAGAGTTGAAAACGGGCCAGATTCTCTACTGCGTGGCAAGCCGCGCCCAGACGAACGAGCCTAGTCGTCTGATGAGCGCATCCATCGGTATCGCCATCCCGGCCGGTCGTCAGGCCTACGGCTACATCAGCGAGCATCACGCCTTCGGTCAAACGGAGCGCCTTGCCGGCGACTACGCCGAAGACCTGGCCGCCTCGATGCTGGCCTCGACGCTGGGTGTTCATTTCGACCCCGACCAGGCCTATGACAAGAGGCGCGACATTTTCTTGATGAGCAAGAAGATCGTACGCACCAGGAGCATCACCCAGTCGGCCCGGGCCGACAAAAACGGGCTATGGACAACGGTCTTGGCCGCCGCCGTCCTGCTCGATTGATCGCGAGGCCCAGCCAAGCTATGTCCCCTTTCGTGTTCGGAGCGCTCGACGACGAACTGTGCGCTTATTCCTCGGCGCGCGCGGCCCTGCTGCCGGTACCCTACGACGGCACGACCAGCTACAAGACGGGCACGCGCGAGGGCCCCGCGGCCATCATTGCCGCCTCCCAGGCCCTGGAGTTATTTGACGAGGAATTGCTATTCACGCCCGCCGCCGCCGGCATCGCCACGCTTTCGCCGGTCGAGCCCGACGCGCGAGGGCCACAGCAGACGGTTGCGGCCATTGCCCGGGCGGCCGCTCGACCGCTCAGCGACGGCAAGTTCACAGTCGCCGTGGGTGGCGAACACACCATCTCGCTAGGTTGCCTGCAGGCCCACCGGGATCTGGATGGTGACATCCACGTCCTGCAGATCGACGCCCACGCGGACCTGCGTGACAGCTACCAGGGCAGCCCCTATTCCCACGCCTGCGTCATGCGGCGGGCGCTTGCTGAATTTCCCATCGTCCAGGTCGGCCTGCGGTCGTTGTCGGCGGAGGAGCACGAATTGATCGAAGAACGGGATCTGCGGCCCTTCTCGATGAATGTCATCCGTGCCACCCCCGGCTGGATGGACGAAGTCATCGAACGCCTGGGCCCCAAGGTGTACCTGACGCTGGACCTCGACGGCCTCGATCCTTCGGTGTGCCCCGGTGTCGGAACCCCCGAGCCCGGCGGGCTCGGTTGGTACGAACTGATCGATTTGCTGAGACGTGTTTTCTCGCGGCGCGATGTGGTCGGGGCGGACGTTGTCGAATGCCTGCCGCTACCCGGCCAGCATGTGACCGAGTTTATCGCCGCCAGACTGATCTACAAGCTGTTCGCCTATCATTTTGCACCCGCTCGCGGCCGCAAGGAGTGAGATACCGGTTTGCCGGAATGCCACTTACTTGCTATTTTTCTCGCACGCCCCCTTGACAACCCGGATCGTGGTGCTTATTTGTTGCTGCCAGAGTCAAAAAACCAAAGAAGGAAAGGAGAGAACTATTATGAAGATCAGACCGTTGCACGATCGGGTACTGGTCAAACGAGTGGCCGGTGAAGAAATGACAAAGGGCGGAATTATTATCCCGGAAACAGGCAAGGAGAAGCCTGCCGAGGCCAAGGTGATCTCGGTCGGCCCAGGCCGGCGCGCAGATGACGGCTCGCTAATCAAGATGGACGTCAAAAAGGGCGACAATATCTTGTTTGCCAAGTACTCGGGCAACGAGATCAAGCTCGACGGTGAAGAGCACCTGATCCTCCGCGAGGACGAGGTTCTCGCCGTAATCGAGAAGTAAAGGAGACCAGTCATGGCAGCGAAACTTATGAAATACCGCGGGGATGCGCTTGCGTCTTTGCTTGCCGGAGTCAACAAGCTGGCCAACGCCGTCAAGGTGACTCTCGGTCCCAAGGGCCGCAACGCCCTGCTTGACAAGTCATGGGGCTCACCCACCATAACCAAGGACGGCGTCACCGTCGCCAAGGAAATCGAGTTGGAGGACAAGTTCGAGAACATGGGCGCCCAGATGCTCAAGGAGGTGGCCTCCAAGACGTCCGACGTCGCCGGTGACGGAACGACCACGGCCACCGTCATCGCCCAAGCCATTTTCCGCGAGGGTTGCCGCCTGGTCGCCGCCGGCCACGATCCGATGGATATCAAGCGCGGCATCGACGACGGCGTCGGCGTCCTGATCGACGCCCTGCGGAAATCCTCCCAGAAGATCCACAGTCCCAAGGAAATCGCCCAGGTCGGGACAATCTCGGCCAACGGCGACGCCACCATCGGGGCCATCATCGCCGAGGCCATGGACAAGGTCGGCAAGGAAGGCGTCATCACGGTGGAAGAGGCCAAGGGCCTCGAGACAACGCTCGACCTGGTAGAGGGTATGCAGTTCGACAGGGGCTACCTGTCGCCGTACTTCGTGACCAATCCCGAGAAGATGATGGTCGAACTGGAAGAACCATACATCTTCATCCACGAGAAGAAGCTCGGCAACATGAAGGACATGCTTCCGTTGCTGGAGCAGGTGGCTCGCGCCGGCAAGCCGCTTTTGATCATCGCCGAGGACATCGAGGGCGAGGCCCTGGCCACGTTGGTGGTCAACAAGCTGCGCGGCACGCTCGCCTGCGCCGCGGTCAAGGCGCCCGGCTTCGGAGATCGGCGCAAGGCCATGCTGGAGGATATCGCCATTCTCACGGGTGGGCAGATGTTCGCGGAAGAATTGGGCATCAAGCTCGAAAACATCAGTCTCAAAGACCTGGGCAGTTGCAAGCGGCTCACTGTCGACAAGGACAACACGACCATCATCAGCGGCTCGGGCAAGCAGGGCGACATCGCCGGGCGCATCAAGCAGATCCGCACACAGATCGACGACACTACCAGCGACTATGACAAAGAGAAGCTGCAAGAGCGTCTGGCCAAGCTGGCTGGCGGTGTGGCCGTCATCCGGGTAGGCGCCGTGAGCGAGACCGAAATGAAGGAGAAAAAGGCCAGGGTCGAGGATGCGCTCAATGCAACCCGGGCTGCAGTCGAGGAAGGCATCGTGGTAGGTGGCGGCGTGGCCTTGCTGCGGGCGCAGGACAAGCTCAAAAAGATGGAGGTTAGCCCCGAGCGCCAGGCGGGCGTCGACATTCTCGCCAAGGCCATCGAGGAGCCGCTGCGCCAGATCGCCATCAACACGGGCCTGGAAGGGTCCGTGGTGCTCGAGAAGGTGCGCGAGGGCAAGGGTGACTTCGGATTCAATGCCCAGACCGAGAAATACGGCGACCTGATCAAGGCCGGCGTGCTCGATCCGACCAAAGTCGTCAGAACCGCGTTGCAGAACGCGGCCAGTGTCGCCAGCATGATGATCACCACAGATGTGATGATCAGCGAGAAGCCCGAGAAGAAAGAGTCGATGCCGGCAGGTGGCGGCATGGGCGGCGGCATGGGCGGCGGCATGGACGGCATGGGTTATTGACCTAGAGTTATAAATCGAAGTAACGTCCGGGAAGACAAGTGTGTCTTCCCGGTTTTTTTTTAGAATATGCTTGCACGGAAGCCGTATGTGAACATATTAGTAGTTGCAAGCTGTCTTTTCGGGGACCGGAAACAGAGAGGCCTGGATGAGCGACGAAGAAAAAAACATGGCGGGTGAAAAAGATGGCATACCGAGGCAGCTTGCTATTCTTCCTGTGCGTAACACCGTGCTCTATCCGTCGGTAGTCTTGCCCCTGATGATTGCCAGGGGTCGCTCGGTGAAGCTGGTCGACAGTGTCCTGAGCGGCAACCGCCTGCTGGGAGTGGTGGCCCAGAAAGATCCATCCAAGGAAGATCCGGGAGAGGACGACCTCTATCACATGGGTTCGGTCGGAACCATCCTGAAAATGCTGAAGTTTCCAGACGACAGCATCAGAGTACTGGTAAGGGGAATCCAGCGCATCAGGATCAAACGTTTCATCTCCGACGATCCTTTCTTCACGGCCGAGATCGAGCCCCTGGAGAACATCCTGGCTCCCGGCGTCAAGGTCGATGCCTTAGTGCAGAACATCCGCCAGCAATTCAGCATACTGATCGAGAACTCTCCCATTTTGCCTGGTGAAACCCAGATAGCGGCCCAGAACATCGATGATCCCGGCATGCTGGCGGATTTCGTTGCCACCAATCTCAATCTGAAGCTCGAGGATATGCAGTCCGTGCTTCAGGTGCTCGATATTAACGAACGTCTCGAAAAAGTCGCGCACCTGCTCGGCCGTGAGATCCAGGTGCTCGAATTGGGCAGTAAGATCCAGGACGAGATCAAGAGCCAGATAGATCAGAGCCAGCGCGACTACTACCTCCGGCAGCAGATGAAGGCCATCAAGAAGGAGCTGGGAGAAGACGAATCTTCCTCGCGCGAAACCGAAGAGATCGAGAAGCGTATCATCGATGCGGGCATGCCCGAAGAGGCGCGCAAGGAAGCCGACAAAGAGCTTGCCAGGCTCAGTCGCATGCACCCGGAAAGCGCCGAGTACACGGTCGCGCGTACTTATCTCGACTGGCTGTGCGAGCTGCCGTGGTCCAAGAGCACTAAGGACAACCTCAATATCGACCAAGTCCATGCAGTGCTCGACGAGGATCACTATGCTCTCGATAAACCCAAGGAGCGAATCCTCGAGTACCTGGCCGTGCGCAAGCTCAAGGACGACATGAAGGGACCGATCCTGTGCTTCGTCGGGCCTCCCGGCGTGGGCAAGACCTCGCTCGGCCGCTCCATCGCCAGGGCCATGGGCCGCAAGTTCGAGCGCATGAGCCTGGGAGGGGTGCGCGACGAAGCCGAGATACGGGGACACCGCAGGACCTACGTCGGCGCCTTGCCGGGCAGGATTATCCGCTCCATGCGTAAGACCGATTCAAACAACCCGCTGATCATGCTCGACGAAATCGACAAGCTGGGCGCCGACTTCCGTGGCGACCCCACCTCGGCGCTTCTGGAAGTCCTGGATCCGGAACAGAACTTCAGCTTCACGGATCACTATCTCGATCTGCCTTTCGACCTGTCGCGGGTGCTTTTCATCACGACGGCCAACCTGCTCGACCCGATTCCCAGCCCGCTCATGGACCGTATGGAGGTACTCGAACTGCCCGGCTACATCGTCGAGGAGAAGATCGAGATCGCCAGGCGGCACCTTGTTCCCAAGCAGCTAGAGGCGCATGGCATCAGCCGGGACCACCTGGCCTTCTCCGATGCCGCCATACAGAAGATCGTCGAGTCATATACGCGTGAGGCCGGCGTTCGCAACCTCGAGCGCGAAATTGCCAACGTCTGCCGCAAGATTGCGATGCGCGTGGCCACCGGCCACGAAGAGAGCGTCGGCGTGGAGCCGGCCGATCTACACAAGTACCTGGGCCCCGAGAAGTTCATGCCGGAACTGGCCGAGAGGACAGACATCCCGGGCGTCGCCATCGGGCTGGCCTGGACGGCCGTCGGAGGCCAGATCCTGTTCATAGAGGCGACACGCATGCCGGGGGGCAAGAAGCTTTCGATCACCGGCAAGCTGGGCGAGGTGATGAACGAATCCGCCCAGGCCGCCTTCAGCTACATCCGCTCGCATGCCAGCGAGCTGGGCATAGACGAGAACTTTTTCAACAAGTACGACATTCACGTGCACGTCCCGGCGGGAGCCATCCCCAAGGACGGCCCCTCGGCGGGCATCACCCTGGGAACGGCCATGGCGTCGTTGTTGACCGATCGTCCGGTGATGCCCGACCTGGCGATGACCGGCGAGATAACCCTGCGGGGCAAGGTGCTTCCGGTCGGCGGCGTCAAAGAAAAGATCTTGGCGGCCGCCCGAAGTGGAATCTCGCGCGTGATTCTCCCGGCCCGCAACAAGAAGGATCTGGAAGACATTCCCCCAAAGGTTCTCGAAAAGCTGCAGATTATTTTCGTCGAGAACTTCCACGAGGTTCTCGAAGTAGCCTTGCAACCCAAGAAGAAATCCGCTAATCGCCGCAAGGCCCCCACGGAACATACGCCTACAGAGCCAAAGAACCGCCCCCAGCAGCCTACAACCTGACAAGCTCGTAATCGCTTGTTCCCAAGCCGGTTTCTTCCGCGAATGCGAGGATTCGCCTGTAGTCGACATCGTAAACAGCCCGCCAGGGATCTCCAATGCATCCTGTGGCCTTGCTCAACGGAGAGGGTGGAGTTTTTGCAACCAGGTCGATCGAGGCCGCGTCCAGGGCCACGGGATCGAGCGATGCGGCAAAACCTACGTCGGGCACGAAGGGCGTGTCGTTCCAGTCACAGCAGTCGCAATCGGGGGTCACCTGGATGATGAAATTCAGGTAGCCTACCCTTCCGGGCTTGTCACGAACCGCGGCGTAGGCATACTCGGAAGTCTTACGCTGGATCGCTTCCGTCGACGTTCTCCAGTTGATCGGAATGGCCTGATGTGGACAAGCGGACGTGCATTCACCGCAGCCGATGCAGCGCTCCTGGTCTATCAGGGCGACTTTCTTGCCCCGTGGCCGAGATGCGTTGCGCGGGACCATCTCGATGCAACGCTCGGGACATCTCGTAACGCAGATAGCGTCTCCCTGGCAAACTTTCGGATCCACACATGGATGCACATCGGAATGCAAAACCTGCTTGCCCGCCGGTACCGCGCATCCCATCCCCAGGTTTTTCAAAGCACCGCCGTAACCGAAGAGCATATGTCCCTTAACATGACTGCAGACAATCATCGCGTCCGCCTCAATGATTGCACTAGCGATCCTGGCCTCCCCCACCGACGATCCCGGCAGATCCACCCTGCGAAAGTCCCGTCCGAGCAGGCCGTCGGCTACGACAAGCGGCGCTCCAATGGTCTCTGCGGTGAAGCCGTTGATGGCGGCAGCTCGAAGGTTTTCTACGGCATTGCGCCGCATGCCCGAATACAGGGTGTTGGTGTCCGTCACGAATGGTAACCCGCCGGCATCCTTGACTAATCCAACGACGGCCCTGATGTATGGCGGAGCCAAGAAGCCCACGTTGCCCGGTTCGCCCCAGTGTATCTTAACGGCTACCTTGTCCCTGGAGTTGATCAACCTGCCAAAGCCCGCGTGTTTGAAGAGCGACCGAACTTTATCGAGCCTGTTTTTCTTGGCGCTGGATCTAGCGTCGTGAAAAAACACCTTGCTGGACATGGGCACCCTCAGTGGCAGTCAATCGGCCGCTAATCTACGCACCATTCATCCTGAGATGCAAACATGAAAAAAGAACCTTGACATGCCGGACAACATGATTATTTTTACGACGTGGAGTTCTTCGTCTGAAAATACGCAACTATTTCGGAGGGTTGAGATGAGTAAGTGCATTGGAATCGATCTCGGCACGACCAACTCGGTAGTCGCAGTCATGGAGGGTGGTGTTCCCAAGATCATCACCAACGAGGAAGGCAGCCGCACCACGCCTTCCGTGGTCGCCTACCAGAAAGAGGGCGAGATACTCGTCGGCCAGGTCGCCCGGCGCCAGTCTATCACCAACCCCGAAAACACGGTCTACAGCATCAAGCGCTTCATGGGCCGCAAGTTCAGCGAGGTCAGCGAGGAAATCAAGCTGGTGCCCTACAAGGTGATTAAGGCAGCCAACAACGACGCCCATGTGCAGGTCATGGGCAAGACGCTGACCCCACCCGAGATCAGTGCCAAGATTCTCCAGAAGCTGAAGCGGGCGGCAGAGGCCTACCTGGGATCCGAGGTCACAGAGGCCGTCATTACCGTACCGGCCTACTTCAACGACAGTCAACGCCAGGCGACCAAGGATGCCGGCACCATCGCCGGCCTAGACGTCAAGCGTATAGTCAACGAACCCACAGCGGCGGCCTTGGCCTACGGCCTCGACAAGAAGAAAGACGAGGTCATAGCCGTATACGACTTCGGCGGCGGCACTTTCGATATCTCGATTCTTGAGGTCGGCGAGAATGTCGTCGAGGTCATATCGACTAATGGCGACACCCATCTCGGAGGCGACAACATCGATCAGCGCGTCATCGACTATCTGGTAGCGGAGTTCAAGAAAGACCAGGGCATCGACGTTTCCGGGGACAAGATGGTCATCCAGCGTCTCAAAGAAGCCTCCGAGAAGGCCAAGATCGAACTCAGTTCGGCTCTCGAGACGGATATCAACCTGCCTTTCCTGACCGCCGACCAGAGCGGCCCCAAGCACATGAACTTGAAGCTCACCCGGGCAAAGCTGGAATCCCTTTGCGAAGACCTGATCATGAGTTCCTTCGGTCCGCTTAAAAAGGCCCTCGACGACGCCAAGAAGAAGCCTGGTGATATTGACGAGGTAGTCATGGTCGGCGGCTCTACAAGAATCCCGCGCGTCCAGGAAGAAGTGAAGAAGTTCTTTGGCAAAGAGCCCAACCGTTCGGTCAATCCCGACGAGGTCGTTGCCGACGGAGCCGCGCTGCAGGCCGGTGTCCTGTCCGGCGACGTCAAAGATCTGCTGCTTTTGGACGTCACGCCGTTGTCTTTGGGAATCGAGACGCTGGGCGGCGTCATGACCAGGCTGATCGAGCGCAACACCACGATTCCCACGCGCAAGAGCGAGATATTCTCTACCGCCGCCGATGGGCAGACGTCGGTTGAGGTTCATGTTCTCCAGGGCGAGCGTGAGATGGCGGCCGACAATCGCACCCTGGGCAAGTTCATGCTGGACGGCATTCCCCCATCCCCGCGCGGCATGCCGCAGGTAGAGGTCACCTTCGACCTCGACGCCAACGGTATCGTGAACGTCAGCGCCAAGGACAAGGCCACCGCGCGCGAACAGCACATCACCATCACTGCTTCCAGCGGCATGAACAAGAATGATATCGATCAAAAGGTCAAGGAGGCCCAGATACACGCCGAAGACGACAAGAAGCGCCGCGAGGAGATCGAAGTCAGGAACCGGGGCGACCAACTGGCATACCAGACCGAAAAGACACTCGCCGAGTACAAGGAAAAGCTCCCAGCGGATGTGGTTTCGACCATCGATGCCCGGCTCAAGGATCTCAAGGAAGCCCTTTCGAAGGGCGAGGCGGAATCCATTAAAAAGGCCTCCGACGATTTGATGCAGGCCAGCCAGAAAATGGGCGAGGCCCTTTACCAGGGTGTTTCCGGTGCAGGAGCCGGGGCTGCTCCTCCTCCTCCGGGAGCCGGCGCTTCAGCGAACCCCGCTGGAGCCGCGCCGCATGGTGACGCGTCGTCGAGTGACGGGGATGTCATCGACGCCGAGTACAAGGAAACCAACGACTGACACCGGCCGCCATGCATCCGGCAGAAGGATCGGCTTGAGCACCCGCGTAGCAGATCAGCTCGAATACCACGGACCTGCGGGAACGAGCAGGGTCCTGATCGTCGACGATGAGGACGTGGTGCGCCTCGTTCTCGAAGAGGCCCTGGGAAATTCGTTTGCGCTGGCTCTTACCAAGACCGCCGAAGAGGCCGTGCCATTTCTCACCAGGCAGCCGCCGAACATTATGCTGGTCGACAAGAATCTGCCGGGCATGTCCGGCGTCGACCTGCTGAAGCAGGTCAAGGCGCTCGATCCCGAGATTGAGGTCATCATCATTACCGGCTATGCCTCGCTGGAGAGCGCCATCGAGGCAATGCGCCTGGGGGCTTACGACTACCTGCTGAAACCATTCGAGGACCTGGCGATCGTCGAAGAGAAAGTGCGCCTGGCCGGCGAGAAGAACGAGCTTTCTGTCGAACGCCGGTTGTTGATGGAACAGGTCCTGGCCTCGAATAAAGAGCTTCACCAGGCCCAGCAGCAGTTGAAGAAGGCATACCTGCAAACTCTGACCAGCATGATAACCGCTCTCGAGGCACGCGATGCCTACACGCGTGGTCATTCCGACAGGGTCGCCGAATACAGCGCGCAGATCGGGTGCGAGATGGGTCTGCGCGGCGACAAACTCACCGATCTCAAAGATGCGGCCAGACTTCACGACCTGGGGAAAATCGGAATACGGGAAGACGTGTTGAACAAGGAAGGCAAGTTGACCGACGAAGAGTACAAACACATTCAGAGCCATCCCGACATCGGCGCCGACATAGTCAGGCACATGGAGGCCTACGCGCACCTGATTCCACTCATCCGTCATCACCATGAACGGATCGATGGCAAGGGTTACCCCGCTGGTCTTTCCGGCGATAATATTCCAATGCAGGCCAGGATCATCGCCGTCGCCGATACCTATGATGCCATGACGTCCAGCAGGCCTTATCGCAATCCGCGCTCTGCCAGTTCGGCGCTGCGCATTATCAGGGAGGTATCGGGCACGCAACTCGATCCCACCGCCGTCGGGGCTTTCCTGATGGCACAGGCGAAGATGGGCGACGATGCAACCGGGAGTGGATCAACGTAGATCGGCCGTGATCCGTTTTTCGCGCCCCGCTTCGATCCTGACCTTTCTTTCTACTTTTTTCTTCAGATCGGAGTTGACCAGGCTGACCTTGTGAGTGCCTTCCAGCAGGCTGATGGGTTTCATGGGTGCCTGACCCACCATCTTGCCGTCGACCCACACATCGGCCCAGGGCCGGACCACGATCAACAGGGTGCCTTTCTTGAAAACGATGTTCTTGACCAGGTGGCGGCCTCGGGCTATGCGCACGGCCAGCGTTTTCGATATCCCCTTGCGCACAACGGCCCTCAGGCGCTGGTTTCCGGCCGGGACCTTCAGGTTGTGAATAGAGCCGCGCCCCAGTTTTCTCCGGCCCAGGAAGATGTCCGCCGGCGGATCGGTGGTGACCGAGAGCAGGCCGGTAGAATGCCGCGGCAGAATGTGCTTGGCCACACGCCGATCGGCAGGCAACTCGTGCCGGACGTCTTCGGGGTTCGGTACGTCGCCGTCCGCTCCCCCATTTCCTGCATCCGGCCAGTCGCTTTTTCTACCATCAGGGATCCCAGGCACCCCCGGTGCGATTGGCGTACTTGACCCGCCCCCATCGATTTGCCGGCTTGCTGAGCCCGCATCGTCAGCTACAATGCCGGAATCTTCTACCCGGCTGGAATTGTTCTTGCCGAGGTAGACAGACACCAGGTACCAGCTGGAAGTTGCCACCAGGATGAAGCTGAAGCCCAGGACGATCCACGACTTGCTGAACTTTTTCTGGACGACTTCGGACGCCGGCGCCAGAAGGTTGCGGGTCGGCTCATGTGGTCGCTTGCCCATGAAGCTCGATCCGTTGATGAATGGTTCTGTCCTCGTAAGTTGAGGGGCTTCCTCTTCTGCCCCCGGCAGATCGTCCATCAGCCTGCTCAAGCGAGCGGCAGACGCCTCGTCCTCATCCGAGCCGTTCTCTCCGAACAGATCGTGCATGTATGTCGACAGGTAGGCCGAAGAAGCGGTCAAACCCGAGGCAAGCATGGTGTCTTCTATGACCAACTGCATCTCGCGGGCCGTCTGAAAGCGCTCGTCGGGATTGGGTGCGAGAGCCTTCATGATGATGGCTTCGACGTCCGCCGGCACCGTTCCGTCGATGCGCGTGGGCTGTGGAACCTGGGCATGCAGGACGGCGTCCAGGGTCGACACCTCGCTCTCACGCTTGAAAAGGCGCCGGCCGGTGACGGTTTCGTACATGACGACGCCCAACGAGAACAGGTCGGCCCGGCCGTCCATCTTCTTTCCGCGTATTTGCTCGGGTGACATGTAGGAGTACTTGCCCTTGAGCACTCCCGATCTCGTCTTGGACGCCATGTGGGCCGCCTTGGCCACACCGAAATCGACGATCTTCACTCCCCCGTCGAACGTCACCAGGATGTTCTGAGGACTGATATCCCGGTGGATTATCCCCGCTGGCTGACCGTCGGGAGTCTTCCAACTGTGGGCATGATGCAGACCCTCGCATACCTCGGCGATAATGCACAGCACGAGGTTGAGCGGTATTTGCCGGCCCAACTCGATGTTGCTAATAAGCAGATCTCTGAGGTCACGACCGTCGACGTGCTCCATGGCGATAAAATAGGTTTCGCCTTCGCGCCCGAGATCGAAGGTCTGGGCGATGTTGGGATGCGTCAGTCCGGCGGCAATGCGGCCCTCTCGCAAGAACATCTCGACCAGTTCGGGATCGTCGGAGTAGGCATCGAGGATGGTTTTGACAACTACACGCTTGGAGAAGCCGGAAATGCCCCTGCGCTCGGCAAGCCAGATCTCTCCCATCCCCCCTACCGCCAGGCGCCGAATAAGGGAATAAGCTCCAAACTGCTCATGGGCTTTAAGTGTTCTTCGCAATGCCTCGAAAAGGTATCAACTATTGAACGGCCAGACAAGGAGATCCGGAACATCAGTATCCCGGAGTGGCGCCAGAACTCACTTCTTGGTGAAGCGCGAGGACCTGTAAAGCCTCTCGTCAACCAGGTTATTGCCGACCAGGAAATAGGCTCTCTCCTGCACCCTCGGTTTGCCGTCTAAAAACACCTGTCCGGGATAGTGCCAGCTGACCCCGAAGATCTTTCGCCCCCGCTTGCGGGCATAAGAGCACTTTCCATCTATCAGCAGGCCTCGAATGTTTGCGACCTTGCACTTTCCATTGTCGAAAAAGATATAATCTCCCGAATCCCGTACGACGAAGGACTTCTTGTTCTTGATGGTGTAGAAATTGTAGACCAGATTGCCTCCGGCGAAAAAGACACGCCGGCCGACTCTCAGGAAGTTGAAATCTTGAAAGGATTGCTCACTCCAGTGCACCTTCATCCGGTCCTTGTCTATAAACGAGATCTTGAAGTGCTTCCGGCTGACCTTGCCGTCCGGGCCGCGTCTCTTCTCGGCCACCTCGCCGTTCTTCCTGATCGTCCAGGTCAGGCGCGTCTTGGCCTCCTTCCAGTCGCAGACCCACCTGCCGCGCAGGCCGGCCAGGATCTTCTTGCTTTGTCCCGCAGACAGCGCCTGTGTCTCGAAGAGCTTGATGTATCGCTGAAGGCCCGGCGCCCACAATTTCTCGGCGGGTTTCTTGCCCGCGTTCACCTTGCAGATATCGATTGCACTGACCGGATTTTCGGCCTTTTCGAGACAAGCGCGTTTATCCTCCTCGAGATTGGCACAGCGTGTCAGGAAGGTTGTGGCCGATTTCTTGTAGTCTGCCTCTATTGTCGATGGGTTACTTATTCCCAGCAACTCCATGGCCGGCTTAATCGCCACAAAACATTTATCTAGAATCTTGTTACACTGCGCCTTGGCGGGGGACTCGACCGGCTCCTTCTTTTTCAGCGGTGTCGCCGGCGCCTTGTCACGTTCGACCGGAGCCTCGTTTACGGCCGTCTGTTTCTCTTTCTTGTCGCAAGCGACCCCAAGCACGAGGGCAATCATAATGACTACTGAACCCATTCGACCCATATGTCAGTCCTCCGATTCCGCGACGCATGCCAGCTTCGCCGGTTGCCGTATTCCCGTCAACAGTAACTTCGAAAGCATTTCGGGAGAAGATCTTTACTGATCCGCCAGCATGGAAGGCTTGTGATTATCCACGCGGGCCAGGCATTCGGAAAGCCACAGGCGACTTAGTTGCCTAAGGCCGAGGTTGTCGGGGAAGCGATTCAGTACTGAAGTGAACGCCTCCGCGGACAGAGCATAGCTGCATTGCTCGAACCGCCAGCGTCCGATCCAGAACCAGGCGTTGGGTTGCAACAACGAATCGTATGGTCCGGATACAAGTCTTGTCAGCAGTTGGATGGCGCCCGGAGTGTCCCCGGTCTCGTGTAGCCGCCCGGCATCCTGGAAGAGCACAAGGCCGCTTTCGAAAATTACACTCTCGAGGTACATCTGCGCAAAGCTCTCACGTCGCAATGTCAGCTCGTTCCAACTCAAGCCGGTAGCACTCTCGAAAGCGCTGGTGTAATCGTGACCCGCCATCAATTCGGCCAGAAGCGATTTTATGGCATTGGTGCCGTGGTTCTGGCTGACGTACTCGAACAGCATTGCATCCGTCAAGTACTCGTCCGCAGGGTATCTCGAACGCCCAACTTCGCAAACGAGTGCACGCGCATCGAGATTGTCCAGAAAGGACGCAGCCACCAAGTTCTTACACCTCTCCCGCAGCTGGCCCGCCCCCCAGACGGCGAAACCCTCCCTGATCCAACGGGGCATGGCGTAGTATCGCTCTGATCCCATCATCTCACGCATGACGCCGTGTATGAACTCGTGGGCCAGTGAAGCTTGGATGTCCATTACACCGGACACCAGTTGCTCGGAGGAAAGGCTGATCAGGTTCACCCGGCCGCTCTGGCCGCGAACCGTCCGGATGGAGGCCCCGAAATGAGGCCTATCCGCGTCGACCAGCCTGATTACGAAGCTTTGGGTGTTTTCGAAAAGGATCCCGGTTCTCTGCCGGGTCGCGCTTATAGCCCGCTCCCTCATATCTTGCAGCGCGCCGATAAGTTCGTCGAAGCGAGGATCGTTGGCGTACCTGCCGGTGTACGATCTGTCAATTCCTTCGAGAATTTTCAGCCGGACTATGGGCAGCGATTCACTCTTAGGCGCGGACATCACAAAGAAAGGCCCAAAGCCCATCGGCAAGAACAGGCCTGTCGCGATAAGCAGCGGAAGTAGCTCGGTTTTTCGGCGCCTCATGGCTATATAAACCTTTGCTCCACTCTTTCATTCTCCCCAGTTTTTAGTATGACATAATATTTTACGGAAAGGTTCCCCGCGTTGACAACTCTTTCGGCTCATGGGAGATTCTGGATACTTCTTGGCCAAGCGAATGGAAGGAAGAAACCCTTGTCATATGATCTGGCTGTCATGGGTGGAACATTGCTCACCGGCCGTCGCCGCCTTCGCGCCGACTTGGGCGTTAGCGGCGGAAAGGTAGCCCACCTCGGTCGTCTGGATCGCAAGGATCGTTCGGCGGCCGGGCGTGTCGTCGACGCCGCCGATTGTCTGGTCATTCCGGGGGCGATTGATCCGCACGTGCACTTCGATCTCACCATCCGCCCCGGCATGACCACCACGGACGACTTCGGCAGCGGCACGCGCGCGGCCGCAGCCGCAGGCGTCACGACCGTCATCGACTACACCGCCCCGCAGCCCGACCAGTCGCCGCTGGATGCCTTCAAGGCGCGTCGCAAGGTCGCCGACGGCGCCGTCAAGGTGGACTATGGCCTGCACAACGTGCTGATCTCCTGGCGCCCGGAATGGCGCGTACAACTTGCAGAACTCGCCAGGCTCGGTTCGCCGTCCGTGAAGATGTTCATGATCTACGCCGAGCGCGGCTGGCAGGCCGACGACGGGATGCTGGTCGAGGTCATGCGGGCCTGCCGCGAACACGGCCTGCTTGCCTGCGTCCATGCCGAGAATGATTCACTGATCAATTACTTTAGCCGACTGGTGCGTGACACCGAGAGCGGCGCCGCGGCCCTGGCCAGTGCCCGCCCCCCTGCCGTCGAGGAAGAGGCCGTTGCCCGGGTCATCAAGCTTTCCGAGATTGCAGGCGCCCGCCTGCATTTGGTTCATCTTTCGACGGCCGGGGCCGCCCGGCTCGTCGGCGCGGCCCGGCGTCGCGGGTTGCGGGTCAGCGGAGAGACATGCCCGCACTATCTCGTCCTCGACAAGAAGCTGCTTGCGGGAAAAAACGGGCAACTGTTCGGGTGCTGCCCGCCGCTGCGCGGTCCGGCCGAGCGGCGCGGATTGTTGCAGGCTTTATCCCGCGGCTGGCTGCAAGCCATCGCAACAGACCATTGCACGTTCAACCGCGCCCAGAAGGAAAGCTGGCAGGGCGACTTCGAGAAGATTCCTTACGGATTGCCGGGCGTGGAGACTTCGCTGCCCATCAGCTACACGCTGGGCCCGGCCAGCGGAAAGCTGTCTCTAAACCAGTGGGTCCGGCTGCATTCCGAGGGCCCGGCGCGTCTGTTCGGCCTCTTCCCAAACAAGGGTACTCTACAGAAAGGCGCCGATGCGGATCTGGTCATATGGGACCCGCATAAGCGGCGCAGCCTGCGTGCGGCAAAACTCCAGACCGTCTGCGACTGGAGCCCCTACGAGGGAAAACGCGTCTCAGGCATGGCGCGCAGGGTTTTCCTGCGAGGAGTCGAGATCGCCCGCGAGGGTAGGTACCTCGATGCTGACCAGGCCGGAAAATACGTCCAGCGCATGACTTGTCGTTGAGTGCCGGTCTACTGGCAGCCCTCGGGGGGGCGGCAGTGATAGGCGAAAATACACTTTTGGGCCAGGCAGGTCGTCACGAAGGGATAGCAATCAGCGTCCGTCCAGCAGGGTTGCTTGTTCAGCCTGCAGCGGCCTATGTTCTGGCCGCCGTTGGTGCCGTCGCAGAGGTTGATCACCCGATCGTCCGGAGCGGGGACGCTGGTGCAGTCGGCATCACTCTGGCAGGCCGGGCTCCATGAGACCGTAGTGGGTACGCACTGGTAGCCCGAGGGACATTCTTCGTTTGTTGTGCAGGCTACCCAGCAGTAGGCGATATTTCCGCTGCGCACGCAAACGTTGGCCGGGTCGTTGCAGGGACCGATGCCGGTGTCTTCCCCGCACTGATCGCAGGTCGGACTGCAGTCCTTGACGCAGTGCGGATCCTGCGGCGCCACGCAGGCGTGCGTCTGCGCCACGCAGACGTCCCCGAACTCGCAGTAACTGTTGCTCTCGCACAGGCCCAGGCGGCACTCTCCCGAGACGCACACCTCGCGCTTCTCGAGATCGCAGTCGGCGGTCTCGCGGCAGCCCAGCCGGCAGAGGTTGTTTTCGCAAATCTGTCCGATCTCACACTGGAAATCGGTCGTGCACGAATTGGCCCCGATGCACTCGCCGGAGTCGATGTCGCAGACGGTGCCCGTGGCGCAGTCGTAGTTGGAGAAGCACTCCGTTTTGCGCTGGCAAGATCCGCCGGCGTTGCATACCTCGCCGGGGGCGCAGGCTTCGTCAGATTTACACACGCAGCGGTAGTCACGCGTGTCACAGCGCTCGTACTGCGCGCAGTCGCTATCGCGCTTGCATTCTCCCTCGAAAGTGCTCGAACTTTTGCACCCCGGAATCAGGCCGTAAAAAGCGAGCAGCACGATAAAGGCAGGGTACGAAGTTTTCATTGCGTTCCCCGGAAATAGGCCACGTAGATGTTCGACCCGGCCGGCGGCAGGTAGCTCTCCGAGAAGAAGACGGCGTTGTCTCCGCCCTCGTAGGTCCAGACGCCTCCGTCACTGATGTTGTCGAGATCGTCTGCGCAGTGCCCGTCGGCGGTGCACACATCGCCCTGCGCGCAATCGTCGCTCTTGGTGCAACCGGCCGTGTCGGGCGCGAAAACCATGACTCTCATGGTGTCCAGCTTGGGCTGTTCGCTCAGGTAGAACTTCCTGCGCATGCCTGCGGCCGATATCCCCAGCGCCTGCACCACCGGGCCGTAGTCCTGTTCGCAGATCGAGTAGAACAGCCCGCCGGTAACTTCCTCGACTTGCAGGTAGCGCTCGCCCTTCTCGGCCCCCTGGCAGCCCGTCGGCCGCTGGCCTACTATGGCCGAGAAGCTGACCAGGTTCTCTTCTCCCTTGCCCTTGAGGTGTTCTAGCCAGCGGGAGTAGTAGCGCGTCGGGCCGATCGAGTGATCGTCCTCGTCGCTGACAACGATTACTAAAAGCGTTGCCTCTGATCGCAAGAAATCATTGTTGTAGCCTGAAAGCAGTTCATCTGACAGAGCCATGCGCATTGCGTCCAGCCCGCGCTCGGTGCGATCGGCCGTCTCTGGAAGATCGACGTTGGCGATGAAGACCTGCTTGGCGTCCTGTGTCTCGGGCGTGATCACCCGGGGATCGCCCTGCAGTCGCCCGGAGTGGGTCGGATCCGTGGTATCGGTTGAAACGACACCGATGTGATAATCGGCGCCGACTTCCTCGAGTTGCGACATGAACTGATCGAACTTGTTGCCCAATTCGACGCGTTCCTCCCGCATGGTTCCCGAGTTGTCCACCACCCACAGGATGTCGACCGTCGGCAAGGGCGTCTGCTGAAATGTATCGATCTGCAACGGGTTGTCCGTAAAGCGCACATCTTCACATGCTAAAAGCGCCGCCGCCGAAAACAGTGCGATCACTATGGCCGTTTTTGTTCGCATCGGCACCTTTCCCCTTCGTGATTCGACCGCCGTCAGGGAGGACAATGATAGCCTTCCTGCAGGCCGCAGCCCTTGGCCGAAACGCAGCCGCCGTAATCGACGCCGTCGTACAACTCGCACTCGATGGCTCTGCAGTCGCTGTCAGTAGAGCAACTGTCCATGGTTACGCCGCAAAGATGGCAGTCGGCGTCCGTGGTGCAAGGCAGGTCGATTCCCGCCATTCCGAGTGCGAAGCACTTGTGTAAACTTGGTCCGCAGGTATCCAACAAGCAGGTGTTTGCCGGGCAGCCATTGACGATCGGTTTACACGGGCAGAAACCCTGATCTTCCTCAGCACTTTTGAGGCACGGCAGCCCTCCGGGGCAGTCCGAGTCGTTCTGACAGATGTCGGTCTGCTTGACCGAGATGATCGTGCTGCAATCGAACCCGTTGGGGCAACGCTGGCCTTCAGAACAGTCGACGGCGCAGTACTCATCGCTGTTCTGGGCGAAAGGCTCGGGAGGCTCGTAAGGATATATCAGGCACGGATTGGACCGCGGGCCGCAGCCCTCGATGTCTGCTCCATCGCATGGCTTGCAGTAAGGCGCGAACTGGTCGTCGTAGGCGCTCAGGCAGTTACCGTTGTTGCAGTACTCTATGAAGCCGCAGAAGGTGTCGTCTCCGCAGACTCCCGCCACGCAGCTTCCGTTCATACAGGCGTACTTGACGTCGCCGACCCAGGGACAATCGCCGTGGTCCTCGCAACCGTCCACGCATGTCCCGCCCGTGCAGATTTTTCCCAAGGGGCATTGCATCTTGGTGGTGCAGGTGTTAGCCGGGATGCATTTCTTGGTGGGCGTGTTGCAGATCTCGCCCTGGGCGCAGTCGGCGTTGTCGAAGCAGCCGGAACTGGGCTGGCAGTAGCCCGAGGCGTTGCACTTTTCTCCCTCGGCGCAGCCGCAGTCCTCGGTGCACAGGCACTCGCCCGAAGTGGTTTCGCAACGCCGGCAGCCTCCGCACTCCAGGTCGCTCTTGCAACCCGTGTATACCTCGCAGGTGCCGCTGGTGGTGCAACGTTCGCCCGCGGTCGTATCGCAGGCTTCGTCGTTGACACAACGGCAGTATTTGCCGTATATGTCGCAGATCCAGTTTGCCGGGCAGTCACCGTCCTTCTGGCACTCGGCTCCGCCTCCGGATTTCTTGCAGGCGCCGAAAAGAAAGACTGCCGCAAGAACGAACAATATAATCATACCCGACTTTTTCATGTCTTGCGTTCCTTTCCTCGCGCGACTCACTTGCAACCGCCTTTGCAAGCGTATTTAACCTGCACGGTCGAGCCGCCCTCGGGGTAATATTCTCCCTCGAAGGCGACGATATACTGTTCCTCGCCGCCGCTGGTTGTGTTCTCCAACACCCAGCCGGTGGCCAGGTTGTAAGAGATCGGCTGCCCGCCGCACTTGCGTGCCTCGGCCGAGCACATCTGCCCGGACGAACAATCCTGGCTTGAATCGCAGTCTAAGGCCGTAGGCGAGTAGACGGTCACGTCGATGTCCTTGCCGGGTTCGGCGGGATCGTGAACGGGGACCTGGGTAAGTGTGAAGGTACGCTCGGGGTGCAGGTAGCTTACCTCGATCGTCGAGCCCGGCGGGGGCACATAGCTGCCGTTGAAGAATATGCTGCCGTTCTCGAACTGCCAGCCTTCCTGGTAGTCTTTCGCAACATCCTTTCCGTCTACTTTCACTCCAATAGTGTCTTCAGCAGGGCTTTCGTCCGACAGGCTGAACCTGCGATCCAGGCCCGCCACCGTCAGTCCGAGTTGATTTAAAGTCTGGCTGAAATCATCGGCGCAGATCGAGCCGATGCTGCCCCCGACGTTCTGCACCAGCATCTGGTAGCGCGTGCCGGGTTGGGCCGAGCCGGTGTTGGGGTTCGAGCAGCCATCCGGCTGGTCACCGACGATGGCGCCCGCTACCACCCGGTTTTCGTTTCCGACGCCATTCATCTGCTCGAAGGTGCGTTGGAAGAACGAAACCATGCCGTACGACTTGTCGTCCTCGTCCGAGACGAATATGACGGCCAATCCGGCCCCGTCGCGCAGGAAGCCCGAGTTGTCGCCCGAGATAAGCGGCTCGGATAGCGCCTTGAATGCCGCTTCCAGACCGCGCTCGTTGCCGGCGCCGTCTGTGCCTACCTTGACGTTGGCGGCGAACTGTGTCGCGGCATTGGCGCCGGGCGTGATGATCTTGGGCGAGCCCTGCAGCCTGCCGGATTGGTCCGCTTTGACCATGTCGGTCGAGATGACACCGATCTGGTAGTCGACGCTGGAGGCCTCGATGATCGAGATGAAAGCCTGGAAGTTGTTAGCCAGGTTGTCCTGCTCTTCCCGCATGGTGCCCGAGTTGTCGATCACCCACAGGATGTCGATCTTGGCCGAGGCCTTCTGATCGAACGAGTCGACCTGCAGCGTCCCCTGCGGGAAGAAAAGATCGACATGGGTCGTGACCGCGAACAAGCGGGTGTCGTCGCAACCAGGCAGGCCCAGGGACGCAACCAGCAGCGCGCCGCAGCAGAAAATAGTAAACCTGCGGATCATTTCACTAACCTCCGTTCTTTCTTGTTACGTCTGCGTAAAAGCAGAAAGCCGGCTAAAGCCAAAAGCAGCCAGCTAAAAAATCCCAGGCCGCCCGAGCCCCCTTGATGATTGGTGCAGTTGCATCCCTCGTCGTCGCCGACCTTTCCACGACATTCTTGCGTGAAGGAATCGTCCGTAAATCCAGGCGTCTCGCCGTCGGCCGGATAGACGAAGCACAGCGCATCGATGTCGTCCTGGGACAGTGTGCGCTTGCTGATCTCACCCGGCGAGGCTGTGGCGTACATTGTCGCAGTCGGATCGCCTGAGTGATCGAGCCCCAGGGCGTGGCCCACCTCGTGGGAAAGGGTGTTCTGGATATCCATCTTGGATGTCTGCGACGCCAGCGTCGTGAAGTCGAAGTTTACACCGTTGAACTCGATGTCGAAATCGACTAACTCTCCCGAATCGACGTCGTAGGTCACAGTCGTCATGGCGATGGCGTTTTCGTCATCATGCGACCAGGAACTCTCCTGGAAGATGACCAGGTTGATGTTGTCTTTCCAGTGATCCTGGTCGAAGCCGATTTCGGTGCTCGTTGTAGTGCCGCCGAAGATCATGGAAAGATCCGTGCAAACCCCGGCGTTCCAGCTATCGAAGGCGGACCTGATGGCGGAAATGCAGTCGTTGACATCCGCGATTTCCGAGCTGCAGTGCTCGTTGATGAAATATGTGCCGGTGGAGTTTGTCAGAAAAAGGCACACTCCCGTATCCTTGTCGCGGGTTCTCTTGAAAGCCTGTGCGGGACCCGCGGCGCAGAACATCAACGCGGCGATCAGCATGAGTGCCTTACGGGAGGTCATTTGCTCACCCCGGCCTTGGCTGCAAACAGGGCCCGGATTTTTGAAAGCGCCTCGTCGTGCTCGAACAACATCGGGTGGCCGGCGTCATCCACGAACGAAAGGCCTTCGATACGCTGGGCGACGATTACTTGCTCGCCCTGGCTGTGAAAGGCGAAGACTCCCTGTGACAGCCCTACAACCCTGTAGGCGGTCTGCTTGTGCACCAGAAACAGCAGCAGGCGATTGCCCGCCTTGAAGCTCGGGTAGCCCTGGGTCTTCTGAGCCAGGTGCCCCACCCGACCGCCGGGCTGGACGATGGTCACCTGGTTCGGCCCGGAACCGGCGACATCTTCCTCCACCTCGAAGGTGAATGTCGTGTAGATACGCATTCGATCGGGTCCCCAGGCCGATGTTCCGGGAGCGTCCAGGCGGGCAACGACCACCCTATCCGAACCGGAGACGAGCTGGCTCAGAGAAAGCCTCTTTGCCGCCGAAGCCCAGATCCAGGTTGAAAAGAAGCCAACAACGGCAAGCACTATCACTACGCAAATCGACTTTTTCATGTCGATGGAATACTAGCACCACCCAAACCGCAGGGCAAGACCGACTTTTTTTCGATGGAACTTTCCGGGCGACGAGACATCCAAAGGTCCGTGTACTGGAGGTAGCCATGAATGAAACGACAAGACTCGCGCGCAGGGTTCAGATCGAGCTTTTCTGGGGAGATACGCCGCTGGACGTTATCCAGGTAGCGGAGCGCAGGGGCACGATCCTGGCCGGGTGCGAGCGCTCATGCGCCGTTCCTCTGCCCGACGTGCTGCCACACGATCGCTTTCCGTTGCTTGATATAGATGTCGGCGGCGTAACAGTCAGGGCCGGCAGCAACACTCGCATCGAGCGCCACGACGGAGGCGTTTGGGTTCCGCAAGAGACCGTCCCCGATCCGGACAGACCCGGCACGGCCATGGCCATGCTGCCCGAAGATCAGTCTCTGCGTCTCGATTTCGAGCGGCTGAACATCGTCATCTCGCGGCAGCGAGTAAGACCTCCGCGCCGCAGCCTGCCGACCTCGGAGATCGAGCCCGCCTTCCTCAACAGCCTCTTGTTTGTTTTGTTCGGCGCCGCAGCCTTCGTGGCCACCTTGTTGCTCGGACCGCGGGCCATGGGTTCCGAGGAGAATGAACTGCACAAGGCGCCTAGCCGGTATTTCTATAGCCTGGTCTCGCGCATCGAGTCGGAGCGCAAACATTTGGCGCTGGATCTGTTCAAAGCTGATCTTTCCAGTGTCAAGACACTTGCCGATCTGCCCGCCGGACCGGCCGGCAAGGCCGGCAAGCGGGGCGCGCCCGATACCGGCAAACGCTCGGCGCGCCGGGCGATCAAGCCCGATGATCGCGAGCGTGTCTCACGCATGGGGTTGATTGCGGCGCTGTCGGATGCCCCCGGATTGGGCGGCACCATCGACACGACTCATCACGGGCTGGGAGGCGATCTCTTAAGCGCCATCGGCGGCCTGCAAGGAAAGACACCCGGAGTGTCCGGGGGATATGGCGGTCTGGATGTAGCCGGAACGGGCCCGGGCGGACGCGGTACGGGTAACGGGCTCTTGCGCCGCAGCGGGCCTGTCAGCCGACCGGATCTTGACACTAGCTCCAGGCCCCAAGTCGTCTACTCGCGCCCAGGCGAGAATGTGCCGCTCATCACCCACGGTGTGCCGCACTTCAGAGGCTCTCTGCCCGCCGAGATTATCAGGCAATACATCCGCAAGCACCGCCAGCAGATCCGCTACTGCTATGAGCGAGAGCTGACCCGGCACCCCGACCTGGCCGGCAAGCTGAGCGTGCACTTCGTGATAGATTACCGCGGCCACGTCAACCTGGCCGAGGCCGGCCAGAGCCACAGCCTGGCCATGACCGCTTTACGCGCCTGCGTCCTTTCCCGTGTCAAAGGCTGGCGTTTTCCCCGTCCCACGGGCGGCGGCGAAGTCGACGTCACCTACCCCTTCCTGTTCGCCCCCAGAGGAAGCCACTAAGACAGGGCCAAGTTTCGTAAATCTTGCCATGGGTTCGAGTTGTGGCTATGCTCCGCTGCGGTGTACGGGAGGATCATATCTTGACAGAAAAGAATCCGGCAATCCGGGTACGCTTCGCGCCTTCGCCGACCGGCTACCTGCACATCGGCGGAGTGCGCACGGCAATCTTCAATCACCTCTTCGCAAGACGCCGAGGCGGGACTTTCATCTTGCGCATCGAAGACACTGATCGCGAACGATCGACTCAGGCCGCCGTCGATCAGATTCTGGACAGCCTGCGCTGGCTCGAGATCGACATCGACGAGGGGCCCTACCTCCAGTCGCAAAGGTCCGAGCTCTACCGCCTGCACCTCGATCGGCTGCTGGCCGAGGGCAAGGCCTACCGCTGCTATTGTGCAGCAGAAGAGCTTTCCGGCAAGCGTAAGCAAGCCGAGGCCGAAAAACGCACCTATATCTACGATCGCTCCTGCCGTGAGCGTGATCCGAACGAGGATCCCGACGGACGGCCATTCACCATACGTTTCCGCTCTCCCGACGACGCGCCGGAGAGCTTCGACGATCTGATCATGGGCCGCATTCCGATAGATAAGAGCAAGCTGGACGATTGGATCCTGGCCCGCTCGGACGGCTCGCCCACCTATAATTTCTGCGTGGTGGTCGACGACTCAGACATGCGTATCAGCCACGTCATCCGCGGCAACGATCACGTCGACAACACACCCAAGCAGATGCTGCTTTACCGCGCCCTGGGCTACGACATTCCGCGCTTCGCGCACATGCCCTTGACCCACGGACCGGACGGTTCGAAGCTCTCCAAACGCCGGGAAGAGGAATACCGCAAGCAGGGCATCAGCGTCTCTGTGCAGGAATACCGCAAGATGGGCTATATGCCGCATGCTTTAGTCAACTATCTGGCCCGCCTGGGTTGGAGCCACGGAGACCAGGAGATCTTCTCGCGGAGCGAACTGTGCGACAAGTTCGACCTGTCACACGTGGGCCGCTCGGCCGGTGTGCTCAACCCCGACAAGCTCAGGTGGCTCAACGCGCACTACATCAAGGAAACTCCCGACCCCGAAGTGGCCGATATGCTGCCGTCCTTTTTGTCCGAGTTGGGCATCGAAGCCGAGACTGACGATAAACTGCTGCGCATCGTGGTTCCTCTGAAAGAACGCGCCAAGACCATGGTGCAGATGGCGGAGATGGCGGTCTATTTCTACCGCGCCCCGCAAGAATACGACCAGAAGGCGGCCAAGAAGTGGTTCAAGCCGGGAGTCGAGACGATCCTGAGCCGCGCCCGCGCAGCCCTGGAATCAGTGGATCTCTCGAAAGAAGAGGCCATCGAGGGAGTCTTTCGCACCCTGTCTGACGAACTTGCGGACGGCAAGCTGGGCAAGGTTGCCCAGCCCATTCGTCTGGCGTTGACCGGCGCAACATTCAGTCCGTCCCTGTTCACCGTAATATCTATTCTCGGGCGCACAGAAACCCTGGCGCGCCTCGATCGGGCCATGGCCCACCTGGACGCGGTCGGTGAATCCTCCTGATGAATCAGCTCGCCCCGGTCGCTGGGCGCGGGCCGCAGCAGACTGGACCCGCGGCCTGTCTTTCGACGCGCTGGTGGTCATCGTCGCCGCCACGATTCTGATCATCTTGTTTCACGAGAACGGTTCAAGCTCGGTTTTCCGCGGCAAGTTCCTGAAATATTTCTCGCCCTCCGAATTTTTGGATCTCTACCCGGCCTTCTACTGGTACGGCTGCAGCTTGTTGCTTCTCGGAATCGTGCCCTTCCTGCTGGGCAGGCTGGTGCTGGGTTTTCCGACCCGTGACCTCGGTCTTGGCCTGGGAGACTGGAAGTTCGGTCTCAAGGCGACATTCGGCCTGTATTTCGCCTTCTTGCCCATCCTGGTGCTGGTAAGCTACCTGCCTTCCTTCCAGTCGAAGTATCCCCTCTTTTATGAGGCCACTAGCAGCGGCACGCACTTTTTCGTCTACGAGTGCGCCTACGCCGTATATTTCATCGGCTGGGAATTCATATTTCGCGGCTTCATGCTCTTCGGCCTGCGCCCGTCCATTGGATTCTACGCCGTTTTCGTGCAGATGATTCCCTTCGCCATACTGCATTTCGGCAAGGCGCAAATCGAAACCCTGGCCGCCGTCTTCGCGGGCGTATTACTGGGATACTTGGCCCTGAGGGCGCGCTCATTCTGGTACGGCTGGCTGTTGCACACGCTGGTGGCGGTCAGCAACGATGTGTTGGTAATGTTGCACAAGCACTGGCTCTGAAATGGAATATTAACGCGAGCCGGCCTGTTGTTATGCATGGAAGAATAAAGCCGTGAGGAACTCGTGAGACCTTCGACGATCACACCCGAGCAGAGACGCCGCCGCCTGATACCCAAGCAAGAGGTCTTCACGGTGCAGATGGCGGGCCAGGACGTGCAACGCCGCTTTCTGCTCGGTCAGCGGCTGTTTTTCGGGTTGGCGGTCTGGGTCGGGCTGGGGGCCATGTGGGCGGCGGCCGTTTTTCTTCCGGCACAGCTTTTGACAAGCCTGCGCTGGCCGCTGTTCACGGCCGCCCTGCTGTTTGTTGCCCTGGGCACCGCCGTACGGGTGAAGAGCCGCTTCTTGTTGGTGACCTCATTTTTCCTGGCTTTTATTTGCCTGGGTACAGCAATCGGCAGCTTGGCGAAATCCGGCCAGATGGATCTGCTGATGAACCCCGTACTGGTCATCGGCCTGGCGATGTTCGGATGCGCGCTGAACCCGGCCATCTTCAAAAAACCACGCACCGCCTGGGCGCAGTACCTGATGGTAGGCCCCTGGTTCGCAACCGGATGCGCGCTTGCGTTTTTCTTCCCGGCCGGGGAACTGGCGCTGGCCATCTCCGGGGGAGCGGCGGCGCTGCTGGTTTTCTTGGCTCTGCACGCGGCCGATCGATCGCTGAAAACCTATCATCCCTCCGAAGTGGTGCCAGCCGCGGCCGACGTGTTTCCAACGGCATTGCTCTCCGTCTGGCGAGCCTTCAGCGGGCAGAACTGAGATACAGATTTCCGTTTCCGCTGATTTCCGTTTCCGCTTGACAATCCTGCGATGTGTCCATAACATCCGCTCTCCAATGAGCGTCGGATCTGTGACAATACGGCTTGTACGACTCTTTTTAGCGGCTTGCCTGGTGTTCGTGTTTTCCGCCTCTCCGGCCGTGGCCCGGGAGACACCGCCGGTTCCTTACCATGGCGCACCCTTGATACCCTGGGCTAAGAAAATCGGCGAGAACCGCTTTCGGTCGCCCCGCGACTACGATCGCACTCTCGAGTACTACCACAAGACGGTCTTGTTCAGTCCCTACGTGGTGCAAGAGAAGATCATCAACACCTCCGGAGTGCGGGCCGTCTTTCTGCGCAACAAGAAGAAGGGCGCCAGTTGGGAAGGTCTGAACATCTACGAGTACAAGGGCAGCTGCACGATTTTCACGGTCCTCTCGGACCATGAACTTGCAAAAATCGCCAAGGAGGCGGCCAAGAAAAAGACCGGAAAGAAAAAATCCGGTGCGAAGGGCAAGTGATAAATTGTTGGGAGATCGTCTAATGGCAGGACGGCAGACTCTGGATCTGTCTATCTAGGTTCGAATCCTAGTCTCCCAGTTTTTATTAGAGGGGCATGCGCCCCTCTTTTTTGTGTGCCCAGCATGGGCCTGGACAGGAGGTGAAAGTCCTCTGGGGAGTTGGTCGCAGCGACCCACACGAACCGCAAGGCGACAATCCGGGAGACCGGTCCGGCCGCGAGGCCGGCGCTGAAAG